>Ga0111539_10005110_pt1 | contig 17017 bp, 17 predicted proteins | sample RhiMethybrSRZTD1_FD_79667 | JGI IMG/M metagenome (GOLD analysis project Ga0111539, IMG submission 79667) | Populus rhizosphere microbial communities from Tennessee, USA - Rhizosphere MetaG P. TD hybrid SRZTD1 (version 2) (version 2) | ecosystem: Host-associated > Plants > Roots > Rhizosphere >... | reverse complement strand
TCTGAAGATTCTGGCGTTCGATCCGGAGAAGCAGCGCCTGGTGAAGGTGTCGCTGCCGTTCTGGCTGCTGCGCCTCGGCAAACAGAAGATCGACGTCATGAACGATGAGCCAGGGTTTGATCTCGAGCGGCTCAACCTCGACGTGGCCGAGCTCGAGCGCATCGGTCCAGCGCTGGTGTTCGACTTCCGCAGTCACGAAGGCGTGCGTGTCCTCTTGTGGACGCAGTAGCGTCCGCGCCGAGCATCTGACCTCGCGTTTTACCGCGTATTTACGGCCTCAATCGAGCCTGATCGATTCCGGCGTACCTCTTGCAGTAGAGGCCGTCAGGAAATGGAGGTCAGTCCATGTCAGGCTCACGTTCTCTCGCTCTGGTGTTCGCGTGCGCGCTGCTCACCCCCGTCGCCGCCGCCGCTGAGCCGCAGTGGGGAATACCGAGGCCGCAAGGGTCGTACGGTACCTACGGCACTCAGACCGCGTACAACGAGGGGTACACACGCGGTGTGCGCGCGGGTGACAACGACGCACGTCGCGGCGATCCGTTTCAGTACGTGGATGAATCCGACTATCGACGCGGCGACGCCGGCTATCAGTCGCAGTACGGCAGCCGCGATCGGTATCGCGACGAGTTCCGGCGCGGGTACGTCACGGGTTATCGCGATGGCTTCGAACGCATCAGCTACGGCGGCAATGGAGGCTACGGCGTCCCCGGCACTCAGACGGGCAACCTGCCACCGTGGTCGAACGGCCGCGGCCGAGCGGTCGGACGCGGTGACCGCAACGATCTCGCGTCGACCAACGGCTTCAACGACGGCTACGAGCAGGGGCTGAACGACGGACGCGATCGGCACCGCAACGACCCGTATGCCGAAAGCCGGTTCCGCGACGGCGACCGCGGGTACAACAGCCGCTACGGCAGCCGTGATGTCTACCGCAACGCGTATCGTGACGCGTTCGTGTCGGGCTACCAACGCGGCTATCAGGAGGGGTGGCGGTACAACCGCCCGTACTAGGGCCGCAAGCGACGACCCTCACGAAGGGCATGAGGAAGCAAAGGACGCGAAGCACTCCCCAGGAAGAACATTCGTGGACTTCGTAGCTTCGTGCTCTTCGCGAGGGTTGTGGCGAGTGGACTAGAGCCCGAAGAATCGCCGCATGCGATCCGCCAGGGACACGCGCGCGTCGGCGCTGGCCGCCGATGCGACCGCGCGTGATTGATCGAGTTCGCGGCGCCGCTCCGCCGCCGCGGCCGCCAGACCGTCGATCACCTCGGGATGGCTGGTGACGTACTCGCGGAAGGCGTCCGCATCGATCTCGATGACCGTGCAGTCGCCGCGCGCGGTGACCGTCGCGGTCCGCGGATCGCCGGTGAGCAGCGACATCTCGCCGAAGTACCCGCCCGTGCCCGTGCGCGCCACCTCATGCTGCGCCGGTCCCAGCGTAATCGCCACCGTGCCGCGGCTGACGATGAACATCGAGCAGCCTGGCTGGCCTTCACGGACGATCGTCTCGCCGTCGCCGAACACGTGCTCGCGCGCGTGAGCCGCCAGCGCGCGGTGCCCTTCGAGGAACAGCGCCTGCAGCACCGGCACGCGCGCGATGATGCGCGTGAGCCGTTCGACGCGCGCCTCGACGGGCTCTTTGATCTCCTGACGCTCGTACTGGATCTGAATCGGCCAGGGAATCTCGATGCCCCGGCGCGTGAACTCGTACCAGATGCCCGTCCGCACCGCGTCCTGCGCCTGCTCGTCGCGGCTGAAATCGTCGATCCAGAACTTCACCCGGTACGTAATCGCCGAGCCGCCAAAATCCTGGAGCAGGATCTCGGGCGCCGGATCCTTGCGGACCGACCGTGTGTCGCGGAGCACGGCTCCGATGGCGGCTCGAACCTCGCTCGGCGGGTGCTGGTAGCCAACGCCGACGTCGATGTAGATGCGCGTCGGCGCTGCCGGCTCGGAGTAGTTGTTGATCGATTCCTTGCCGATGATGTTGTTCGGGACGCTGACCAGATTGCCGGACTTCGTGCGGATCTTCGTCGCGCGCCATGTGACCGCCGTCACGACGCCCTCGTAGCTCCCCACCGTGATCCAGTGACCGACGCGGAACGGCCGCTCGATCTGAATGGAGAGACCGGCGAACAGGTTGCCGAGCGTGTCCTGCAGCGCGAAGCCCAGCACCGCGAGACCGATGGCCGATCCCGTCAGGAAGCTCGTGTTGTTGAACACGAACATCGAGACGCCAATCACGAGCGCGACGATAACCGCGTCCTGGACGATGGCGGGCGTTCGATCGGACAGGCCTTCCTGCCGCCACGGGTTGAGCAAGAGGGAAATCAGCGCGTTGATGATCGCGAACGCGCCGAGCAGTTGCTCGATGGCCGGTCCATGCGCACCCACCACGGACTCCGGCACCGCGCTGATCGCCAGATGCACCGCGACGACCAACAGGCCGAAGAGCGTGCTGACGAGCAGCCGCCGCCGGATGACGTGATTGCGGACGACGGCCGTCAGCGCCAGGAGCGCGACGATGGCGCCGATCGTGACGAACAGGTGCGTGGAGGGATGCAACCTACGCGATGCCCTTCTTGAACTCCGTCACTTCCGCTGCCGTGACCGTCACGGTCACGAGTGTCTTGATCGCGCCGCCCTTGGCATCGCGATCGGGGTTGACACCGCGTGAACCGGCCGACGACACCGTCTGCGTGCTCGACTTGTCGCGGCCGAGCGCGCCGAGACTGCCGAGGCCGAGTCCACCGCCGGCCGTCGGCGGCGTGGACATATTGCCAGAGGTTGACGATGCCGGGGGTGCGGCCGGTGCTGCCGTCGGTGGCGCCACCTGCGCGACGGCGGTCACCGCGACCGGCTTGAACGTGATGTGCTGCGTGTAGCGCGCCTGCACCAGCGCCGCTGCGGCCAGGTTCTGTCCGGCAATCGTCTTCTTCATCGCGTCGATGCGCGACGTTGTCTCCGGATGCGAGGCGAACAGGCCGCTGCGATCCTTCAGTCCGGCATTGCGCTCGGCGAGGCGGGTGAGAAACGCCGACAGGCCCGACGGCGCCCACCCGGCGGCGTTCGCCAGCTTGACGCCGACCTGATCGGCAGCGGTCTCATCGCCGCGATCGTACTTGTTCTCGAGGATGTTCGAGTACATCGCGTCGCCAACCTGCTTCAAAAAGTCGCTGCGTGCCGCCTTGCCGGCCGCGTTGGTGACGGCGGTCCCGGCCTTGGCCTTCTTGATGGCGTTGATCGTGTGCTTCTCCGTCACGTGCCCGATCTCGTGGCCGAGCACGTCGGCCAGCTCGGCTTCGTTCTGAATCAGCGCGAGCGCGCCGCGCGTGATGTGGATGAACCCGCCCGGCGCGGCAAACGCGTTGACGCCGTCGGTGTCGAGCACGATGAACGTCCACTGCAGGTTCGGCCGGCTGCTCTGCTGCGCGAGCACGCTGCCGACCAGCGTCACGTACTTGTGCACCGCCTTGTCCTGCACCACACCGTACTTGTCGCGCAGCTTGGTGCTGATCTCGCCGCCCAGCTCGTGCTCTTCGGCGTCGGTGAAGTTCCAGTCGTCGTACGCCTTCGCGAGGGAGTCCGCCTTCTTCATCAGACTGCCGAGCTGCGCGTGCGCAGGCGACGCCGCCAGAGTGACGACGAGCATCGCGAAAATGGTCTTTCTCATGACTCGCTCCTTGCTGTCTTCTCAGAACCTATGCGAGGACCTCGTGCACCAGGACCGGCTGTTGCCGGCCTTTCACGGTGACCTCGCCAATCGGGCGCGTTCGCACGTCGATCGTGAGCCGCGCGCGCGTCGCCTCGCTGATGAGGATGTGCGTGCGGTAGTCCTTGTTGAGCGACTCGAGGCGCGATCCCAGATTCACCGCGTCCCCGATAACCGTGTAGCTCATGATCGCGGTCGATCCGATGTTCCCCGCGATCATCTCTCCAGAATTGATGCCGATGCCGATGTCCAGCACGGGCTGGCCCGACGCGCGCCAGCCCTCATTCAGCCGCGCTAATTCGCGGCTCATCTCGAGGGCCGCGGCCACGGCGTGGTCGGCATGGTGAGGATCGTCCAGGGGCGCGCCGAAGAGCCCCATCACCATATCGCCCACGAACTTATCGAGCGTTCCCTGGTGCCGGAACAGCACCTCCACCATGGCCCCGAAGTACTCGTTGAGCTGCCGGACCACCGCCTCGGGGGTGCCGGCCTCGGACGCGGTGGTAAAACCGCGAATATCCGAGAAAAGGACGGTCATGTCGCGCCGCTGGCCGCCCAGCGCCGCGCGTGACGGATCGGCGACGAGCTGGTCAATCACGTCTTTCGAGACATAGCGGCCGAACATCTGCCGCATCTCCCGCTTCGCGCGGCCCTCGACGAGGTACTGCCAGGCGACGCCGCCGAAGAGCGCGACGGCAGCGGCAAACGTCGGCATCACCGCCGCCATCCACACGCCATGTGCAATGCCGTGCGTCACCCACCAGGCGAGGGCGCCCACCACACCAAGCACGATCGCGATGGCCGCAGAGACGGGCATGAGCGCCGCCACCAGACCGCAGAGGACCCCGACACCGATCGTGATCGCAAGATCGGAACGCCGCGAGGCCACGCGCATGACCCGCTCCGAGAGCACGTTGTCGGCGAGCGTCGCATGCAGCTCGACGCCGGCGGCGCCGGCGCGAAACGGCGTCGCATAGCGATCGTGCAGGCCGGCCGCGCTCGTGCCGATGAACACGAGCTTGTCCTTGAACGCCGACGGCGGAATGGCCGGCGCCTTTCCGCTTGCCATCTGATCGCCGGACAGCAGCACGTCGAAGAACGCGTAGCCCGGGAACATCGACGTCACGCCGTCCGGATGCGGCACGGGCTCAGAGAACCGCAACAGCGACTGACGCGACGGGATCGATCGTGCACCCGTGGCGTCCGGCGCCGGCCGCGCGATCAGCGGCAGCCGTCGGGTGCCGGCGCGCAGTTCGCCGCCGTCGATCGCGACATCGTTCGCCGAAACGCGCAGATAGTGCAGCGCGGCGGCCATGCCCAGCGACGGGACGACGCCTCGCGGCGTGTCCAGAAATGGCAACATCCGCCTCGCGTTGTCCGACCCGTCGTCTTCGTGGACCTGCAGGTTGTGACCGATGCCGGCGGCGGCGCGAAGCAGCGCTGGAAACGGCGCTCGAAAACCGGGGCGCGATTGAAATCCGGGACCGGGCTGATACGCAGGTCCCGGCAGTGGCATCGACGCATCAGGCATCGTCGCGCTCGCGCGGGCTGATCCTTCATAGGTCGCATCGCCGAGCACGATGACGTTGCCGGCACGTCGAACGGCCTCGACCAACATCTGATCCGAGGTCTCGCTCGTGACGCTTTGACCGTTCACCGTGAAGGAGCCGCGGCGCTCCTCTTCGAGGAAGAGGACGTCGTACGCGATCGTCCGCGCGCCGGCCTGCGCCAGGTAGTCGACGAGGCCGGCGTGAATCATCCGCGGCCACGGCCAGCCGCCGACGATCGGCTCGAGCGCGGCGATCGACGAATCGTCAATCTGGATGAAGACGACCGGCGACGCGGGATCGACCGGCGTGGCGACGCGCGCGACGCGCAGGTCGTAGCTGTTGTTCTCGACGCCCTGGAAAAACGAGGTGCGCGCAGCGGCGAGCGCAAGACCCGCCGCCGCGACGCCGATGAGCAGGCCCGCTAGGATCGATCGGCGCGTACGCATCGATTGGAGTATCGGCGCAGCGGCGATCTATCGCAAATGGTCCGGCTCGCTGGTGTCCTTTTTTCAGAGCCGGCCGCTTACTGACCCGACTTGTGCATCAAGCTGATAGCCGCTTCGACAATCTTCCCTTCCGCACAGCCCGGCGCCAATTTCGACTTGGCCGTCGTGACGGCCGACACGTTGGCATCCGCGATCGTTTTCGGGGTCGGCGACCCCGCGCCGCCGAGCCCCAACGTGTTCGAGCTGTGGTTGTGCGTCGCGGAAATGAGAAAGTTCGCTTCGGGACAGCCGGTGGCCGCGACGGCGCGCGGCAGCGCGAGCACCACCGGATCGCGCGCGCCGCCGAGGTCCATGCCGACAAGCGCCGCGCACGTCACGCCGTTGTCGACGACAATCGCGCGCACGAACAGATGGTCGCGAATCGTATCGGTCGAGACCGCGAGTTCGCTCTCTTTCGGCGTGATGTCCACCTTGGCGGCGCCCGCCCAACAGTGACGAGTCGTAGAAGTCATCTACTTGAACGCCTTTTGCACGAAGTCCGTCAGATTCTGCCGCCACAACGGCCAGACGTGACCCTGATCGGGCACTTCGACGTCCGTGAACTGGACGTTCTTCGTCTTCAGCCACTCCTTGAACTGACGGTTCACACCGAGCAGGCCGTCGGCCGTGCCGCAGGCAATCACCATGTACTTGATGCGCGAATTGGCTTTCGCATCAAGAGTGGGAAAGTTCTTCTCGAACACGGACGGGTCGAGCGCGGCGCCGCCGCCGCGTCCACCGCGGCCTCCACGGCCTGCGGCACCGGCAGCCTCGGGTGCAATGGCCACCGCCGAGGGAGGTGCCGGAGGTGGCGGCGCAGCAACTGGGGGAGCACCGGGCGCGGCGGCCGCCGTCGGGCGCGGCCACATCACGAACGCGCCACTGAACGATCCCAGCCACGCGAACCGATCGAGGTTGTTGAGGCCGGTGAAGAGCGCCTCCGCGCCGCCCATCGACAAACCGGCGATGGCGCGCTCTTCGCGGTTCGCGCTCACGTGATAGCTCTTCTGGACCTGCGGCATGACTTCGGAGAGCAGGATCTTCGCGTAACCCGTCACAATCTCGCCGGAGTTGCCGGATGGCCCTTCACTCGTACCGTAGCCGAGCGTCGTCACGACGACCATCGGCACCGCTTTGCCCTGGGCGATCATGTTGTCGAGGATGTTGTTCGCACCGCCGCCGTTGATCCACCGCTCCGCATCGTCGCCAAGCCCGTGCAGAAGGTAGAGCACTGGATACGCTTTCGATCGCCGAACGTCATATCCCGCAGGCGTGTAGACATAGAAGTCACGGTCGTCGTTCGCGATGGTCGAATGAAATCGGTGCCGCGCGATGGTGCCCTTCGGGACATTGGCCGCCGGCAGCCACGGCTCCGCGCCTGGGACGACGAACATGGACTGGAACCCGGTGAAGCTCGTCTGCACCTGGCGGTTGTTCGGGTCGTTGATCGACGTCCCGTCGACGACGAGCGAGTAGGTGTAGATGCCCGGCGCAAACGCGCTCGACGTCACGCTCCAGAGGCCCTGCTCATCCCGCTGCATCGCCAGGTTGTTGCCGCCAACCGTCGCGGCCACGGTCTTGGCGTTCGGCGCGCGCAGACGGAAGGTGACGCGCCCGTCGGCGGCGATTTCCGGCGACTTCACGGCGCCGCCGCCTCGGCCGCCTCCGCGACCGGCTGCCGGTGCCGCGCCAGCGGCCGGTGCCGCAGGAGCCTGCGGTGCCGGCTGCTGCCACGCGTGAAGTGATGGGGCGACAAGCGCGGCGACGAGCACGAGCGACAGCAACAGACGGATTCGCATACAGACTCCTTTGACTACTGCGGGACTTTCAGCAGCTTGTGCACGTTGCCCCACGTGATTTTTCGGAACACTTCGTCAGAAGCCGAACGCTTGAGCACCGTGAGCGTCTCGCGCGCCACGCACTTGCCGACCATCCGGGCCGCGGCCGGGTTGTTGCCCTGGCTGATTCCGGCCCCGTGGCCGTCCGAGCACGCGCAGTCACTGCCGAACATCAGCTTGTCCTGATGGCGCGCGAGGAGCTCGCGCGTGAACGTGGCGTCGCGCGACAGCATGTTGTTGCCGGAATTCGCCGACAGGTCTCCGTACAGGTTCGGATAGTCCCGAAGCAGCCGATCGGTCACGCCGCCCCGGACGATCGGCCCAGCCGGATACGCCTCTTCGTTGTGGTAGTCGGCGCTGACGTTGGCCCAGAACGCATCAGCGTGGCCGATGAAGGTCGTCTTCGGAAACTCCTTCAAGATCGACTCGAACTTCGTGGCGAACCCGGGACTCCACTTCCCTTCGCCTTCGGTGTGATCGACTTCCTGGAAGTGGATCAGGATCGGCACGCCGAGATCGGCGGCCAGCGCATACGCACGGCGGAATTCGGGGCCGTCGGTCGCGTAGTGCAGCTTGATCTCGCCAAACCCACGCGCGCCGTTCTTGACTGCCTGCGTGAGCGCCTCGATGTTGGCGGGCTGCGCGATGTCCGCGCTCGCAAACCAGATGAACCGCCCCGGTGCCGCGGCCTGTACCGCGGCGACCTGTTCGGCCCCGGTCGCGCGCGTCAGCAGGTTCGCCTTCGCGATGCCCGCACCATCCAGATGCGCGAGGTTGGCCGCCGGTTGCCCACGCATGTGAAAGTGCAGATCAAGAACGGGCGAGCCCCATTCACCAGCAGGCTGCGCCTGATCGAAAGCATCATGGCCGGCTGCGCGCAGCCCGGGGACGGCCAAGGAGGCGCCCAAGGCGCCGAGAAAACTGCGACGGCTGATCATGACGTGTACCTCCAGGGATGCCGATCAGGGATGACGGTCCTGCGCGTAGCCGAAGGCCGACACGATGCGGTCGGTCGTGGCGACATACACCTGCCCATTGCTCGACCAGATCGGGGTCCGCGACGGCACCCGCAGCATCCGGCCGCTCCGCTCGCGATCGAGAGACGCGCGACGAATCCAAACCGGCCACCCCCCGACGCAGGCATGAACGACCGAGCAACTGGATCTGACATCGGCGTCTCCCTGCTTTGCGTGCCATCGCAAAGAGCGCCGCCGGCGCATAGGGGTCCGCCGACCGGCAAAGACCAACTCGTTTACGACAATCGCTGTAAGTGGTCCGCCATGTTCTCAGAAACCCAGGCGGGACGCCAACGGCGAACACGCCGTTAACGACACCCGCACAAGTCGCTGAGCGAAGAGTATTTGGGGAGTTGGTACCGGTACGGGGATTCGAACCCCGGTCCCGTGGCTGAGAACCACGTGTCCTGACCCCTAGACGATACCGGCACGCGGCGACAGGAACTCTAACTAGTAGCATCCTGGCGCGAGCACGGTCAAGTCAGCGATAATCAATGGTTGTCGCGGCCTCGCGCGCGCAGCCTCGCGTGTTCGACGCGCGTTCCCCGTCCAGAGATCATGCTCACACGATCCGTTCGCTCGTCGCTTGCGCTGCTTGCCCTCGCTGCCACGGTTGCGTGCTCGAGTCCGCCCGCTGCGCCGCCGCCCACCGGTGGCGGCAAGAAGGTGGATCCCGTCACGGCCAGCGTGCTGATGGGCAAGGTCACGTTCACCGGGATCGCGCCGGCGCCCGAGCCGATCAGAATGGCCGCGGCCGACCCGAATTGCACCGAAGGCGCAGGGCCGAATCCGCTGAGCGACGCCGTGCTCATCACCGATGGCGGATTGCAGAACGTGTTCGTGTACGTGAAGCAGGGCCTCGATCCGGCCTACTCGTTCGACGTGCCCACGAAAGCCGTGGAGATCGACCAGCACGGCTGCATGTACACGCCGCGCGTGCTCGGCGTGCGCGCCGGTCAGCCGATTCAGGTCGTGAACAACGACAACACGATGCACAACGTCCACTCGCTGCCGGCGTCGAATCGCGAGCTGAACCAGAGCACGCCGGCCAGAGGAACGACCGCGACGCAGACGTTCACGATGCCCGAGGTGATGGTCCGCTTCAAGTGCGACGTCCACAGCTGGATGACGGCGTGGGTCGGCGTCGTGGCGCATCCATTCTTCGCTGTGACGTCGGCCGACGGCGTCTACGAGATCAAAGGCCTTCCGCCGGGCACGTACACGATCGAGGCCTGGCACGAGAAGTTTGGAACCAAGACGTCGCAGGTGACGATCGGCGAGCACACCACGCAGACGCTGTCGTTCGTGTTCAATCCGAGCTGACGCACGCACTCATGGCCGCTGACTGGCTCCATCGTTACACCCGCGTCCTGGTGGCCGCGACGCTCCTGCTGATTGCCGCGGGCGGCATGGTCACGAGCACGAACTCCGGCCTCTCCGTCCCGGACTGGCCGACCACGTACGGCTACTCGATGTTCTCGTTCCCGCTGGGCAAGATGGTCGGCGGGATCTTCTACGAGCACGGTCACCGGTTGATTGCGTCGACGGTGGGCATGCTGACGGTCGGGCTCGTCCTCTTCCTCTGGCGGGTCGAGCCGCGCCGGTGGCTGCGGCGCCTGGGCTGGTGCGCGCTCGGCGCCGTCGTCGCCCAGGGCGTGCTTGGCGGGTTGACGGTGCTGTTCCTGTTGCCCGACGCCATTTCGATCAGCCACGCCGCGCTCGCCCAGATCTTCTTCTGCCTGACGATCAGCATCGCGCTCTTCACGTCGCGCACCTGGCGCGTGCCGCGCATCGCGCCGATCGACGACGCCGGGCTGCGCCGGAGTTTTGTGGTGCTTGCGGCGCTCGTCTACGCGCAAATCCTTCTCGGCGCGACGATGCGGCATACGGGCGGCGGGCTGGCCATTCCCGACTTCCCGCTGTCGTACGGCCACCTGATTCCGCCCTTCTGGAATGTCCCCATCGCGCTGCACTTCGCGCACCGCGTCGGCGCGCTGACGGTGACCGTGCTGGTGCTCATGAACGTCACCGCGATCTGGCGGCGGTACCGCGATCACGTGGAACTCATGCGGCCGGCGGGGATCCTGCTGCTCGCCGTCGGTGCGCAGGTCACGCTGGGCGCCTTGGTCGTCCTGACCGGCAAGCAGCCGATCGTCAACACTCTGCACGTCGCGACGGGCGCCGTCGTGCTGGGGACGTCGCTGCTCCTGGCGCTGCGAATCTGGCGCGTGCGCTTCGAAGCGCGCGGCGCCGCGGAAGTCTGGCGCTTCGACGTCGAGCCGCGCGCGGTCGCTCTTCAGAAACCGGTCGTCCGATGAAGCCGCCCTCCACGTCGCTCGACACGACGACGCCGCTCGCCACACGAGCCGACGCCACCTCGCACTCGAAGCTCGGCGATCTGATGGTGCTGGCCAAAGTGCGCCTGAACGCCCTTGTGGTCGCGACGACCGCCGGTGGGTACTACATGGCAGCGCCGCTGGAGATCGATCCGCTGGCGCTCGCGCTCGCGTGCGGGGGTACGGCACTCGTCGCAAGCGGAGCCGCCGCCATCAACCAGGTCGTGGAGCGCAGGTTCGATCGCCTGATGGAGCGCACGCGGCACCGGCCGGTGGCCGAAGGCCGCATGAGCGTGGCCGAAGGCCTCATGGCGGGCAGCCTGATGTCGATCGCGGGGCTGGCGATCCTCGTGGCGTTCGCCAACGTCGCGGCGGCGATTCTGGCGCTCGTCACGCTCGTGACGTACGTCGCGATCTACACGCCGCTCAAGCGCGTGACGTCACTGTCGACGGTCGTCGGCGCCGTCCCCGGCGCGCTGCCGCCGATCATCGGCTGGGCGGCGGCCGGCGGCTCGCTCGCCACGATCGCGCCGTGGTCCCTGTTCCTGATCATGTTCTTCTGGCAGCTCCCGCACTTCCTCGCCATCGCGTGGATATACCGCGAAGACTACGCCCGCGCGGGCATGCCGATGCTCGCCGTCATCGACCGGCATGGCGCCATGACGGGCGCGCAGGCGCTGCTCTGGGCCGCGGCACTGATTCCGTTCAGCCAGTTGCCGTTCCTGCTGCACCTCGCCACCAGCTCGTACGCGATTGGCGCGCTCCTCCTCGGCCTCGGGCAGTTCGTGATTGCGTTCAAGTTTGCGCGCCACCGTTCCGTGGCCAACGCCAGAACGCTGTTCCTGGCGTCGATCACGTACCTGCCGCTGCTTTGGGCGCTGATGTGCATCGGCCGCCGCTGAGGCGGTTGGCGATGGACGTCCACTCCCTTCCCACGCTGAACGCGGCGCTGAACGCCACGTCGGCCGTCCTGCTCTCGATCGGGTGGTGGCTCATCAAGCAGCGGCGCATCGCGGCGCACCGCGCGGTGATGATCTCGGCCTTCGTGACGTCGTCACTCTTCCTGACGTCGTACGTCATCTATCACGCGCAGGTGGGATCGAAACCGTATCCCGGCACCGGCATCTGGCGGACGATCTACTTCTCGATTCTCATCCCGCACGTCCTGCTCGCCGCCGTCGTGCTGCCGATGGCGATCGTCACGCTGCGCCGCGGACTGGTGCGAAACGATCGGATGCACAAGCGCCTCGCGCGCTGGACGCTGCCGCTGTGGCTGTTCGTCTCAGTGACGGGCGTGGTGGTGTATCTGCTGCTCTACGTCTACGTCTAGATCGACGTCTCGCTCACTTCAGGGTCGCGAGCTTCGCCGCGTTCACCGCCTGCACCAGCTGCTTCACGACGTCGGTGCTCGCCACGTCGCGGCCGTTGGCGTGCACGACAAAGCGATCGGCGACGATCATCGTCACCTCGCCGTGCTTGGAGCTCTTGTCCCATTCCTCGTAGCCGGGGTACGCGCCGATCGGCGAGGCCTTCTTGTAGCCGTCGTCCGAGCGCTCCTCGAAGCCGGCCTTCGTCATCATCGTGATCGGCATCAGAATGATCGGGCTGAGCGCGGTGTCGGTGATCTCCAGCGTGATGTGCTGATCGCCGTTCGTGTAGTTCGCCTCGGTCGATGACATCGACATGCCCATCGCCGAGTTGGTCTTGCCCTTCGGCGCCGTGCGCTGCCAGCCGGGGAATTCAGGCACGAGTTCGTTGAGCGACTCGTACGGCACCGCCTTCGCGCCGCCCTGCGCGGCCTGTCCGAGGCCTTGCGCCATCTGCTGCAGCCCCTGCGCCATGGCCTGACTGGCCTGTTGCGCGCCGGCGGCGGCCTGCTGTGCGCCCTGCGCGGCCTGCTGTGCGCCTGCGGCGGCCTGCTGCGCGCCCGCGGCCGCCTGCTGCGCGGCCTGCTTCTGCTGTTCAGACTGGACGCAAGCCGCCGAAGCCACCGCCATCGCGATCCCAGCGAGGATGAGTAATCGCTTCATGATTCCCTCCGGAGCGGGCATCATCCACCAAAAGCACCTGAGATCCAAGCGCCGTGAATCATTGCCCCTCGGCGACGTACGACTGGCGTGCGCGAACGGTGAGTCCGGACTTCTTGCTGTTCACTGAAATCTGATGCACCTTGCCGTCGAGTCTGACCGGTGAGAATCCAATCAGGTACTGCCGGTGCAGCTCGTCGGCGACGCGCGTGAAGATCACGTCCAGGTTCTGCGCCCAGTCGAATGGCAGGTGTCCGCCGCCCGTCGCATCCGCCAGCTCGCGAAGCTGCTTGTTCGGCGGTTCGTACTTCGTGCCGCCACCATACTGACGGCCCATCACGATCGCTCCGGCGCCGACGACCTGCGCAGGCACGGCAATCGCGTAGATCATCACTTCGTTCTCGATCGCGTGATCCTTCACCGCCTGGAACTTCGTGCGGTCCTGATCGTACGCCGGTTCGTCCTTGCCGTCGGTGAACACGAGCACCACGCGGCGGCCTTGCTGCGCGCTGACGACGTTGATGGCGCGGACGAGCGCAGACCACACCGGTGACGGACCGTTGAGATTGCTCTGCAGGTTGTTGCGCAGGACGTCGATGAGCAAGTCCTTGTCGTTCGTGAATTCGTTGGGGTGAAACCGGATGTAGCGCGAGAAATCGCCGATGCGCGCATGGTCCGCCGGCAGAAGGTGCTCGACGAACTTCTCGGCGCCGTGCTCGACGACCTCCGCGTGCCCCATCATGCTGCCGCTGCGGTCGAGCAGGATGGCCACCGACAGCGGCTGGACGTCACTTGAAAACAGCTCGATGGGCCGAACGGTGCCGTTGTCGCGGACTTCGAAGTCCTGCTGTTCGAGGTTCGGCACGAGGCGCCCGTCGCGGTCCTTGACGGTCGCGTAGACCGCGACAACGTTGGTCGCGCCGCGATAGGGCTGCTGCTGGGCGTGCGCCGGCCACAGCGAGAGCAGGATCAGGGCGGCAACGCTCGAAAACGCGACGAACGAACGCATGGACTCCCGCTTTCACAGGGGCAGGCGGCGGCTCCGCTGATTATCCCAATAAAATGCCCCCCGTGGCCCGTGCCCTGCCGTTCGTGGTCGTCATCTTCATCTGGTCCATGACCACGCACGGGAAGTTCTCGGATTCCGGCGACGAACCGCACTATTTGCTGGTGTCCGAGAGCCTGGTCGCCGATCACGATTTTGACGTCCGCAACAACTACGAGAACCACGACGGCCGTTGGTACGGCGCCGACACGCTCGAGCCCGAAAACCACGCCCGGACCATGCGAACGGGCGCCATGTGGTCCACTCACGATTTCGGGCTGCCGGTGCTCATCGCGCCGGTCTACTACGCGGCCACGCGTCTGGCGGCGCACGTTTCACCGGACACGCTCGCGCGCGTGCATCAGACGCAAGGCCTGTTCGCGTACTCCATCATCAGCCTCGCACTGACGATGCTCACGGCGTGGGGCATCGCGCTGTTCAGATCGGGTGTCGCGCGGATCGCGGCGCCCCGCGCGGCCACCATCATCGCTGCAGCGCTGGCGCTCTCGCCGCCGGTGCTGTCGCACGCGTTTCTCGTCTTTCCTGAAACGCCCGCGCTGTTCGTCTGCTGTGCGGTGGTCTGGCTCTGGTGTTTGCGCGAAGAAGAGCTGACACCGCGACGGATGCTGCTCGTCGCGCTGGCGGTCGGCCTGATGCCGTGGCTGCATCGCAAGTACGTGTTTCTCGTCTTTGGTTTGATGTTCGTGATCTGGCGCCGCCACCGCGCCTGGTTCGTCGCGCGCGGCCCGCGCGCGATGGCGGCCGCGGCCGCGCTCGCGATTGGACCGCAGATCCTGCTCCATCTGGTCACGCTTTGGGCCTGGGGGCACGTCGGTGGGCCGCACCTGAGCGCCTCGCTGCCGTTCACGCTCGGCGGCATGGCGCGCGGCGCGATCGGGCTGCTGTTCGATCGCGAGCGCGGGCTGGCGGGCTTCGCGCCGATCTATCTCGTCGCGCCGGCGGCGTTCGCGCTGGGATGGCGCGCGTATCGCGACTGGCTCGTCCCGATCGCTCTGCTGTTTCTGCCGATGGCAGCGTTCATCGTCTGGTCGGCGGGCTTCTCGCCGGCCGCGCGATACCTGGTGCCGCTGATGCCGCTCGTCGCGCTGCCGGCGGCGTCGGCGCTCGCGCGTCCACGATTCGTCTGGATCTCGCTGCCGTGGCTCGCATTCCAGGCGGCCATCACCGCGTTCCTGTGGAACTACCCTCGCGCGCTCTGGCCGCTCGAACAGGGCACGAATCAGGCGCTCGACGCGATTCCGCTGATCGGCCCCGCTTATGCGCGCGCACTGCCGTCGATCATGACCGGCGATTCGACCCTGCTCGGATGGGTCTGGGTGGGCGTCGCTGCGGCATTGGCGATTTGGACGAGTCCGCCTAGAATCCGGGCATGATGTCCTCCTCATTCTTCCGGCGCGTGTTCGTCGGCGCCTTCGCGATTGCATCGCTGAGTGTTGCGGTGTTTGCGCGGCAGGCCGCACCTGCCGCCACCGCCGCACAGGCGCAGGTCGCCGATCCCGATCCGAAGAGGTTCGCGGCCGAGATCAAGGCGTTCGATGACTGGGACCGGAAGAACGCCGCGCCGGCGCACGGCATCCTGTTCGCGGGCAGCTCGACCATCCGCATGTGGCCGACGGGCGAGCGGTTTTCGAATCTGCCGGTGATCAATCGCGGCTTCGGCGGCTCGGACATCTCGGATGTGAACTTCTACATTCAGGAAACGGTGCTCAAGTACGCGCCGGATGTCATCGTCTTCTACGCGGGCGACAACGACATCAACAACGGGAAGGCGCCCGAGCGCGTGCTCACGGACTATCGAACGTTCGTGACGCGCGTGTTCGCGGCGAAGCGCGACACGACGATCGTCTTCATCGCGATCAAGCCGAGCCTGGCGAGGTGGAAGCTCTGGCCGGTGATGCAGGACGCTAACGCGCGCGTCAAGACGTACAGCGAGGGCTACTCGAAATCGCAGCCCGGCAAGCTCATGTTCGTGGACATGGCGCCGCAAATGCTGGGCGCCGACGGCACGCCGAAGAAGGAACTCTTCGTGGGCGACGGCCTGCACATGACGCCGGCCGGCTACGACATCTGGACGGCCGCGCTGCGGCCGCTCCTGACGAAGAAGTAGATCCGTCTACTGCAGTTCCCTGATCCAGATGTTTCTGAAGGAGATGGCTGGGCTCGGATCGCCGTGCGCCTGCAGTTTGATCGGCGCGCGGCCGTCGTCACTGTACTTCTTGTAGGCCGGCGTGCCGACATACACCGTCTCGCCCTTCAGCTCGAAGTGATTCTGGATCAGCGCGCCGTTGTGAAACGCCGTGACGTACGCAGGCGTTTTGAGCGTGCCGTCTGCGTTGAACACGGGCGCCGTCCAGATGACGTCGTACACCTGCCATTCGCCGGGTTTCTTCATCGCGTTCACGAGCGGAATGCTCTGCTTGTACACGCTGCCGGCCTGACCGTTCACGTACGTCTTGTTCTCGTACGAATCGAGCACCTGCAGCTCGTACCCGGCGTCGCCGGCGCCGGCCGACGCGAGGAACACGCCGCTGTTGCCGCGCGCCTGATCGCTGCCGGTGATGTTTACCGGAATCCGCCACTCGATGTGCAGCTGATAGTTCTGGAACCGGCGCTTGGTCTCGATGCCGCCGGCCTGCTTGTTCACCGTGAGCACGTCGTCGGCCACCGTCCACCGCGCGGGCGACTTGTCCCTGACCGACACCCACTCGTCCTGGTTCTTGCCGTCGAAGAGGACGACTGCGTCCGACGGCGCATCGCCCACCGTGGCGCCCGGCGTGATCACCTTCGGCACCGGCTCGTAGAACTCGGTGTCCTCGTGCCGAGGCGCACGCGGCTGCTGACCGGTCGCGGGCGGAGTGACCGCACCCTGACCACGTGCGGGTGGCGGTTGCTGCGCCACGAGCGGCATGGCCGCGGTCACGAAAAGCGCGAGGGCGAAACCGATTCGATGGGTGCGCATAGGGGGGATTCTGCTCGCCCGTCAGAAG
>Ga0111539_10005108_pt1 | contig 17020 bp, 15 predicted proteins | sample RhiMethybrSRZTD1_FD_79667 | JGI IMG/M metagenome (GOLD analysis project Ga0111539, IMG submission 79667) | Populus rhizosphere microbial communities from Tennessee, USA - Rhizosphere MetaG P. TD hybrid SRZTD1 (version 2) (version 2) | ecosystem: Host-associated > Plants > Roots > Rhizosphere >... | reverse complement strand
CGATGAACGCCGTCAGCGCGGCGAACGCCCAGAACCACGGTCTCCGAACGACAAGCCGCCGCCCTGCCACCGTGAACTTCCTCGATTCTGCAGCGTGATCCACGGCGTTGAGTTTCAGCACGGGTCGTGCCAGCTCGATCTGTTCGCGCTGAAGTGGCGACTTCTATATCGGAGCGTTCAGAACCCGAGTCTCGAAGACATCTGTGATTGCCCGAGCGCTGCGACGCCGAACGCCGCATATGCTCCCCACATCAACCCCTCGAAAACCCGATCGACCGAGGTCGAATAGCGCCACAGCCCGGCGGTACAGGGCAGCTCTGTATGCTCGGGCTTGGAGTAGAACCGGAGCCGCTGTCGGTCGGCGGTGGTCTCACCTGTGAACCCGACGACCCACATCGCGCTCGCCGCCAGCTCGACGATGGAGAGCTCGGGCGCCCGGTTCAGGGAGGCGAGCAGTGCCGGCGTCGACGCGGCGACAGCCGCGGCCGCCAGCAGTTGATAGAGCCACCAGGCGCGCGGGGCGGCTTCGCCCGGAGGCATCGCGGCGCGCGTGTACATGCCCTGGATGGCGAGACGCGCGCCCCACGATCCCATCATCCAGGCGATCGCCGATCGCCGGCCCCACGCGCCGTCGCCTTCACTCGCATAGATGATCGCCAGCGCGCCGACCAGTGCGGGCCATATCGCGGTGATGGTGTCCGCGCTCTTCGCGCGGCGCTGCCACGCCCAGAACGCGGCCATCACCGCCGCGGACAGCAGCCACGCGAGCGCCAGGAGCTTCAGCGGCATCCGGGGTAAACGCGCGCGCGCGAGACGGTGCGAAGCCGCATGAAAGGATCGAAGAAGCAGAACCGTGTGGGGTCGTTGGGCCGCTGGTGCGCGTCGGCGTTCAGTGTCTGCGCCGGCGGTGAGGCGGGGGGTGTGATGAACCAGGCGAGACGACGTTGTGCACGGGGCGCCGGGTGCTCGATTCGCCCATGGCGACGGCGACGACACCAAGCGCCAGGCGCTCGACGATATCCATGAACCCTCGTCGCCGGTCGACGTTGACCGGCCTTGACAACTCGATGGATCGGCGGCGGGCCTGCATTACAGATACCAATGGGCCATCGCGGACCAACGGGCCGTCGCGCCGCGAACGGGCATTCGCGAAACAGCCGAGCCCGAGGTGAATCAATCGCACCTAGCATGCACAAACCCATCCCGGTGTGATTGACGTAGCAGGCGCGCGGTGCGCACTCAGCAGTCACGGGCTGCCGGCGCGCAGACGAGCAGCGCCGTCAGGTCTGCTGTTATCGGCACACGCCACCGGCTTGCCGGCCTCAATGCGTCATCCCGTACATCAGGTAATTGACCCCGAGCTTGTACGCCTCGTTGGTATCGTCGACCGGCCGCAGGCCGCGTCCCGACCACTCCCAGTACTGCGACACGTCGGTGTTGTAGTTGATGATCATCACCAGCCGTTTGCGCGGGTCGTTGTCCTCGAAGACGCCGCGAAACGCGGGCTGGCCGCTGTTGTAGGCCTGCGGGAAGTTGTCGAGGGTATTGATCTCGAAGAAGGCGTGAAAGATCGGGTGCGCCGTGTCGAGGTCGACCACCTGCGCGCCCGGCAGCACGCGGTTCAGGTTGGCCGCGAACGGCTCCCATCCGCCGGTGTTGTTGCCGCGCCATCCGAGCATCTTGAAGTCGTCGACGATGACGAAGCCGCCCTTCTGGATGTAGGCGCGCAGCGCCGCCGCCTCCGCGTCGGTCAGCGTCCACCAGCCGACCTCGATGATGTAGGCGATCGGATACCGGCCCAGGTCGGGATCGTCGAGCGTCAGCACGTTGATCTCGTCGTCGTGCGCGCCGAGATAGCTGATGTCGTTCATGATCCGCATCAGGTTCTGCTCGGCAATCGGGTAGCCATGTACCCACGACGGGCGGCCGCCGGCCCAGTAGCCGCCGGGCGCGGTCTCGTACTTGATGCGGACGAAGGTGAACCGCCCGTCGTAAGGAATGTTGTGGATCGTCGGGTTGCGGCCGTAGCCGTAATCGAAGAACTCGCGGCTCTGCGCGGCGAGGGCGACCGCCGCGAGGAACACGCCCGTGGCCGCGACCAGCGACCTGCGCACGCCTCTATTCTATGTCGTCAGGTGCGCTGCGGCCGCTTCGGACGCGACGCGCGATCGTGGGCGATGATCTGGACGGCGAGCATGGCCCCGGCGCCGCCGGCGATGATGAAGAGAATCATCGCCAGGCCCGGGTAGCCGAGCAGGCGGAAGGTCGTCGGCACCTGCATCAGCAGCGCCGCGGCGACGATCAGCGCCGCCATCACCAGGCCGAGCGCGACGCGGTTCGCCACTTTCTGCAGCCCGTCGATGATCGCGCCCTCGTCGATCAGCTCCATCTTCAGCTTCAGCTCGTTGCCGGCCAGCGCGTCGAGCACGCGGTTGACCCGGGCCGGCAGCTTCTCGGCGAACTGCTTCGCATCGAGCATCGTCGAGAGCACGCGGCCGGGCGACACGGCCCGCAGCATGCGGTGGCGCATCAGCGTGACCGCCTGTTCGCGAATCGTGCTGTTCACATCGAGGTTCGGCGACAGCGCGCGGGCGACCGCATCGAGGTTCAGGAGCGTCTTGCCGAGCAGCGCCAGGTCTGACGGCGGCCGCAGGCCGTGCGCGGAAGCCCGCTGGTTGACGTCGAGCAGCAGGCGGCCGACCTCGAGGTCGGCCAGCGGCGCGTTCTGGAACTTGGTGACGACGTCGACGACGTCGCGGCGCAGCGCCGGCTCGCTGAAGCCGTCGAGCCGTTCGCCGAGCTCGATCAATGTATCCGCGGCTTCGTCGCCGTGGCCTTCGGCCGCGGCCATCAGCAGCGCCAGCAGCCGATCCTGCGTCCGATCCGACAGCCGGCCGACCATGCCCAGATCGACGAGGGCAACCTTGCGGTCGTCGGTGATGAAGACATTGCCGGGATGCGGATCGGCGTGGAAGAAGCCGTCGACGACGATTTGATGGAGATAGGCCCGGATCAGCTCGCGCCCGAGCCGCTCGGCTTCGACGTCCATGCGGGTCAGCGGGCTGAGCGCGGTGACCTTCGTCCCCAGCACGTAGTCCATCGTCAGCACCCGAGACGTGCTGTAGTCCGCCACCGGCTGCGGGACGACGATGTCGGTGAACCGCGCGAGGTTGGCGCCGAGCGTTCGGAGGTTACCGGCTTCGTTCGAATAGTCGAGCTCCTCGAGCAGCGTGCGCCGGAACTCGGCGATGAGATCGCTGAAGTGATAACGGGCGCCGGCATCGGTGCGCTTGTCGAGGAACGCCGCGATTTCGGCCATCGCCTGGAGATCCGCCGTCACCTGCTCCTGCGCCTCCGGCCGCTGCACCTTGACCGCGACCATGCGGCCGTCGCGCAGCGCCGCGCGGTGCACCTGCCCGAGCGATGCCGCGGCGATCGGCTCCGCCTCGAACATCCCGAAGGCCTTCGAGATCTTCACGCGCAGCTCCGCCTCGACGATGCGCTCGACGTCGGCGAAGGAAAACGGCGCGATCTGATCCTGCAGGCGCGCGAGGGCGGCGATATAGGCGGGCGGCAGCACATCGGTGCGGCCAGACAGCACCTGGCCGAGCTTGATGAAGGTGGGGCCGAGCGCTTCGAGATCGTGGGCGAGCTCTTCGGCGTCGTCGCCGCGCGTGTCGTCGGCGGCGGATCGATGCTTCATGAAGAGCGTCGCGACCGCGGCGTAGCGGCTGAGTTTGGCGGGCAGTTGCACGGGCCAGGGACCTCCAGGCTGTCCGTAGCAACTCATGGGCCGCAGAACGGCCGCGCTAGCCCCGGCGCAACTTTTCGATCTTGTTATCGCGCTCCGAGACCAGCCGCTCGCGGTCGCGGCGGTACTCCACGGCGAGCGTTTCACGCGCCGCGGGATCGATCGAGGCCCGCATCTGCGACTGGTGCAGGACCTCCCGTTCGGCGATCTTCGCGTCGTAGAAGTTGCGCGCCTCCGCAATCGCCGCCTTCTGAGCGTCGGTCAACGGCCGCGACTCGACGCCGGCATCGGCGTCCTTCTTCGCCAGCCGCTCCATCGCGAGCTCGACCGCCGACTTGAGGGGTTTCTCGTCTGTCATGGCGCCTGCAGCTTACCGTTTCTGACCCACGCCGTGCCGCCGACCGAAACAGTCAGGTCGGTGAAGAAGTTCCAGCGCACGTAGCCGCCGCCGACCTTGCCGCCCAGCTCGGAATTGTCGCCAAGCGAGAGCCGGACAACGCCCGCGCCGTAGCCGTAGTACGGAATCCAGGGCGAACGGTCCGGGACCGCAAGCAGCGGGTTGAAGCCAAGCGCGATCTCGCGAAACGCGCGCCCCGCCTCGCCGGCGCGCGACATCTCGGCTTCGACGGCCTCTTTTCCGCTCGTCGCGGTGATCTCGACGACCTGTCCACGCGCGAACCGCAGCTTGAGCCCGTCCACCGGACGCCCATCCCACTGCGACGGCGGAAACGCGATCACGCCGTCGACCGTTTCCTCGAGCGGCGCGACGCGGACGGCGCCGGCCGGCAGTTCAATCTCCTTGTCGATCAAAACCTTGCCCTGCGCCGCGCGCGCCGCCGACGCGTCGCCGTTCTGCAGGTTGGCGGGCCGATCGCCGGCGCGAAAGCGGAGATCGGTGCCGGCAGGCGACGTGATCCGGACCTCGCCGGTCCTGATCGCGTCGGCGAAGCGCCGCTGGACGAGGTCGAGCGCCTTGTAATCGGTCTCGAGCAGCGCCCGCTGGTAGTTGGCGTCGATGGCGGCGCGATTGGGCAGCGGCTGGCCGGCGATGGCGTAGGCGCTGCCGGCCTCGACCCAGTGGAAGTGAATCGTGCGGCGGCCGCGCCGCTCGGTCAGGTCATCCTTGAGCCAATCCTGCATCGCGAGATAGGCAGGGTGCGCCGTGCTGGCGCCGGGCATCATGATCGCGGCGTCGACGTCGCGAAACATCGCCTTGTAATGCGACCGCGCCTCGCGGGCGCCCCTGGCCAGCACCGGCAGGTCGAACGATTCCGGCCACGGCTCGCGCAGCACTTCGACGACGCCGAGGTCGATGCCGCCGGCGCGCATCACCTCGTAGCGGATGTGCGGCACCAGATCGTCGAACAGCCCGGGGTGGGTCACCGACAGCACGCGCTCGCCCGGCTTCAGCGCCAGCTGCTGAACCAGACGGCGCGCGATCGCCGGATAGTCGAAGGTGAGGCGAGGCGCCTGCGCGGCAGCGGCGACCGAGACCAGCGCCAGCGCGGCGGCGGCAAACGGGAGGGATCGCATGGACGCGTACCATAACCCACCCGTTTGCCGATGGCCAATGCGGGAAACCGATCCGGCGTGGTACGTTGGGTCGATGCCGCTCGTTTCGCTCGATGATGTGTCGATGGCGTTTGGCCACCGCCCGCTGCTCGATCGGGTGGCGCTGCAGATCGAGCCGCGCGAGCGGGTGGCGGTGATCGGCCGCAACGGCACCGGCAAGTCGACGCTGCTGAAGATCCTCAACCGTGAGATCGAGCCGGACGCGGGAACCGTGTGGCGGCAGCCGTCGCTGCGGACCGCGCGGCTCGAGCAGGACGTGCCGTTGTCGGCGGATCGCCCTGTATTCGAGGTCGTCGCCGAAGGGCACACCCATCGCTTCGAGGAAGACGAGGCGTGGCTGAGGGAGCATCACGTCGATCTGATCCTGTCGCGCCTCGAGCTGCCGCCCGAGGCGATTGTCGACACGCTGTCCGGCGGCTGGCGCCGCCGCGTGCTGCTCGCCCGCGCGCTCGTGGGGCAGCCGGATCTGCTGCTGCTCGACGAGCCGACCAATCACCTCGACGTCGAGGCGATCGTCTGGCTCGAGCAGTTCCTGGCGGAGTATCCCGGTGCGGTGATGTTCGTCACCCACGACCGCGCGTTCCTGCAGCGCCTGGCGACGCGGATCGTCGAGCTCGATCGAGGGCGGCTCACCTCGTGGCCCGGCGATTATGCGACCTACGTGCGGCGCAAAGACGAGGCGCTCGCCAATGAAGCGGTGCTGCAGGAGAAGTTCGACAAGAAGCTGGCCGAAGAGGAGGCGTGGCTGCGCCAGGGGATCAAGGCGCGGCGGACGCGCAACGAAGGGCGCGTGCGCGCGCTCGAGCAGATGCGCGAGGAGCGGCGGGCGCGCCGCGACCAGCCGGGCAGCGTGCGGCTGCAGGTCGAGCAGGCGGAGCAGTCGGGAAAGCTGGTGTTCGAGGCGCGAGCCGTCTCGAAGGCCTACGACGGCAAGGCGGTAATCGAGAAGTTTTCCACGCGCCTGATGCGCGGCGATCGCGTCGGCCTCATCGGCCCCAACGGCGCCGGCAAGACGACGCTGCTGCGGCTGCTGCTGGGCGAGCTGGCGCCCGACGAAGGCGAGGTGCGGCGCGGCGCCAACGTGCAGGTCGCGTACTACGACCAGCAGCGCGAGCAGCTCGACCCGGAACGCACGGTCTTCGACACCGTCGGTGAAGGCAACGACACGGTGACCGCCAACGGCCGCACGCGGCATGTGCACGCCTACCTGCGCGATTTCCTCTTCGCCGACGAGCGCGCACGCTCGCCGGTGAAAGCGCTGTCGGGTGGGGAGCGCAACCGGCTCCTGCTCGCGCGCCTCTTCACCCGGCCGGCCAACGTCCTCGTCCTCGACGAGCCGACTAACGATCTCGACCTGGAGACGCTCGAGCTGCTCGAAGAGCAGCTGATCGAGTGGAGCGGCACGCTGCTGCTCGTCAGCCACGACCGCGTCTTCCTCGACAACGTCGTCACCGGCACGTTCGCGTTCGAAGGCGAGGGGACGGTCAACGAGTATGTCGGCGGCTATCAGGACTGGCTGCGCCAGGCCGCGCAGAGACGGCCGTCAGAAACCTCGAAGCAGGCGAAGCCCTCTGCGGTCTCTGCTCCCTCTGCGGTCTCTGCTCCCTCTGCGGTCTCTGCGCGCGCCGAGAGCAAGCGCCTTTCCTACCGCGAGGCGCGTGAGCTCGAAGCCCTGCCGGGACAGATCGAGGTGCTGGAGGCCGAGCAGCGGGCGCTCAGCGAGCGCATCGCCGGGCCCGAGTTCTACAAGGAGCCGCCGGAGACCATTCAGACCTCGCTCCAACGAATCGAGGCATTACAACGGGAATTGATGGTGGCGTACACGCGGTGGGACGAGCTCGAATCGCGCCGAACGTGACGGCGGATGGCAAGGGCAGCCCTGAAGGGCTGCGCTACGCCGACTGCGACTGACGCAGGGACTGAGACTGACGACTGACGACTGACGCTAGTGCACTGCGCCGCTGTGTTGATCGGCGCATGCCTGGCAGACGCCGTCGCCGCGCATCCACTCGGGCGCCGTGCTGCGCGCGCAGGAGCTGCAGTTGCGGTAGCGCGACATCCGCGCCTCGCGCGCGCCCTTGATCAGCACGCTCAGGGCGTTGAACAGCGCCGTCTCCGGCAGCCGGCGCCACTTCAGGACGCCGACCCGCCGCGGCCGCGGCGCCAGGGTGAAGGCCGATTCCCAGATGCCGGCGAATTCCGACACGAGCACGCTCGTTTCAGTCAGCGTGACGACCACTTCTGCCGGCTCGCCGCCCGTGAACTGCATCGAGCCGTCGGCGCCCTCCTGGCGATCGACCGGCGACGGAAGGTTCGAGTCGAGAAACGCAATCAGCTGCTCGTATCGTTCCGGGGCATCCATGGCAACGGGAGCCGCCGCGTGGTGCGGCGGTCGTCATCGACACGCCGCATGCTTGCAGTCGCAGCGCAGCTCGATCGTCTGTCCTTTCTCTTTGCAGTGCTCGCTACAGTATTTCCCATGGGGCCCGCCTTTTTCGACCATGCAGTCGCACGACGGATGAGCGCACTTTGCTGATTCGGCCATCGGGGACCTCCTTCGCCCAGCCCTTACACGAATCTTACGCCTGCCCGAGCCGGTCCGCGGTCCCTTTTCGCAGTTCAGGGTGGAGGCGGATATGGACCATGTGCGCGAGCACCGCAGCGTGCTTGCTTCGGCGGAAAAACGGCTGCTCATCGCGATTGCCCGGCGGCTGCCAGGCTGGCTGAGCTCGGATCATCTGACGCTCCTCGGCCTGCTCGCGATGCCCGCGGCCGGCCTCGCGTTCGCGGCCATCCCGATTACGCGCTGGGCGGCACCGCTCGTCGCGCTCGCCCTCGCCATCAACTGGTTCGGCGACAGCCTCGACGGCACGCTGGCGCGGGTGCGCTGCCAGCCGCGTCCCCGCTACGGGTACTACGTCGATCACGTCATCGATCTCGCGGGCACCGCCGCACTGGTCGGCGGCATGGCCGCATCGGGCCTGATGACGCCGACCATTGCGCTGGCGCTGGTCGCCGCCTATTACCTCGTCTCGGCCGAAACGTTTCTCGCCACGCACTCGGTCGGCGTCTTCCGGCTCTCGTTCGCGGGGTTCGGGCCGACCGAGCTGCGCATCCTCCTGGCGGTCGGCGCCTTCTTCGTCGCCCGGAATCCCTACGCGACGATCGCCGGCCACCGCGCGCTGCTGCTCGACGTCGGCGCGATCGTCGCCACCGGCAGCCTCGCGGCAGTCTTCGTGATTTCCGCGATTCGCAACGCCAGCGCCCTGTATCAGCAGGAGCCGCTGCCGCGCCGGGAGGACGCGGCGCCGCGCGACGCGCGCGGCTTTCGTCCCTCAACCACACTCAGCGGAGAAACCGTCTGATGGCGACGCCCGTCCCGATCGATCGAGCGAAGACCCGCGGCGCTGACGACTGGCGCCGGCTGGCGCCGTTCACCGCCGTCGGCCTCCTGGGGTTCGCCGTGCAGCTCGGCGCGCTGCAGGCGCTCACGGCCTTTGCCGGCTGGCCGTGGCTGCCGGCGACGCTCGTCTCAGTGGAGCTCGCGGTGCTGCACAACTTCCTGTGGCACGAACGCTGGACCTGGATCGACCGGACGATCGGGCCGGCAGCCGCGGGCGGCTCGTGGCATCGTCTCGGCCGATTCCATGCTGCGAACGGCCTCACGTCCATCGCCGGCAATGCGCTGGTGATGGCCTGGCTGGTCGGCGTCCTTGCCATGCCGGCGGTCGCGGCCAACGCGCTCGCCGTCGCCGTCACCAGCATCGTCAATTTCCTCGCCGCCGACCGTTGGGTCTTCGCGACGCGCGCCGCGGCGCGCGCGAAATCGCGCCCTGCGCTCGCCGCGACCAAGGCCCTCGTTGTATTCATGGCCGTCGCCGCCTCAGCGCCGGCCGAGGCTGCCGGCCTCGGGCCGCAGGATCAACCGCAGACCGTGGCGGCGTGGGAGCGATATGTCGCGGCTGCGGAGGCGGCGCTGGCGGATGCGCGAACGCCGATCGCTGCGAGGCCCGCTTCGGACGCGATCGATCCGGACGGGACGACGATTGCGGTGCCGGGCGGCACGATCAACGACTGGCGCGGCGCGGTGTTCATCCCGCACCTGACCGTCGAGCGCCTGCTCCACGGGCTGCAGCATCCCGGAACGCCGCCGCCGCAGGAAGACGTGGTCTCGTCGCGCGTGCTCGCCCGCGGCGCCGATTCGCTGCACGTCGGCATGCGCCTGGTGCGGCACGCGATCGTCACGGTCAGCTACGACACGGAGCACCAGATGCAGTTCAGGCGCGTCGCGTCGAACCTGGCGACGGCGCGCAGCATCGCCACCCGCATCGACCAGGTCGGCGGCGGCGATCACGGCTTCCTGTGGCGTCTGCACTCGTACTGGCGCTACGAGGAGATCGGGGGAGGCGTGCTGGTGGAATTGCGTTCGCTGACGTTGAGCCGCAGCGTGCCCGCGCTCGTGCGTCCGATTGCGGGCCCGCTGGTCAACCGTGTCGCCCGCGAGTCGATGGTGCGGACGCTCGAGGCGTTGCGGACGTACTTCGGCGCCCTGCGTACGTAGGGCGGCCCTTCAGGGCCGCCAAGCATCTAGACTCGATAACCCGCCACCACCTCCCGCGCCGGCGCCTCCGCGCGGATCGGCGTTCCCTGCGATCGCACCAGCTGGTGATACGCGGCAATCACGCGCCCGGTCACCGCGCCGATCTCGCCGCTGCCGATCGTCCGCCCGTCGACCGAGAGCACCGGCACCACTTCCGCGCCGGTGCCGCTGATGAACGCCTCTTTTGCCGTCCACACGTCGAACAGCGTGAACGGCCTCTCCTCGGCGCGGATGTTGAGGCTCGCCGCCAGCGCCAGCAGCGTCTCGCGCGTCACCCCCTTCAGGTTGGTCGCCGTCGGCGGCGTCAGCAGCGCGTGGTCGGTGACGATGAAGAAGTTGTCGACGGTGGCTTCGGCGACGTAGCCCTGGCCGTCCAGCATCAGCGCCTCGTCGGCGCCGCGGTCGTTCGCCTCGATCCGCGCGAGGATGTTGTTCAGGTAGTTCAGCGACTTGATCGACGGGCTGGTGGCGTCGGGCGCGTTGCGGCGGAAGGTGGAGGTCACCATCCTGATACCGCTTGCCGCGGCGGCGTACATCGTCAACTGGCGGGCGATGACAATCAGCTCCGGCCGCGCGCACTTGCGCGGATCGATGCCCAGGTCGCCCGGCCCGCGCGTCACGACCAGGCGGATATAGCCGTCGTGGATGGCGTTCTGCCGGCAGGTCTCGAGCACGATCTCGCAGACCTCGGCGTGGCTGTGCGGAATCTCGAGGCGGATCGCCTTCGCCGAATCGAACAGCCGATCGATGTGGCGTTCGAGCTTGAAGACGCGGCCGTTGTAGGCGCGAATCCCCTCGAAGACGCCGTCGCCATAGAGGAGCCCGTGATCGAACACGCTGACCGCCGCCTCCGCCGCCGGGCGGTAGGCGCCGCTGACATAGACGAGGCCGCCGGTCGGGCGCGCCGGCGTTACACTTGGACTGGTTTCGTTGGCCATAGCGAGAGCAATCATGCCCAAGAAGCTCGTCCGTGAAACAAGCCAATCGGCGATTGGACTCTTTCGGGCGCTCGGCGTCGACGCGAAGTCGCTGCCGCGCACGCGGCCGCTGTACCGCCGCCTGGTGACGCTGCTCGAAGGCGCGATTGCCCGCGGCACGATGCCCGCCGGCGTCCGCCTGCCGCCGGAGCGCGAGCTCGCCGCCGCCCTGCGCGTCAGCCGCGCCACGGTGGTCAGCGCCTACCGCGAGCTCGAAGCGCGCGGCCTGGTGCGCGGCTACGTCGGCCGCGGCACGTTCGTGTCGGCGAAGCCGGACACCGCGAGCGCGCCGTTCGCCTGGCGCGGCAAGATTGCCGTGGCGGCGCTGCAGGCGACCGATTCGACGGTGCGCGATCTGGTGCGCGCGGCCGCCGACCCGGCGCTGATGTCGCTGGCGGCCGGCGTGCCGGCGCTCGACTGCTTTCCGAAGGACGCGTTCCAGCGGGCGATGAACCACGTCCTCGCGCGGCCCGACGAAGCGGCGTGGCGCCACGGACCGACCGAGGGGATGCCGCGCTTCCGCGCCGCGCTCGCCGAACGGTTCGGCGGCAGCCCCGAGCACATCCTCGTCCTCGCCGGTGCCCAGCAGGGGCTCGATCTGCTCGCCCGCTGCCTGATCGATCCAGGCGACGCGGTCATCCTCGATCGGCCCGGCTACCTCGGCGCGATTCAGACGTTTCGCAACGCCGGTGCGCGGCTCGTCGGCTGGGACATCAACCGCGCCGACGCCGACGAGCTCGAGGAGCTGCTGCTCCGATACCGTCCGAAGCTGATTTACACCAACCCGACGCACCACAACCCGACCGGCATCACGCTGTCGATGCGCACGCGCCGCGAGCTGCTCGAACTGGCGACGCGCTACCGCGTGCCGATCGTCGAGGACGACACCTATCGCGAGCTGGCGCTGCACAACATGCCGCTGCCGCCGCCCTCGCTGTTCAAGCTCGACGAGGCGCACACCGTCGTCATCCGCATCAACAGCTTCTCGAAGATGCTCGCGCCGGGACTGCGCCTCGGCTGGATCAGCGCCGTGCGGCCGATCATCGACCAGCTGGCGCTGATCAAGCAGCAGGTCGATCCGCACACCCAGAACCTCGCGCAGCTCGTGGTCTGCGAGCTGGTCGAGCAGGGCGTGCTCGACGCGCACCTGGCGACGCTGCGCGCCGAGCACCGGCGGCGCCGTGACGCGATGGTTCAGGCCATCCGGCAGCACGTCCCGGCGGGGCAGCTTCGCTTCGCCGTGCCCGAGGGGGGCATGTATCTCTGGTGCGAGCTGCCGCCGGGCGTGCGGGCGCGCGCGGTGCAGGATCGCGCGCTGCGCGAGTCGGTGATGGTGCTCACCGGCGAGCCGTTCTACGTCGATCAGGGCGGCGATCGCCACCTGCGGATCTGCTACACCTCGCGGCCGGCCGCCAACGCGGTGCGCGCGGCGCAGACGCTGGCGCGCGCGATTGCCGGCGCCGCGCGCGACGAGAGCGAAACGCCGCCGATCGTGCGCGTCGTCTGAACGGTCGGCGCGCGCCAACTAGCGGCACCTCACCACGAAGATCACGAAGGACACGAAGAGCACGAAGAACATCCTTGTACTCGGGGTGCTCTCAGAAGCGTCGTTGCCCGGAATCGAGTGCCTGCCTAATCAGCGAGTTGCATCGGCGTGGCAAGGAGAAAAGAAGATTCTTTTTCGTGGCCTTCGTGGCGAACGCGCCGCTGAAAATGTCGGGGGAAGGCGGCCGACTGCTTGGTCTGCCGATGCTTCACGTCTAGAATCGCCCCTCATGCGAGTCGTCAACCGCACCGCCGTCACCATCGTCGGCGCGCAGCCGTATCTCGACTGGATGCGCGCCACCGACGCCGACTTCAACCAGGGCGCGCTCACGGTGCGGCCGGCGAAGACCTACGGCTCGGCATTCCTGCTGCCGGAATTCGAGCTCGAGGAGAGCCTGCAGGAGTGGGTCGAGGAAAACGCCACCTGGCTGTTCGAGTTTCAGCTCGCGGCGTGGACCGAGAACGAATCGACCTGGCCGGCGACGCGCGACCTGAAGGCGTTCCGCGCCTGGTTCCGGATCGACATCCACAGCGTCGTGGTCGATGTCGCAGACGACGACATCGAGGGCGAGGAGCTCTAAGGGGGAGCGATGCTTCTGCACCTGGTCTGCTTCAAGTACAAGGCCGGCGTCGACGCGGCCACTCGTGACGATCACCGCGCCCGCCTGGCGCAGTTGAAGAACCTCGCCGGCGTACTCGATCTGAAGGTGGGCGCCGACGTCGTCCGCTCCGCGCGCTCGTACGACACCGGCCTGTCGATTACATTTCCGGATCGCGCGGCGCTCGACGCCTATCAGAAGGACGAGCGGCACGTGCCGGTGGCGCAGCTCGGCGCCGGCCTGAGCGAGCACGTCGTAGCGGTCGATTTCGAGATTTGACGACGTCCGTTCGTGGCGAATCCGGACATCAAACTTTTGCCGATCGCGTCCGTCTACTGCAGGCATGATGCTTGTCGCTTCCGGCCTCGCCGTCGCTCTCGCATCCGCCGCGCCCGCCGAACCAGTCCCAGTCTCGATCGCACCCGTCGTGATCAGCGTCGTCGAATCGGGCGTGCCCGCGGCGCTCGTCTCGCGGGTGCTCGAGGAGACCGATGCGATCTGGCGGGCCGCCGGCGTCAGCTTCCTGTGGCAGCGCGGCGCGCGCGAAGCCATCCCATCGCCGCCGGGCGCGGACATGGGGCCGTGGCTGCCGCCGTCGCGGCTGCGCGTGATTGTCGGCAACGACAAGGGAGTGGCGCGCGACCATCGCACGCCGCTCGGGTGGATCGTCTTCGACGCTGAGAACGCGCCGCGGCAGGAGGTCTACCTCTCCTATCGCAACGCGTGGAGCCTGCTGGCCGCGTCGGGGCCGGTCGCCGGCAGCCTCAATCAGATGCCGGTGCTGCGGCGCGAGATCCTGCTCGCCCGCGCGATGGGACGCGCGCTCGCGCACGAGATCGCGCACTACCTGCTGGCGTCGAAGGCCCACACCAGGCGCGGGCTGCTGCGGGCGAGCCGCACCGCGTCGGAGCTGTTCTCCGCCGATCGTGCCGGCTTCCGCATCGACACGACGCAACGGCAGCAGATCGCCGCGCGCCTCACCAGCCAGCCGGCCGTCGCCAGGCGCTGGTAGCACGCCGCGCGTGCTACGATCCGCCGATTCGCTCTTTTATCCACGAGGTTGACATGGGCAAGAGCACGGCGGGGCGGACGGTGGTGATGCGCGGCGCCGCGGCGGTCGCGGCCGCGGTCGTGATGGCGGTGGCGGCGGCGCAGGCGCAGCGGGCGGCGGCGCCGGCGGCGCTGACGACGCCGAAAGCGCACTTCGGCCACGACATCGGCGACGACTACTACCTGGCCAACTACACGCAGTACGTCGAATACCTTCACAAGCTCGACCGCGAGTCCGATCGGATGACGGTGGTCGAGATCGGCAAGACCGAAGAGGGACGCCCCGAGCTCACCGCCATCGTCACCTCGCCGGAGAACCACAAGAAGCTGGCCCAGTACAAGGAGATGAATCGCAAGCTGGCGCTCGCCGAGGTCACCGACGACCAGGCGCGGCAGCTGGCGCGCGATGGCAAGACCGTGGTGTGGATCGACGGCGGTCTGCACGCCACCGAGGTGCTGGGCGCGCAGCAGCTGATTGAAACCATCTACCGGTTGAACAGCAAGAGCGATCCGGAGACGATGCGCATCCTCAACGACGACATCGTCCTGCTGACGCTGATCAACCCGGACGGGATGGAGCTGGTGTCCAACTGGTACATGCGCGAGCCGGACGAGAAGAAGCGGTCGACGAGCGGCATCCCGCGCCTCTACCAGAAGTACATCGGCCACGACGACAACCGCGACTTCTACATGGCGACGCAGTCGGAGAGCATCAACGCGAACAAGGTGATGTATCGCGAGTGGTTCCCGGCGATCATGTACAACCATCACCAGACCGGCCCCGCCGGCGCGGTGCTGTTCGCGCCGCCGTTCCGCGATCCGTTCAACTACAACTTCGATCCGCTGGTCGTGCTCGGCATCGACACCGTCGGATCGGCGATTCACACGCGGCTGGCGGCCGAGGGCAAGCCGGGCGCGGTGATGCGCACCGGCGCGCCGTACTCCACCTGGTTCAACGGCGGCATCCGCACCACCTCGTACTTCCACAACCAGATCGGGATCCTGACGGAAACGATCGGCAACCCGACGCCGGTCGAGATCCCGTTCGTGCTCGACATGCAGCTGCCGCGCGCCGACGTGCCCAACCCGATCGCACCGCGCACATTCCACTTCCGCGAGGCGATCGAATACTCGGTGACCAACAACTGGGCGATCCTCGACATCGCGTCGAAGCGGAAGGAAGACTTCCTCTTCAACATGTACAAGATGGGGAAGAACGCAATCGAGCGCGGCAGCCGCGACCACTGGACGATTCACCCGAAGCGGATCGAGGCGGCGCGGGCGGCAATCGAAGCGGCGGCGCCCGCAGGCGCCCGGGCCGAAGGCGGGCGCGGCGGCCGCGGCGGCGGCGCTCCGCTGGCGATCTTCAACAGCGTGCTGCGCGATCCGAAGATGCGGGATCCGCGCGGGTTCATCCTGCCGGCCAATCAGCCCGATTTCCTGACCGCGACCAAGTTCATCAACACCTTGATCAAGGCGGGCGTGGTCGCGCACCGCGCGACGGCGCCGTTCACCGTCAACGGCAAGCAGTATCCGGCCGGATCGTATGTCGTCCAGGCGGCGCAGCCGTTTCGTGCTCACGTGATGGACATGTTCGAGCCGCAGGATCACCCCGACGACATCCCGTATCCGGGCGGCGCGCCGCGCCCGCCCTACGACGTCACCGGCTACAACATCGCCTACTCGATGGGGATCAAGTTCGACCGCATTCTCGACGCGTTCGACGGTCCGTTCGAGAAGATCGCCGACCTCCTGCCGGTGACGCCGGGAAAGATCGGGCCGGCGACGACCACCGAGACCGGGGCCACCGGCTATCTCCTCAGCCACGAGGTGAACGACGCGTTCGTTGCCATCAACCGGCTGCTGAAGGCGAACGAAGAGGTGCACTGGTTGAAGTCGCCGTGGAGCCTGGCGGGGAAGACGATCCCGGCCGGCGCGATCTACATCCCGGCCAAGCCGTCGACGCTGCCGATCCTGCAGAGGCTCGCGGCGGACAAGGGGCTCAGCTTCGGCAGCCTCGAATCGCGGCCGACCGAGACGCTGAGGCTGAAGCCGGTGCGCATCGGGTTGTGGGATCAGTACGGCGGCTCCATGCCCTCGGGGTGGACGCGCTGGCTGTTCGAGCAGTACGAGTTCCCGTTCGAGGTGGTCTACCCGCAGACGCTCGACGCCGGCAACCTGAACGCGAAGTTCGACGTGTTGATCTTCGTCGACGGCGGCATCCCCGAGCGCGACCCGGCGGCGGGCGCGGCGCAGGGCGGCTTCGGCGCGCAGCCGAGGGCCGAGACGATCCCGGCGGAGTTCCGCGGCTGGCTCGGGCGCGTCAGCGTCGCCAAGACGGTGCCGGAGCTGAAGAAGTTCGTCGAGAACGGCGGGACGATTCTCGCCATCGGATCGTCGGCCGCGATCGCGCATCACCTCGACCTGCCGATCCGCGACGCGCTGGTCGAGCGCGTCGCCGGCGGCGCGGAGCAGCCGCTGCCGCGCGAGAAGTTCTACATCCCCGGCACCATCCTCGAGGCGCGCCTCGATCCGGCGCACCCGGTGGCCTTCGGGATGGAAGATCGCGCGATGGTGATGTGGGATGAAAGCCCGGCGTTCCGGCTCGAGCCGGACGCAGCGCGGAAAGGCGTGCGGCCAGTCGCCTGGTTCGACAACCCGACGCCGCTGCGCAGCGGGTGGGCGTGGGGCCAGCAGTATCTCGATCAGGCGGTCGCGATCCTGGATGCGCAGGTCGGCAAGGGGCACGTCGTGCTCTACGGACCGGAAGTGCTGTGGCGTGCGCAGCCGCACGGGACGTTCAAGTTGTTCTTCAACGGCCTCTACTACGGCGGCGCGACGTCCGCCGGCGCGATGCGCGCGACGGAGCAACAACGATAGAGCGGGCGCGCGGGCGCGCCGGGTGTGGTTCTGGGTTCTGGGTTCT
>Ga0111539_10005106_pt1 | contig 17023 bp, 15 predicted proteins | sample RhiMethybrSRZTD1_FD_79667 | JGI IMG/M metagenome (GOLD analysis project Ga0111539, IMG submission 79667) | Populus rhizosphere microbial communities from Tennessee, USA - Rhizosphere MetaG P. TD hybrid SRZTD1 (version 2) (version 2) | ecosystem: Host-associated > Plants > Roots > Rhizosphere >... | reverse complement strand
CTGGCAGAGCCTGCTCTTCGGCTCGACGGTCTCCGATCTCTACCTCCAGCCGCACGTCGGCTCGGACGTCGCGCTGTTCGCGGCGCTGCTGAAGGGCGTCGTCGAGCGCGGCGCCGTCGACCGTGCCTTCGTCGCCGCGCACACGACGGGCTTCGCGGACGTCGAGCGCGGTCTCGCGACCACGTCTTGGGATTCCTTGCTCGCCGCCTGCGGCGTCGCGCGCGCGGAGGTCGATCGCGCCGTCGAGCTCCTGTGCGCCGCGCGGCGCGGCGTCTTCTGCTGGGCGATGGGGCTCACGCACCACGCGAACGGCGTCGACAACGTGCTCGCGCTCGCGAACCTGGCGCTGGCGCGCGGCTGGCTCGGGCGCACGGGTGCGGGGCTCCTCCCGATTCGCGGCCACTCGAACGTGCAGGGGGTCGGCTCCTGCGGCGTGTCTCCGACGCTCAAGGCGGCGTTCGCCGCGCGCCTCGAGGAGATCTACGGCATCCGTCCAGCGCCGACTGCGGGCCTCGACACGTTCGCCTCGATGGAGGCGGCCGCCGCGGGACGCATCCGGGCCGCCGTCCTCCTCGGCGGCAACCTCTTCGCCAGCAACCCCGACCGCGCCTGGTCCGCGGGTGCGCTACGGCGGATCGGCCTCACGCTCTCGATCACGACGAAGCTCAACGAGGGCCACGTGCACGGCCGCGGCCGGACGGCGATCGTCGTCCCCGCCCTCGCGCGCGACGAGGAGGCGCAGCCGACGACGCAGGAGTCGATGTTCAACTTCGTCCGCCTCTCCGACGGCGGGACGCCCGCGGTCGCGGGCGAGATGCGCTCCGAGGTCGACGTCATCGCCGCGCTCGCGGAGCGCCTGCTGCCGCAGGGAGGCTTCGACTGGTCGCGGCTCCGCTCGCACCGCGCGCTCCGCGAGGAGATCGCGCGCGTCGTCCCCGGCTACGCGCCGATCGCCGCGATGGACGTCACCCGCCGCGAGTTCACCGTGGAGGGCCGGACGTTCGCCGAGCCGCGCTTCGCGACCGCCGACGGCCGCGCGCGTTTCCACGTCACGCCGCTCCCGGCGTTCGCCCCGGCGGCGGGGGAGCTCCGCCTCATGACCGTCCGCTCGGAGGGCCAGTTCAACACCGTCGTGTACGAGGAGGAGGACGTCTACCGCGGCACGACGGAGCGTGACGTCGTCTTCATGGCGCCGGACGACGTCGCCGCACACGGGCTCGCCGCCGGCGAGCGCGTCGTCGTCTCGACCGCGGCCGGCGAGCTCGAGGTGAGCGTCGCGCCGGCCCCGATCCGCGCGGGCAACATCGCGATGTTCTACCCCGAGGCGAACGTCCTGGTGCCGCGCCGGCTCGACGCGCGCTCGCGGACGCCGGCGTTCAAGTCGGTGGCCGCGCGGGTGCGTCCCGCGGTTGGGAGCCGCGAGCGTCAGGCGGTGTAGCGCCGCTCCGTCGGCAGCTCCTCCTCGATCGGCCGCACCTCGATGCTGCCGATACGCGCGGACGGCCAATTGGCAGCCACCTGGATGGCGTCATTCAGGTCCCGGGCCTCGATCAGCACGATGCCGCCGAGCGTCTCCTTCGTCTCCGCGAACGGCCCATCGGTCGCCGACAGCCGCCCATTTCGCACGCGCACGGTCGTCGCCGTATGGACCGACTGCAGCGCTGCCGAAGTGACGTACTGCCCGCGCTTCCGGAGCTCTTCGACGTAGACGAGGGTCTCGTCTCGGAGCGCATGCCACTCGCTCTCGCTGAGCGCGTTGAGCTTCTGCTCCTCCTCATAAGCCAAACAGAGATACTTCATCGCTTCCTCCTCTCCTGAGGTAAGTCGATCGGGCCACCGCCAGATCGACAGCGGTTCTGCGGGCGCGGGGGGCCCGCTGCGCGGAGACCCGGAGGCCCGAGCGCGCGCCACGCGTGTGCCTCGAACGCCCCGTCCGTGCCGGCGCGCTCGGGCCGTCGACGGGTTCCGTGCAGCGGGACCCCCGCGCCCGCAGAACCCGCTGAGCTCGATCTCAGACCGTAACCGTCGTCCCGTCGAACCGCCGCACGGTGAAGGTCACGTCCTGGTTGTAGCCCGGCTTCTGCTCCTGGAGTATCCCGAGCGCCACCCGCTCCCCGAGCGCCATCCCCTCGCTGAAGTCGGTACGCCAGTGGATGCCGGCGGCGTTGCGGCCGGTGCAGATGTTCGCGGCCACCTTGTTCAGCTCGTCGCCGACGGTCAGCGCCGAGGCCGTGTAGGGCACCAGCGCGGTGCCGTCGGCGTTGGCGACGATCGCGTCCGGGATCACGAAGGACGTGTCGAAGAACGCCTTCAGGACGGTCACGCAGGCCCCGGCCACCGTCGCGTGTCCGCTCGCGTAGGCGGGATGCGTCGGGCAGCCGTCGGGGAACTGCTGCGGCAGGAGGAACGTGCCGTGTCGGCTGAAGACGCGCGCCAGCGCCGTCGAGCCGAGGATCTCGGAGTGGATCGGATACGTCGCGGCACCCGTCAGGAAGTTGTGGATGCGCCCGCCGAACTCCTCGGGCCGGAGGCGGCGGTGCACCAGCCACTTCTGGCACCAGACGACCTTCAGCGCGCGGGTCGCGACCTCGGTCACGAGGCTGAGCACGTGCGGGGCGCCGAACTCGGCGAATCCATCCTGCGTCGCGGAGCTGGCGGGAGGGAGGCCGCCGGCGAACGGGGCGCCGAGCTCGAGGAGGATCAGGCACGCGTTCAGGTACGCCTCGTAGAGGGCGTCGACGTGGACGTACTGGCCGAGGTCGCGGAGGCTCCGGATGTAGCGGGGCGTGGGATCGAGCGCGTCGAGGCCGGGTCCGGGCCCGCCGTTCTGCACCCCGAGCCAGCTCGCGAAGTCGGTGAGGTAGTCGATGCCGGGCAGGACCGTCTGCTGGCGCTGGCTCACGGTGAGCGAGCCGTAGCGGAAGTCCCGGAGGAGGAACTGCGACACGAAGGGCCCGACCACGTCGCCCGTGGTGGTGCCGCGGAAGACGGTGGCCGGCGTCACGCGGCCGCCGAGCTTCGGCCCGCGGAAGTCGGTGAAGTTGGACAGGTCGTTGCACACCAGGGCGATGGTCGGATCGGAGCCGTAGCTCTCGAAGGGGACGTCGCGCGCGAGCGCCATCCAGTAGAGCTCGGCCATCTCGGCGGAGTTCTCGGCGCCGTCGATGCGCGGCGCCGGACGGATGAGGAGCGCATGCGAGTCGGGGCCCTCGAGCTCGAACGCGAGGCCCGCCTGCGGGCTCGTGAGCTTTCGCGCGCCGCCGAGCGGAATCGACTCGAAGATGATGGGGTCGCCGGTCGCGACGGCGTCGAGCAGGCCGACGTATGCGCGCTGGTCGACGTGGCCGAGCGCGTCGTGCGGGAGGGCCTTCGAGTAGCTGGCGACGTAGGGGTAGTCGCGCTCCTCGCCGTTGTTGGTCGGCACGACGAGCGGGCTGTTCCGCCCGAGCGCGAGCCGCGCGCAGTTGACCCGGTAGGCGAGGGCGGCGCGCCGGCGCTTCCGATACTCGCGCCGCGCGACGCGCGCCGTCGTGCCGCTCGTGATCGCCGCGTCGCCGAGATCCGGCGCCGCGAGGCCGGTGCCCGCGGCGAGCGCAGCCACGGCTCCGGCCCCGCGGAGAAACGTGCGCCGATCGATGGCGCTCGCCGTATCCTTCTTCGTCTCCGACATTCGCTCCCCTACCTCCGGCGCGGGATGGTCGCACGACGAGGGGCGCGGATGCGAACGGAAGCGAAGGGCGGCCCCATCAGAAGCGCCAGATGATGCCGCCGCGGATGCGATAGTCGGGGACGATCTGCACCGCCGTGTTGTCCTGGACGACGGGGACGTCGATCGCCAGGTCGGCAGCGAGGGACGTGCCCCAGGTCAGGTTGAAGCCCGGGCCGACGTAGAGCGCGGTAATGCCGGTATCGTCGAGACGCTCGCCGGCCTGCGTGTCCTTTCCCTTCGTCTCCCCCGAAAGGAGGGCCTGGAGGCCGAGCGAGTAGGCGTGCGTCAGGAGGGCGAACACGCCGGGGCCGCCGTCCCACGTGAGGTCGTGCGCATAGCGATAGTCGAAATCGCCCTCGCCCCGGATGGCGAACTGCGTGGCGGCGGTGATGAAGAGGCGTCTCCAGCTGTAGAACACCGAGGCGCCGATGATGCCGTCGTACGAGCCGGAGCCGAGCGCGAGATCGTGACCGTGCACGCCGCTCACGAGGGCTGCGCCGCCTTCGTCCGGAGCGGGCGCCGGCGTGTGACGCGGGCGGATGCGGCGGACGGAGCCGGCAGGGAACGATGCGTGCTCGTGCTCCTCCGCCTCTTCGAGCTCCTCGCCGAGACGCGACGAGTCGCCGGTCGGGAACTTGACGCCGCCGAGGACGCTGAAGCTGAACACGCTGTTCTCGCGGACGTCGCTGTACGCGACGAGGTGGCCCGTGAGCGAGAGGTCGCCGACGCCGTTCTCGTCGTCGTGCTCGATGCCGCCGTCGTGGCCCAACCGCCGAAACTTACGGATGATGAGCGGGATGTTCAGCTGCACGCCGAGTCGCGGCGTGATCCCATAGCCGAGCAGCACCTGGGTGATCGAGCTGTTGACCCACTCGTGGGCCTCGTTTTCGATCTCCTCGCCGTCGCGCTTGAGCGTGCTGAAGTTGCTGTATTGCTCGGCGAGGCCGAGCCGGAAGCCGGTCCGGCTCTCGCCCATTTCGGTGGCGGTGTAGATGGCGCAGACGTCGCACGCCGCCGCCGATCCCGATGACAGCGTGGCAGCCAGCCAGATGCAGAGCAGGGATCGCGCGGCGCGGCGCCGCCGTCCCTGGGAACGAGTCTTCATCGAGGCCTCAAGGCACCAGGAGCCCGCAGCTGAAGCTCTCCAGTGACCCATTCCGCACGCCGCAGGAGAGCACCTGCACAAGGCTCTCGTCGCCCGCGACGAGTCCCGTGGGGAGCGTGTCCTTGATCGTGCACTTGCCCTTGGCCACGGTGCACGTGACGGTGCTCACCAGCGTCTCGTCGGTGGTGGTGCAGTGCTCGCTCGGACAGTGCGTCGTCGTCCGTAATCGCAGTGCCGCGGCGAGGCGCGTGCCCTCGCAGGTCTCGCTCAGCCCCTTGAGCGTCACCTTGACGCGGATGCCGGTGCCCTTCACGGCGGCCGCGAGCGTGCCCGTGCCCTCGTGTCCCAGCCGGCAGACCGTGCCGACGGGTGTCGCCAGCTCGCAGGCCGGTCGGGCGTTGGTCGTCGCCGTCGGCGCGGTGCATTCGGGATAGCTCTGCACCAGGGCGGCCGTCAGCTTCGTTTTGGGAAGTTCATGCGCCGTCGCGCACTCGATCGACAGTAGCCACAGCAGCGTACCCAAGAGGAACCTGGTCATCGGAACGATCCCTTCTCCTGGGGAGGGCGTGAGCCGCACGACCGCCTCCGCACGCGCGTCGGCCACGGGCGCAGACGCGCGAAAGATCACCTATGGAGCCGCCGAGAAACGGCGGCTCTCCTTGGGATCAGACGCCGAGGGCGCGCGGAGGTTGGAGCGGGGGCTCGGGCGCGTCGAGGGACGCGACGATCGTCGGGACAGTCGCCAGGCGGGGTCCCACCACGGGCGATGAGGCTTCTACGCGGGGAGCGAGCAGCGCCAGGATCGTCGCGGTCGAGTCGGTCGTTGCTTCATGACCGCAGACGCTGCGCAGGCAGACCGTGCCGGCCGGTGGCCGGTCGGCCGATCGGTGACAGCCGGGCTGCCGGCGCTTGGGAGCGTCGCTCGCGTGCTGCGCGTGCATGGGGCACCCGGGCGGGCACTCGGAGCATCGCTTGGGGACGCCGAGCGGTCCGGCCGCGAGCAGGGCCGCCGCCAGGAGCGATGCCATCACACGACGCAGGGCGCGCACCGGCCGTGCATCTAGCACTCGGGATTGCACCGCGACAAGTCGAGATCAGCCGGGAACCGCCGTCAGGAGGGCGATCAGCACGATGCCGGCGAAGAACGGCATCGTGTGCGCCCACGAGCCGCGCCGCCGTACGTGGTGCAGCTCCGGGATCAGGTCGGACGCCGCGATGTAGATGAACATCCCGGCCGTCGCCGTGAGCGCCCACCCGATGTGCGGCTCGATCACGCCGCGGAACGCCCAGCAGAGGACCGCGCCGATCATCGCCGTGAGGCCCGAGGCGAAGTTCAGCGTCAGCGCCCTCTGGCGCGTGAAGCGCCCGCTCACGAGGAGGCCGTAGTCGGCGATCTCCTGCGGGATCTCGTGCGCCGCGACGGCGAGCGTGGTCGTGACGCCGAGCTCCGGGCTCACGAGGAAGCTCGCGGCGATGACGACGCCGTCGATCAGGTTGTGCAGGCCGTCACCGATGAGGATCAGGTAGCCGGACGCGTGCGCGTGGCTCTCCTCGTGGAGATGGAAGGCGTGGAGCAGGCGCTCGATGACGAAGAAGAGGATCATCGCGCCGAGCGCGGCCGCGAAGACATGCGTGTCGCCGGGGCTCCGCTCGACGGCCTCGGGGAACAGATCCAGGAACGCCGTCCCGAGAAGGACGCCCGCCGCGAACCCGAGTAGCCGCTCCTCCACGCGCTCCGACCAGCGCACGACGAAGACGCCGACGAGCGAGATCAGGCTCACGAGCAGCGTCGCGAGCAGCGACTGGGCGAGCGGCGACATGGAGTGCGGCCGGCGACCTATAGTGGCCGGGGATGGCCCGCGCAACCGCGCTCAGGCGTGGTGTCGTCGGAGGCGCTGCCGGAGGGCGTTCAACGCGCCGACGGCCATCAGCACGACGCACGCGGTCGCCACCTGCGACGGGCCGAGGGGAAGATCCCAACGGTAGGCCGCCCAGAAGCCGACGAACGCGGCAGCAGCCCCGAGAAGCGATGCGGTCAGCGAGAAGGCGAGCATGCGCCGAGTGAGCAGCCGCGCGGTCAGTGCCGGCACGACCAGGAAGCCGAACGTGACGAGCGGTCCTGCCGTCATGACGCCGAGCGAGATCGTGATGCCGATCAGGAGATAGAGGAGGCCGTCCCAGAGGACGACCCGTCGCCCGAAGACCATTGCCAGCTCGCGGTCGAACGAGACCAGCAGGAGCTCCTTGCGGAGCGCCAGGAGGACCAGCACGACGGCGCCGTAGATGGCGGCGAGGAGCGTCACGTGGCCACTCTGGGTCGTCGTGATGTCTCCCTTGAGGAGGTTCACCATGTGGGCCTCGCCGTACGGATCTGCCGCGAGGAAGAGTATCGTCGCGGCAGCGGCGAGGGCATAGGTCGTACCGATCCGGGCTTCCACCATGTTGCGGCCGCGCCGCTCGAGCGCCGCCAGCACCAGGAGGCCTATCAGCGTGAATGCGAATGAGCCGACCATGGCGAGCGCGCGCTCGCTCGGTTCCTCGTGCGCGTGGACGCCGACGACGGCGCGGTACGCGAAGAAGGCGAAGGCGATGCCGGCCGCCGAGAGCTGCGGCAGTGCAACGCCGAGGAAGATCATCCGCCGGAGCACGAAGTACACCCCGACCAGCGGGCAGACGAGTCCGACGAGCAGGCTCCCGACGAGGGCGTCGTGGAGCAGGAAGTTCGGATCGAGGATCTCGAGGAGCGTGCTCATTGCGAGGCGAGGATCGTCTCCGTAGCGCCCTTGCGGGCGCGACCGTCCTCCACCCAGATGGCCGCGTGCACGAGCTCGCGGACGAGGCGGAGATGATGGCTCACGAGCACCACCGTCAGGCCGCGGTCACGGTTGAGCCGCGAGATCAGGTCCATGATGGCGCGCTCCGCCTCGGTATCGACGCCGGCAGTCGGCTCGTCGAGGAAGAGCACCTCGGGCTCCACGGCGAGCGCCCGGGCGATGAGAGCGCGCTGCTTCTGTCCACCCGAGAGCGCCCAGAAGGGTTGCTTCGCCTGCGCGGCGAGGCCGACCTCCGCGAGGCGTTCCGCGGCCCGCCGCCGCGCCTCGCGCCCGACTGGGCGGAGCGGCGGGATGCGCGCGTAGGTTCCCATGAGGACGACCTCGAAGGTCGTCAGGGGGAAGATCGGATCCAGCGACTCCTTCTGCGGGACGTAGCCGGGCGGGCTCGCCGCGCGGTCGAAGCTGTACGCGACTCGTCCGCCCAGCAGGGGGATGAGCCCGAGGATGCCGCGGAAGAGCGTCGTCTTCCCGGCTCCGTTCGGGCCGAGGAGCGCCACGAACTCGCCCCGCTCGATCGCGAAGGTGACGTGCGTCAGCACCGGCCTCCCCTCGTAGCCGATGCTGACGTCGTCGAGGTTGAGGAGCGCCGTCACGACGGAGCGAGCGCCTTCGCCAGGGCGCGCACGTCCTGATCGATGAACGCGATGTAGTCGCGGCCCTCGGGCATGATCGGGAGGACGACGATCTGCGCCCCCGTCTTCGTTGCGACGAAGTCCGGGGTCTGCCGCTCGCGATACGGCTCGATCAGGATGGCCCGCACCTTGGCGGTCTGCATGCGCGGCACGAGCTCTGCGAGATGCGTTGGTGAGGGCGGGATGCCGGGCTTGGGCTCCAGGTTTCCGACCACCTCCAGGCCGAAGCGCTCCGCCAGGTAGTCGAAGTTCTTGTGATAGGAGACGATCTTCTGCCCGCGAGCCGCCGCCAGCGCCTGCTGCCATTCCGGGAGCTTCGCGTCGAGCGCTGCCGTGAAGCGGGCGGCGTTGGCCGTGTAGGTGTCGCAGTGCGCGCCGTCCACGGCGCAGAGACCGCGGGCGATCGCGCCCGCGACGAGCCGGCCGTTGACCGGATCGAGGAGGTAGTGCGGATTGCCATAGGGATGGACGTCGCCGAGCGAGCGGTCGAGTCGGCTCGGCACGTCCTTCAGATCGACGGCCTCCGAGGCGACGATGCGTCCGGGAGCGCCGACGGCGATGCGTGGGTTGCGGGCGCTGTCGAGGAGCGGCGGCAGCCAGCCGGCCTCGAGCGCGGCGCCGCCCTCGATCAGGACGTCGGCCTGGTTGAGCAGCCGGATGAAGCTCGGCTTCGCATCGACGAAGTGGGGGTCCTCGGTCGGGCGTGCCACGCTGGTGACCTCGGCGTCGTCGCCGCCGACCGTGGCGGCAATGGCGCCGAGATCGGCGGTCGTGGCGACGACCTTCAGGTGGTCTGCGGCGCCGCCGGGCTGCGATGCGAGCGCGAGTAGCAACGTCATGGTCAGCAGGGTTCGCATGATCGGCTCCATCAGAACTTGTGGGCGGCGTGCTCACCGAGGAGGAACTCGACCTGCACCCAGACCGAGCTGTCATCGCCGAGAAGCTGCCCGTGGTCGTAGTTGTACTGGAGGCGGAGCTTCGAGAACTCCGTCGGATAGAAGGTCAGGTTCGGCGAGGTGCGGAAGCGGTCGGCGCGGTTCTCGTCGTCCTTGAACGCCCCGGCGTCGCCGCTCACCCAATCGGCGCGAAGGCCGGCCACCCAGCGCTGCGTGAAGCCGTAGAGCGCCTGCGAGTAGAGCCCCCAGTCATACAGCGCCTCCGCCGGCAGGCCGTTCGAAGCGCCCGCCTCGTAGCGCCGGCCGAGCGCCTCGGTCTGGAACGAGACGAAGGGGAAGCCGCCCGACTGCCACGACGGCTTCCACTTCCAGTAGACGTCGCCGCCGTAGACCTGCGTGTAGTTGCTGCGCCCCGACGCGTTCGGCGCGAAGGCGCCGGAGAGGCCGGCGACCACCGTCTGCGAGTCGCTGAGGTCGAACGAGGACACCCAGCGCGGCGCGTAGAGGAGATCGCCGGGGCCGCGAACGTTGCGGTCGATCGGCGTCCGCCCGAACAGCTCGTCCTCGGCGTTCCGGAACGGGAACGCCGTGCCGCCGTTGCTGTTCTGCACGCTGCCGAGAAGCTCCGAATAGAAGGGCAGGGGGAGCAGCCAGGAGAGCCGCGCGCCGGGATTTCGCAGGCCCTCGGGCCCGAACATGCGCCCGATGATCAGCGGCTGGTCGACGAAGTCCCAGGCGTGCGGGTGCTGCTGGTTGATGCGCCCGAACTCCGTCAGGTACTGGCCGCCCTTCACCTGGAGGTTCCAGGGCAGCGAGCTCGTCTGGAGGTACATCTCCTCCAGCTCGACCGACGTCTCGTTGTCCTCGTCGAGCTTGAAGACGACGTTCGCGACGCCCGTGAAGTATGGGTCCACGGCGCCGTTCAGCACGATCTCCGCGTTCGGAATCGTGAAGCCGCGCTGGAGCGGGTCGTGATCGCCGCGCTGGAGCGCGGTCACGTCGGGATTCGTCGACCACCCGGCGTCGGCGAGTCCGTCGAAGGACAGGTTCAGGTAGCCGCGGGATCCGGAGAGGATGCGGATCGGTGCCGCCGGCGACCACGGCTCGCGGGCCGTCGCGACGACCGGCGGCGGCGCTGGCGGCGTCGCCGGCGGCGTCGCCGGCTCGGCGACGGCCGCGGGCGGCGCGGTTGGCTCCTTGCTGAGCTTCCGGATGACGGCGTCCTGATCGTCGAGCTTCTTCTGCATCTGCTGGAGCTGCTTCCGCATCGACTCCAGCTCCTTCCGTAGCTGCTCCACGGGTGCTCCCTGCGCGCGCGAGAGGGACGGCGCCGCCGCCATCACCATGGCGGCCGCCATCGCCTGCAGGCGCGAAATGCCCACGCGTTCCATGAATCCTCCTCCGGTGAATGGTCTCCGGCCCTACCGCCCGGTGACCTCTGGGAGGGAATCCGGGCGGAGCTACGCTGCCCGAGACGGTTCGCGCGGAGGCGCGCGACCGCGCGCCGGCGATCCGCCCAGACGGGCGACCATGCGCGGCGTGGTGCGCGGGATGACGAACGACCGGAACGCCGGAGCATGCGGCGCGACCGGCGGCGTCTGGACCGCCGGCGAGTGCTGCGCCACGACGCACGCCGCGCAGGGACGCGACGCGGGGTCGTTCCAGTGGTGATGCCCCCGGAGCGCGAGCGGCACGAGCAGCAGCGCCGCGAGCACGATCGAGCCCACGTAGGAGCGGACCCACCGCTGCCACCGGTGCATCAAGGGGCGCGTGTACTGGCGGGCCGGCAGGCTGTCAAGCGCGCCCAGGGGTGCGTCTAAATTTCCTCAACCGCGAGTCTTCTTTTGGGCGTTGACGTTGACGCCTGTCCAGACACCGCAGTAAGCGTCGATGACACTGCTATCGCGCAGGGGGGTAATCATGCCCGGTAGGTCCTCGTTTCGTGCAGGGCTCGTCGCTTCGTTCGTAGCGGCCGCGTGCTGCGGCGCCGTGGCACGCGCCGTCGAGCCGCTGGCGCACTTCCAGTGCTACCGGACGGAAAGCGATGCCAGGGTGGACCGCACCGTGACGCTGACCGACCAGTTCGGCCAGATCGAGGCACGCATCGAGGAGCTCTACCGGATCTGCAACCCGACGGACATGAACAACCAGGCTCCGGGAGCCGCGGCGCTTCCCGAACACCTGACGGAATACACGATTCGCAAGCTGAGCGGGCACGTTCCACTCCAGCGCGTCTCGGTGACGAACCAGTTCGGCACCTTCGTCCTCGAGACCGGACACAACCCCCCGCCGCGATCGATCCTCGTGCCTTCTGCGGTGAGCGCTACATCTCCCGCGCCGCCTCCGCCGACGCCCGGTGCCGGCTCGCACTTCACCTGCTACCACGTGCACCGCCAACCGGGGCTCGTGAACGAGCCAGTCGAGCTCGAGGACGAAATCGGCACCCAGAGCTTCAACACGAGGCTGGCCGACGAGCTGTGCCTACCGGCAAAGGTGGACGACGAGGACGTCGTCGACACCGACGCGCCTCTCGTCTGCTACGTCCTGGTGCGCCGCGGCGAGCGACCCGTGTCGAGGACCGTGCATGCGGCCGACCTGTTCGGCTCGAGCGCGGTGCAGCTGCTGACGGCCTTCAGGCAGGTGGTCTGCGTGCCGTCGACGATGGTCGTCCTGCCGTAAGGTCGAGATCGCGCCCGCGGCGGCGGCACGGAATCGCGGAACGCGGGTTTGCGAGCGCCACGCACCTGCGAGCGCCCACCGCGTCCCGGTACCGTCCTACCGAGGCGCGTTGCTTGACTGCCCGCAAACCCGCCGATACAGCTGCGCGTTTTCGAGGAGGAGACGTCGTGAGAACGCCGTGTGCCCTGGTCATGGTCATCGCCCTCGCCGCCTGCGGGGGCGAGCCGTCGAGTACGAGCAAGGAGGCCGCTGCGCCCACTCCCAAGCGGGCGGCCGGCGCACCGCCGCTCCTGGAGCCGCTCGAGGGCGGTCCCTACCCGTCGCTGCTCGTGACGCAGGCGCAGTTTACCGAGCAGGACGGCAAGCCCGTCCCCGGCCCGGCCAAGCTCCTCATCGTCCGCAAGACGCCGGACGGCTGGAAGACGGTGACGATCGAGGATCCCGACAGCAACGTCTTCCACAAGGCGATCGCCTACGAGACGGGAATTCTCACGATCGGCGCCACCAAGGCCGCGCTGAAGGCCTGGATCTTCGCCAACGGAATCTGGAACCAGCGGACGATCTGGCAGCCCACGTTCGGCGGCAAGTTCGACCGCCTGCGCGACATCGAGGTGGGGGACGTCGATCAGGACGGCCAGGAGGATCTCGTCATCGCGACGCACGACCAGGGGGTCATCGGCATCGTGCACCCATTCGCCGACCGCCCATGGGCGATCGAGGAGATCGATCGGCAGCCGGACACCTTCGTCCACGAGATCGAGATCGGGGACATGAACGGCGACGGGAAGAACGAGTTCTTCGCCACCCCGAGCAAGCCGAACAAGCTCGACGAGGAGCAGTCCGGCCAGGTCAAGATCTACCGCAAGACGGATCAGGGCTGGTCGAACGCGGTCGTCGCGGCGCCGAGCGACACGCACGCCAAGGAGATCCTGGTCGCCGACCTCGACCACGACAAGAAGAGCGAGCTGTACATCGTGTGGGAAGGCGCGATCGGCAAGGACGGGAAGCTCGAGCGGCCGGTGAAGGTGGAGGAGTGGGCGATGCTGAGCGGTCCCGCGGGCGCCATGTTCGCGCACAAGGACGTGGGCGAGGTGCCCGACCGGCAGATGCGCGTCCTCGCCGCCGGCGACGTCAACGGCGACGGCAAGACGGACCTCGTCGGCTCGAGCCTCAAGAAGGGCATCTGGCTCTTCGAGAAGCAGGGAATCAACTGGAAGGTCACGAACATCGACGAGAATTCGTCGGGCTACGAGCACCCGCTCCACTTGGCGGATCTCGACGGCGACGGTCAGCTCGAGATCTACGTCGGCGCCGAGGACCAGGGCGAGCTCAACTGCCTGCGCTGGAAGGACGGCAAGTTCGAGAAGACGGTGGTCATCCCGCTGAACAAGGGTGACATCACGTGGAACATCACCGACGGACGTTTCTGAATTCGTCCACGAGCGTTTGACGGCCTCCCGGCCCGGCGCTATGCCCGAACTGTGAGACGCCTCGCGCTGGTACGCATCCGCGTCTGCACACGGTGTGGCCGGGGCGGGGCCGAGTTCAAGGCCGAGGACGGCGCAAAGCTCGTCGTCCGCCTGGAGCCGGCGCGTGCGGCCGAGCTGCGTGCCGAGGCGAAGAGCGACGAGATGCGGTGGCTGACGGACGTCGTACTGGCGCAGCTCGCGTCGAGCGGTCAGGGCGTGCGCGAGGTCGTGCTCGACCAGGTCGACGGCGTGATGCGCGCCTTCCTGACGCTCGCGAAGGCCGGAGACGCCTCGGGCGAGCCGGAGGTCGTCGCCTGCACGCCGGAGGAGGGCGTCGCCGTCGCGCTTCGTGGGGGCTTCCGTCTCTTCGCCACCGACGAGGCGCTCACCACCCCCCGCGGACGCAGCGAGCCGCGCGACGAAGGCGGCGCGGGCGGCGGCACGCTGCACTGAATCGGCGTCGCCGTGATCCCCGGCGAGGCGGCCCGGAGTGCCGGCGCGCGGTGGCCGGTGGCGCTCGCGGTCTACGCGGCGATCCTGGCGGCGACGCTGTTCGCCTTTCTCGCCATTCGCGCGGCGGGGGAGGGACTCGCGGCGCCGCCGCGTGTCGGCGATGCGGCATTCGAGGCGCGTGATGCGGCGGCGAAGGGCGCACCGCTCGCGCCGGTTCTCGGCGCGCTGATCGTCGTGGTGGCCGCCGCACGCGGCCTCGGCATCGCCTTTCGCCGACTCGGGCAGCCACCGGTCATCGGCGAGGTGGTGGCCGGCATCGTCCTCGGGCCGTCGCTCCTCGGCTGGCTCTGGCCTGCGGGCGCCGCGGCGCTCGTGCCGCCCGAGGCGACGCCCGCCCTCCGCGTCCTCGCCGAGATCGGCGTCGTGCTGTTCATGTTCCTCGTCGGCCTGGAGCTCGACCTCGGACTCCTCGCGCGACGCACGCGGGCGTCCATCGCCGTGTCGCACGCGAGCATCGTCGTGCCGTTCCTCCTCGGCGCCACGCTGGCGCTCTGGCTCTACCCCGTGGTGGGCACCGCCGACGTGCCGTTCGCGGTCTTCGCGCTCTTCCTCGGCGTCGCGATGTCGGTGACGGCGTTCCCCGTCCTGGCGCGTATCCTCCGCGACCTCGGCATGCAGCGGACGGAGCTCGGTGCGATCGCCCTCGGCTGCGCCGCCGTCGACGACGTGACGGCGTGGATCCTGCTCGCGCTGGTCGTCGGCGTCGCCCGGGCGAGCCTCGGCGAAGCGACGCGAACGTTGGTCCTGACGGCGGCCTACGTCCTCGTGCTTGCCACGATCGTGCGCCCGCTCGTCGCCCGTATCGTCCGCGGCCTGGACCGTCGCGATGAGCTTCCCGAGACCATGGTGGCCGGCGCCTGCGTCGCGCTGCTCGCCTCCGCTTTCGTGACCGAGGCGATCGGCATCCATGCCCTCTTCGGCGCCTTCGCCCTCGGCGCCCTCGTGCCGCACGACGCGCGCCTCGCCGGCGACCTGGAGCGTCGCCTCGGCGACCCCGTCCGCATCCTCCTCCTCCCCGCCTACTTCGCGTACACCGGCCTCCGGACACAGATCGGCCTCCTCGCCGGCGCCACGGAGTGGACGCTGGCCGCCGCGGTCATCGCCGTCGCCAGCCTCGGGAAATTCGGCGGCAGCTACCTCGCGGCCCGCCTCACCGGCCTGGCGCCCCGCACCGCCGCGAGCCTCGGCGTGTTGCTCAACACGCGGGGCCTGATGGAGCTCGTGGTGCTGAACATCGGGCTCGACCTCGGCGTCATCTCGCCGACGCTCTTCGCGATCATGGTGGTGATGGCGCTGGTGACGACGTTGGCGACGGCGCCGGTGGTGGGGTGGTTGGAGCGGGGGAGGGCGTAGGTCGTCGACGAGGCCGGCCTCGGGGTTTGGCCGTCGACTACAGCGGCGGCAGGCGGCCGCGAATTCAATTCAATCAGAGCTCGGCGCGACGAAATTCCTGGCGCATGTTCTGTCTGGACGGGGCGAGCGGGCACGAACGTTGCGTGATCGGTCACCACCCATCACCGGCATCTAAGGCGGAAGCGCGTCGCGCCTACCGCACCCGCACCGCCACGTGCGGCGGCAGCGTCGCCGGAAACTTCTCCGGATGGAGCATGCTCGCGAGCAGCTCGAGGCTGTCCACGATCCGCGGCCCCGGCCTGCTGAAGTACGCCGACCCGTCGACGGCCCAGACTTCCCCATTTCGAACCGCTGGGATCGTCGCCCATCCCGGCCGCTCCCGAAGCAGAGGTACGTCCGCCAGCGTACGCTCGACGTCGTAGCCGCAGCAGGCGAGCACGATCACATCGGGCGCGGCCTCGACGACCGCCTCCCACGGCACGCGCGCCGCGTCCTCACCGCGCCGTCCGAGCAGTTCCTCGCCGCCCGCCAGCTCGACCAGCTCCGGATCCCAGTGCCCGCTCCGATAGGGCGGCGCGATCCACTCGAGCAGGGCGCAGCGCCGCCGCGGCAGCGCGGCCGTACGCTCGCGCACGGCCGCGATCCGCTCGCGCAGCGCCGCCACGACGTCGGCCCCGCGCGACTCAGCACCTAGCGCACGCGCCACCCGGAGAACATCCTCCAGCACGTCCTCGACGCTCGACGGCGCCAGGCTCACCACGCGCGGCGGCTTCTCGAGCGCGGCGGCGAACGCGGTGACGCTCTCGTAGCCGACGGCGCACACGTCGCAGAGCTGCTGCGTGATGACGACGTCGGGCGCGAGCTTCCGGACGAGCGCCTCGTCGAGCGTGTACAGCGTGCCGGTCCGCGCCAGCGCGTCGGCGACCCAACGGTCGGTCTCCTCGCTGGGGAGCCGGCCGCCGTGAATCTCGCAGCGCGTCACCCGCGGGCGCGACGCCACCTCCGGCGGATAGTCGCACTCGTGGCTCACGCCCACCAGGTCGGCGGTCCGGTCCAGCGCGGCGACGATCTCCGTGGCCGCGGGGAGCAGCGAGACGACGCGCACGGCCCGGCCAGGAGAGCCCGGTGGCCGTCGCCGTGTCAACTCCGCGTGGAATTCGGCTTGCCAGCGGAAGCGCGGCTACGCGATAGTGTGGTCCGCGCGGCTCGGGCCGCGGTCGGATTGCCAAAGACGGCGAAGCTGTCGCGCCAGGAGCGGCGACGGGCAGAACTGGTCGGGCGCCGGACCGCCCGGCACGAGCGCTTGCACCCTGGCTGGGTCGTCGGAGCCCTGGCGGCCGCGTTCCTGGTCTCCGGCGCCGCCGGCCTGATCCACGAGGTCGTCTGGGTCCGGCTCCTCGGCTTCGTCTTTGGCGTGAGCGAGCTGGCGATGGCGACCGTGCTCGCGGCGTTCATGGGCGGGCTGGCGCTCGGGAGCTGGCTCGTCGGCTCGCGGAGCGCGCGCATCGCGGACCGCCGCCGCACCTATGCCTGGCTCGAGATCGGGATCGGCGCCGCCGCGCTCGTGCTGCCGCTCCTCTTCTGGGCGCTCGAGCCGCTCTACGGCGCAATCTGGCGGCGCACCCACCTCTCGTTCGCCGTCTTCAGCGCGATCCGCTTCGTGCTCGCCGGCTCGGTGCTCCTCCTGCCCACCATCATGATGGGCGCGACGCTGCCAGTGCTCGCGGACCACCTCGCGCGCGTCGAAGGCCGCCGCATCGCACCCGAAACGCTGTACACGCTGAATCTCATCGGCGCCGTCGTCGGCGTGGCGCTCGCGGGCTTCGTGCTGAT
>Ga0111539_10005105_pt1 | contig 17024 bp, 19 predicted proteins | sample RhiMethybrSRZTD1_FD_79667 | JGI IMG/M metagenome (GOLD analysis project Ga0111539, IMG submission 79667) | Populus rhizosphere microbial communities from Tennessee, USA - Rhizosphere MetaG P. TD hybrid SRZTD1 (version 2) (version 2) | ecosystem: Host-associated > Plants > Roots > Rhizosphere >... | reverse complement strand
CTGCACGGCGACAAGCCCGTTGCGCAACTGCAGCGCCGGCACGTGCGCCGCATGCGGGATGAGCGCGCTGACACCCCGGGCGCGGCCAACACCATCGTGCGCATGCTCAAGGTGATCCTCAACTTCGCCGTCGAGGAGGAGTGGATTAGATACAGCCCGGCCGCCAAGATGCGCCTGCTCAAGGTCGGCGAGTGGCGGGCCTGGACGGACGAGGAATGCCACGCCTTCGAAAAGCATTTTGCGCCGGGCACCATGGAGCGGCGCGCCTATGCGCTCGCCATCTATACCGGCCAGCGCAAGAGCGATCTGGTGGCCATGGCGCGCGCTCACCGCAAGGCGGGTACTATCCGCGTCGTGCAGGGCAAGACCGGGGAAGAGCTTTGGATCCCTGAGCACCGCGAGCTGACCGCTGAGCTAGGGCGCGGCGTCATCGGCCACATGAGCCTGCTCACCACCTCGCAGGGCAAGGCTTTCGATCCGGTCTACTTCGGGGCGTGGTTCGCCGAGGCCATCGATGCCGCTGGCCTGCCCGATGATTGCGTGCTGCACGGGCTGCGCAAGACGGCGGCGCGCAAGCTCGCCGATGCCGGATGCACCGAGGAAGAGATCAAGGCCATCACAGGTCACACCTCGAGCCGCATGGTCGCGCACTACACGAAGGCCGTCGACACACGCAAACGCGCGAGCGCTGCCATCCTCAAGCTGGAGAGGAACAGCGAATGAACGCGACTTGCCAAACGCAATTGGCAAACAGTGCCAAACATGCGCTCACGGATCGAAAAAACACAGCGCAATCCTGGCGCTCCCTACGGGAGTCGAACCCGTCTTTTCAGATTGAAAATCTGACGTCCTAACCGATAGACGAAGGGAGCGTCTGGGGTGCGCTATATGGCACGGAACCCAAACGCTTCCAAGTGCATCGGCGTCGGTGCCGGAACCGCGCCTTGAAGTCGTCCTCGAAGCGGGTTGGCGGCTTCGAGTGCGAGGAGCGCGCTGGCTCCGGGCACGTCGCCCGGGTAGGCTGGCCTCGGCGGGTCCTGCAACGGCCCGTCCGCACTGTGCGAAAGGGAGGTAGACAGCCCATGACAATCAATTCGCTTAGGAGGACGGCGCTGGCCGTGGCAGTCCTCGCCGCGTCGGGGATCGCCGGAACCGCGCTTGCCCAGCAGCAGCCGCGAACCCTCAAGATGCAGTCGGCGGTGCCGCCATCGTCGACCACGCAGGACGCCTTCAAGTTCTTCGCCGAGCGGGTCGACAAGCTGACCGGCGGCAACCTCAAGATCGACGCGCTGCCGGGCGGCGCGGTGGTGCCGCCCTTCGAGATCCTGGATGCCACGCACAAGAAGGTGATCGATGGCGCCTACGGCATCTCCTACTGGTGGTACGGCAAGAGCGTCACCGCGACGCTGTTTGCCAATACGCCAGCCGGCATCTTCGGCATGGATGCCGTCGACTTCATCGGCTGGGTGTACGAGGGCGGCGGGCTGGAGCTGTGGAACGAGTTCTACCAGAAGGAGCTCAAGCTCAACCTGGTGGCCTTCCCGAGCATTCCGCCGAGCCCGCAGGCGCTGGGCTGGTTCAAGCGGCCGATCAAGGACCTCGCCGACTTCAAGGGCATGAAATGCCGCCAGACCGGCATCGTCTCCCAGCTCTACGCCAAGATGGGCATGGCGGTCGTCAACATGCCCGGCGGCGAGATCCTGCCCGCGGCCGAGCGCGGCACCATCGATTGCGCGGAATGGGTCGGCGGCGTCGAGGACCTGCGGCTGGGACTGCACACGGTGTGGAAGTATCACTACACGCCCGGCATGCACGAGAGCGCCTCGGTGGCTGAGCTTGCCATCAATAAGGACGTCTGGGACAGTCTGCCCGAGCAGAACAAGGAGGCGATCAAGTCGGCGACGTCGGAGACCTTCCTGCGCTGGTGGGCGAGCTTCCAGCGCCAGAACGCGGATGCCATCGACGAGTTCGTCAACAAGCACGGCGTCAAGCTGCTGACGACGCCGCCCGAGGTCAACCAGGCCTTCCTCAAGACCTGGGACGAGTTCGCGGCGGCCGAGGCGGCCAAGAACCCGTTCTTCAAGAAGGTTTATGAGTCGCAGAGGGCGTACGCGGCCAAGGTCGTGCCGGCCAAGCGCTTCATGTTCCCGCCGTATGCGCTGCAGGCGGACCACTACTGGCCGGTGAAGCAGTAGCGGCGGGTCGACGCGTCGAGACGACTGGAAGGGCGGCCGCGCGTCGCCCTTCTCGCTAGGCCTCGCACGCAGACGGACGCTCGGCGTGCCAGTTCCGGAGGCTCATGCACTGCAACACTCCGAGAGATCGGCGATGCTCGGGGCGTTCAGCATCGAATTCCCAGTAGTTCCCCTGATTGAGAGCCGAGGGTTTGCATGGTCCCAAGGGGTATCGCAATTGTGACCTCGAGAGAAAGCAAATGACGCACATTGGGCTGTTCGCTGTTGGCATGGCTGCCGCACATGTTGTTGGAACCGAGCGGCAGGTCCGCAAGGAGAAAGATGCGAGTCGCGCCATCAACGGCGTCAGCGCAAAGCGGCAGCTGCTCGGACAAAAGGTCTATAACGACCAGGGCGAGATGGTCGGGAAGATCGATGACCTGATTTTGACGAAGAGGGTCGTTACCTATGCGATAGTCGGCGCCGGCGGTTTCCTCGGGTTGGGCACCCACGACGTTGCAATTCCCGCTGGCAAGTTCTTGCGCGACGAGGACAGGATTGTGCTGCCCGATGCGAGCAAGGAAGCGCTCCGAGCCATGTCGCGCTTCGAATACGCACAAGTCTCGGACTGAGCGGGGCGTGCATCGCGATGGCGTAGGCTTGCCGACCCGGTTGCTAGTCCGTGGCTCGACGTATGACCGCAGCTGATGACCAGGAGCCGGGCCGGGTACTGAGTAGCGCAACCATCGACTTCGCGATCCGCCTGGGCTTTATCGCGCTCCTCGGCTACTGGTCGTTCAGGGTCATCGCTCCGTTCCTGACGATCGGGTTGTGGAGCGCGATACTCGCGGTCGCCCTCTATCCGGTGTTCGAGTGGCTGGCGCGGTGGTCGAGCCCACGCGCGGCGGCGCTGCTCGTGACATTGCTGTGCTTGACGATTGTCGTGGGACCCCTGACGTGGCTCGCATTGGGGATGATCGGCGGCGTGAGCTCGTTGGTAAAGGACATCGACACGGGACAACTGACGTTTCCTCTCCCACCCGAAGCCGTCAAAGGCTGGCCTATCGTCGGTGAGCGCCTGCATCAGCTATGGCAACTCGCCGCGACCAATATGAAGGAAGCATTGGCCGAGGTGGCGCCGATGCTCAAGCCGGCCGGCGGCCAGTTGCTGGTGTTTGCCCAGGGCGCGTTGTTCGGCCTCATCGAGCTCCTCGTCGCGATCGTCATTGCGGGATTCTTGTACACGCGAGGGCCAAAGCTGGTCGATGTGCTGAGCGCTTTCCTCGGTCGGGCGCTCACTCACCGCGGCAAGGAATTGGTGCAACTGGTCGGTGCAACCATCCGCAACGTGTCGCGGGGCGTGGTCGGCATCGCGCTCCTGCAGTCTCTTCTCGCCGGGGCTGGCTTCGTGGCCGCGGGCATTCCGGCCGCCGGTGCGCTCGCCTTCGTTGCTCTTCTCTTGGGTATCGTGCAGATCGGACCGGCGATCCTGTTCCTGCCGATCATCGTCTGGAGTTGGGCGGCGATGGACACAACCAATGCCCTGATCTTCACGGCCTACATGGTTCCGGTTGGGTTGATAGACAATGTGCTCAGGCCGTTGCTGATGGCGCGTGGGCTTGCCACGCCCATGCCGGTGATCGTCATCGGCGTCATCGGCGGTACGATAGCCCTGGGGATCGTCGGTTTGTTTTTCGGCCCAATCGTGCTTTCCGTCGCCTGGGTGGTGCTGGTGGCCTGGCTGCGGGGAAGCGATGGCGTCGCGGGCGGAACCGACGCCCAGCAAGGGCCGAACCATCCAGGCTGAAGGCGCATCGCAACCCGCCTCCTATCGCGACTTGTCGCGGAAGAATTCTATGAGCAACTGGGCGACATTCAGCGATGGTGGGACGATGTGCTTGTCTGCAGCGACGCGGTGAAAAATAACTGGGCCTCCGGAGCAACGAGTCCAACGCTGGACTTCGTGCTTCGGCGTTTGCGGGTTCTGGGTTGGCGACACGGCGTGTTCCGGTGACTCGTTGCAGCCATTGAGGGTCCGAAGGAACCCAAGCAGGCGCTCCGCCGGCCAGACATTGGTGATGCCACTCGGCAATCCGGCTTCGCCGATCCTGCCCCCGGCAAAGGGGACCATGGGGTCCCCCATGACGTTGAGCATGAGCGCAGGGAGGGGCTGGGCCGGGCGACAGTCTTCGCCGGTTTCTTCGGGCATGGCGGAGATCAGAAGAGCAACTGCCGCAAACATTGGAGCATCGAGGCACGTCATGCGCAGCGCCATGGCGCCGCCGAGGGAGCGGCCCGCGAGATAAATCCGTTTGGGATCGGAGATGTTGCGCCTGTTAAGATCACCGATGAGCGCTTTGAGGAACGCGACGTCGTCGGGGACGCCCCCACCCGGCTGGAACAGTTGGACGTAACGGGCGGTCTGCTTGCTCGGCGGCAAGAGGTTCCAGCGGCCAGCCAGCCCTTCCGGAAACACGGCGACGAAGCCCGCTTGCTTGGCCGGCTCGGCGAGGCCGGTTTGCTGCGCAATCTGGGCGGCGCTGCCGGTAAACCCATGCAGCATGATGATGGTCGGACGTGGGCCTTGTGCGGGAGGTCGCTCGAGCAGGTAGGTTCGCGCCCGGCCATCGACGGCAAGCTGTGCCTGCTCGGCGGAGCCGACTCGGGAAGACAGGAGCAGGACGAGAGCCGAGGTGACAATCGCTTGGATGGATCGACGCATCGATGGCCTTCATGGCTCTCCAGCGCTCGCGGTTGTGACGTGCAATCAGGCCGCTGCCCATACTGCGCGTCAAAGAATGAACCGCACGCTGCTCGCAACCGTAGCAAGGACAGCAATATTGGCCAGCATGGCACCGCAATGGATGATACGCAGCCGTCGCATCGCCGCAGTGTCGCCCGACTGCCAGGCGGTTTGCTGCATGTCGATCAGCTGAAGCACCCGCTTGCGCACGGCCATTGCCGTCGCAGCAAGTAGCAGCATCGCTGCCGTGAAGGCCATGCGGCCGCTTGCGGCAAAGACTGCCGTTGCCACAAGGCCGGTGAAACCAACCATCCAGAAATAGACATTGAATAGGCCACGAAACAATCGCGATACCTCGGGAACGTCGAGCTGAACGAGCAGGAAGGATAGGGAGGACAGGGCGAAATAAATCAGGGAGAATAGAACAGTGACTACGGCATAGAGTGGAACGAAGTCGGGCACCATGGGCTTACCTAGTATCATCCCCCGACCCGCTCGGTTGCGAGCCGATGCTCGACGATAGCTGGCTACCTGCTCTTGGCCAACGTTGAAGCGCCGTCGACTTTAGTCTGACTCGGTGACCGCTGAACCTTTGCGCGACGACATGGCCCAACGCTGCAATGCTGGTCGGCCTCTGTTCAGATCACACTCCCCGTTTCAACCCCCGCCTCCGGCAGCAAGGCACCAAAAAGCGGACGCGGGGAGCAGGCAAGCCGGACTTGATCGACGCCCGCCGGTTCTACCTCACCACATTCGGCAGCCATAGCGCGATCTGCGGGTAGACCAGCAGGACGATCAGGACGAAGACCTGGATGACCATGTAGTCGGCCATGCCCTTGTAGATGGTGCCGAGGCTCCATTGCGGCACGACGTTGCGCAGGTAGTAGGCGGACATGGCGACGGGCGGGCTCAGGTAGGCGGTCTGCATGTTGACGGCGGTCAGCGCCCCGAACCAGATCAGCAGGTCGAGCTTGCCGAGGCCGAGCTGGAGCTTATCGACCACCGGCAGGACGATCGGCAGGAATACGAGGATGATCACGGGCCATTCGAAGGGCCAGCCCAGCACGAAGAAGATGGCCATGATCAGCGCCAGCTTCCCCCAGTCGCTCAGCGGAACGGCGAGCAGGTAGTTGGTGATGAGGTTCGCCGACCCGAGCTTGGTGAAGACGGCGCCGAACACGTTGGAGGCCACGGCCAGGAACAGGACCATGGCCGAGGTCACCATGGTGCCGATGGCGGCGTTGGTGGCGGATTTCAAATCCAGCCGGCCATAGACGAGCGCCAGCAGTGCGGCACCGAAGGCACCGCACGAGGCGGCCTCGGTCGGCGTCGCCAAGCCGCCGACGATGGTGCCGAGCGTAAATCCGATGAGCGCGCTCAAGGGCGCGATGCCCAGCACGACCGCGCGGAAGTAGGCGTTGCGGAAGTAGGGGAGCGCCATCAGCAGCGCCGGCACCAGGGCGAGGGCCGAGACGGACAACGGGCCGACGGCGAGGCGGAGAAGCGGGGCGCCCGCCTGGCCCAACAGGAATTCCGCGGCGAGGTAGGTCATCGCGACAAGGCACAGGAGAGCCAACCCGACCACGGGGGCGCCGACCTTTTCCGTGGTCATCTGCGCGTAGGCGTCTCTGCGCTCGTCCATCGTCATGGCCGGGCCGAGCTTCGGATTGATGAAGCTGCGCACGAGCGTATAGGCGATGTAGCAGCCGGCGAGCAGGAAGCCGGGGCCGAACGCCGCCGAATAGAGCAGGTTGACGGGTACGCCCATCACCGGGCCCATGACCACCAGCATGACGCTGGGCGGGATCAGGATGCCGAGCGTGCCGCCGGCGGCGATCGCGCCCGACGACAGCCGGGCATCGTAGCCCGACCTGATCATCATCGGCGCGGCCATGATGCCGAGCACGGTGACGGCGGCGCCGACGATGCCGGTGGCCATGGCGAAGATGGTCGCGGTGAGGATGACCGCCAGATAGAGCGAGCCGCGCACCGGCGCGAGAAGGCTGCGCATGGCCCCGAACAGGCGCTCCATCAGGCCGGCCTGCTCGGTCATGTAGCCCATGAAGATGAAGAGCGGCACGGCGGGGAAGATCTCGTCCTTCATCGTGCCCCAGATCTGCAGGTAGGCGAGGTTGAAGGTCTGCTCCCAGCCAAGCCCGAGGCCGCCGAAAATGAGAGCCAGGAACAGCAGCGTGAAGGAGATTGGAAAGCCGATGAAGATGACGGCGACCATGCCCACCAGCATGATCAGTCCGAGGGCCTCGCCGACGCTCATGGGGCTAGACCTCGATCTTCTCGTGCTTGGTCAGGAACTCGCCGGTTCGCCAGGCCCAAAGGCTTTTCATGAGCTCGGAGATGCCCTGCAGGAACAGCATGAAGGCGGTCAGGGGGATGACGCCACGCAGCGGCCACAACACCGGCGTCCAGGCCCCGGAGCTGGCGCGCTCGTCGATCGAGACCGAGTAGAGAAAATCGTCGATCGAGATGAAGAACAGCACCACCATGGTCGGCAGGAAGAACAGCACGAAGGCCAGGCTGTCGATCATGCCCTTGGTGCGGTCGGAGAAGGCCTCCCACAGCATGTCGGTGCGCACGTGCGCGCCCTTGAGGAGCGCCAGCGCCGAGCCCAACATGAACAGCGCCGCATAGGACATGGTCGTCACGTCGAGGGCCCAGATGGTGGGCTCCTTGAGCACGTAGCGGGCGAAGACTTCGATGACGTTGGCGAAGATCAGTGGAACGATCAGCAGCACGAACAGGTAGCCCGTCCATTGCGTGAAGGCGTCGATGGCGCGGATGACCGCGAGGTAGGCTCGGGGCGGCATCGGCTTGGGCGGTGAGGAGGTGCTGGTCATTGCCGTGCCCCGTGACGGTCCTGGATCACCCGCGGACAGCGCCCGCGTCCAAGGTGGTGTGGGGTCGATGCTAGTTTAGGGGCCGGCTCGGCGCCAGCGGCGCGCCGGGGGGTCTTGCGCTCCCCGCGCTCGCAGTGGCGATCCGGCACCGACGCTGGGCCACTAAAAATTATCATTGTATTGCAATAGGTTAAATCGGCATCTGACTGTCACACAAGGTTGCTACAAGGCAGGCGCCTCGACGTTTGCACCGTCATCGGGCGGCGGTCAGCGGCCGCCGACCAAGCCAGGGAGAACCAGTGTGAACACCAAGCTCGTAGCCACCTCGGCGGCTGCGTCCATCGCGGCATTGATGGCCGCATCGGGCGTGGCGCTGGCAGCGCGCGACCAGGTCAAGATCGCCGGGTCCTCGACCGTGCTGCCCTATGCCAACATCGTCGCCGAGCAGTTCGGCAAGGCGTTCTCCAAGATGAAGACGCCGATCGTGGAGTCCGGCGGCTCCTCGGCCGGCCTCAAGCAGTTCTGCCATGGTCTCGGCGAGGGCAGCATCGATATCGCCAACTCCTCCCGGCCGATCAAACCGGCGGAGCGTGAGGAATGCGCCAAGAACGGCGTAAAGGACATCGTCGAGGTGAAGTTCGGGTACGACGGCATCGTGTTCGCATCCGACGCCAAGGGCCCGTCGTTCACCTTCGAGCCTAGGGAATGGTACCTGGCGCTGGCCGCGGAGATCCCTGGCGCCGACGGCAAGCTCGCCGCCAATGCCAACAAGACATGGAAGCAGGTGAACGCCTCCCTGCCGGAATGGCCGATCGCGGCGTTCATCCCGGGCGAGAAGCACGGCACGCGCGAGGTGTTCGAGGAGAAGACCTTGCATGCCGGCTGCAAGGCCGCGGGCGCCATCGACGCCATGAAGAAGGCGGGCATGGACGAGAAGGCGATCGACAAGGCCTGCATCAGGGTCCGCAAGGACGGCGCGGCGGTCGACATCGACGGCGACTACAACGAGACGCTCGCCCGTCTGCAGTCCAACAAGCAGGGCATCGGCGTGTTCGGTCTGTCGTTCTATGAGAACAATACCGACAAGCTCAAGGTGGCAACCATGAGCGGCATCGCCCCCTCGGTGGAGACGGTCGCTTCCGGAAAATATCCGGTGTCACGGCCGTTGTTCTTCTACGTCAAGAAAGCGCACATCGGCGTGATCCCGGGATTGAGGGAGTACGTCGAGTTCTTCACCTCGGACCGCATGATCGGACCCAGGGGCCCGCTGGCCGCCTACGGCCTCGTGCCGTTGCCCGACAGCGAGCGCAAGGAGGTGCAGGCGCTCGTGAAAGACGGCAAGAACATGTAGCGCTGGCAACAGCGCACACGCAAGAACGCGCGCCGGAGGCACCTCGTGCCGTCCGGCGTCGCCCGCGCGCGGATCGGGTAGGACTGGCAGGAGCCCCGTTTGCCAACCAGCGCTTTGGTCGTTTGCATCCTCGTCCTCGGTGCCCTCGGGTGGTGGCGGGGTGCAAGGCGTGCCCGCGTCAGGTCCAGATCGGCAAGGCTGCACTCGCGCCCACCCTACTACGGCGCCTATGTGATGCTTTGGACAGTCCTGCCGTCGCTGGCGCTGGTGCTGGTGTGGGCCTTGGCAGAGCCTATTGTGATCTCCAAGGAGGTCTATTCCTTCCTGCCCGAGGAGGTGCGCAACGAGACAAGGGCGGTTCGCTCCCTCACCATGGGGACGATCGACGCGATAGCCTCTGGTGTGCGCCAGCTCACGCCGGAGCAACTCAAACTGATGCGTGAAGGGAGGACAAACCCGGTCGAGCTGCTGGAATCAAAAGGCGTGACGCTTGCGGCCGCGCCGCGACCGTTCATGATCGACGCCGCCATCCGGCAGAATCGGCTGTCCGACACGAGCCGGGACGCCGCCGCCAGAGGCGGCCTGCTACTCGCCCTGCTCGGGCTTGCGCTCGGCCTGCTGCGGGTGCGGCCCACCTTGCGCTCGCGCAACAGCGTGGAGCGGGTGATACTGGTAGGCCTTGGCGCCGCATCCACCGTCGCCGTCGTCACGACAGCCGGCATCGTCCTGTCGATGCTGTTCGAGACGCTGCAGTTTTTCCAGTCGGTGCCGCCGCACGAGTTCTTCTTCGGCACGGTTTGGGATCCGCGCTTTTCGGCGGTGGGCCGCGAGGGAGGCTCGCAGGGCCAGTTCGGGCTGCTGCCGTTGTTGTGGGGAACGGCCTACATCTCCTTCGTCGCCTTGCTGGTGGCGGTCCCCGTCGGCCTCTTCTCGGCGATCTATATGTCCGAGTACGCCGGGCAGAAGCTGCGGACGGTCGTCAAGCCGGCGCTCGAGATACTGGCCGGCATTCCCACCATCGTCTACGGTTTCTTCGCGCTCGTCAGCTTCGGTCCGTTCGTGCGCGATTTGGGGGCCGCGCTCAACTTCGACGTCTCCGCCACCAGTGTGCTCACCGCCGGCTTCATCATGGGCGTGATGCTGATCCCGTTCGTATCCTCGCTGTCGGACGACATCATCAACGCCGTGCCGCAGTCGCTGCGCGACGGCTCCTATGGGCTCGGCGCGACCAAGTCCGAGACCATCAGGCGCGTCGTGCTGCCGGCGGCGCTGCCGGGCATCGTCGGCGCGGTGCTGCTCGCCGCCTCCCGCGCCATCGGCGAGACCATGATCGTGGTGCTGGCAGCCGGCATCGCCGCCAATCTCACGCTCAACATGTTTGAGCCCGTGACCACCATTACCGTCAAGATCGTCAGCCAGCTCACCGGCGACCTCGAGTTCAACTCGCCGCAGACGCTGGTTGCCTTTGCGCTCGGCCTCACGCTGTTCATCTTCACGCTGGGCCTCAACATCTACGCGCTCTACATCGTGCGCAAATACCGGGAGCAGTACGAATAATGGCCGCCGAAGCGTTCCCGATCCCGACCAGCGGAGGCCGCAGCGGCCTGACGGCGCGTGCAATCGTGGCCAAGGGCATACGCCGCCGCTACGCCGCCGAATTGCGGTTCAGAGCCTATGGCATCGCCGCCATCCTGTTCGGGCTGGCGTTTCTCGTCATCCTGTTCACCAACATCGTCTCGAAAGGCTACACCTCGTTTCAGCAGTCGGCCTTCAGGCTCGACGTGTATCTCGATCCGGAGGTGATCGATCCCTCCGGCAAGTACGACGAGAACGCCCGCCAGATGGTTGACTACGGCGAGCTTGCGGCCGCCGCCCTGATCAAGGCACTGAAGGTCGATCCGCAATCGCGGCCCGACACGCGCGCCGTCGGTGCACTCCTGTCGCAGAACGCCGACATCGACATCCGCGACCACATGCTCAAGCACCCTGCCGATATCGGCAAGACCATCTCCGTCTGGGCGCTGGCCCACGGCAACGTGGATTCGGCCGTGAAGGGCGCCTTGGACCGCGAGGTGCCGGAGGCGCGGCGCAAGCTGTCCGACAAGCAGCTTGCCTGGATCGACCGGGCGGTCGCCGAAGGCCTGCTGCAGAAGCGCTTCAACACCGGGCTCTTCACCTTCGGCGCCTCGAGCCAGCCGGAGACGGCGGGCATCGGCGTGGCCTTGGTCGGCTCGGCTTTCATGATGCTGACGGTGCTGCTGCTGGCCGTGCCGTTCGGCGTGGCGGCCGCCATGTATCTGCAGGAGTTCGCGCCGCGCAACCGCTGGACCGACCTGATCGAGGTCAACATCAACAACCTGGCGGCCGTGCCCTCGATCGTGTTCGGCATCCTCGGCCTTGCCATTTTTATCAATTTCGCCGGCCTGCCGCGCTCGGCCTCCATCGTCGGCGGCCTGGTGCTGGCGCTGATGACGCTGCCGACCGTGATCATCGCCACGCGGGCCGCCATCGGGGCGGTGCCGCCGTCGATCCGCGAGGCGGCGCTCGGCGTCGGCGCGTCCAAGATGCAGACGGTGACCCACCACGTGCTGCCGCTGGCTTTCCCCGGCATCCTCACCGGCACCATCATCGGCCTCGCCAAGGCGCTGGGCGAGACCGCGCCGCTGCTGATGATCGGCATGGTGGCGTTCGTGGTAGAATACCCCAAGTCGCCCCTGGACCCCGCCACCGCGCTGCCGGTCCAGATCTATATGTGGGCGACGGCGGCCGAGCGCGGCTTCGTGGAGCGCACGTCGGGTGCCACCATCATCCTGCTCGTGTTCCTGGTCGCCATGAATCTGTTTGCGGTAGTTCTGCGCCGGCGCTTCGAGCGCCGCTGGTGAGGCTCACATCGAGGTTTGGCACGGAGATGGCGGTGCAACGCAGCATCACGGAAGGTGCGGAGCCGATGGCAGCGACGAGCCCTGCCAGCAAGGCCAAGGTCGCGGCGCGCGACGTCAACGTCTTCTATTCGGAAAAGCACGCCCTCAAGAACGTGAGCGTCGATATCCCGGAGAAGGGGGTGATGGCGTTCATCGGGCCCTCCGGCTGCGGCAAGTCGACGTTCCTGCGCTGCATCAACCGCATGAACGACACCATCCCGGGCTGCCGCGTGACGGGCAAGGTGGAGATCGACAAGGAGGACATCTACGATCCCAAGCTCGACGTCGTGCAACTGCGGGCGCGCGTCGGCATGGTGTTCCAGAAGCCTAATCCGTTCCCCAAGTCCGTGTTCGAGAACGTCGCGTACGGCCCCCGCATCCACGGCCTCGCCAACTCCAAGTCCGAGCTCGAGGAGATCGTTGTGGCGAGCCTCAAGCGCGCCGGCCTTTTCGAGGAGGTGAAGGACCGCTTGCGGGACTCCGGCACCAGCCTATCGGGTGGCCAGCAGCAGCGTCTATGCATCGCCCGCGCCATCGCCGTGGCACCGGAGATCATCCTGATGGACGAGCCCTGCTCCGCGCTCGACCCGATCGCCACCGCCAAGATCGAGGAGCTGATGGAGGAGCTGATCCAGAGCTACACCATCGTGATTGTCACCCACTCCATGCAGCAGGCCGCGCGCGTCTCGCAGCGCACGGCGTTCTTCCACCTCGGCAACCTGGTGGAGGAGGGGCCGACCGAGGCGATTTTCAACAATCCGAAAGAGCGGCGCACGCAGGACTACATCACCGGCCGCTTCGGCTGATCGCGGAAGCGGCGGCGCATCACGCTTGCGCGAGATTGCCGGCAGGGCGTCTTCCGCCGCCCCATATGCAATGCAGCGGGAACGGAAGGTTCCAGCCAGGCATGAAGGAGACGGACATGAGCAGGATCGCAGCGGCGCTGCTTGCGGTCTGCATCTTTGCGGGAGTCGCGGAGCAGGCAACCGCAGCGGACATGAGCAACGCCAAGTCCTACGAGCAACCGCAGGGCGCCATCCGCTAGTCGACAAGAGACAGCGGAGTTGCAGGGCGCGATAGCCGGCATCTTCCATCGTACGGGCGCCGACCCGTTGCGAATAGTGCGCGCAGCGGTCGCGTGTTTGCGCGTTGCGGAGCGTCGATCGGTGAGGCGGAGGAGGGAAGAGAGCGCAATTAGGGGATGGGTATGCGCCCTCTTCCCGGGCCACGCAGGCGTCGTTGGCAGAAACGCCCACGCAGATCCGATGGTCTGTGAGCGCATCGCTTCCGGACAACGTCGGCGGGTTCGACCTATTCCCCCAAGCCTGGTGCGGAGTTGGCAAATAAAAGAGGGCGCCGAGACGGGGGTGGCGCCCTGAGGTTGGGCTGAGCCGGCCGGATCGTGAGGTCGGCCGACTGCGCGCACAACGATTGCCACCACAACATATTCCGCGGGAGCTCGGCCGGAACTGCGAAGGCGGTGGAAAACGTCCCGGCGCGATTTGACGGCTCCGCCACTAGGGCAGCGGCCACGTTCAAGCTGGATCGTTGTCGGGTGGTGGCGGAGTCGGGTTGGTTCTCGCTTCCAGGCGATCGAGCCGGGCGAGCAGATGCTTGATATCGGCTGGCAACTCCTCGCGGGCGATATCCTGCGTCGCCCACCGCAGGGTCGAGCCGACGCGCGAGAGGAAGTAGATGTTGTCGAGGCGGGCGGTGTATTTCGAGTTTCGCATCTATGGGCCTAATGCACGAGCCAGGGTTTGCGTTCCCATGCGTTGCCGCGGGCTTCAGCCCCCAGCGAGGACCGCCACGGCCGCGATCGAGATCGCACAAGCAAGGAGCAGCTCGAAGCCGACGATGACGGCGACCTGCGCCGTCGGCTCGCATGGTTTGCCCGATTTGTGCAGCATTGGCTCGCTCACGACGACAGCGGGAAGAATGGCCGCGCCCGGCTTAAGGAGACAGAGCCGGGCGCGGCAGGCAGCGAATGTGTCGCTCTCAAAGTGTGCCCCGAGCCACGCCCTCTAGATGGTCGGCCAGTCCGCATGCTGCATCCTCCGATTGGGGGAGAGCTTTGGCCTGCGCGGTTGCGAGAGGGACACTTCAGGTGTTCCCCGGATTGGTCATACCCGCCGTCCGCGCCATGCTCGCAATGACACAGGCCGAGAGGCGAGGAGCGCTGCACCAGGCTTTCGCGGACCGGCACCGGTGAGGTGACCCATGAAGATCATCGCCTGTCTTGTCGCGGTTGCAATCGCTCTCGTGGCGAGCGCGTCGCCGCCGTCTGCCGACAGCCAATGGTACGACACCAGCAAGAGGCGGGATCTTTGGGGGTATTAGCGCGCCTGCCGAGATGGGGCGCTCACCGATCGCCGTCTAGACAGCGATGCAACTCGGGCGGCCGCGAAGGGGGCACGGCGTCGAGCCGATCCTCACCGCAAAAACGCAGGCAGGCTGCCTGGGCCCTGCTTCACGTCCGGGAGCCAGGACTTGTCCATCACTTGCCGCGCGAGATCTCGGTCGACATGGGGAAGGACGAGCTGTTGGAAGGCAAAGGCAACCTGGTCGTACTCGCGCTTGCAGTCGGCCGCCCGCTCTTTCGGCAAGTATTGCTTCTCGACGACGTCGGCGAACAGCTTGGGGTCGGCGCCGTAGGCCATGCACAGAAGATTGTAAAAGCGCTGGGCGGGCAGGCCGTGCAGATCGGAGTAAGCTTGCAACGGCACGATCGACGCCGAGCTCTGCACAAAATTTCTGTAGGAATAGGCGGCGCCCGCAATGAGGCGTCGCGCTTCGTTCTTGCCGAAGTGCAGCATTATATAGGTGGAGAATTGATCGGCGACATCCTCGTTGCGGCCGAACGAGGGGATATCCAGCATGTCGAATACGGCATGCCCGAACTCGTGGGCGACGACGTAAAAGAATTGTCCGTCGAGCGCGTCCTCCGGCGTTACGCCGGCGGCCGTTGTTTCCTTGGGCATGCTTTGGATGATGTCGTGCAGATATTCGTAGCACAGCGTAATCGAGGGGCGCTGATACCAGGCGTTGGATTTGCCGTCGCAGCCGATCGTCCTGAAGGTCAAATGGACGGGCAGGTGGAATGGGCTGAAGATCTCCTGCAGTTTCTCCAGGACGCGGCGCTGCTGGACCAGCTCATAGAGAGGTCGATGCGCGGGGTTGGTGGGCTCGACGTATTCGAAGAGGATGCGCTGCGGCTGATGCTCGGCCGCGGCGGGTAGAGTGCTCAACAGAATGGAGGCGGCGGCCAATAGAGGCCCGGCCGCGCAAGCGGCGGTCAAGCGCCTCCGATGATGGCCAGCTGCGCGCAATGGCGGATTCCGGCGACTTGAGTGCTGGGCGTGCATCGGCGATCCCGCATCGCCGAAGCAGTCCCAATCATGGCATCCGAGCGGCTCGGCGGCTCGGGCTACTCTGTCGGCTTGGCGTCAACGATGTAGAGCTTGCCGTCGGAGCGGAAGATGATGGCGCCTTGCGAGACCTCCTTGGCGCCGGTGCGCGTGACCTCGGAAGCTGGATCGCCTTTTGGCTTGCCCAAGTGGAGCTTGAAGGTGGTCTTGTCGACGAAGACGCCCTCGTTATTGGCAAGCTCGGCGACGGCGTCCGCGCCTTTCATATACATGGGCATTCCCAATTGCGAACCCGGACCGGACATCTGGGCAATTGCGTATCCCGATGCTCCCAAGGCGAATCCGATAGCGGCAGCCGCTACCGTCGACAAAGTCGTATGCGAGAGTGACATGCGTTTCTCCTGGCGCTTCCGCGTTGATGAAATCGACTCCTCATTTATCTCCCGGCACGCATGGCCGGCAGAATAGGGCGTAACCCTGAGACCACCGCGGATGAGACCCGACTGAGACCCGACTGGGCGACACGCGCTCGCGAGCGACGCGATGGCGCTGGGGCGCGGCATGGAGGGTGGCGCGTGGCCGCGTCTGCAGCGCCCGGCAGGCGGCGTCAGCGGCGGCGAGCCGACGCGCTGCGGGCGAGGGGAGCTTGCGGCTGCGAGGCGGGGCGATGCCGATCGGGCGTGCGCGCAGCCTCAGTAGTCGCGGCACGGAGCATGTAGTGGTATTCCCGGTTGGGCCGCATGTCGGTGGCGGCCGCCATGCGGTTCGACATGTTGTAGAAGGCGGCCACCGCGGCGATGTCCCAGATGTCGCGGTCGCTGAAGCCGGCGCGGCGCAGCGCCTTGCGGTCCGGCTCATCGATCTTGTCGGGCGCCTCGGTCAGCTTGACGGCGAACTCCAGCATCGCCGCCTGGCGCGGCGGCAGATCGGCGGCGCGATAGTTCTGGGCGATGAGCTCGCCCATTTCGGGATCGTTGGCGCGCTGGCGCACGGCGGCGCCGTGGGCGGTGAGGCAGTAGTGGCAATGGTTCACCGAGCTCACGGCCACGGCGATCATCTCGCGCTCGAGCTTGGAGAGGCCGCTCTCCCCCAGCATCAGGTCGTCGACCATCAAGATGAAGGCGCGCAGCTTGGCGTTGTCGAAGGCATAGGCCTGCAGCACGTTGGGGACGAAGCCCAGCTTCTCCTTGCACTTGGCGAAATAGGCCTGCATGTCCGGCTCGAGGGCGGCGGGGGGGCCGACGTCGAGGGCGGTCGGTCTGTCCTTCTTCGGCATGTCGGGCTCCAGGGGCGCGCTCGTTGGCCATGACCGAGGCTAGCGCAGGCGTGCTGGAAAGACACCCCCGCCTGACGCGCCGAACGACTTAGCTCGCTCTGTCGCGCAAGCGGCACAGCTTCGATCCGGGGCCGCGAGCTAAGTCGTGGCGCGTCTTCCTCCCCCCTCGTTCGCGTCGAAGGCGGTTGCCTTCGCCGCAGGGGGAGGGGTCGCGGGTCGATTGTCAATGCGGCGCGTCCGGGCCACACTCGGGTTTGCTCGCCATGAGGAGGATGCGGCATGGCGCTGGAGGCGGAGAGAGGCGGGGACGCCCTGATCCGGCAGGTGCAGAAGGTG
>Ga0111539_10005104_pt1 | contig 17024 bp, 18 predicted proteins | sample RhiMethybrSRZTD1_FD_79667 | JGI IMG/M metagenome (GOLD analysis project Ga0111539, IMG submission 79667) | Populus rhizosphere microbial communities from Tennessee, USA - Rhizosphere MetaG P. TD hybrid SRZTD1 (version 2) (version 2) | ecosystem: Host-associated > Plants > Roots > Rhizosphere >... | reverse complement strand
GAGCTCGGCGACGTCTCCCGCGGTGAGGTCGTCTCCTTCAACAACTTCCACCGGCTGTTCAAGGACCTGATCACCCCGGTGCAGCTGGACGGCCTCCGGATGCTGCTGACGCCGTTCCCGCAGGAAGAGTTCAACGCCACCGACGACCGGAAGAGCGCCAGCCCCAGTCTTGGCGTCGCCTGTCTAGACTGTCACGTCAACGGTCACACGACCGGGCAGTTCCACCTGAACCCCGAGGATCGGCCGCAGGAGCGCCGCTTCCGCCTCGACACCACGAGCCTGCGCGGAGTCGCCAACCAGCAGCTGCATGGCTCCAAGCGAAGCCTGCGCTCGGTGGAGGACTTCACGGAGTTCGAGCAGCGCACCGCCTACTTCAACGGCGATCCCATCCGAGCTGATTCTGCCGCTTGGCCGCGCGATCGGCCAGCTCCGTGAGCCGCGACGGCGACCAGCTCGACTGGCTCGCTTCCCCCTTCACGGGCACGCGAGCGGCCGATGGATCAGTGCCGGGGAGCAGCCGGCCCACGAGGGCCAGCACCTCCGCGGTTACGCCCGGGAACAGCGCGCTCGCGGTGGCGGCGAGCTTGGCCGGCGCAGACAGAATTCGCTCCGCGCGGCCCCACCGCAGGGTCTCCACGACTTGCCGCGCCGCCCGGTCGACGTCCATCGAGAGGATAGGCAAGGCATCGCTGATGCTGAACCACGCGTACTCCTCGCGGTGCCGCCCTTTGAACCAGGCATGGCGCGGGCTGCCGGTGCGCATGAGCCCCGGGCAGATCGTGCTCACCTCGATTCCGTCGGCTACCAGCTCGGCCCGCAGTCCCTCGGACAGGCCGACCAGGGCGAACTTGCTCGCGCTGTAAGGCAGCAGATGGGGCACGCTGATCTTGCCGCCGATCGACGCGATGTTGACGATACGACCGGCGCGTCGCCGCCGCATCTCGGGAAGCACGGCGAGCGTGACGTGCAGCGGCCCCCAGAAGTTCACGTCCAGCGCCGCGCGGAAGTCGGACTCCTCCATGACGTCCGCCGGGCCGACGATGATCGTGCCGGCGTTATTGATCAGCGCGTCGAGCGGGCCGAGCCGCTCGCGCACCTCTTGCACCATGCGGCTCACCGCCTCGCGGTCCGTGACATCGGCCGCCACCGCGGCCACCGTGCCGCCTCGACCCGCCAGGTCCGCGCGGGCGCGCTCGAGCGTGTCGCGGTCACGCGCGCAGATGGCGACCCGGGCCCCTTCGTGAATCAGGCGGCGGGCGATGGCCAATCCGAGCCCGCGCGAGCCGCCGGTGACGAGGACCACGCGGTCCTGGAGCGACCATCGCCGCCGCCGGGACGCGGCCGCCGCCGCGGTCGCGCCGACCGCGACGGCCGCGCCGAGCAGAAATCCCCCCGTGCGGGTCACGCCGCGGGGTCGAGGACGAACTTCACCGAGTCGTCCGCCTTGTCCCGGAACACGCGATAGGCCTCCGGGCCGCGGCTCATGGGCCAGCGGTGCGTGATGACGAACGTCGGGTCCAGCTGTCCCGCCTCGATGAGCGCGAGCAGCGGGCGCAGATAGCGGTGCACGTGGGTCTGGCCCATGCGCAGGGTCAGCCCCTTGGCGAAGGCCGCTCCGAACGGCACCTTGTCGAGCACGCCGCCGTACACGCCGGGGATGGAGACGGTGCCGCCCTTGCGACACGCCTGCAGGGCCTCGCGTAACACGTGGGGCCGGTCGGTCGCGAGCATGAGCATGTGCTTCGCGCGATCGTACATGGCGTCCAGGCTTACACCGTGGGCTTCCATCCCGACCGCGTCCACGCAGGCGTCGGGCCCGCGTCCTCCGGTGCGCTGCTTCAGCTCTTCCACCACGTCCGGCGTCTGCTCGTAGTCGATGGTCTCCGCCTTGGCCTGACTCTCCGCGAGACGCAGCCGGGCGGGCCAGCGATCGATCCCGATCACACGCTCGGCCCCGAGCACGCGCGCGCACGCCATGGTGAGGAGGCCGACGGGTCCCGCTCCCCACACCGCCACGGTGTCCCCCGGCCGGATTCCGCAGTTCTCCGCGGCCATGTAGGCGGTGGGCAGGATGTCCGAGAGGAAGAGGACCTGATCGTTCGAGAGGGCCGCCGGCACCACGCAAGGGCCCACGTCCGCGAAGGGCACGCGCACGTATTCTGCCTGGCCGCCGGGATAGCCGCCGTAGAGATGCGAGTAGCCGAACAGCCCCGCCCCCGAGAAGCCGTAGAGCGCCTCGGCCATCTCCGCGTTCGGATTGCTGTTGTCGCAGAGGGAGGTGAGCCCTTCGCGACAGTAGAAGCAGGCCCCGCAGGCAATCGGGAACGGGACGACCACGCGGTCGCCGATCTTGAGATTGCCGACACCGGAGCCCACCTCCACGATCTCACCCATGAACTCGTGCCCTAGCACGTCGCCCGCCTTCATGGTGGGGATGTTGCCGCCGTAGAGGTGCAGATCCGAGCCACAGATCGCGGTGGCCGTTACCTGCACGATGGCGTCCCGCGGATTGAGAATCCGCGGATCGGGAACCTGCTCCCATCGGACATCGCGTGGAGCGTGCCAGCATAGCGCGCGCATCTCAGCGGCTCCGGCCGCTCGCGGTGAAGCCCGCGTCGGCCATCTCGCCCGTTTCCATCATCTGCTTGAACCGCCGGAGATCCTCGCGCACCTGGCGCTCCGCGCCCCGGCCGAATACGGTGGCGACCGCCGCGCCGAGCTGACCTGCGGGAGGCGCGTAGTGCAGCTGCACCGCGATCTCCGTGCCGCGCTGGGCCGGCGCCTCCCTGAAACGCACCGAGCCGGCATTGTCGACATCGCCACTCACCGAGCGCCACGCGATGAGCTGGCCCGGCTGATCAGTGACGATTTCGGCCTCCCATTCGATCGTGATGCCGCCGGGACCGCGGGCCGTCCAGCGCGAGCGCGTCTCGTTGAGGGGCACCACGGACTCGAGATGCGACATGAACTCGGGAAGCCGCCGGAGATCACGCCAGATTCGGTAGAGCTCGATCGCGGGCCGCGCCACCGTCATCGAGCGATCCACCCGAAGCCCCCGCGCGCGCTGCCCGGCAGGGCGTCCCCATCCGTTGTGGCCACCGCCGCGGCGCTGGCTCGCCACCCATGCTGCCGCGCCGACGGCGAGGAGCGCCGCGGTGAGCCCGATTGCGACCGGGTGGGCGAAAGGATCCGGCCTCGTTGCCCGCCGCGTCACAAGCCTCCTGAGCGGGCTCACCGGGCCATGTGGGCCCAGGAGATGTTTGAGGGTCGCCTCAGCGCGTTCTCGATGAGCCATGATGTCGTCCTCGCAGGGCGTGATCGCATCACGAGAAAACGAGCATTCGCCGTGCCACCGCCACGCGGAGTCCCCCGCCGTGAATCCGACCACCAGTCGTGTCACCTTCGAGCGTGGTCCACGTCACTTCGACTGGGTAAGAGACACCATGGGGGAAAGATCGCGCGCGATGTGATCACGCGCGTCGCGGCATCCGTGCGCGTCCCGCGCATCGCACCGCGCGAGGCTGGGTGCGGTGCGGTGTCACATTCACGGTGTGTGATCCGGCGAGAAATCGGTGGCACATCGCTTGCCCGCGGGAATCAATCGCGCGTGTGAAACGTCTTCGCGAGCGCGACTGACAGAACCCAAAGGAGGGGTAGATGGCAAGCCGGCATGGGCAGCGAAGAGCAGCGTGGGCGTCGCGGGCGCGAACACGGGAGCGAGAGCTGGCAAAACGAGAGCGACAACGATCGTGAGCACGGCCAGAGCGACTGGTCAGACGAGCAGTCGGGCGGACACGGATACCTCCGTGGCTGGCAGCAAGAGCACCGCGGCGGCCGCGGTGGCCGCGGATGGAGCGGCCGCTCCGAGCAGTATGGCTCCGGCGGCGGTCGTGGCCAGGGCCGAGTTCGAGAACCGCGGCTGGGAGTACGGCGGCGGTCAGTACGGCAATCACGAACACGAGGGCGGCCAGTACGGCGGTGGCGGTCAGCAGTACGGCGGTGGCCAGTACGGCCGCGGCCCGCAGTGGGGGGCCTACGGCGGGGGTCAGCAGTGGGGTGGCAGCCCATACGGCGGGGGCCAGCAATACGGCGGCGGTCAGTACGGTGGTGGTCAGCAGTACGGCGGCGGCCAGTACGGTGGCGGCCAGCAGTACGGGGGCCGTTTCGGACAGGATCTCCTCGGGGCGCAATCAGCCCGGCATGAGCAGCTCGGACAGCACGCAGGGCAGCGGATCCATGCAGGGCCAGAACGGGCACAAGGCGGGCAAGAGTCAGGCCCGACAGGTGCAAGAGGCGCTCAAAGAGCAGGGCCATGACCCGGTCCTATCGACGGCATGATGGGCCCGCAGCAGTCCCCTCACCAATCAGTGGCGCGAGATCACCGTCTCCTCGGAAGTTGAGATTCAAGGACCAGATGTCCTAGACTCTCGCGGGTGCAATATCCAGACGTCCTCTCGCCGCGCGCGCTCGTGATCGCCCTCGCCGTCTGCCTCGCCGGGTGCGGCGCGGCGACGAGCCCCCCGCCCACGCTCTCGCGTTCCTCCCCCACGACGACACTCCTCGTCGCCAGCCTCGGCCCCGGCGGCGCTCCGTTGCACGGGTCCGCCGTGCCCGTGTGGCACGTGGGCGATCAGTGGGCGTTCCGTTGGCAGAGCGCGGACGGGCACGGCGACTACACCTGGACGGTGGACCGGTTCGAGAATCTCGACGGCGTCGCGCACTACGTGGTCCGATCGGGGCCGCGCGAGATCTATTTCCGTGCGACGGACCTCGCCACGTCGCTCGAGACCCTGTCGGGTCGGGTGGAGCGGCGCAATCTGCCGCCGCGGGTCGGCTTCTCGTGGCCGCTGAGCACGGGCGCGATGTGGCGCCAGCGGTATCTCGAAGAGGGAGAGGGGCTCAGCCCGGCCGAGCGCGCCATCGACTGGGCGGTGGAGGGCGAGGAGACGGTGCACGTTCAGGGGGGTGCCTTTCGGGCGCTGCGCATCGCGGCGCGCTTCCATCCCACGCCGGACCTCGTGTACGAGATGTGGTACGCCCCCGCGGTGAAGCAGTGGGTGCGCCTGAAGGAGTACTTCCCCGCGGGCGTGCGGTCACGCGAGCTGACCGACTTCGCGCTTCGCTAAGCGGGCAGCGTCACGTAGGGGTAGCGGCGTAGCGCCGCGTAGACCTCCCCCATCATCGCATCGAGGGCGGTTTGCGATCGTGCCTCGAAGCGGAGGGTGAGGTAGGGGTTGGTGTTGGACGCGCGCACGAGGCCCCAGCCTTCCGGAAAGATAATGCGCACCCCGTCGATCTCCACGGTCTGGTAGCGCGCCCGGAACTCGCGAGCCAGCTCCTCCACGAGTGGAAATTTCCGATCGTCCGCGCACGGCGCCTTGAGCTCGGGGGTGGCGACGAGGTGGGGCAGCGTGTCGAAGAGCGCCGAGACTGGACCGCCGGCCCGCGCCACCAGCTCGAGGAGCTTGCACGAGGCGAGGATGCCGTCGTCGACGCCGTACCAGTTCTCGCCGAAGAACATGTGGCCCGACACCTCGCCGCCGAGGAGGATTCCGTCCTCGCGCATCTTGCGCTTGAGATGGGAGTGGCCGGTCTTCCACATGACCGGCTGTCCCCCATGGGAGCGGATGTCGTCGACCAGCACCTGCGAGCACTTCACGTCGAATACCACCGGCGCGCCGGGATGACGGCCGAGGAGGTCGCGGGCGAGGAGGGCCAGGATGAGGTCAGCCTCGTGGCGGCGTCCCCGCTCGTCGATCACGCCCACGCGGTCGGCGTCGCCGTCGTAGGCTATGCCCACGTCGGCCCCCGTGGCGCGGACCCGCGCCACCAGGTCCCGCACGTTCTCCTCCATCTCGGGGTCGGGGAGATGGTTGGGGAAGCTACCGTCAGACGCGCAGTAGAGCTCGTCGACCTCGCAGCCCAGCCGCCGCAGCAGCTCCGGCGCGAAGCTCCCGGCGATGCCGTTGCCCGCGTCGACCACGACCTTCAGGGGCCGGGCGAGGCGCACGCGGGTGGTGATGGCGTCAAAGTAGTCGCGGCGGGGATCGCGGGCGATGCGCCGGCCCGCTCCGGTGGCAAAGTCACCCGAGCGAATCGTGGCGAGCAGGCCCTGGATCTCGTCCTCGGTGAGCGGCGCCGCGCCCGCGTGCACCATCTTCACCCCGTTGTCCGTCACCGGGTTGTGGCTCCCGGTGACGGTGGCGCCGCCGTCGAGCTTCCAGTGGGCGGTGGCGAAGTACATCAGCGGCGTGTGGTTGACCCCGAGGTCCACCACGTCGACACCCGCGGCGAGCACGCCCGCGGCGAAGGCTTCCTTGAGCGGCGGAGACGACAGCCGGTTGTCCATGCCCAGCGTGACCGCGTGCCCGCCGCGCCGCCGCACGAGGGTGGCGTAGGCGCGGCCGATGGGCTCGAACACGTCGGGCCGGATGTCCGCGCCCACCTTGCCGCGCACGTCGTACGCGCGAAAGATGAACGGATTCAGCTCGGCCACGCGCTAGATGACCGCGACCGCCTCGACCTCGATCAGCCATTCCGGCTGCGCGAGCGCCGCGACGGCGACCAGTGTGGACGCCAGCGTCTTCTTCCCGAAGAATTCCTCCCGGATCGGGACGAGGTCGGCGCGGTGCCGGATGTCGGTGAGGTAGGTGTTGATCTTGACCACGTTGGCGAGGGTGCCGCCGCCCGCCTCGACCTGCGCCCTGAGCGCCTGGAACACCGCACGCGCCTGCCCGGCGAAGTCACCGCGATGTGCGGGCTTGCCCTGCGCGTCGTAGGCGACCTGGCCCGCGATGAAGAGAATGGTCTGGGCTCCGGTGACCTTCACCGCCTGCGTGTAGGTGGGCGGGTTGAAGACGCTGGGGGCGCAATACGGCTCGATCGTGGTGGGCATGAGCGGCTCCTCGTGAGGAATGATCGTGCTATGGTTCCTCTACGCTAGAAGGCCGACACGCGCGAGTCAACCCCCACCCCCGCTACCGGAGACGCGATGCCCAAGGAATTCGTGCTCGTTCACGGCGCCAGTCACGGCGCTTGGTGCTGGGACGACGTGGCGGCGAAGTTGCGGGAAGCCGGGCATCGCGTGGTGACGCTCGACTTGCCCGGGCACGGCCGCCGCGCCGCCGAGGCCGGACGCGCGAGCATGGAGTCGTACGGCCGCGCCGTCGCCGACGCCATGGCGCGCGAGAGCGTGTCGCGCGGTGTGCTGGTCGGCCATTCCATGGGCGGCCCGGTCATACAGAAGGCGGCGGAGCGCGCGCCCGGACGGGTCGCGCATCTGGTCTTTCTCGCCGCGGTGGTGCTGCCGAGCCGCGGCAGCCTCGAGCGCGTGCATCTCACGCCGGTGGGCCGCGCGCTCATGCACGGACTGGCCTCCGCGCGCGGCAACGGAACGTTCGCCTATCCAGCGGAGACGGCGTGGGCCCGGTGGATGGGTGATCTGCCCCGGAGCCATCCGGCCGTGGCGCGCGCGCTCGCCGCCCTCACGCCGCAGCCCCTGCGGCCCTTCGTGGAGCGCGTCGATTACTCTATCTTCGAGCGCCTTCCGACGCCGCGGACCTACGTGCGCTGCCTCGGCGATCTCGCCGTGGTCCCCGCGCGCGCGGCGGGCTACGCGGCGAGCCTCGGGGTATCCCCGGTCGACATGAGCACCGCCCACGATCCGATGCTCTCGGCGCCCGAGGCGCTGGCGCGGCTCCTCGAGAAGATCCCCGCGTGACGTGGCCGGCGGCGCTGGGCGGGTCAGCCCTGGCTCGCGACGACCAGGCGCATGATCATCCCGCGCAGACGCTCGACGTGCGCCTCGGACACCTTGACGAATCGTACGCCCATCAAGACGCCGTGCCGGACCCGCACTTCGCCCACGTCCACGTCGATGGGCGGCTCGCCCTCGGGCGATATCTGGAGCAGCAGCAGCGCGCCCGCCGACACCCCCGCCTTCGTCTCGATCGCGCAGCCGGCGGCGGAGATGTCGCGGACCATGCCGTTGCCCTGGCCGCCGTCCTTCCAGTTGAACGTCACCGGAATGCGGCACGGGACACGTTCGAGGTCACGGCGGTCGAGGTGCACGCGGACGTAGCGCTCGCGCCAGCGGAAGCGTCGGAAGCGGCGGTGGCAGACCTGACAGCGGAACGGGTAGACGTAGGCGGCGCTCATCAGCCGCTCGTAGAGCCCCTGACGATGCGTGCGTCCGACCAGGCCGCTTCCGCACTTCGGGCACGCGGGCGCCTTCACGGTGCCGTCCCGGGGGGAGTATCACGCCGCTGGCCGCTGAGGAAATGCCGGAGCCGGTCGTCGCTTTCGTCCTTCACGCCGACGAACTGGAGCCCCACCTTGCCCGAGTGTATCGTGCGCACCACCGCGACCTCGACGCGGATGGGCCGCTCGCCGTGCGCGGGCTGGAGATCCAGGTCGAGATGCTGACCGGGCTGGACATCCGCGTGTGTCTCCAGCGCGAGGCCGCCGAGGGAGAGATCCCGCACTCGGGCGGGCTGGCCGCCCTGCTCGAGCCAGAGGGTGGTCCAGAAGTCCACGGGGAGACGCTCGTCCCGCCGACGCTCCCGACGGTGTCGCACGTAGCGCTGACCCCACTGGAACGCGTGGAACCGACGCAGACAGTCACGGCAGCGGAAGGGATAGACATAGAGGAGACTGGCGAGCCGCTCGAGCAGACCCTCGCGGGAGACGCGCTCGACTTCGGCGCTTCGACAGCGGGGGCAATGGGGAACCGCCATGTCTGCGCGTGATCTCCGCGCAGGTCAGTGTGACGAGAGACTCAGGCGAAGTCCAGCACAAAAACCGGGAAGGAGAGGCCATGGACGAGGCGCTGAAGGAGAAAACCCGCAAGACCGCGCACATGCTCTTCCACTCCATCAAGGGTGGCGTGGGCTTCGACCTGTGGAAGCAGTTCGACCGTGACCTCGCGCGCGAGCTCTCCACCTTCTTCACGGGGACGCTCTACAGTCGCGAGGTGATCTCGCAGAAGCAGCGGGAACTCTGCGCGGTGGCATCCCTCACCGTGCTGAATCGGGGGAACGAGCTGCGGGCGCACATCCATGCCGCCCTCAACGTGGGCGCGACCCGGCAGGAGGTCGCGGAGGTGATCTTCCAGCAGGTCACCTATGGTGGTATGCCGGTGGTGGTGGAAGCCCTCGTCGCCTGCAAGGCGGTGCTGGAGGAGCGCGGCGAATGGCAGCCGTAGCCTCCCCGCGGCATCCTACCGTGGTCGCCGCGGTGGAAGCCGCGCGGGCCGCCGGCGAGATCGCCATGCGCTACTACCGCGGCGGCTTCGAGATCACGATCAAGCCCGACCAGACCCCGGTGACTCAGGCCGATCGGGAGGCCGAGGAGACCATCACCGCGATCCTCCGCCGGGCCTTCCCTGACGTGGGCTTCCTCGGCGAGGAATTCGGACAGCAGGGCCCCACCGACCGACGCTGGATCATCGATCCCATCGACGGCACCAAGAACTTCGTGCGCCACCTGCCGATCTGGGCCGTACTGATCGCGCTCGAGGAGCACGGGGAGGTGACCACCGGCGTGGTGCTGAACCCGGTGAGCGGCGATCTCTTCTGGGCGCGCCGAGGCGAGGGCGCCTACGCCAACGGCCAGCGCCTGCAGGTGTCGGAGTGCGCGGAGATGAAGGACGCCTTTCTCCTGCACTCGAGCCTGTCCCTGCTCCGCCGCACCCCCTACTGGCCGGGCTTCGTGCGGCTGATCGACGCCACATCACGCACGCGAGGCTTCGGGGACTACTACGGGTACTGCCTGGTCGCGGAGGGCAAGGGCGAGATCTACGTCGAGGCGGACCTCAAGCCGTGGGACGTGGCGCCGATGAAGATCGTGGTGGAGGAGGCGGGAGGCCGCCTCACCGACTTCGCGGGCCGGCCCAACATCTATGACGGCACCGTGGTCGCGACCAACGGCCGACTCCACGACGAGACGGTGCGCCTGCTGCGCCCCGCGCCCTAGCCGGGTCAGCCGAGAAGGGCCCGGCGTCGGCGGAACTCGGCGATCGCGCGCTCCTCGGCGGGCCCGAGACGATAGACGAAGCTCGCGAGGTAGGTGATCACGTCCGGCTCGCTCCAGCCGGTGTCGCGACGCCGCGCCGCGATCGCGGGCAGGTCGGCGAGCCCGCGCGTCAGCGACGCGTCCAGCGCCGCGACGAAAGCCGCGCGCTCGCTGGCGGGCAGCGCCCGCCGGATCCCCCAGCGCGCGAACACACAGGGCAGTCCCGTCCACTCCGTCCACTCGGTGCCCAGGTCCACCACGTAGCGCCACCGGCGCGGCGCGGTCAGCTCGCGAATGGCGGCGTCGCCGATCAGGAGGATCGCGTCGCATGCGGGACCGGGCGTGGTCCACGTCCGCGGCGTGACGCGATACCGCTGAGCGAGAAGGATGCGCAGGATCTCCACCGACGTGGCCGTCTCGGTGGTGACGCCCACGACCGCCCCGTCGAGCTCGGCGGGCCCGCGGTCCGAGAAGAGGAACACGCTGCGGGCGGGTCCGTTGGTGGCGATGCCGAAGGGCAAGCCGTCCAGCATGGGCTCGAGCCGGAGAAAATCCGCCAGGGACAGCGGCGCGGTGTCGGCCTCGCCGCGTTCCAGGGCCTCGCCGAGCTGCCGCGGGGGCAGGGCGAGGGTGGGAAAGCCGGCGAGGTGGGTGAAGAACGGCTCGCAGTTGAGGTACGGGATCACGCCCACTCGCGGCCGGCCCGCGGTCACGCGACCCGCCAGTCCTGCGTGAGCGCACGCACGCGGGCGAGGAGATCGTCCTGGTCGAGGGTGACGAGATGCTGGGCCGCCACCACGTGGCGGCCGTGCACCCATACGTCCGTCACCGCCTGATGCGACATGGCATAGACCACGCTCTTGAGCAAATTCGCGCGCGGGTGCAGCGACGGATGGGAGAGGTCCACCGCAACCAGGTCGGCAAGACGCCCCGGCGCGATGGCGCCGACGGCGAGGCGGAGGAGCTCGGCGCCGCCCGCCGTGCCCATGGCGAAGGCCTCCTCGGCGGGGAGCCGCGTGCCGTCCAGATGTCGCACCTTCTGGAGCAGCGACGCCATGCGCATCTCCTCGAAGACGCTCAGGCGATTGTTGGTGCAGCCGCCGTCGGTGCCCAGACCGATGCGGATCCCATGCGCGCGCATCTCGGTGATGCGGGTGATCCCGTCCCCCAGCGCCATGTTCGACGACGGGCAGTAGGCGAGGCCGGCGCCGCGCTCGGCCATCAGCGCGATCTCCGCGTCGTCGAGCCACACGCAGTGGACGCCGATCATGCGCGGCCCCAGCACGCCGAGCTGGTCCAGGTAGCGTATCGGGGTGGCCCCGTGCTCGGCCAGGGTGCGCTCTCCCTCGTACTGCCCCTCCGCCACATGGATGTGGAAGGGGCTGTCCAGCGACTCCGCCACCTCCCAGCCGGCGCGGATCATGGCCGGCGAGGCGCCGTGCGGGCTGTGCGGCGCGGGCTGGATGGTGACGAGGAGGTCGCCCGCGTGCTCGGCGTGGAGCTCGCGGGTTCGGCGGGCCGCATCCGCGGGCGATTCGCGATAGCGGGCGGGCGCGCCGTCCCAGTCGTACATCGTGCGCGCGAGGACCAGCCGGATGCCGGTGTCGCGGGCGGCCCGGATCACCGCGCGCGCGTTGTCGTTGCCGGCGTCCTGCAGGTAGAAGAAGTCGACGCAGGTCGTGACGCCGTGGATCAGCATCTCGGCGAAGGCGAAGGCGGCGCCGAGATAGATGCCCTCGCCGTCCAGCCGCGTGGAGAACGGGTACAGCACGCGGTCGAGCCAGGCCATGAAGTCCATGTCGTCGCCGAGCCCGCGCAGGAGCGACTGAAAGGTGTGGCAGTGCGCGTTGACGGTGCCGGGCACGAGCGCCCGCCCGGGCAGGCGCACCAGATCATCCGCGAAGGTCGCGTCGCCCCAAGGTGGGGGAAACGGGACGATGCCGGTGATGCGGCCGTCCGCGATCTCCACGGCGCGGGCGGACTCGAAGCGCCCGTCGACGAGCACCAGATCCGGAGCGAGCCTCATGGGCGGGCCATCTTACTCCGCGGCCGCGCCCCGGCGCGCGACGACGGCGAGGAGAGGATCGCCCGCGCCCGGACTCCGGTCGAGGCCCACCAGGTCAGTCCACCCGCCCGCCGCGCGGAGATAGTGCGCCACGAGCTGCGCGTGCCCCGCGTCGTCGAGCGCTCCCCACAGCGCGATGACCTTCGTGGGGAAGCAGCGGTTCGAGAACGTGATCACCAGAGGTGAGCCGGGGCGGAGCACGCGGGCGAGGTCACGCAGCACCTCCACCGGCCGCACAAGATAGTCGATGGACACGCAGCATCCGGCCGCGTCGAATTCGCCGTCGGCGAACGGTAGGCACGGCTCCGCGTTGAGGTCGTGCACGACCCAGGCAGTCAGCCGCGGGTTGGCGGCGAGCTCGTCGGCGTTCATCCCGAGCCCGGTGATGCGGCGATAGGACGCCTCGGGCGGGAGGTGGCTCACCCAGCTGCTCATGAGGTCGAGGATCGCGCCATTCGCCGGGAAGTGCTCGCGGTAGAGCTCGGTCACCGCGGCGATCGCGCCCTCGTCGATGTGGGTCACCATCCGCGGCGCCGCGTAGAAGTCGGCGTCGGGGGTCTCGTCGAGGCGCTGGAAGGCGCCGGCGGGAAAGCCGTCCGTCATGACCTGCTGCTCTTCGGACGCCGAGCGGCTAGAGCACGTGGACGAACGGGCGCGCCCGCAGCGTGCCCTTGGTCCAGAATCCGCTCTCGGCGAGACGGGCGACCGCCGCGTCGGGGTCGGCGGCGTTCACGAGCACCAGCGTCCGGCCGCCGGGGAAGAAGCCGCCGAATGCCACGCGGCCGGCGCCGCGCTCCTCGATGAGGGCGAAGGTGGCCATCTCCACGTCGGGCGCCTCGCCTTCGACCAGCATCGTCAGGCGCGAGCCGTCCGTGGAGAGCTCCGGCACCCGCCAGGGCTCGAGGAACTGCGCAAAGGGCTCCGGCCGATACGTCGTCCACACCCCGCCCTTCCAGTAGGGGTCCTCCTCGACGAGGCGGGTGACCACGTCGAGATCCGGGGCGCGGTAGAAGAGATCCGCGGTCTTGCCGTCGGGCGCCGGCCCGCCCGCGATCACCGCGCCCTGGGTGCGCAGGCCGACGATGCGCTCGAGATGCTGCGCGCGATGGTCGGCCCGGCGCGCGAGGTAATCGGCCGCGGCGGTGATGGCGACGTGATAGAAGCGCATCGCGCTCATTCTACCCTCTCCGCCGCTCGAGCCGGGCGGGCGGGCGGGGGATCACACCCAGCCGCCCGCGAAGGGAACCACCTGGCCCACGAAGAAATCGGCGTCCTCGGACGCGAGGTAGACGGCGAGCCGGGCCGACTCCTCCGCGCGGGCGAGCCGCCCGGCGGGCACGTTGCGCACCATCCGGGCCACCGCCTGCTCGTCGGCGAGGAGAGCGGGCGGGAAGTACGTCGGGTTCTCCACGTAGTTCTGCGCGATCGCGTTGACCTGTACGCCATCGCGCGCCACCTCGCGCCCCACCGCGCGTGTGAGCCCGTTCACGCCCGCGCGCGCCGCGGAATAGGCGCCATAGCGCGCGAGTCCGGGAATGCCTGCCGCCGAGGACATGTTGACGATCTTGCCGCGCCGGGCCGGGCGCATCACCCGCAGGGCCGCGCGCAGGCAGAAGAAGGGCTCGTCGAGAAGCCGGGTCATCATCTCGCGCCACACCGCGTCGGTGATGGCCTCGGCGGGGGCGCCGGTGGGCGGATGCGCGCTGTTGTTCACGAGGACATCGAGCCGGCCGAAGCGCTCGACGACCGCCGCCACCGCCCGGTCGGCCTCGCCCGGCTCGGCGAGATCGCCGCTGAGAGCCAGCGTGGTTCGGCCCTGACGCTCCGCCACCGCCACGATGGGCGCCGCCATCGCCGGGCTCCGGTCGTGCAGGGCGAGGGTCGCGCCCTCCCGGGCGAACTCCTCCGTGAGGGCGGGGCCCATGAAATGGCTCACATTGGTGATGAGCGCGATCTTGCCGGTCAGGCGCATGGCGGTCGTATGATAACGTGGAACCGCTACGGCGAGGGGGCGCCCATCTCCACGAAAGACTTGCTCGAATCCTTCCTGGCCCATTACCCGTTCGCCCTGGACGATTTCCAGCTGCGCGCCGTCCGGGCGATCGATGAGGGCAAGTCCGTCATCGTCTCGGCGCCGACGGGGGCGGGGAAGACCCTGGTGGCCGAGTTCGCCATCCATCGTGCGCTCGCCCACGGCCGCCGCCTCGCCTACACGACGCCGCTGAAGGCGCTCAGCAATCAGAAGTTCGCCGACTTCGGCCGCCAGTTCGGCGCCGACCACGTGGGCATCCTCACCGGTGACGTGAAGGTGAACCCGCGCGCCCCGATCCTGGTGATGACCACCGAGATCCTCCGAAACATGTTCTACACGGGCGGGCTGCCGGGTCTGGAGACGGTGGTGCTCGACGAGTGTCACTACATGGGCGACGAGGGGCGGGGCACGGTGTGGGAGGAGATCATCGTGAATGCCCCGCGCGACACCGCCCTCGTCGCGCTCTCCGCCACCGTGGCCAACGTGGGGGAGATCGCCGACTGGATCGGTCTCGTGCACCGCCCCATCGTGGCCATCACGCATCCTCACCGCCCGGTTCCGTTGTCCTACCTCGTCGCGGACCTCTCCGGGGAGATCCACGGTTACGAGGGCGTGCGTGCGGGGACCGTCCGGCTGGTTGGCGCCGAGCACGACGGCTACATGGACAAGGGCCGCTGGTATACGCGCCGCGTGGTCGATCCCACCGTGATGCTGGACGCGCTCGACGCGCGCGGGTGGCTGCCCGCCATCTATTTCATCTTCAGCCGCGCCGGCTGCGAGCGAGCCATGGAGACGGTGCTCGCCGAGGGCAAGCCGCTCCTGCCGAGGAAGCAACAGGCGGAGGTCGAGGAGATCATCCGCGAGGCCATCAGCGACAGCCCCGCCATCGCGGAGTCGCCGCTCAACCAGACCATCTTCCAGGCCCTCGGCATGGGGATGGGACTCCATCACGCCGGAATCCTTCCCAGCGTGAAGCGGCTCATCGAGCAGCTCTTCGAGCGCGGTCTCTGCAAGGTCGTGTTCGCGACCGAGACCATGTCGCTCGGCATCCACATGCCGGCCAAGAGCGTGGTGCTGCAGTCGCTGACCAAGCGCACGGACCGGGGCTTCCGCAGCCTCACCCACAACGAGCTGACCCAGATGGCCGGCCGCGCGGGCCGCCGCGGTATCGATCCCGAAGGCAAGTGCGTTATTGCCCTCGATGTTCGCGACGGGGTGGACGACATTCGCCGCGTGGTGGACGGCGCGCCGGAGCCGGTGGTGAGCCAGTTCAAGCTGGGCTACGGGTCGGTGGCCCTGCTCCTGGGCAGCGGCAACGACATGGCGGCGATCCGCCGCACCGTGGAGTCCTCGTTCGGCCAGTACCAGAATCTCCGGCGCATCCGCGGGCTCGAGGCCGAGGTCGCCGAGCTCGAGATGGCGGTGGAGGACGCGCGCGGCTTCCGGGCGCCCTGCGGCGATTTCGCCCGGATCGGACGCTACCGGAAGCTCCGCGCCGAAGTGGAGACGGCGCGCGCGGCGCTGGGCCGCGGCGGGCGGCGCGCCGCCCGCACCGTCGCGGAGGCCGAGCCCGGGCGCTTCGTGGTGGCGCGGCGCCGGGGCGGCCAGTCCCTCGGGCTCCTGCTCCGGGTGGACGCCCGCCGGCACAAGGTGATCGCCAGCGTGCTTCTGCCTCACGGCGAGGTCGTGCACGTCAAGGCCGGGCACATCAAGCGCGTGTTCTGGGCCACGCCGCCGCTCCCGATCCCGCGCGACTGGGAGCATCGCACCCAGGCGCTCAAGGCGCAGCTGGCGCGCGTCACCGCAGGCGAGCTCGCGGAGCGCGAGCGGACGGAAGGCCCCGAGGGCGCGCTCACCGCCATCGAGTGCCATCGGTGCCCATGGGGCTCGCAGCCCCGCTGCGATCACACCTGGAAGGGCCTGGAGCGGCTCGAGTCACGCCTCACCCTCAAGCGGGAGACGCTGGAAGCGCTGCGCAACGCGTACTGGCAGGAGTTCATCCGCGTGGTGGAGGTGCTGGAGCACTTCCGCGCGGTGGAGGACGGCAAGCTCCTCGCCAAGGGGCAGCTCATCGCAACGCTTCGGCACGACAACGAGCTCCTGGTGGCGGAGATGATCGATCGCGGCATCCTCGAGGACACCACGCTGGCCGAGGCCGCGGCGCTGACCTCGTGCCTCATCGAGGAGTCGCGCTCGGGCGACAGCGCGGTGGCCCGCCTCTTCCTGCGCAAGCGGCCGAAGCTCAAACGCAAGCTCGAGCAGCTGGACGCGGTGGCGCGGTCGGTCCACGAGGCGCAGCGCATTCATCAGCTGCCCATGCCAGTCTCCATCTCGACCGGCTTCATGCCGTCGGTGTTCCGGTGGGCCTCGGGCGAGGACGACTGGGCGGCGATCGTGGAAGAGTCGTTCGGCGGCCATGAAGGCGATCTCATCCGCGCGATGCGGCGCCTCATCGACGTCCTCCGCCAGCTCGCGGAAGCGTCCGAGGTGGACGGCCCGCTCGCCGCCCTGCTGGGCCGGGCGGCGCGGCTAATCGACCGGGGCATCGTGCTCGAGTCCGCCCTCATCTGAGGGACTGGAACGCGCCGAAAACATGGGGGAGATATGATGCGGAGAGCGCGAATGACGAGATGGGCCCTGCTGGCCGTCGCCGCCTTCGGCGCCGCTGGCTGTCTGAGCAAGCCCCCCGCCGAGATCCCGGAATACATCGGGCGGGGACCGCGCGCGGACGAGATGTTCTACGCCCGCATGGTGCAGCGGAGCGAACGCGAGCCCAGCTTCGACGAGCGGCGTCAGTTCAAGGACATGATGGACGACCGCGTCTACAAGTACCTGCGCGAGCACCCGGAGATGGAGCAGCAGGCGCGCTACAGCGAGTTCCGCTTCTGGCGGCAGGTGAGCGAGGGCAGCACGCAG
>Ga0111539_10005101_pt1 | contig 17034 bp, 11 predicted proteins | sample RhiMethybrSRZTD1_FD_79667 | JGI IMG/M metagenome (GOLD analysis project Ga0111539, IMG submission 79667) | Populus rhizosphere microbial communities from Tennessee, USA - Rhizosphere MetaG P. TD hybrid SRZTD1 (version 2) (version 2) | ecosystem: Host-associated > Plants > Roots > Rhizosphere >... | reverse complement strand
TCGTCGTCCACAACGGCATCATCGAGAATTACCTCGAGCTGAAGCACGAGCTGCAGGAACAAGGACACGAGTTCAAGACCGAGACCGATACTGAAATCGTTGCTCACCTCGTCGAGCGCGAGATGCGCGACGACGGCCTCGAGAACGCCGTGCGGCGAGCGCTGGTGTACATGCGCGGCATGTTCGCGCTGGTCCTCGTGTCCGTCGAGGATCCGGAAAAGATCGTTGCCGTCCGCAATGGGCCGCCCATCGTCGTCGGTCTCGGGCAGGACGAGTTCTTCGTCGCCTCCGATATCCCGGCCATCCTCAGCCACACGCGCGACGTCGTGTTCCTCGGCGACGAGGAGATGGCGGTGATCACGCGGTCAGGCGTGCAATTCACCGACTATGCGGGTGGGCAGGTCTCGAAGACCACGCAGCGCGTGATGTGGGATCCGATCGCGGCGGAGAAGGGCGGCCACAAGCACTTCATGCTCAAGGAAATCTTCGAGCAGCCGGCCGCCGCGCGCGACACGATTCTCGGCCGGGTCTCGCTCGACCGCGGGCAGATCTTTCTCGAGGATCTCAACATCAACGAGGAGACCTTCCGCGCGCTGCAGAAGGTCACGATCATCGCGTGCGGAACGTCATGGCACGCGGGCCTGGTGGGGAAGTATCTGATCGAGGCGCTGGCGCAGGTCCCGGTCGAAGTCGACTACGGTTCCGAGTATCGGTATCGCAGCCCGATCATCGCCGGCAACGAGCTCGCGATCGTCATCACCCAGTCGGGCGAGACGGCGGACACGCTGGCTGCGCTGCGCGAGGCGAAGCGCAAGGGGGCGAGCAGCATCGCCATCTGCAACGTCGTCGGCAGCATGGCAACCCGTGAAGCGAACGGCACGGTCTACACGCACGCGGGCCCGGAGATCGGCGTCGCCTCTACGAAGGCGTTCACGTCGCAGCTCGTCGCCCTGCAGTTGCTGGCGCTGTACATGGCGCAGGTGCGCGGCACGCTCTCCGCTGAGCAGATTCGCGGGCACATCGAGGAACTGCTGCAGCTGCCCACCATCATCGAGCAGACGCTCAAGGCGTCGGCCTCCATGGAACGCGTCGCGGAAAAGTTCCACAACCGCAGCGATTTCCTGTTCCTCGGGCGCGGCATCAACTACCCGATCGCGCTCGAAGGCGCGCTGAAGCTCAAGGAGATCTCCTACATCCACGCCGAAGGCTATCCGGCAGGGGAGATGAAGCACGGACCGATCGCGCTCATCGACGAGAGCATGCCGGTCGTGGCGATCGCGCCTGACGATCACGTGTTCGAGAAGATGGTCGGCAACGTGCAGGAGGCGAAGGCGCGCGGCGGATCGGTGATCGCAATCACCAGCGCCGGCGACACGCGGATGCAGCCGGTACTCGACCCGCAGCGCGACGTGCTGCTCGCAATGCCGCGCACGACGCCGCTGCTCACCCCGATCGTCATGACGATCCCGTTGCAGCTGCTCGCGTACTACATCGCGGTGCGCCGCGGGTGTGACGTCGACCAGCCACGGAATCTGGCGAAATCGGTCACCGTCGAATAGCCTGACGCGAGCGGCGTTGGGGGCCGCCTTTAGGCGGCCCGAAATGACGACGGTAGAATGAAGGCTTGGATCTTCTTTCCAGCCTCAACCCCGAACAACAGGACGCCGTTCTTCACACCAGCGGACCGCTGCTGATTCTCGCGGGCGCGGGATCAGGCAAGACGCGCGTCATCGCGCACCGGATCGCGCACATCGTCAGCAGCGGATTGTGCCCGCCGGACCGTGTGCTCGCGGTGACGTTCACCAACAAGGCCGCCGAAGAGATGCGCACGCGTGTCGAGACGCTGCTGCAGGCCGACTGCCGGCAGATGTGGATCTCGACGTTCCACGCATTGTGCGCACGACTGCTTCGACGCGAGGCGCCGCACATCGGCCTGTCGCGCGACTTCGTCATCTACGACTCGACCGACCAGCTCTCGGTGATGAAGCAGGCGCTGCGCGAGATCGGCGTCGACGACAGCTCGTTGCAGCCACGCCTGGCGCTCTCGCGCATCAGCCACGCGAAGAACCGGATGGAAGGGCCGGAGACGTTCACGGTCAATTCGTGGAACCCGCGCGAGGAACAGATCGGGAAGCTGTACTCGCTGTATGTGCGCGCGCTGAAAGATGCGAACGCGCTCGACTTCGACGACCTGCTCCTCAAAACCGTGGAGCTGTTCGAGAAGGCCGAATCGGTCCGGGAACGCTACAGCACGAAATTTCTGTTCTCGATGGTCGACGAGTATCAGGACACGAACCGGCCGCAGTACGTGCTCGTCCAGCGGCTCGCTGCGCGACATCGCAACTTGTGCGTGGTCGGGGACCCGGACCAGTCGATCTACAAGTGGCGCGGTGCCGACCTGCGGAACATCCTCGATTTCGAGCACGACTTTCCGGAAGCCAAGATCGTACGCCTCGAGCGCAACTACCGCTCGACGCAGATCATCCTCGATGCGGCATCAGCGGTCATTGCGCAGAACCGCAACCGGAAAGAGAAGCGGCTCTATACCGAGCGGAAGGGAGGCGCGCGCATTCTCTCGTATCGCGGCGCCGACGATCTCGACGAAGCGGAGTTCATTGCCAGGACCTCGCATCGCGCGCTGCACGAGGATCCCGACAACTCGGTCGCGATCCTCTATCGCACCAACGCGCAGTCGCGGACGCTGGAAGACGCGTTGCGGCGCGCGAGCATCGCCTACAAGATCATCGGCGGCGTCAGGTTCTACGAGCGGAAGGAAGTCAAGGACGCACTCGCGTACCTGAAACTGGTCTTGAACCCGCACGACGACGTCAGCCTGCGTCGAGTCATCAACGTTCCCGCGCGCGGCATCGGCAAGGGTGTCATGGAGTCGCTCGAATCGGTGGAGCTCACGGATCAGACCACCGATCTCCCGCCGCTCCTGGCGGGACTCCAACCGGTCGCGACGAACAATTCGCTCTGGGCGCGATTGGTACATGCCGTCGATCGCCGACTGCTGGCGCCGCGAGCGCTCGCCTCGCTCACGGCCTTCCGCGATCTCATGACCGCTCTGACGGAGATGGCGCGACGCGAGACCATTTCGATTGCGCTCGGGAAAGTGCTCGATCAAAGCGGCTACCTGAAAGACCTGCGCGAGGAGCGGAGCGAAGAGGCCGAGGGCCGGATCGAGAACCTGCTCGAGCTCGTATCGGCGGCGCGCGAGTACGAAACGCGGAATCCCGAACCGTCGCTCGGCGGCTTTGTCGATCAGCTGTCGCTGCTGTCGGACGTCGACGAGGAAGCGGGCGCGCGCGACGCGCGCGTGCTGATGATGACGCTGCACACGGCGAAGGGTCTCGAGTTTCCGGTGGTGATCATCGCCGGCCTCGAGGAGGGACTGTTCCCGCATTCGCGATCAGCGGACGATGAGGCGGAGCTCGAAGAGGAGAGGCGCCTCTGTTACGTCGGCATCACGCGTGCCGAGCGTCGTCTGGTCCTGACGTCGGCGGCGCGACGGCGGGTGTTTGGCGATTATCAGGGTACGGAACCGTCGCGCTTCATCGCCGAGATCCCCTCCGAGTTGATCGAGGAAGTGCCAGCGGCGTTCGCCGTTCCGCAATCCTCGTTCTCTCAGTTCCGAAGCGGCAATTACGGGCGCGGTGGTGGATATCGCGGCCGCGTGCGCGAAGAACCTGGGGTCTACGCCTACGAGGACGAGGATCAGTCGGTGCCGGCGGGACTCAAACCGGGGCTGCGAGTGAGGCACCCGCAGTTTGGCGTGGGAACCGTGCTCTCGGTCGAGCCGCTCGACGACGACACAAAGCTGATCGTGCGATTCACTTCGGTGGGGCAGAAGACGCTGCGCGCGAAGTACGCGAAGCTCGAAGTTGCGTAATCATCCAGCGGCCGCCGACCGGCCGCTCGAACATCACATCCAGCCGCTCTGGAACGATCTCGCCGTCCGGCGTTCGCACTTGAGCGGTGACGATGCTGTGTTTCGCTTCGATCGCCTTCCCGTTTTCCATGCGCGGCGGCATCGCCTCGACACGATCGATATCGAACTGCTGCACGATACCGTCGGACCCGGGCTCGAACGTTGCCGTTCCCATGTTGCTGAGAACCGTCGTGTCGCGAAGACGCGCCGCCTCGAAGAAGTCGATGAGTGCCTGGCGTTCCTGCGCGTAGCGGCTGCAGCCGGCGCCGCCCAACGCGGCAACGAGCAGCCCCACGAGCCACGCACGCACGCTATTCCTCGCCTTCGTCTTCCTTCTCTGCAAGTCGAGCGATAGAGACCGCGCGGTCGTCGCCTTCGATGTCGATCAGGCGGACCCCTTGGGTCGCGCGTCCAATGGTCCGGATGCCGCCCGCGGCCATGCGCAGGATCTTGCCCTGCTGCGTAATCAGCATGACCTCGTCATCCTGGGTGACCTGGATGATGCCGACGACCTTGCCGTTGCGATCGCTGGTCTGGATATTGATGATGCCGAGGCCGCCGCGCGATTGGATGCGATACTCCTCGAGCTCCGTCCGCTTGCCGTAACCCTGTTCGGTAACCGTCAGGATCGTTCCACCAGGGCTCAGCACTTCCATCGCGACCACCTCGTCACCCTCGCGCAGCGTGATCCCACGGACGCCATAGGCTCCGCGACCCATCGAGCGGACGTCATCCTCGCGGAAACGAATGGACATCCCGTCGCGTGTGCCGGTGAAGATCTCGTGGGTGCCGTCGGAGATACGAGCGGCGATCACCGAATCGCCGTCCTCGACTCCCATGGCGATGATGCCGCCGGCGCGCGGATTGCTGAACGCCGACAGCTCGGTCTTCTTGATCACACCGCGACGCGTGCCCATCACCACGAACTTGTCGTCCTCGAACTCCTTCACCGTGAGGAGCGCGGCGATGCGCTCGCCTTCCTCCATGGAGACGAGGTTGGCGATCGCCTTGCCCCGCCCGTCGGGACCGACATCGGGAATCTCGTGGACCTTCAACCAGTACGCGCGTCCGCGATCCGAGAAGATCATGATGTAGGCGTGCGTCGATGCGACGAACAGGTGACTGACGAAGTCCTCCTCGCGCGTGCGCATGCCGATGCGCCCCTTGCCGCCACGCCGCTGGTTCCGGTAATTCGTGATCGCCGTCCGCTTGATGTAGCCCGTGTTGCTGACGGTGATCGCCATGTCCTCCTCGGCGATCAGGTCCTCGATCCGGAACTCGCCTTCGTCGGCGAGGATCTCTGTTCGCCGCTCGTCGCCGTACTTCTCCTGCACCTTGCGCAGCTCGTCGACGACAATCTGCATCAGCAGGCGATCGCTGGCGAGGATCGCGAGCAGTCGCTCGATCACCTTCAGCAGCTCGGCGAGCTCGTCGAGAATCTTCTGGCGCTCCAGACCGGTCAGGCGCTGCAGCTGCATGTCGAGGATCGCCTGCGCTTGAACGACGGTCAGGCCAAACTGCCCGACGAGGCCTTCGCGCGCTTCCGCAGGGTTCTTCGAGGCGCGAATGCGCGCGATGACCGCGTCGAGATGATCGAGAGCGATCTTCAGGCCTTCGAGGATGTGTCGCCGCGCTTCCGCCTTTCGCAGCTCGTACTCGGTGCGCCGGCGAACAACTTCGCGCCGGAAGTCGATGAAGCTGTCGAGCAGGTCGATAATCGGCAGGACCTTCGGCCGCCCACCGACGATGGCGAGCATGATGATGCCGAAGCTGCTCTGAAGCTGCGTGTGCTTGTACAGGTTGTTGAGAATGACCTCGCTGACCTCGCCGCGCTTCAGGTCGATCACCACGCGCATGCCGTCGCGATCGGATTCGTCGCGGATGTCCGCAATGCCTTCGATCGTTTTCTCCCGCACCAGCTCCGCAATCCGATCGATCAGCCTTGCCTTGTTGACCTGATACGGGATGGCGTTGATCACGATCGATGCGCGATCGCCTTTCTTCGAGTACTCGACCTCCGCCTTCGCGCGCATGATGACGGTGCCGCGGCCGGTCAGATACGCCTGCTGGATGCCCAGTCGGCCGACGATGTAGCCGCCGGTGGGGAAGTCGGGCCCGGGAATGAGCTCGAGGATCCTGCGCTGACGCTCGGAGAGCGTCGGCGGCGCGTCGGACTGCTGGCTTTCGATCGTCCAGACGAGAGCGTCGATCACCTCGCGCATGTTGTGCGGCGGGACGTTCGTCGCCATGCCGACCGCGATGCCCGCCGACCCGTTGACGAGCAGGTTCGGGAACGGCGTCGGCAACACCGTCGGCTCTTCGGTGGTCTCGTCGTAGTTGGGAACGTAGTCGACGGTCTCCTTCTCGAGATCCGTCATCATCTCGTCGCCCAGGGCTTCGAGACGCGCCTCCGTGTATCGCATCGCCGCCGGCGGATCGCCGTCGACGGATCCGTAGTTCCCCTGGCCGTCGACCAGGGGATACCGCATGTTGAAATCCTGCGCCAGCCGAACGAGCGTGTCGTAGATCGCAGCGTCGCCGTGCGGGTGATAGTTGCCCATCACCTCGCCGACGATCTTCGCGCACTTGCGATAGCCGCGCGTCGCCGACAGGCCCATCGTCTTCATGCCGTAGAGCACGCGGCGATGCGCCGGCTTCAAGCCGTCGCGAACGTCAGGCAGCGCTCGCCCGATGATTACGCTCATGGCGTAATCCATGTACGAGCGCTTCATCTCGTCTTCGATGTTTACGGGAATCCTGTTCGGCTCTGTCGGTGTCATTGACTGATGTCTGAAGGAATCAGGAATCGGGTATCTGGATTCAGGATCCCTGATTCCTGCTGCGGCTAGACGTCCAGATTCCGCACGTCCAGCGCGTTATCCTCGATGAACTTGCGGCGCGGTTCGACCTGGTCGCCCATCAGCGTCGTGAACATCTGGTCGGCTTCCGCGTGGTCCTCGGCGCGCACCTGCAGCAGCGTCCGGTTCTCCGGATCCATCGTCGTCGTCCAGAGGATGTCGGGATTCATCTCGCCAAGACCCTTGTAACGATTGACGGCGATGCCCTTCTTGCCGGCAGCGATGAAGAAGTCGACGAACGCGTCGACGTCGGCCAGCGTCGTGTCCGGCTCCTTCTTCGCACGCGGTGCCGTCGGGACCTGACCTTCAGGTGAAGCAGACGACGCCTTCGGCTCTGCGGCAAGCTTCGTCGTCTCGTCGATCGGGGCGCCACCGATCGCACTCTCATCGGCGGTTGCCGTGCCCTCGTCCTCGGAAACTTCCTCAACGACGGCAGCCGTCGCCTTCACGACCACCGGGAACGTGATCTCGCGAATCTCCCGATACGCCGCTGCCAGGGTCCGGTATTCACCGGAGACGATGAAGTCGACGCCGATCTCGTAGCGCCGCGGATACCCCTGGGAGCGATCCTCGACCGACAGCGCGAACACGTTGTGCTCGTCGTCGCGAATGACGTTGACCGTTCGCGTCGGTGTCGTCATCCGCGCCGAGATCACATCCAGTCGGTCCCTCTGATCGAAGAACGACCGGTCGCGCGCGTCAGCTTGCAGCAGCGCCGCGACGACATCGCGAGGGTGTCCACGGCGCGTGACCTGATTGAGCAACTTGCGATAGCTGGTCATCCGCTGCAGGTTGCGCTCGAGCACGTCGCCAAACATCTCGCTGCCGTCAGCCATCTTCACGACACGGGATTCCACGGCACGACGAACCAGGTAGCTTTCGAGGTCGCGTTCGTCCTTGATGTACGTCTCCGTACGGCCTCGTTTCGCACGGAACAACGGAGGCTGCGCGATGTAGATGTGGCCGCGATCGATCAGCTGCCCCATCTGGCGGTAGAAGAACGTCAGCAGCAGCGTGCGGATGTGCGAGCCGTCGACGTCCGCGTCCGTCATGATGATGACGCGGTGATAGCGCAGCTTGTCGACGTCGAAGTCCTCGCTGCCGATCCCGCAGCCGAGCGCCGCGATCATCGTCTTGATCTCGTCGCTGCCGAGCATCTTGTCGAAGCGTGCCTTCTCGACGTTCAGAATTTTGCCCTTGATCGGCAGAATCGCCTGGAAGCGACGGTCGCGACCCTGTTTCGCGGAGCCACCGGCCGATTCGCCCTCGACGATGTACAGCTCGCTCTGCGCGGGATCGCGCTCCTGGCAATCCGCCAGCTTGCCTGGCAGGCTGCTGCCGTCGAGCGCTCCCTTGCGCCGCACGAGATCGCGTGCCTTGCGCGCCGCTTCACGCGCGCGCGCGGCGTCGACGGCCTTGCCGATGATCCGTTTGGCGACAGCGGGGTTCTCTTCGAGATACTGACCGAGCTTGTCGTTGACGATCGTTTCGACGATGCCCTTGACCTCGGTGTTGCCAAGCTTCGTCTTGGTCTGGCCCTCGAACTGCGGCTGCGGAATCTTGACGCTGACGACCCCGGTCATGCCTTCACGGATGTCATCGCCGCTGATGCTCGCGTCCTTCAGGTCCTTCGCCAGGTTGCTCTTCGCCGCATAGGCGTTGATCGTTCGTGTCAACGCCGAGCGGAAGCCGGACAGGTGTGTCCCGCCTTCGTGTGTGTTGATGTTGTTGGCGAACGTGAACACCAGCTCGGTATAGCTGTCGTTCCACTGCAGCGCGATTTCGGCATCGATGCCGTCCTTCGTGCCGCGCATGTAGATCGGCTTGTCGTTGACGTTCGTCTTGTTCTTGTTCAGATGCTCGACGAACGACACGATGCCGCCGTCGTACTGGAACTTGTGACTCTTGCCGTCGCGCTCGTCGTCGAGCGTGATCAGAATCCCGCCGTTGAGGAACGCGAGCTCACGCAGCCGCTGCGCCAGCGTGTCGAAGCTGAAATCAGTTGTTTCGAAGACCTGCGCGTCCGGTGTGAACGTGACCTTCGTGCCGCGTCGCTGCGTCGTTCCGGTGGCGACGAGATCGGCAACCGGTGTTCCCCGTTCGTAGCTTTGCTGATACACCTGCCCGTTGCGCCAGATTTCGAGATCGAGACGTTCGGACAGCGCGTTGACGACGGACACACCAACGCCGTGCAGACCTCCGGAGACCTTGTACGCGGAGTTCTCGAACTTGCCGCCGGCGTGCAGGACGGTAAGCACGACTTCCGCTGCCGATCGACCATCCGGCATTGCATCTACAGGTATGCCGCGCCCGTTGTCGACGACGGTTACGGAGTTGTCGATGTGAATGGTGACGTTGACCTGATCGGCAAAGCCGGCCAGCGCCTCGTCGATGGAGTTGTCGACGACCTCGTAGACGAGGTGATGAAGGCCTTGCACGCCCGTCGACCCGATGTACATGGCGGGTCGCTTGCGGACCGCTTCAAGACCCTCGAGGACCTTGATCTTGTCGGCGCCGTAGTCGTCGACTGAGCCGTTTACGTTCGAGAGATCGGAGACTGATGCCTCCTGATCGACTGCAGGAGCATCTGGCGTCAGAACGTCTGGCTGATCGGAATTCTGTTGTTCTGGTGATCTCACTCGTGTCCTTGAAGCCGGGCCTTCGTCACTCAAATCCGCATCGGCATGATCACGTACGTGTAGTCGTATCCATCGGCGGCGATCGGCTTCATCACCGCCTGGCTGACCTCGTCCTTGAGTGAAAGCGATACGAGGTCCGTCTCCGCGACGTTCAGGAAATCGAGCACGTACTGCGCGTTGAACGAGATGGTCATCGCCGCTCCGGCATAATCGACCGGCAGCTGCTCGCGCGCCTCGCCGAATTCGGAACTGCTCGAGGTGACTTCAACTTTGCCCTTGTCGATCTCGAACTTCACCGCACGCGACCGCTCGTTGGACAGCAATGCCACCCGCCGCACGGCGCTCGTCAATCGTTCGCGATCGAATTCGATGTGTTTGTCGTTGCCCTTCGGAATGACGCGCTCGTACGCGGGGAACTGCCCGTCGATCATTCGCGAAATCAACATGCGATCGCCGAGCTTGAAGAACAGATGATTCTCGCCGCTCTCGAACACCACGTCGGCGTCGCTTTCCGCCAGCAGCTTCCCGAGTTCGAGCAGCGTCTTCTTCGGGAGAATCACTCCCACGTCCTGCGCGACGCCGAGGCTGTGCTTCACTTCAACGAGCGCCAGACGATGGCCGTCAGTCGCGACCAGGATGAGACTTTCCGGATTCAGCACGAACTTCGCGCCGTTCAGGAAGTAACGCGTGTCCTCACCGGTGATAGCAAACTGCGTCTTCGCGATCATCTGCCGCAGCGCCGCGCTCGGCAGCGTCGCTCGAGCCGTTCCGGTCGCATCCGGCAGCGTCGGGAAGTCTTCGCGCGGGAGCGTCTGCATCCGCGAATCGAAACGATCCGCTGCCACCTTGACGCCGTTCTTGTCCTCTTCGATACGGACGTCGGTTTCGGGCAACGCCTTCACGATCTCGTAGAGCTTCTTCGCCGGTAATGTCAGCGCGCCACCCTTGGCGACCGTCGCGTCGCATCGGCTGCGAAGCGCCACCTCCAAATCCGTGGCCAGCATCCGGACCTCGTTCCCCTTGGCTTCCATCAGGACGTTCGCCAGGATGGGAATGGTGTTCTTCCGCTCGACGATGCCCTGGAAAAGCTGCAGTTCTCGCAGAAGCGCATTCTTCCCGACAACGAGTTCCATAGGCTTTGCGTTACCTCGAGCGGAGTGACGGGTCCGCGCTAGTGGCGACTGGGAGAGCCGGGTAATTCACTCTACTGAAGAGATCAGGAGAGATAAGAAATTATACAGAAAATAAGGCTCTGTGCAAAACTGGTTTCGTGCCTGCTAGTCCTTGACATTCAACAGTTTACGCTGTTGAAAACGCTGTGCTTGGAGCCCGGGAAATGCGTGTCGATTCTGTGTGAATCTTCACGGTCCCGCGCGTCCACAGATGCCCGCATCCGGGCCGCTGTGGATAGTGTGGAAATCACTTGATCATTTCCAGAAACCCGGCGATCTGGTTGTTGAAACCCTCGTCGCGTTTTCGCAGGTCGTCGACCTTCCGGATGGAGTGGATCACGGTGGAGTGGTGCTTTCCCCCAAAACTTCGTCCGATCTCCGGCAGCGACGCGTGCGTCAGCGTCTTGCACAGATACATCGCCACCTGACGCGGCATCGCCACTGATTTGGAGTTGTTCCGCGACTTCAGGTCGGTCACTTTGAGCTGATAGTACTCGGCGACGAACTTCTGAATCCTGTCAATCGTGATGGCTTTGTCGTCCTGATCGATCACGTTCTTCAACACCTCCTGCGCAAGCGGAAGAGAAATCTCCCGACCGGTCAGCGACGCATACGCAATCAACCGGATCAACGATCCCTCGAGCTCGCGAATGTTCGATTTGATGCGAGAGGCAATGTAGAGCGCGACGGTATCGGGGAGTGGGATTACTTCAGCTTCAGCCTTGCGTTTCAGGATCGCGACCTTGGTCTCGATATCCGGCGGCTGGATATCGGCGATCAGTCCCCACTCAAAGCGTGACCGCAGGCGCTCTTCGAGTTGTGGAATCTCGTGCGGCGGCCGGTCGCTGCTGAGGACGATCTGTTTCTGCGCGTCGTAGAGCGAGTTGAACGTGTGGAAGAACTCGGTCTGCGTCCCTTCCTTGCCCGAGACGAACTGGATGTCGTCGACCAGGAGCACGTCGACGCTCCGATAGCGCTCGCGAAAATCGAGGATCCGCTCGTAGCGAAGCGCGTTGATCATCTCGTTCATGAAACGTTCGGACGAGATGTAGGTGAGCCGGAGTCGCGAGTCGTGCTGCAGAACGTATTGCCCGACGGCGTGCATCAAATGCGTTTTGCCGAGCCCCACACCACCATAGATGAACAGCGGGTTGTAGGAACGCGACGGCGCCTCAGCGACCGCACGGCATGCCGCATGGGCAAACTGATTCGATGGCCCGACGATGAAGGTGTCGAAGGTGTAACGGGGATTCAACCCCGACGGGGCGATCTCGTCCTTCCGTTCCTCCTCCGGCTCTTCAGGAGAGGCCACTGGTTCGATGGCGCTCTCCTCCAGTTGGACCGCGCCTTCGTCGACGAACACGAGCGATGCTCCAGGCCGTCGGACTTCTGCCAGCGCCTCGGCGAGCACGCCGGAATAGTGTTTCGTGAGCCAATCCTTGAAGAGTGGATTGGGCACCCTGACCGTTATGGAACTGCCGCCGTCGGCAAGAAAGGTCGTGGGTTTGAACCAGGTGTAAAAGCTGTGGCGGTTAACCTTGGTCTCGATCCGCGTCAGGATCTGATCCCAGATGCTCGCGTTCATGGGGGTCTATCGAGGAAAACGCCGACTTTCGCCTGGCGAGCCTTCAAACTTCCGTCGAAAATCCACTGCAGCCCGCAAAAACGTCCGAACAGGAGCCCACAGCGACGGCTTCGCCACCACAAAAACGATAAAAACAGGCCATTTTCAGAGGATCTCTGTGCTCAGCAGCGCTTTTCCACAGTGTTTTCCACAGGTGTGGAAAACTAGGGAGGAACCCCAACCGACTCCGTCGCGTCCTGGATGCTTTCGCTGAAGGACGGAGGACTGTAACACAGACCTCACGCGTTGACACTGCGTCGCAGCGACGACTACCATTGAGGATTCGTCCGGACTCTCCGGGCGCATCTATCGAGATACCACCGCATGCCCAAGGGGAAGCGCACATTCCAGCCAAACAGGCGCCGCCGCAAGAAGACGCACGGCTTCCGCGTTCGAATGTCAACGAAGAATGGCCGTATCGTCCTCAAGCGACGCCGGACGAAGGGACGCAAGCGGCTGACCGTGGCCGACGAAGGGTGACGCAGGGCCTGTCCCGGACCGAGCGCGTCCGGCGACGGCCTGACTTCGAACGCATCTACGAAACCGGCGTTCGGATTCACGGGCGTTTCATGATGGTCTTCGTTGCGTCTAATACGCTGGAGCGACCGCGATTTGGCGTAGCGGCGACACGTAAGCTGGGATCGGCGGTGGAAAGGAATCGCGCCAAGCGGCTGGCCCGCGAGCTGTTCAGGCGCAACAAGGTTGCGGCGGGGCTCGATATCGTGATGGTGCCGCGCCGGGAAATGCTCGATGCTCCGTTTGCCAGCCTCGAATCCGACTATCTCGCCGCTCTCGAGCGACGCGACCGTGAACGCCGTCGGCCGAACCCGCTCCCTCGCGGCGGGCGCCGTCCTCGGTCTGCTCCGCGCGTATAAGGTCCTGCTCTCCCCATTGTTTACGGGCAGCTGCCGCTTTTATCCGTCGTGCGCCGACTACATGACGGAGGCGGTCCGGCTGCATGGCGCGGCGCAGGGAACCTGGCTGGGTCTGCGGCGTCTTGTTCGGTGTCGTCCCTTCGGTGGGCACGGCTTCGACCCGGTTCCCCGCAGCTGAAATCTGAATGGAACGCCGGTTTCTAATCGCGATCTTCCTGTGCTTCATCGTGTTGTACACGTACAACACGTTCTTTGCGCCGCCACCGCCGAAGCCGCCTGCGTCCGGTACGAAACCGCCGGCGACCGCATCGACGCCGTCGCCGCAGGCTGAAGCGACCCCGTCCACCGCCGAACCGGTCGCGCCGCCTGCACCTGCCGGGCCCGCCGTGGCCACGGTTGTCGGAGAAACAGGGGAGCGGCAACTCGTTGTCGAGACCCAGACCGTCGAAGTCGTGTTCACCAACCGCGGCGCGCGCGCGTTGCACTGGCGGCTGAAGGATTACCGGGACGACAACGGCAACCCCGTCGATCTCGTTCCCTCGTCCGTTCCGGCCGATCAGCTCAGCCCGTTCGCGGTGCGGCTCGATGACCCGATGTTGACGACCCGCGTCAACGAGGCGGTGTTTCGGGTCACGGGTGATGCGGGTGGACGTGTCGACGCACGGACGAAGCCGGCAACAGTGGCCTTCGAGTACCAGGATGCGTCCGGCCTCCAAGCGCGAAAGGAATTCCGCTTCGACCCCGCCAACTACGTGGTCACGGTCTCGGCTTCAGTGACGAACGGCGAGCAGGCGTTGAACCCGACGATCGTGTGGGGTCCGGGTCTCGGCGATATCGGAGCGGTTGCCGCCGGCGGCAGCATCTTCACCGGCAACGCGATACAACCACCCGAGGCAATCTTCCAGCGCGGTGCCAAGGAAGAACGTGTAGCGCGCGCAAATCTGGCGGCACAGCCCAATCCGGAGGCGCAGTTTCGGTTTGCCGGGATCGATGATCACTACTTCATCGCGACGGTCGTCAATCCCGGACAGGCGCGTCTCGAGTATCGCGCGGCCGATCTGCCGGCCGGCGGAGCACAGCGACCGTTCGTGTGGTTCGGCATCAGAGTCGCCGGTCAACAGCGCAACGTGCGGTTCTATGTCGGGCCCAAACAATTCGACATGCTGCAGTCGGTGGATGCGCAGTTGGTGCGTGCCATCAACTTCGGGATCTTCTCCTGGCTCGTCATCCCGCTGCTCAGCGCGCTGAAATGGCTGCATGCGTACATCGGAAATTACGGCGCCTCGATCATCGCCCTCACGGTGCTGATCAACGTCGTGATGTTTCCACTCCGGCACAAGACCGTGGTGTCGATGCGCCGGATGCAGGAAGTGCAGCCGCTGGTGAAAGCCATCCAGGATCGTTATGCCGATCTGAAGATGACCGATCCGGCGAAGCAGAAGATGAACACGGAGGTCATGAATCTGTATCGGGAGAAAGGCGTGAACCCGGCGGCCGGGTGCATCCCGATGCTGCTGACGCTCCCCGTGCTGTGGGCCTTCTATTCGCTCTTGTCGCAATCGATCGAGCTGCGCGGCGCGGATTTCGGGGGGTGGATTCACGATCTGTCGCAGCACGATCCCTACTACGTCACGCCCATTCTGATGGGCGCGACGATGCTGTGGCAGCAGTGGATGACCCCGTCGACCGGAGATCCGACGCAGAAGCAGATGATGATGGTGATGCCGTTCGTATTCACCGGCATGTTTCTGCGCCTGCCGAGCGGTCTGGCGATTTACTATCTGGTGAGCAACGTGTTTCAGATCGGGCAGCAGTACTTTACGAACTGGCTGATTGGTCCGCCGCCGGTGCAGGCGCCGCGGCCGCCTGCGGAACGGCGCCTCAAGAGCGCGGGCACCGGCCGAACGGCGGGGGCAGAAAAGAGATCATAACGAAATCCCAAAACCCAAATCCCAAACTCCAAATCCCAAAATCTGCGGGATCGGTTGGGGCGTGGGATTTGGGGTTTGGGCTTTGGGATTTATCGCTATGTCGTTGACGACAGATATCGCCGATTTCGTGCAGAACGTCGTGCAAGCGATGGGAACATCGCTCACGGCGACGATCGAAGAGACACCCGAAGCGACGCGCATCAATCTCGAAGGCGAGGATGGAGGCATTCTCGTTCGCCGCGGCGGAGAAGGTCTGCAGGCACTCCAGCACCTCGTGGCGACCGCGTTTCGCAAACAGCTCGGTGACGATAATCGAATCGTCGTCGACTGCAACGGGTTTCGACGCGATAAGGACGCGGAGCTGCGTCAGATGGCGAAATTCATGGCCGAGAAGGCCCGCAGCAGCGGCGCGGCGCAGGAGATCGGGCCATTGAATCCATACGAGCGCCGCATCGTGCATCTGGCCATCGCCGAAGATCCGGGCGTGAGCTCGGAAAGCATCGGCGACGCATTCATGAAGACCGTCATCATCGCGCTCAAGAAGTAAGTCAAGGATTGCGTTGGGGTGCCCTTTTCCCCAGACGATACGATTGTCGCGATCGCCACACCTGCGGGTCGTGGCGGGATTGGCGTCGTGCGCATCAGCGGTCCCGCTGCATCGCGGATCGCCGGCGCCCTGATCGATCGCACGTCGCCGCTGCAGCCTCGTGTCGCGACATTCACACGACTGACGAATCCGTCCGCGGGGAGTGACACGACGCTGGCGCGCGTTGGTGACGAGGTCGTTGTCACGTTCTTTCCAGCACCACGCTCCTACACAGGTCAGGATGTTGTCGAGATCAGCGCCCACGGGAGTCCCGTTGTGCTGCACGGGATTGTCTGCGACGCGGTCGCGGCCGGCGCGCGCCTGGCGCGCGCGGGAGAGTTCACCCTGCGTGCGTTCCTGAACGGCAAGCGCGATCTGATCCAGTCCGAGGCGGTCGCGGATCTGATCGCCGCGGCAACACCGCTGCAGGCCCGCGTCGCGTTCGATCAACTCGACGGCACACTGACGCGTCGCATCGTCGCCATCGACGAGCAGTTGTTCGACACGATCGCGCGGCTGGAGGCGTCGCTCGATTTTCCGGACGAGGGATATCACTTCATCGAGCCATGCGAAACGCAGCGGCAGCTGCGTGTGACGATCGATGCGATCGACCTCCTGCTCGCCGACGCGACGCGCGGTCGGATGATTCGTGAAGGCGCGACCGTCGTGATCGCGGGTCGGCCGAACGTTGGCAAATCGAGTCTGTTCAACAGGCTCGTCGGCGTCGATCGCGCGATCGTGAATGAGGCTCCTGGAACAACGCGCGATCTCGTCAGCGAGCACGTCGACATCTGCGGGGTCGCGGTGACGCTCGTCGATACCGCCGGAGCACGCGAGACATTCGATGCGATCGAGAAGGAAGGCGTCGATCGCGCGACGCGTGCCGCCGATGCTGCGGATCTCGTACTCGTCGTGCTCGATGCGACGGAGCCGCTGAGCGTAGACGATGAGCGACTGATCGACCGCACGCGAGAGATGCGACGCCTCGTGATCGAGAACAAGATCGATCGCGCATCTGCGACGACGTCTGCGCGTTGCGCCGGGGTCGCGTTGCGTGTGTCGGCCGCGACTGGCGAGGGGCTCGAGCAGTTGCGGCACGCGATCACGAATGCGCTCACGGGTGATGAGACTGCCCGCGACACGGCCGCGATCTCCAACACACGTCACATCGGACTCTTGACCGACGCACGCGAGAATCTGTGTCGAGGGTACGCAGCGGCAGGCGAACACACGCCCGAGGAGTTTCTGTTGACGGACTTGCAGGCGGCACGGAGCAAGCTGGACGAGATCGTCGGTGTTCGGACGAGCGAAGATGTGCTGACGCATATCTTCGAGCGCTTCTGCATCGGCAAGTAAGCGCCGCCTTCGCACCGCCGGGAGTTCTGAATTGGGGAGTGGGGGCCGCCTTCAGGCGGCCC
>Ga0111539_10005100_pt1 | contig 17037 bp, 15 predicted proteins | sample RhiMethybrSRZTD1_FD_79667 | JGI IMG/M metagenome (GOLD analysis project Ga0111539, IMG submission 79667) | Populus rhizosphere microbial communities from Tennessee, USA - Rhizosphere MetaG P. TD hybrid SRZTD1 (version 2) (version 2) | ecosystem: Host-associated > Plants > Roots > Rhizosphere >... | reverse complement strand
GAATCACGTCCCCTGGTGGCGGCACGCCGTGTGCTACCAGATCTACGTCCGCAGCTTCGCCGACTCCGACGGCGACGGCATCGGCGACCTGGCCGGCATCACCGACCGGCTGCCCTACCTCGCTGACCTCGGCGTCGACGCGATCTGGCTGACCCCGTTCTACCGTTCCCCGCAGGCCGACCACGGCTACGACGTCGCCGACTACCGCGACGTGGACCCGCTGTTCGGCTCGCTCGATACGTTCGACGCGATGCTCTCGCGTGCCCACGAGCTCGGGTTGCGGGTGATCGTCGACATCGTGCCCAACCACTCCTCCGACGAACACGACTGGTTCAAAGCGGCCCTCACCGCAGGGCGAGGCAGCCCGGAGCGGGATCGGTACGTCTTCCGTGACGGTCGCGGCGCTGACGGAGCCGAGCCGCCGAACAACTGGCAGTCGGTCTTCGGCGGCCCGGCGTGGACCCGACTCGACGACGGCCAGTGGTACCTCCACCTGTTCGACGGCAAGCAGCCTGACTTCAACTGGGAGGACCCTGAGGTCGGCGACGAGTTCGAGTCGGTCCTGCGGTTCTGGCTGGACCGCGGCGTCGACGGCTTTCGGATCGACGTCGCCCACGGCCTGGCCAAGGCGCCTGGGCTGCCGGACAGCCAGTACGAAGCGGTCCGTGGGCCGGAGGACCTGAGCCCGACCGGACTCAGCATCGAGGCATTGGCCCCGCGGCCCTACTGGGACCAGGCGGCCGTTCACGAGGTCTACCGCCGATGGCATCGCGTGCTGGCGTCCTACGACGGTGATCGGATGGCGATCGCCGAGGCCTGGGTGCCGACCGCCGAGGCACTCGCCAGGTACGTGCGGTCCGACGAACTGCAGCAGGCGTTCAACTTCCTGTGGCTGCAGGCCGACTGGTCGGCGTCGCAGTTCCGCGACGTGCTCGTGGACACCTACGCGGCGGTCGAGCCGGTCGACGCGACGCCGACCTGGGTGCTCGCCAACCACGACGTGATCCGGACCGTGACCCGCTACGGCGACGGCGACGTGGGACTGCGACGCGCCCGAGCCGCGGCCCTGGCGATGCTGGCGCTGCCCGGATCGGCCTACGTCTACCAGGGCGACGAGCTCGGGCTGCCGCAGGTCGACGTCGCCGAGGCGGATCGCCAGGACCCGACCTGGCGGCGCGGTGGCGGCGTCGGCCGCGACGGCTGCCGGATCCCGATCCCATGGTCCGACGCCGGGCCGCCCTTCGGCTTCGGACCGAACGGATCGGCGCCCTGGCTCCCCCAGCCGGTTCCGCTCTGGGGCGACCTGTCAGTTGCGTCGCAGCAGGACGATCCCGAGTCGACCCTGGCGCTGTATCGGTCGGCTCTGCGGCTGCGACGAGAGTTGGTGCCGGACCTCGGCGACCGGGTCTCGCTGGTGGACCGTGGCGACTCCGACGTCTTCGCCTTCGCGAGGAGTGCGGCGGCGCCGGACCGTCCAGCGTTGGTGTGCGTCGTCAATGGTGGCGCCGCCGCTGTCCCGGTCGGTGATCTCGGGGAGCCGATTCTGACCAGTGAGCCCGACGCGGTCACGGCCGACGCCCTGGCGCCCGACACCGCGGGATGGTTCCGAGCCGGCTGACCGTGGCCGTCACGGCCGCGCGTACGACGGCACAACCGCGCAAGCTCACGAGCGGATCGGGCCGGTGAACGCCACCAGCGAAATCTCTTGTGCAGCGGCGGCCTGAGCCGTAGCGTCGGGCGTACACGGGAAGGAGGTGGTCCAGTACATGTATGACTCTTGGACTCGTGAGGTGGCTGTCCGCTAGCCGCCGCTGCGTGGGTTCACCGCGGTAGCGGTAGCGCAAACCCAGGCAGTCACCCGACCCGCAGGGGCCGAACCTAGTCCGATCGGTGCAGTCACGGCTGCGTATGTAGTCGTGCCCGCAAAACCCCCTGCGGGTCGTTTCATGTCCAGATCCCAACGGCGTACGGGCGCTACGGCGCGAGCCGGGATCGCGTCCAACCGCCGTCGGTCAGCTCGTAACGCAGTCGGTCGTGCATCCGGCCGGTGCGGCCCTGCCAGAACTCCACCGCCGCCGGTGCCACGCGCCACCCACCCCAGTGCGGGGGCCGTGGGATCGGATCGACCGAGGCGAACCGCGATCCGACGGCAGTGTAGGCCCGATCCAACTCCGCCCGGTCCGCGACGGCCTGCGACTGCGGCGACGCCCAGGCGCCGAGCTGCGATTCGCGTGGACGGACTGCGAAGTAGGCATCCGACTCCGACGCCGACAACCGCGACGCGACACCCTCGACCCGGACCTGGCGGCCCATCGGATGCCAGGCGAACACCAACCCGCATCGGGGCTCGGCCGCCAGCTCGTTCGACTTGCGCGACTCGTAGTTGGTGTAGAAGCAGAAGCCACGCTCGTCGAATCCCTTGAGCAGCACGAACCGTACCGACGGGGCACCGTCGCGACCGGCCGTCGCCAGTGCCATCGCATTCGGCTCGTGCAGGCCCGAGGCGACGGCCTCGTCGAGCCAGCGGGCGAACAAGGCGATCGGGTCGTCGCCGGCGGCCGACTCCTCGAGGCCCTCGTCGGCATAGTCCGCTCGCAGCCGAGCCAGTCGATCCGCGTTCACGGGCCTGAGGCTAGCCCCACCTGCCGAGTGTTGGCGCAATACCGCAGGTCCCGGGAAGAGTTGGTGCAACTTCGCGCCAACACTCGGCCAGCCGGCCGGCCCGCCGCCCCACCCGGGCCCCGCCATCTCACCCCGCACCGGGCCCAATGCGACCAAAGCCCCTGGACCGTCCGGATGCCGTCGGCCAGGATGACCCGGACGATCAGCAGACAGCCGACGTGAGGGGAGTGACGCGATGGCGGAGGTCAAGGGCGGTCTCGAAGGGGTAGTCGCGTTCGAGACCGAGATCGCCGAGCCGGACAAGGCTGGCTCGGCGCTGCGCTACCGGGGAGTCGACATCGAGGAGCTCGCCGGACGAGTGCCGTTCGAGAAGGTGTGGGGACTCCTGGTCGACGGCTCCTACCAGCCCGGGCTCCCCCCGGCCGAGCGCTATCCGATCCCGGTGCACTCCGGTGACATCCGGGTCGACGTCCAGAGCGCCATCGCCATGCTGGCCCCGGCGTTGGGGATGCGGCAGCTCTACGACATCGATGACGCGACGGCCCGCGAGCACCTCGGCCGCTGCTCGGTCATGGTGCTGTCCTACGTCGGGCAGGCCGCCCGAGGCGTCGGGCGGCCGTGGGTGCCGGAGACCGAGATCGACAAGGCCTCGACGATCACCGAACGCTTCCTGATCCGATGGCGCGGCGAGTCGAATCCGGATCACGCTCGCGCCATCGACGCCTACTGGACATCGGCCGCCGAGCACGGCATGAACGCGTCGACCTTCACCGCCCGGGTCGTGGCGTCCACCGGCGCCGACGTGGCGGCGAGCATGTCCGCGGCGATCGGCGCGATGTCGGGACCGCTGCACGGCGGTGCGCCGGCCCGGGTGCTGCACATGATCGAACAGGTCGAGCGCACCGGAGATGCCGCGACGTACGTCCGGTCCGAGCTCGACGCCGGACAGCGCCTGATGGGCTTCGGGCACCGGGTCTATCGCGCCGAGGACCCTCGGGCGCGCGTGCTGCGACGGACGGCGCGCGAGCTCAACGCGCCGCGCTACGAGGTCGCCGAGGCACTGGAGGCGGCGGCGCTCGCCGAGCTTCGCGAGCGGCGACCGGACCGAGTCCTGGAGACCAACGTCGAGTTCTGGGCGGCGATCGTGCTCGACTTCGCCGAGGTTCCGGCCCACATGTTCAGCGCGATGTTCACCTGCGCCCGCACCGGCGGGTGGGCCGCGCACATCCTGGAGCAGAAGCGCACCGGCCGGCTGGTTCGCCCCAGCGCCAGCTACGTCGGCCCGCCCAGTCGCGCGGCCGAGGACGTCGCCGGATGGGACCCGGCATGGGCGAAGGGAGACTAGACCGGCGAACCTGACAGAATGGCGCCGCCGACATCGTGGTCGCCGGCCAAAACCCTCGACTTTGTGAGGTACGCGTGAGCGACGTACTGACTCTCCCCGACAGCATCAGGCCCCGAGACGGTCGCTTCGGAGCCGGGCCCTCCAAGGTCCGCAACGAGCAGCTCGACGCGCTCTCCTCGAAGGGCCGGGCGGTGCTCGGAACGTCGCACCGGCAGGCGCCCGTGCGCAGTCTGGTCGGTCGGCTCCAGGGCGGTCTCACCCAGTTGTTCGACCTGCCGGACGGCTACCGGATCGTGCTCGGCAACGGCGGCGCGACCGCGTTCTGGGACATCGCGTGCTTCAACCTGATCCGGGTGCGCTCGCAGCACCTGACCTTCGGCGAGTTCTCGGCCAAGTTCGCCACCGCCGCCGACAAGGCGCCGTTCCTCCTCGAGCCGACCCTCGTCGACGCCGAGCCGGGGACCCGACCGGAGCCGTACGCGGAGAGGGACGCCGACGTCTACGCCTGGGCGCAGAACGAGACGTCGACCGGGGTGATGGCACCGGTGCACCGCGTCGAAGGCGCCACCGACGATTCGCTCGTGCTGATCGACGCAACGTCGGGCGCCGGTGGGCTGCCGGTGGATCTCAACCAGGTCGACGCCTATTACTTCGCGCCGCAGAAGTGCTTCGCCTCCGACGGCGGACTCTGGATCGCGATCCTGTCGCCGGCCGCGATCGAGCGGGTCGGCCAGATCAACGGCATGGGCCGATGGATCCCGGCCTTCCTCGACCTGACGACGGCGATCGACAACTCGGCGAAGTACCAGACGTACAACACGCCGGCGCTGGCGACGCTGTTCCTGATGGCCGAGCAGGTCGACTGGTTCAACCAGCAGGGCGGCCTGAAGTGGGCGGTCAACCGGACGACCGACTCGTCCGACCGGCTCTACGGCTGGGCCGACCGCACCGGCTACACGACGCCGTTCGTCGAGGACACCGACAACCGCTCGCTCGTGGTCGGCACCATCGACTTCGACCGGAAGGTGGACGCCCGTGCCGTCGCGTCGATGCTGCGGGCCAACGGCATCGTCGACGTCGAGCCCTACCGCAAGCTCGGCCGCAACCAGCTCCGGGTCGGGATGTACCCCGCGGTCGACCCGGCCGACGTAGAGGCGCTGACCGCCTGCATCGACTACATCGTCGAGCGGCTCTGACGCTCCGCCCGTCTGGTTCCCCTCGTCCGGCGCCCTCGCCGGGCCCACAGCCATCCGCCACCGAGCAGCAGCAGCGCGGCACCCGACGCCACGACCCAGCCGCCGGCGATCCCGTCACCGTCGCCGTCCTCCGACGAGCTCGACGCCGCCGACCCCGCCGGCGACGCCGGTGAGCCGGACGTGTCCCGGCTCGGCCCGGCATGCAGCTTGCGCCACTCGTGCCGGGGGACCTTGACCTCGATGATCGGCGACGGCAGCTTCTCGGTGCCCACCAACACCGACCGGCCGTCGTTCCACGCGGCCAGCGACTCGCTCTGCGGCATCCGTGGAGTGTCGATCGAGCCGAGCTTGTGCCAGTCCGGGATCGAGTAGACGGCGATGTCGATGTAGGTCCGGAGCAGCACCGCCGAGCCGTCCGGCAGGTACGCCCCGTCGGTCACCATGCCGGGCGTGTTGACGTTGAGCGACCGGGCCAGGTTGACCCGGTTCTCGCTCAGGTGTTTCGGCAGTTGGTACACCTCCCCGGCGAGCAGGTTCTTGGTCACGATCGACATCCGGCCGGTCGCGGGATCGACCAGCAGCGTCTCGGCGTCGCTCGGCCCGTCGCTGTAGCGGACCGGGTAGACGTCCGGCGTCACGGTCGTGTCACCCCGCCCCGGCTGGTCGATCGCATAGAGCCCGACGGTGCGCCGGCTGACGCTGTTGTCGCCGATGTCCGCGACGTAGAGCCGGCCGTCGCCGCCGATCGCCATCGCCTCGGTGTCGTCGGCCGTCACGTCGATGGTGGCGGTGCCGACGACGTCTCCCGAGCCCAGGTCGATGACGTAGACCACGTTGTCGTTGCCCGAGTCGTTGATCGTGTACGCCAGGTTCGGGTCGATGGTGCTCTGGACCAGGGCACTCGACTCGGGGATCCGCTCGTCGGTGATCGTCGCCACCACGTCGTGATCGCCCGCGTACGCCGGTCGCACCGGACCCACGAGGACAGCCCCGGCCACCGCCGCGGCTGCGACGGCGACCCCCACCCGTCTCACGAGGCGTCCTCCAGCAGTTCGGCCAGCCGTGGTCGTACCCTCCACTGCGCGGTGAGCCGGGCGTACTCGGTCGCGAGCTCCGGATCGCCGGTCGAGCCGGTGCGGACGGCTCGCAACAGTGTGTTGCGCGGGGTGTGCTTGGAGTCGACGAACTCGACCACCTCGACGCGGTAGCCGTGCAGCCGCAGCAGCGCGGCCCGCATCGCGTCGGTCAGCGTGTCGGCCAGCCGCTCCCGGAGGATCCCGTAACGCATCACCAGGCCGAAGGGTGCGGGCGTCGGAGCCGACCGCAGTCGGCGCTGGAGATCGTGGTGGCAGCACGGCGCCGCCAGCACCAGCGACGCCTCCCATTCGACCGCCCGGGCGAGCGCGTCGTCGGTCGCGGTGTCGCAAGCATGCAGGGCGAGCACCACGTCGGGCCGCTGCTCGACCTCGGCCGAGGCGATGTCCCCGCGGACGAAGCGCAGCTGGTCACCGGCGCCGAGCTCGGCCGCCAGCTCGCTGTTGCGCTGCCGGGCCTGCTCCTTGACGTCGATCCCCACGACCCGGACCGGCAGCCCCCGGACGGCGGTCAACCAGCGGTAGGCAGCGAACGTGAGGTAGGCGTTGCCGCAGCCGAGATCGACGACCCGCAGCGGATCGTCCGCACTCGGCGAGCGCACCTGACCGGCCTCGATCGCGCCGTCGAGCGTGACCGCCAGGATCCGGCAGAACTCCTCGATCTGGCGATACTTCGCCTGCCGGGAGGGCTTAACGGTGCCGTCGCTGTCGGTGATCCCGACCGCGCGCAGGTACGGGTCGGAGGCGTCGAGCAGTCGCTGCTTCGGCCGGTCGTGGCGGCGGGTCGGCGCACTGCCCTCGCGCGCGCTCTCGTGCACCTGCGCCTGACCCTTCTTGGTCACACGTAGCTGTGTCACGGACTCGTCCGTCTCGACGTGCCAGTTGCCGAACGGCTCGTCCAGCAGCTCCTTCACTGCCGTCTCGACGTCGCCGGGCGACACGTTGCGGGTGAACGCCTGGGTGTCGTCGTACGTCGTGATCTGCAGCTGCGCGCCGGCCGCCAGATCGACCGGGCGGACCTCGACCCGCCGCCATCGCGGAGTCTGGCCACGCCGCCGACCCGCGCCGATCGCACGCACCAGGTGCTCGGTGTCGAGCATCCTGTTACGCAGGCGCGCAAGCGCGGGATCAAGGGGTTCTGGCACATGTCAAGCCTGCCAGACGGCCCCAGCCGCTAGCCGACCACCGCGGCGACCACCACGATCACCAACAGCGCCACGAGCAGGCACGGGATGATCAGGCGGCGGTAGCGCGGATGCACGGCGTCACCCTAGACCTCGCTCCTAGACCTCGCGGCGCAGGAGGTACTCGCCCAGCCGCTCGTGATCGAAGCGGCCGTCGTGGCCGGGGCGCGAGGCCACGACGACGATCCGGTCGACGTCCCAGTACGGCCCGCGGTAGTCGGTCAGCGCCTCGACCGGCCCACTCAGATCGCGCCGATCGCGCGACCTGGCGAGGGTCAGATGCGGCCGGTAGCGACGACGATCGGCGTCCCAGCCGCTTCGGCGCAATCGGGCGGCCAGATTGCCCCGCAGCCCGACCAGCACGTGTTCGGTCGACTCGACCCCGGCCCACAGCATCCGGCCCCGGCCGGGAGAGGGGAACGCGCCTCCGCCGCTGAGCCGCGCCGACGTCGCCGGCCGACCCGAGGCACAGCGGGCGACGACACGTTCGAAGCGCTCGAGCCGGTCGGGGTCGACATCGCCGTGGAAGGTGAGCGTGAGGTGCCACTGCTCGGCACGTGTCCAGGTCAGCTCGCGATAGCGACGACGGAGAGCACCGACGACCCGGTCCAGGTCGGCCAGCGCTGCGGGCGATGGATAGAGCGCGGTGAAGACACGCACGGCCTCACGTTAGCGGCAGGCGGATCAGCCCATCGCCTCGGCGAGCCGCTGCCGGAACGCCTCGGCCAGCTCCTGGTCGCCGGTCACCGCCAGGGTGTCGGCGTCGCGACGGCCCCACAGCCACAAGAAGACGTCCTCGGGCGCACCGGCGATCTCGATGCCGACCGGGCCGGTGTCGCCCTCGACGACGGTGATCTTGCGGAGGTCGGCCGTGACCGTCCAGGATCGGCCGCCGCTCGTCACCCGGATCCGGTCGTCGAGCGGGTAGTCGCTGTCGAAGTCGTCCCACGACTCGCCACCCAGCACAGCGCACAGCGCCTCGTCGATCCCGTCGGTGGCCAGCGGAGCATCGATCGCCGTGGGCACATCGTGCGCCAGCTCGGCGTCGTATCGATGGACGGCGACCTCGAGCGCCATCCGGCGGTACCAGAAGCCGACGCTCTGCTCGGCATCCCAGATCGTCTCGGCGGGCTCGTTGGGGTTGCGCGACTCGAGCTCGGCCAGGATCGCGGCGGTCGCCTCGTCGAACAGCTCGGCCGGATCGCGGTCGGCCAGCTCGGGCGGCGGCCACGGATCCGGTCGCGATCCGTCGCGCAGCCACTTGACCTTGTGCAGATAGACGTGTCCCATGTGGTCCAGCAGGTCTCCGACGGTCCAGTCGGGGCAGGTCGGGACGTCGGCGTCCAAGCCGAGCCGGCCGACCTCGGCGAGCCGGTCCGAATCGGCCCGGATCAGTCGCAGATAGACGTCGAATTCCAACCAGCCCGTACGCGGGTCCTGGACTGTCATGCCTCACACCTTCCCACGGGCGGCCGACGATCGGCGGGCCGGGACCGACGCATCGTGGCTAGGCGCTCTCGGGTGCCTGCTCCCGCTCTGGATGGGGTCGCACGCGGCGGTCGTGGCGGACTGTGAGCTGTCGGACGGACTCGTCGGCGGTCGCCTCAGGCTGGGGTCGCTGGCCCTCGCCATCGGCCGGAAACGCCGATGTGGAGTCGTCGAGCGGATCCCGGGCGGCGACTGTGAGCGACAGCGGCCGTCCGGCCTCGCGGCGCAGGACCAGGCCGCCGCTGCGCAGGTAGGCGAGCAGCGAGACCGCGATGCCGGCCAGCGTGATCAGACCGCCGCCGACGAGGGTCGAGCGGGCGCCCAGCACCTCGCCCATCCATCCGATGAGCGGTGCGCCGGCCGGCGTCCCGCCCATGAAGATCATCAGGTAGAGCGCCGCGACCCGGCCTCGCATCTCCGGCAGCACGGTCAGCTGGATCGTCGCGTTCGCGGTCGTGATCATCGTCAGCGCGAACAGACCCACGACCGGCAGGAACAGAGCGAACGTCCAGTAGCTGGGCATCAGCCCGAGCACCACCTCCGCGACGCCGAAGGTGATCGCGGCGACGATCACGATCCGCAGCCGGGGGTACGAGCGCCGGGCGGCCAGGAGCGCACCGGCGAGCGAGCCGACGGCCATGAACGAGCCGAGCAGGCCGTACTCCCCCGCGCCCTTGTCGAAGACCTCGGTCGCCATCAGCGCCGTCGTCATCTGGAAGTTCATGCCGAAGGTGCCCACGAAGAACACCGTGGCCAGCAGAAGCAGCAGATCGGGCCGCGACCGCACGTAGCGGACGCCTTCGCGAACCGCGCCGCGGCCGCGCTTGGCCTGCTTCGACGGCTGCAGGGATCGCGGATCCATCAGGCGCAGGGAGCAGATCACGGCCAGATAGCTGACGCCGTTGATCAGGATCGCCCATCCGGTCGCTTCGACGCCGGAGCCTAGGAGCGCGATCAGGCCTCCCGCAGCGGCGGGACCGATGATCCGCGCGGTGTTGAACGACGCGGAGTTGAGGCCGACCGCATTGGCCAGGTCGTCCGTCCCCACCATCTCGACGACGAACGACTGCCGGGCCGGTGCATCGAAGGCGGTGCCGACGCCGAACAGGAAGGCCAGGACGTAGACGTGCCAGGCCTGCGCCATGCCGGTGATCGCCAGGATGCCCAGCACCGAGGCCGGCACGGCCATCATGAGCTGGGTGGCGACGAGGACCTTGCGCTTGGGGAATCGGTCGGCCACGACACCGGCGAGCGGCGACAGCAGGAGCATCGGCAGGAACTGCAGACCGGTGGTGATGCCGAGGGCGGTGCCACTGTTCGCGGTCAGCTGGAGTACGAGCCAGTCCTGGGCGACCCGCTGCATCCACGTGCCCACATTGGAAACGACCGCTCCGGCCGCATAGATGCGATAGTTGCGGACGCGAAGCGCTCTGAACGTAGGGCTCAAGCTGTCGCCAGCCTCTCCAGGATCACTGCGGCATCACGCAGCACCGCACGCTCCTTGGGCTCCAGCTCCATCAGCCGCTTCGCCAGCCAGGCATCGCGGCGCTTGCGCTCGGCGTCGAGCATCTGCCGGCCGGGATCCGAGACGCGCAGGAGCACCTGTCGGCGATCGGTCGGATCGGGCTCGCGGACCAGCATGCCCATCTTCTCGAGGTAGTTGACGGTGCGGGTCATCGACGGCGGCTGCACGTTCTCGTGACGCGCCAGGGCGCCGAGCGTCAGCGGTCCGTTACGCAGCAAAGCCCCGAGCGCAGACAGCTGCGTCGGGGTGAGGTCGGAGTGCCGCTCCTTGCGGAGCCGGCGCGACAGCCGCGAGACCGAGACCGCGAGCGAATTGGCCAGTCCCGCATGGGTACGGACCAGCTTTGCGGTGTCAGACTGCACGTCGTTAGCGTAACTCATTACCTTTGCTAACGATAATCGCGGTTGGGTTATTCCAGACCCCACCCCACTGCGGCTCAGTCGGCGCCGAGCCAGTTGCCGATCGGGTCGATGCCGAAGTAGACGACGAAGAGCGCGGCCACCACCCACATCAGCGGATGTACGGCCCGCAGGTTGCCCCGGGCGATCTTGAGCACCACGTACGAGATGAAGCCGGCACCGATGCCGGCCGTGATCGAGTACGTGAACGGCATCAGGACGATCGTCAGGAACGCGGGTATCGCGATCTCGAGGTCGGTCCAGTCGATGTGGCGCACCTGCGACATCATCAGGAAGCCCACGATGACCAGCGCCGGTGTGGCGGCCTCGTTGGGGATCACCGAGACCAGCGGCGTCGTGAACGTCGCCAGCAGGAACAGCACGCCGGTCACCACGCTGGCGAGACCGGTACGCGCGCCCTCACCGACACCGGCGGCGGACTCGATGTAGGACGTGTTGCTGGACACCGAGGCGGCACCGCCGGCGGCGGCCGCGATCGAGTCGACGACCAGAATCTGCTGCGACTTCGGCGGCATGCCCTCCTCGTCGTTGAGACCGGCCTCGGCGCCGATGGCCGTCATCGTGCCCATCGTGTCGAAGAAGTCGGCGAGCAGCAGCGTGAACAGGAACAGGCCCGCCGTGACGATGCCGACGCTCTCGAACGACCCGAGCAGCGAGAACTCGCCGAGCAGCCCGAAGTCGGGACGCTCGAAGATCTTGTCCGGCACCCCTGGGACGTTGAGGTTCCAGCCCTTCGGATTGACCACCTTGCCGTCGACCACCGTCGGCCCGATGTCGGCGATCTCCTCGACGATGATCGCGATGACCGTGGTCGCGACGATCCCGATCAGCAGGGCGCCCTTCACCCCACGCAGATAGAGCGTCAGGGTGAGCAGCAGGCCGATGCAGAAGACCAGCACCGGCCAGCCCGCGAGAGCGTTGTCGATCCCGAGTCCGATCGGCGGCGCTGACTGGCCGGTGGTGCGGACCACGCCCGCGTCGACCAGGCCGATCAGCGTGATGAACAGGCCGATGCCTGCCGCGATCGCGGACTTCAGTCCGGCCGGCACCGCCTGGAAGATCGCCAGGCGGAAGCCGGTGAGCACGAGAACCAGAATGACCAGGCCTTCGAGCACTATCAGTCCCATCGCGTCGGCCCAGGTCATGTCGGCGGCGATCGTGAACGCCACGAACGCGTTCAGACCGAGCCCGGCCGCGAGCGCGAGCGGGAAGTTCGCCACCACACCCATCAGGATCGTGACGGCACCGGCGACCAATGCGGTGGCGGCGGCCACCATGACGAAGGCCTGCGCTTGGTCGGAACCACCCCCGATATAGGCCCCGGTCTCGTCCACCGCCTGGGACAGGATGATCGGGTTCAACACGATGATGTACGCCATCGTGAAGAAGGTGACGAGTCCACCCCGTACCTCGCGGCCGACGGTGGAGCCACGGGCGGAGATGTCGAAGAAGCGGTCGAGTCGGCTGGTCTGGATTTCAGTAGTAGTTGACGACGACGTGGTCATGGGGCACTCCCGAGTCGAAGCGGGCCCTCGAAGGATGTCAGAACGCCGGACGCGACGTCACGCGATTGCCCATGATCTAACCTGGGGCGATGACCCGGTCCAAGCACGGCCGAGAGCGCAAGCGCGGGTCCTCACGATCCCCGTCCCACTCTCATCGCGCCAACCGCCGTGCCGACCGCAAGGCCGCCCGCAAGGCCGAGCGTGCCGCGCAGGCCGAGCAGTCCGACGAGACCGAACAGGTCGACCGGACCGAGCGGCCCCCGGATCATCGCGTCGACCGGCGCGCGGACCGAACCGACCGGCGGACCGAGCCCCCGGCCGAGCAGCCGGCACCGGAGAAGCCGGCACCGGAGCGGCATCACCTCGTGGCCGAGGTCGAGCCGCTCGATGTCGACGGAGTACGCACGGTCGCGATCGGCTCGGTCATCTGGATCGTCGCGTTCCTCGCCATGCTGCCGTTCATCGGCACCCTGCGTGACCACGACAAGCTGTCGTGGCTGTGGATCTGCATCGCGGGCTTCGGACTCGGGCTGATCGGGCTGGAGTACTGCCGACGCCGCCGTCGCCTGCTCACCGAGCAGCCGGACCGACGGCGAACCGAAGCCAGCCGGTTCGGCGCCGCCGGCAACTAGGGTCGGCTGCCGTCCGGGTCAGAAGACGGTGAGCTCGTCGGCGGCCAGCGTGTCGAAGACCGGCGGCGGCAGCTCGGTGGCCCGAGGCGTACGAGACGACGCCGTCTCGGAGTGCGCACCGCAGCCGTGGTCGAACGCCACGACCCGGCCGTCGTCCGGAGCCGACTCGTTGGCACAGACGCCGAAGACCGTCGACAGCGGACCGGAGATCGGCACCAGGAACCCGCAGGTCCGGCATGGCGCCGGCGCCGCCTGGGCGTGCTCGGAGTCCGGGCCCTGTGACCCGTAGTACCACCGCTGGGCGGCCGAGTCGCGTCCGTCGATCGAGAGCACCCGCGATCGCCCGAGGCCGATCTCGTCGGCGATCGGACGCACCGAGGTGTCGTCGACCAGGTCGTCGGCGAGCTCATCGCCGCTCAGCCAGGACGGGACGAGCCGAGGGTCGTCCTCGTCCGGCGGCAGCAGGTCGCCCGGACCGAGATCGCCGGGCTCCACCCGCTCCCGATAGGGCACCCACTCCGGCGCCACCACGGCAGCCGAGCCGGGCAGCAGCACGATCTCGTTGACGGTCACCGAGCGCTGCCGGGAGGCCCGGGTCACGACCACCGACCAGCGCCAGCCGCGATAGCCGGACCGAAGGCAGTCGAACTGGTGGCTCAATGCCCGCTCGCCCTCGACCTCGTAGCCAAGGTGGTCTCCCACGTCCTCGGCTTCGACCGCGGCCACGAGCGCTTCACGGGCGGCGTCGGCCGCGTCGCGACAGGTCACGTCGGCGCGGGCCCTTCGAGATGACGTCGTCACACGACGATTGTCCCGCACCAGGGCGGCCGGGCGAAATCGGTATCCGCCTGTCCCGATCGCCGTCACCACGTGCGGCAGGATGGTGACCGTGAGCGAGTGAGGGGAGTTCGCGTGACCCGACCCGGGGACCAGCGTCGCGGCGAGCCGCCGTACGGCTCGTCCGGCCCGCCGTACTCGACGCCCCCCGGCGAACCCGAGCCCGGCAAGGCGAGCCGGGCCGCCCGCGCCACCGGTCGATTCGCGAAGAAGGGCGTCGACTCCGCCCGCCGGGTCACCCATGCTCATGGCGCTGGCGAGAGCGGCTTGGCCCGGCTGCTCGAGGCGCACGCGTTCAACACCGCGGGGGATGCGGCCGTGGCGGTCGCCCTGGCCGGCACACTGTTCTTCTCGGTCCCCGGCGAGGAGGCCCGGAGCCAGGTCGGGCTGTTCCTGATCCTGACGATGCTGCCGTTCGCGATCGTCGCGCCGCTGATCGGGCCGTTCCTCGACCGCTTCCGGCGCGGCCGGCGATGGGCGATCGGCGCCACGATGGCGATTCGGGCGTTCTGCTGCTGGGTGCTGGCCGGTGCGGTGGCCGACGAGTCGCTGTCGATGTACCCCGCGGCCCTCGGCGTGCTCGTCGCGTCCAAGGCGTACGGCGTGACCAAGGCGTCGGCGGTGCCGCGCGTACTCCCGGAGGGGTTCACGCTCGTCAAGGCCAACTCGCGGATCTCGCTGATCGGCACCGGTGCCGCCGTGCTGTCGGCACCGCTAGCAGCCGGATCGGCCCAGATCGGAGCGGAGTGGGCGCTTCGCTATGCGGCCGTGCTGTTCGTGATCGGAACCCTGCTGACCTTCCGGCTGCCGGCCAAGGTGGACTCCGCCGAGGGCGAGGAACAGGTCGCCATGTCGGCGATGCGCGGCAAGACCGTCGGCATGCGGGTCGGGATCATGCCGACCGTCGTCGGAGCCCTCCGCTGCAACGCCGGCGTCCGGTTCATGAACGGCTTCCTGATCATGTACATGGCGTTCGTCCTACGGGAGAACCCGTTCCACGGCTGGGAGGATCACCCGACTTGGCTGCTGGCCCTGGTCATCGGCGCGGCCGGGCTCGGCAACACGGTCGGCACTCTGATCGCCTCGATGCTGAAGTCGCGAAAGCCCGAGCTGACCGCCCTCGTCGTGCTGATCGTGGACGCCGCGATGGTCACCTTCGCCACGGCGGTCTATTCGCTCGCGACCGCGATGGCGCTCGGGCTCACGGTCGGCATCTGTCAGTCCCTGGGCAAGCTCAGCCTGGACGCGATCATCCAACGCGACATCCCCGAGGCCGTCCGGACCAGCGTGTTCGCCCGGTCGGAGACCCTGCTGCAGCTCTCCTGGGTGATCGGCGGCTTCCTCGGCATCGTGCTGCCACTCTCTCCCACGCAGCTCGGCCTCGGCACCGCCTCGGGTCTGCTGATCGTGTGGTCCGCGATCGCGATCCGGTACGTCCTCCGCCGACCCGGCCTCGGTGCGGCCGACCCGATGCCGCCGGCCGGGCCGCCGCCGTCGTCCGGATCGGGCGGTCAGAGCGAGCCGGACGATCCGACGCAACCGAGCCGGCCGGTCGGTCCGGACGACACCACCAAGCGGATGAGGCCGCCGGGCGTACTGGGCGGCAAGCCGCGGCGCCGAGGCGGGTCGCAGCGGTTCTGAGGAGCGCCGCTAGAGCTCGAGCTGGTCGGCGAGTGCCCGGAGCACGACGGCCGCCCGCTTCGCGGTGTTTCGGTCAGGGTGGCGACCGGCGCGATAGGCGTTCTCGACGTCGTCGAGCAGCCGGATCGTGTCCTCGACGATGACCGTCATCTCCTCCGGCGCCTTGCGCTTGGCGTCGCGCTGCGCCTTCGACTTGGCCCGCGAGACCGACGGCGGCGGGTCGAGCAGCCGAACCTGCAGTGCCTGGGCGCCCCGACGCCCCTCGACGACGCCGAACTCGACGCGAGATCCCGACCGCAGCGAGGTGACGCCGTCCGGAAGGGCCGATGCGCGTACGTAGACGTCGCCGCCGTCGTCGCTGTTGAGGAAACCGAAGCCCTTGTCGGCGTCGTACCACTTCACCTTGCCAGTAGGCACGATGACCTCTCGTTCGATCAGGGGTTGTCTAAGGGGATTGGCCGGCGTTGTCGCCAGGCGACTCTGGGAGGCACCAGCCTACGTGCCGGTTGCCGACGACTCCACCGGGATAGGGCTGGAGCCGGGACCGTGACGGCGGCGCTCGGCCTCGGGCAGCAGTTCGTTCATCGCGCCGGACCGGAAGCCTCGCGGATCGATCTCGGCGGCCTCGAAGCCGGCCTGTCGCACGGCGTCGAGCACGGCGGAGCGGGCGTCCGGGGTCTGGTCGAGCCGCTCGACGACCGAGGCATCGAGCTCGACCCGAGCCCGGTCGTCGAGGTCCCGTACCCGCAGGTTCTCGACGTCAACGGCGTGGTCGGCGAGCGTCGCGCGTACGGCAGCCTCGGCCCGCTCGACCCGGGCCAGCCGATGCGGAGTCACCTCGACGCCGTAGGCGATCCGCGACGAGAGGCAGGCCGCGGCCGGCTTGTCCCAGGTCGGCAGCTCCCAGCGGCGCGACGCCTCCCGCACCTGCGCCTTGGTCAGACCGGCATCGCGCAGCGGCGTCACCGCGCCGCGCTCGGATGCCGCGCGGATCCCCGGACGGAACCCGGCCCTGGCGTCATCGGCGTTGGTGCCGGTCGCGACGGCGGCGATCCCGTGCTCGGCCGCGAGCGGAGTCAGGACGTCGAGCAGCTCCGACTTGCAGAAGTAGCAGCGGTCCCCGTCGTTGGCCCGATAGCCGTCGCGGTCCATCTCGTGGGTATGCGGCGTCAGCTGCCGTACGCCGAGACTGTCGGCGAACGCGGCGGCCGGACCCCGCTCGGACTGCGGCAGCGAACCGGAGTAGGCCGTCGCCGCGACGACGCGATCGGCGCCCAGCGCCCGCACTGCCGCGGCCAGCAGGAACGCCGAGTCGGCGCCGCCGGAGTAGGCGACGAGAACCGAGCCGAGCTCCCGAAGGTGGGTGTCGAGCGCGTTGAGCCGCGCCGCGAGCAGGTGCTCGTCGAGCCAGGCGGGGAACTCCTCGAGCGTGTCGAGCACCACCTCGGCACCGGCGTCGGTCAGCTCCTGTGGCGAGCTGGTCCCCGTGGCCACACCGACGCCGGTCGCCCCGGCGCCGCGGGCGGCCACCATGTCATGGACGTGGTCG
>Ga0111539_10005099_pt1 | contig 17037 bp, 14 predicted proteins | sample RhiMethybrSRZTD1_FD_79667 | JGI IMG/M metagenome (GOLD analysis project Ga0111539, IMG submission 79667) | Populus rhizosphere microbial communities from Tennessee, USA - Rhizosphere MetaG P. TD hybrid SRZTD1 (version 2) (version 2) | ecosystem: Host-associated > Plants > Roots > Rhizosphere >... | reverse complement strand
GGAGCACCCGCTGAAAACCCCGTGACGGTGCCGGGACCAGGTCACGGCTGCTCGGCACCTTGGGGATGTCCGCGTCGAGCACGTGCTCGAGCGCCTGCTTGATGCGCTCGAGATCACCGCCCGCCTTCTTGATGATGCGGGCCGTCTCGGCGTCGTGGAGCAGCGCGTAGAGCAAATGCTCGACCGTCATCAGGTCGTGGCGCCGCCGCTGCGCCTCGCGTGCCGCGAGCGAGCAGGCAATTTCGACTTCAGCGCTGACCTTCACTCTTCGTCTCCTCCGCCGAAACCCTCGGGTTCGGCCGTACAACGCAGCGGGTGGCCGTGCTCCTTGGCGTAGTCCATCACCTGGCTGGCTTTGGTCTCGGCCACGTCGCGCGTGAAATCACCGACGATGCCGTAACCCTTGTGGTGCACGTGCAGCATGACCTGTGTCGCGTCGGTCTCACTCATGTGGAAAAACTTCATCAATACGTGCACCACGAACTCCATGGTGGTGTAGTCGTCGTTGTGCAAGACCACGTGGTAGCGGCGTGGCTTCTTGGTCTTCGGGCGTTCGACGACGGCAAGGTCGTCCTCGTGCTCGGGGTCGCCTTGCCCGGGGGTGGGCGTCGGTTTGCGGGTAGCCATCGGGGTCGGGTGCCGGTTGCTATTCTAACCCTCGGGAACCGATGACGGCATCGCCCCGGCCCGAGCGGGCTTCCGCTGCGAAAAAACCTCCGCAGCGTGACGGAGAGGAGACGGCCGCACAGGTCACTCGAGCAACGTAGCCATCCTCGCGGTAATATGGCGCCGTGCGCAAGAAGGATGCCCCCTGGATTATGCGGACGTACTCGGGCCACAGCACCCCGAAGGCGTCCAACGAGCTTTATCGTCAGAACCTCGCCAAGGGCCAGACCGGCCTGAGCGTGGCGTTCGATCTGCCGACCCAGACCGGCTACGACTCCGATCACGCCCTCGCTCGCGGGGAAGTCGGCCGGACCGGCGTGCCGATCGGACACCTGGGCGACATGCGGCAGCTCTTCGACGGCATCGCCCTCGGGCAGATGAACACGTCGATGACGATCAACGCGACCGCGGCCTGGCTGTTCGCGCTGTACATCGCAGTCGCCGAGGAGCAGGGCGCGCGGCCGGCGGACCTGCGCGGCACCACGCAAAACGACATCATGAAGGAGTACCTGTCGCGGGGTACCTACATCTTCCCACCCGGGCCCAGCCTGCGCCTGATCGCGGACACCGTCCTCTACAGCGTAGAGCACGTGCCGGAATGGAATCCGATCAACATCTGCAGCTATCACCTGCAGGAGGCAGGAGCCACGCCCGAGCAGGAGGTGGCGTACGCGCTTTCGACGGCGATCGCCGTCCTCGACACCGTGCGCGAACGCGGCATCGCCCAGGCGAACTTCGACCAGGTTTTCGGCCGGATCTCGTTCTTCGTGAATTCGAGCATCCGTTTCGTCGAAGAGGTGTGCAAGGAGCGGGCGTTCGCGCGGCTCTGGGACCGGCTGGGCCGCGAGCGCTACGGGGTCCAGGATCCGAAGCTCCGGCGCTTGCGCTACGGCGTGCAGGTCAACTCGCTCGGTCTGACCGAGGCCCAGCCCGAAAACAACATCGCCCGCATCGTGCTCGAGACGCTGGGCGTCACCCTCAGCAAATCCGCGCGCTGTCGCGCACTGCAGCTCCCGGCGTGGAACGAGGCGCTCGGCCTGCCGCGGCCCTGGGACCAGCAGCTCTCGCTGAGAATCCAGCAGATCCTGGCGTTCGAGACCGATCTGCTCGAGCACGAGGATCTGTTCGACGGCTCGAAGGTGGTCGAGCAGCGCACGAGCGCGATCGCCGAAGCAGCCTGGGCCGAGGTCGAAGCGGTGCTGAAGCGCGGCGGGGGTGTGCAGGCCGTCGAGAGCGGCTACATCAAAGAGCAACTCGTGAGCTCGAATGCAGCGCGGGTCGCCGCGATCGAGCGGAACGAGCAGATCGTGGTGGGCGTGAACAGGTTCGTCGAGTCGGCGCCGAGCCCGCTCACGACCGACGGCGGAGCCGACGTGATCCTGCGCGTCGATCCGGAGGCCGAGCGCGAGCAGGTGGCGCGGCTCGAAGCGTGGCGCAAGAGCCGCGACGCGGACGCCGTGGGCCGCGCGATCGAGGCGCTGGTAGCGGCGGCTCGCGGCGGCGAGAACCTGATGCCGGCGTCGATCGCCGCGGCCAAGGCCGGCGTCACCACCGGTGAGGGGGCGGACGCGCTGCGCCAGGTGTTCGGAGGTTACCGGGCGCCGACCGGAGTGGCTGGAGCGCGCACCCCGAGCGTCGACACGACAGAGCTCGAGGCGCTGCGCGGCAAGGTCGCGGAGCTCGCGCGCCGGCTCGGGCGCCGGCCGAAGATTCTGGTCGGCAAGCCCGGGCTCGACGGGCACTCGAACGGCGCCGAGCAGATCGCCCTGCGCGCCCGCGACGCGGGCTTCGAGGTCGTCTACGAAGGCATCCGGGTCACACCGCAGCAGCTCGCGCGCGCCGCCGCCGACGAGGGCGTGCACCTGGTCGGGCTCAGCGTGCTTTCCGGGGCGCACCTCGAGCTCGTGCGCGAGGTGATGGTGCGCATGAAGGAGCGCGGGCTCGAAGAGGTGCCGGTCGTTGCCGGCGGCATCATTCCCGAGACCGACGCCGAAGAGCTCCGGCGCTCCGGCGTCAAGGCCGTGTACACGCCCAAGGATTTCCAGATCACGCGCATCCTGGAGGATCTGGTCGGCTACGTCGAAGCCGCGCACGCGGCGGCGTGACGGCGTGAAGGGCTCACCCGAGGAGATCGCGGAACAAGTCGTCCGTGGCGATCCAGCGGCGGTTGCAGGCGCGATCTCTCTCGTGGAGGACCGGCGCCCGAGCGCAACCGCGCGGATCGTCGCGCTCCTGCATGCGCTCGGTCCCGCGGCGCGCCGTGAGCAGTGCCAGCGCGTCGGCATCACCGGCCCGCCCGGCGCGGGAAAAAGCTCGCTGGTTTCGGCGCTTGCCGCGCTCGTGCGCGCTTCGGGGCGCAGCATCGGCGTGCTCGCGGTCGATCCTTCGAGCCCGCGCAGCGGGGGCGCCTTGCTCGGGGACCGCACGCGGATCGAGATCGACCCCGACGATACCAAGATGTACGTGCGTTCCATGGCGTCGGGCGGGGACCTGGGCGGCCTGGCCCGTGCGGCGGCCGCCGCAGTGGACGTGCTGAGCGCGGCCTTCGACGTGGTTCTCGTCGAGACGACCGGCGTCGGACAGAGCGAAACGGACATCGAGCACGTCGCCGACAGCGTGGTGCTCGTGATCCAGCCCGCGTCGGGCGACACGGTGCAGTTCTTGAAGGCCGGGATCATCGAAATCCCGCACATCTTCGCCGTGAACAAGGAGGACCTCGGCGACGTCGCCACACGAGCGCGCACGGAGCTTCAGAGTGCGCTGGCCCAGAGTATCGCTGGCGAAACGTGGCGCCCGCCCATCGTCTCGACCAGCGCCAAAACCGGAAAGGGACTGGCCGAGCTGCTCGACGCGATCGACGCGCACCATCGGCACCTGCAAAAGCACGCTTTGCTCGGCGAGCGCCGCAGCAAGGCAGCGGCGGTCATGGCCCTTCAGCTCTTTGCCAGGCGCTACGGCGAGGTCGGTGTCGAGCGCGCAGGCGGCGGCCCGGCGCTGCTCGCCCGGTTTCGCGAATGGATCGCTGCAGGCGCGACCGCGGTGGAAGCGGTGGCGCGGGCGAGCAAGGGCTAGTTCAGTTACGCTCGCGGGGATGACGCTGCCTTTTCGGAGCCTGACGGCGCCGCTCTGCGCGGGTGCCTGGTGGGTCGCGATCGCGTGCGGGTCCGAAGAGGCGGCTCCACCTGCGGGCGGCTCGGGAACGACGCATTCCGCGGGTAGCGGCGGGAGCTCGGGTACGGGAGCCGGCACCGGTGGCATAGGGGGCGCGTCCGGAGCCGCCGGAACGGGGTTGCCCGACGGTGCCGTTCCGGATGCGGCCGGTGGAAGCTCGGGCTGCCGCCACCTGACGTTTCGCGACGACGCATACGCCTTCGAGCTTCGGATCGTCAACACGTCGGACTTCTACAAGATCGACTTTCCACCGGCGCTGATGGACCACTGCGTGGGCCAGCGCGGAGACGGCACGACCGATCCTTCTATTTTGCAGACGAAGTGCGAAGCGAGCTACCTGTTCAAGAAGGAGGCGGGAACCGCGCCCGCGACCGCCGTGACGGAGAGTTTCGACATCTTGATCCCGTTCGTCCCGCCGGACGGCTTCGACTTGACGATCGCCAAGGGCGGACGCGGAAGCACGGAGTACGAGATCCGCGGCCTCGACGGCGCGACGTGGCTGGCCTTCGATTCGACGCAGCAGACCGTCCACGTCGCGCGCGAGCAGCTGAAACCGGGAGGGCTCGCGGCTCGTCTTCCGGCGACGCCCGCGGTTGGACCGAAGCGAGGCGCCTATCTGTTTCCTTGGTACGGATCGCCGACCGGCCCCACCGGCCACTGGGTGCACTGGAACCCCAGCGCGCCCACGCTCTACACACCGTCGAAGGGCTTGTACGACTCTCGCGACAAGAACGTGATCGCGCAGCAAATGACCGAAGCGCGCGCGGCAGGCCTCGACTTGCTGGTGATCTCCTACTGGGACACCGAAAATCCGCCGCTCCAGGACTTCCTCGATGCGGCGGCTGCGGCGGGCATCGAGATCTCCGCGATGCTCGAGACCGCGACGCGCAGCGCCAATTCGCCGCGCGAGAGCGTGCTGGCGCAGCTCACGTTACTGAATACCTTCGGCTCACACGCGGCCTGGCTCAAAGCCGGCGGAAAGCCGATCGTGTTCGTCTACGACCGCGTGACCTCGGACATCGACGCGGCGCCGGTCGGCGCCACCGGCTGGGAGGACTGGCAATGGATCCTTGCGCAGCTCGGGCAGAACACGCCCGTGATCATGTTCCCGATTCAGAGCCAGTGGTCGGGCGACGGCGCCGCGCGTTTCGGCGGCGCGTTCGCCTTCGCCGCCAACTCGGGCGGGGGCAGCTACTTCAACGGCTCTCACGGCGACGACTGGGCCTGGGCCTGGAAAGCGCGCCAGGCGGGGGCGCTGCTCGCGATTCCGATCCTTCCGAGCATCGGGCGGCTGCGCGAAGCCGGTGACGAGCCCAACTACCGAAATCAGTGGCACGCCGCGCGCAGCGTGATGCCTGACATGATCATCGTGAACAGCTGGAACGAGTATCACGAGAGCACGATCATCGAGCCCACCACGGCGTTCGGCACGCAGTACCTCGAGCTCACGAAGCAAGAGGGCGATCTGTTCTGCGCCGGAGAGCTCGGGACGCTCATCCAGTGAGTCAGGTCGCGGTCTTCGGCGGAGCCTTGGGCTTGGCCGCTTCGGCGTTTTCACGCTCGCGGGCCAGCTCCCACTCGAGGTTCCGCTTGGCGCGGCGTTTTCGCTGCTTTCGGCGCGTGCGTGGATCCTGCGGCGTTCCCATGATGGGGCGCCTCTTAGCGCAACCGTTCGAGGCTGTCACGCCCCTCGCTCGGTTCGGCTAGGGCTCGAGCGGGGGCGGACTGATGACCTCGAACGCCGAGGCCGGTACACCCTTCAGGGCGTCGATGTCGTCCTCGCTCCAGCCCGGGTGGGCTTCGCCCTGGAAGTAGAAGTTCGACCCGTTGTCGGCCAGAATCATCCCGTAGCGCTTCATTGCGGTCATCACGACCTGAGCGCCGCGGGGTGCGCTCGAAATGTCGTAGTCCGCCCGCAGCCGAACTCGCAGGCCCATCGGCGGCGCATCCGGGTCGCTGCAGCCGTCCGGCACCGCGAAGTGGGTGGCGGGCGCCACGTAGTTCGGGCGCGTGCAGTTCACCGTGAATCGGATCGCGTGCCGGACCTCACCCGCTGCCACTTCGTCGTAGCGCAGGACGCCGGCCATGATCGGCAGACCCGCCGCGTCCGCCGAGGTCCAGCCCTTGGTGCGCTGGCCGAGGCTTCGACGCGTCAGATCCCATTTCGCGCCGTTGCCGCAATGCCAGCCGTCGCCACGGTGCTCGCAAGCATAACCTTCGTAAAGCTCGCAGCTGCCCTGCTGCACGACCAGCACGTGACAGTCGCCGTCGCAGCTGGTCGGGCTGCTGCCCTCGATTTTGATCGTGGCCGGCGCGGGGAAGGGGTAGGGCCCGGGGTCGCTCTCGTCCGCGTACCAATCGAAAGTGATCGCCGCCATGGTCTGATCCTGCGGCACGACGTTGATGGGTATCCCGTACTCGCCGGCTCCGCCGTAGTCGGGGTGGATGCGGACGTTTCCGACCATCCGCTGCAGGCGCTGCGTCCAGGTGGCGTCGGCAGGTGCGCCCGAGACGTCGCGATTCCAGTCGTCATCCGCCGTGAACACGGCGCAACCGCCCACCGTGGTCATCGGTCCTCCGCCACCCGTCGCGCCCGATCCGCTGCTACCGCCCGATCCGCTGGCCCCCGCGCTCCCGGCGGAGCCGCCCGGCTCGCCGTTGCCGCTCGACCCCGCACTGCCACTCGAGCCTGCGCTGCCGCTCGAGCCGCCGCTGGCTCCTGCGGACGGATTCGAGTCACCCGAGCACGCCGCCCCGAGCACGAGGACGCCGGCACCCAAGACCGAGGCAAAGCGCGCCTGCATTGATCACCTCCGCGGCAGCTGACGGACGAAACCCCTAGACTACCGCGGCAAGACGCCACGGGGCGAGCCTTCCTCGCCCGGGCCGCGCCTCGCTTGTAAACTGGTTGTCAACGACAGCCCCACTGGAATGCCGACGCAAGCCGCCAACACGCCCATGCTCAACGCCGCAGTCGGCCGGCGCTTGCGCGAGCTCCGACTCGAAACCGGTCACGCGCAGGCTGACTTCGCACGCCGGCTCGGGATCTCGCCAGCGTACTTGAACCTGATCGAGAAGGGGCGGCGCACGGTCCAGCTTCCGCTCTTGTGGAAAGCGCTCGAGCTTCTCGATGTCGAACCGGAGCCGTTCATCTCGAGCCTGGGCGAGCAGCACGTGGAACAGAACCTCGCGCAGCTCCTCGACGAGCCGCTCTTGCGTTCGCTCAATCTGGACAAGGACGCACTGGCGTCACTGAGCGCCGAGCCGCGTGCGGTCACGACCATCACGGCGCTGTTCAACCTGTACAAGAACACGCGCGGCCAGCTCGACAACGTGATCCAGCTCTTGTCGCGGCGCGAGGCCGAGCGCAAGGCGCGCGCGGCGGTCGGAGCCGCGGTCGGTGCCGCGGTCGGGGACGACGACGAGCACGCGGACCCGACGCTGCGCTTCGACTACTCGCCGCTCGACGAGGTCACGGATTTCGTCCAGAAGAGCAACAATTACTTCCCCGAGCTCGAGGAGGCCGCGTTCGCGCTGCGCCGCGACGGCGCGCTCGAGCGGCGTGTGGTCAGCGACGATCTGGTGCGTTTGCTGGAAGGGCTCGGCGTCTCCGTCGCCGCTCCCGGTGATCGTCGCGATACCAGCGTCGTGCGCCGCTACGACCCGGAGCAGGGCGTGCTCGAGATCTCGAGCGAGCTCAGCGAAGCGCGCCGAAAGTTCGACATCGGGCACGTGATCGGCCTGCGCTTGCTCGACGAGCGCGGGCTGCACCAGGCGATCACCGCCAGCCTGCACGTGCGCCATCCCGAAACTTTCAAGCTCATCAAGGTGCACCTGGCGAACTACTTCGCCGGCGCGCTCTTGATGCCGTACGAGGAGTTTTTCGAGGACGCGCAGCGCACGCGCTACGACGTCGAGCGGCTCAGCGATCTGTTCGAGATGAACTACGAGGCCGCCGCGCACCGGCTCACCAATCTGGCCGACCCGAGGCGCCGCGGCGTGCCGATGCACTTTTTGCGCGTCGACGTCGCGGGCAACATCTCCAAGCGCTACTCGGCGACCGGCTTGAGCTTTCCGAGCGGCCTCGGATCGTGTCCGAAGTGGGTGGCGCATACCGCGTTTCTGACGCCGAGCGTGATCAGCAAGCAGTTCAGCGTGATGACCGACGGCTCGGCATACTTCTGCTTCGCCAAAATCACGAGCAGTCCGATTCACGGCTCGGTGGTCAAGGGCACCGTCTACTCGATCGGCCTCGGCACGCACGCGGAGGACGCCCACCAGCTCGCGTACTCGGACGATCATCCGCGCTGGGCGCGCGATCGCGCCGACAAGATCGCCGTGCCGGTGGGGGTCACCTGCCGCTTTTGCGAGCGCACCGACTGCAACCAGCGCGCCGCGCCCAGCTACAAGTTTGCCTTCAGCCCCGACGAGTACGTGAAGAAGGACAACTTCTTCTCGCCGATTCTCGACAGCGAAATCGTGCGCTCGCGGCGCGACAGCTCGCCCCGGATCGAGGAGCCGCAGCCCGACTCGGCCGGCCGCCGCGCACGTCGCCGCGGCCAGTGATTCCATTCGCCTCCGCCCCCTGGCGGTTTTCGGACGCGCGGGCCCGAATTACGAATAGGGTGGTGGTCCAGCACGGTATCCCGCGGCCCGTTGCCCGAGACGCCCGAACGCACCGTGACCTAGCCACCAGGCCGAAAGCGGGCGCCGAAGGTGGAACCCGACTGTGCCCGGCATGGAACCCGACAGTAGCCCGGCGACTCCCCCAAAACGCGGACGCCCGAAGTGGCACCGAATGCACCAGGTCTCTCCTCGGTCCGTTCAATCGAGGTCACGGCAACGGTTGTCTGTGCAACCGATTCCACGGACCCCCATTCGGCAAGCATCCGAAATTGCTCAGGTCGGATGCAAAGGCGCGGAGCTCGAGCGTTCCGGTCCCTTTGACACACTCCCGCGCGAAGGCCCTCGAACGTCAGGAAAAGGTGGCCTCGCAACGGTTGCCAGGACAACAGACAGCAACGTGCGGGAGGGGGAGGCTTTGCGTTTTGAGCTCTCTTGGGTCGCCGCCGGTGGGAGGACGCGAAGCGAGCCAGGCAGACGCTGCGCGCGTCGCTCGGGGTCGAGCCGAAACGCGAGATCGTCGTCCAGGTGATGAAGGGCGTCTCGGAAAAGCGCGTCGAACGCTTTCTCGCCCGCGCCCGCAAAGTGAGCTTCGTCAACGTGACGCGGTTGGCCGAGGAAACGGGTCGGGGTCAGGACCTCTAGGACTTTTAGGTCCTCAGACTCCTCAGACCTGCCAGGTGTTGCCGCTGCTCAAAAGCTGCTGCAGGTCGCCCTTGCCGAAGCGGTCGACGGCCTTTTTGCGCTGATCGGCGATCGCGCCCTCGTACGTGGGCCGCTCGTCGGCATAGAGCACGCCGATCGCGACGGGGAACTCGGGGAAGGGCATCCTCGCCAGCATGTAGGCGAGGGTCGAGTTGTTCTCGTCGTGGACGAGGACATCGCCTTCGGTGACGCCGTTCTCGCCCAGCGTCACCACCTCGAGCGACAGGTTGCGCGGATTGATGCGGAGTCCTCGGTCGCGCTTGGCTCCGAACAGCAGCGGCTTGTTGTGCTCGACGCGGATCTGGCGATCGGCTTTCACCTCTTTGCCGGTGAAGGGCTCGAACGCCTCGTCGTTGAAGACCGGGCAGTTCTGGTAGATCTCGGTGAACGAGGTGCCCTTGTGCGCGGCGGCGCGGCGCAGCATTTCTCCGAGGTGCTGCGCTTCGGTGTCGACCGAGCGCGCTACGAAGCTCGCGTTCGATCCGATCGCGAAGCTCGCCGGATCGACCGGGTGATCCGCGACGCCGAACGGCGTGCTCTTGGTGACCTTGCCGAGCTCGCTGGTCGGCGAGTACTGGCCCTTGGTCAAGCCGTAGATCCTGTTGTTGAAGAGCAGGATCTTCACGTCGAGGTTCCTGCGCAGGCAGTGGAGCAGGTGGTTGCCGCCGATGCTGAGGCCGTCGCCGTCCCCCGTGACGACCCACACCGAGAGCTCGGGGTTCGCGACCTTGATGCCCATGGCGAGGGCGGGGGCGCGGCCGTGGATGCCGTGGAACCCGTAGGTGTTCATGTAGTACGGGAAGCGGCTGGAGCAGCCGATGCCGCTCACCCACACGATCTTTTCGCGCGGGACGCCGAGCTCCGGCATGATCTTCTGCACGTTGGCCAGGATCGAGTAGTCGCCGCAGCCGGGGCACCAGCGCACGTCCTGGTCGGACTCGAAGTCCTTCTTGGTGAGCTTCGTGGGTTCGATGATGTTCGTCATGCTGATTTTCTCTCAGACCGCTCGAAACGTCCCGCGGCTATTCCGCGCATGAACGATCGCTGCCGGCTTCGCCGGTTTTTCTCGGGGCTGATTCCTGCTCTTGCCGATCGTGATCTGGTCTTCCAAGACTCGCGCGTCCTCTCGGGCTGGGGCTGCGCCCCAGCTCAGCTCTCCATGATCTGACGGATCTTTTCTTCGATCTCGTCGATCTTGAAGGGAAGCCCCTGGATCTTGGGGAAGCTTTCGGCGGGAACGAGGTACTGGCTGCGCAAGAGCTTCACGAGCTGGCCGAGGTTGAGCTCGGGTACCAGCACGCGGTCGAAGCGCTTGAGCAGCTCGCCGAGGTTTCTCGGCAGCGGGTTGATGTAGTTGAGGTGCGCGTGCGAAACGCTGAGCCCGCGGCTGCGGCAGCGCTGGACGGCTTCGCGGATCGCGCCGTAGGTCGAGCCCCAGCCGACGACCAGGAGCTTGCCGCTCTCGTCGCCGAGGTCGATCTTCTGCTCGGGAATGTAGTTGGCGATGCCGGCGATCTTGGCCGCGCGCGTGCGGCACATCAGCTCGTGGTTCTGCGGGTCGTACGAGATGTGGCCGCTCTTGTAGTCCTTCTCGAGGCCGCCGACGCGGTGCTCGAGGCCGGGAGTGCCCGGGATCGCCCAGACGCGAGCGAGCGTCTCCTTGTCGCGCAGAAACGGATGGAAGCCGTCGGGCTGGTCGGCGAAGCGCACCTCGATCTTCGGCAGCGACTCGACCTTGGGCACGAGCCACGGCTCGGCGCCGTTGGCGAGATAGCCGTCGGTCAGGAGCACGACCGGCGTCATGAAGCGGATCGCCAGGCGCACCGCTTCGATCGCCATGTGAAAGCAGTTGCCGGGGGTGGACGCGCTGAGCACCGCGACCGGAGCCTCGCCGTTTCGGCCGTACACGACCTGCAGCAAGTCGGCCTGTTCGGTCTTGGTCGGAAGCCCCGTGCTCGGGCCGCCGCGCTGGATGTCGATGATCACGATCGGCAGCTCGGTCGTGACCGCGAGACCGATGGCTTCGGTTTTGAGCGCGATGCCCGGGCCGCTCGAAGTGGTGACGCCGATCTTGCCGGTGTAGGCGGCGCCGATCACCGAGCAGACGGCGGCGATCTCGTCTTCGGCCTGGATCGTCGTGACCCCGAAATGTTTGTACTTGCTGAGCTCGTGCAGGATGTCGCTGGCCGGCGTGATCGGGTAAGCGCCGAGCAGAAGCTCGATGCCCGCGAGCTGCGAGGCAGCGACGAGGCCGAGCGCGGTCGCGGTGTTGCCGCTGATGTTGCGGTACAGGCCGCGCTCGACGGGCGCCGCCGGAACCTCGTAGCTGTAGTGAGAGACTTCGGCGGTTTCGCCGTAGGCGTGGCCGGCCTTCAGCGCGAGCACGTTCGCCTGCACGATGTCCGGGCGCTTTTTGAACTTGCTCTCGATCCAGTCGATGCTCGGCTTGAGGTCGCGCCCGTAGATCCAGAACATCAGACCGAGGGTCCAGAAGTTCTTGCAGCGGTTCGCTTCCTTGGTCGACAGGCCGGCCGGCTTGACGGCCGCAATCGTGAGCTTCGTGATGTCGATCGCGAGCACGTTGAAGCCTTCGAGCGACCCGTTCTCGAGCGGGTTCTGCTCGTAGCCGGCCTTCTTGAGATTGGCCGCGTTGAACGCGCCGCTGTTGGCGATCAAAAGGCCGCCGGTCTTGAGGTCGCGCAAATTCGTCTTGAGCGCGGCCGGGTTCATCGCCACGAGCACGTCGGGGGCGTCACCCGGCGTGAACACGTCTTGTGAGGCGAAGTTCACCTGAAAACCGCTGACCCCGTAGGTGGTTCCGGCGGGCGCGCGGATCTCGGCGGGGAAATCCGGAAAGGTCGCCAGATCGTTGCGGGCCAGGGCGGCGGCCACGGTGAACTGGTCTCCCGTCACCTGCATGCCGTCCCCGGAGTCCCCGCAGAAACGAACGACTGCGCCCCGGATCGTCTTGCGTGCGGCCCCCTCGTTACCCTGACCGTGGCCTTCTGGTGGACCGAGCGGTTCGGCTCGTTGTGCCATCCTCGACTTTTTACCTTTCTGTACTGGCGCCGTACCGATGCACGGCGCTTCCATCGCGGCGGGCGTTCGCGCCCGTTCGCGCTTCGAGCTCTTCAATCTAGCGAGCGGCGCGGCCGATCACCTGGTTTCGAACCCGAAGGCTGCCACAGACGCCTACCACCGCTCTATTTAGCGGTCACCATCCGTACGGCAACCAGATTGTCACGCCGTCCGCGGAGACTCGAACAAAGCTGCACGTTTGCGGCCCCCCCGCAATCCATGCCGCACTGCGTAGAAGGGACGCTCAAATTGAGACATGAGCGGTCAATTAGGGGGCGTGTGCCGCTCGAGCATTTCGGCGAGCCGAGGCGCGGCCTCCTCCACGTGCTTCTTCGCGGTGGGACGGAGCTTCTCGTAGGTCTTCTTGATGACGGCCCGCTGAGCCCGCTCGGCTCGCTTGTCGGTCACAGCGAGCAGGGCGTCGGCGACGCGACCTGACTGAGCGCGGAGATACTTGCCGGGCGGCTCTCCCTTGGCGACCGCCTCTTGATACACGGGGTCGAGCGCCTCCAGGAAGTCGTCGAGCAAGTGGTCCACCACTTGACGGATGAACCCCGGGCTTACCCCCTGCACGACCTTGTAGGCGGCCTTGATCGCGAGGCCGGCGATGCCTCCCTTGTCGCTGACCTCGAGGTCCAGCACCTTGATGGCGTCATCGATAACGGCGGAGCGCTTGTTTCCGCTCTCCAGAATCTCGCGTAGGGAGGGCATGGGGACCCCGCGTATCACCGCGGGGGGCCCAAGTCGATACGGACGTTTTCCCGGGCGGGGGAACGGTTCGCTCGCCAAACCGCCGACCAGCGGTGTTAGTGGGGAGGGCCCTCGGCCGCGCCGCTACTGAACGAGCAGATGGAACTGAGCGGATGACATGACCGACGAGCTCCGTCAGGGTATGAAGCTCGGCAACTACGAGCTTTTGGTGCCGATCGGCCGTGGGGGGATGGCCACGGTCTGGGTTGCCCGCATCGCGGAGGGTCCCGAGCGCGGCTCGCGAGTGGCGGTGAAGGTGATGCTGGCGGCGCTCGCCGGCGATCCCGAGTTCCTGAAGATGTTCGTCGACGAGGGGCGGCTCGGGCGGCGGATCCGCCATCCCAACGTGGCCCGTGTCCACGACGTTCTCGACCATTTCGGTACGCCTTACATCGCCATGGAATGGATCGAGGGGGAGTCTCTACACGCGCTCCTGACCGAGACTGCGCGACGCCGGCTGATCGCGCCGGAGATGGCGGTCAGCCTCGTGGCAAAAGTAGCGGCCGGCCTCGAGCTGGCCCACGAACTCAAGGGGGAGGACGGGGCGCTGCTCGGAGTCGTGCACCGCGACGTGTCTCCCCACAACATTCTGATTGGCGTCGACGGTGCGGTGAAGCTGGTCGATTTCGGGGTGGCCAAGGCGCGCGGGCGACTGGCCGAAGTGACCAGCGCCGGTCAGCTCAAAGGCAAGTTCGGATACATGTCGCCCGAGCAGGCGACGGATCGGCCGGTCGATCGCCGCAGCGACACCTTCTCGCTGGGCATCGTCCTGTTCGAGCTCACCACGGGCAAGCGCCTGTTCCGAGGCAGGAACGATGCCGAGACGTTGCGGCTCGTCACCTCGGCGCAGATCCCGAGGCCGACCTCGATTGCCAGTGCCTATCCGAAGCGGCTCGAGCGCATCGTGTTGAAGGCGCTCGAGCGCGATCCGGTCCGGCGCTTCCAGAGCGCCGCTCTGTTCCAGCACGAGCTCGAGAGCTACCTCGAGCGCATTGGGGCCTCCGCGCAAGATGCCGAGCTCGCCGACCTTTTGGAGCAGGTCTTCGGCGATCGCATTCGGCAACGCAGAGCGCAGCTCGACGCGGCGGAGGTCGGGCTCGACAGCCCCAGATTCGCCGTGGCGTCCAGCCGACCTGCGGCAAACCCGCTGGACCTCTTGCCGGAGTCGTCGCGCACGCCATTGAATTCGAGTAGCGAGATCGAAGCGCCGGCGCGGGGTGCGCTCGGCTTCGCGATCGCGTTCGGCACTGCGGCGCTGGTTCTGGCCGCGGGCCTCTCCCTGGTGTTGCGCTGGTTTTCATTCGGGACGACCGAGACGCCCGGGCCGGCTTTGGCACGGGTCTCGCTCCCCGAACCCGCGATCGAAGCCGCGCGGTGGCGACTGGCGCAAAAGCCACACTCGTCGTCGGCAGCCGGCGATTCCTGTGCAAATCTGAGCCCTCAAGCGCCTCCGGGGCCGAGCGCCCGGCCGGCCCGTCAGCCCGCGCACACGCAAGCGCAGGACGGCGCGAAAGTCCGCGGGCTACGCTGAGCCCTCGTCCTTTACGAGCTCTGGCAAGACTCGCCGTGTGGCTCTAGCCTTCGAATACGCACGTGCAACAAACCGAACGCGACTCCGCGGGTCCCCCGATCACTTCCGAGCCGGAGAGCGATCCGGAGCTGCGCGCACGGATCAGCGCCGGGCACGTCGGCAAGATTCTGGTCGTCGACGATCAGCGCAACATGCGCACGACCCTGGCGATGATGCTGCGCGGAAGCGGCTACGACGTCGACGAAGCGGCGGATGGTGGCCAGGGTCGCGAGCTCGGCGCGACCGGCGCCTACGACGTCGTGATCACCGATCTGCGCATGGGCGAGTACGACGGGATCGAGGTGCTGCGGGCGATCAAAGAAGCGCAGCCGATGACCGAGGTCATCGTGATGACGGCGTACGGGACGATCGAGAGCGCGGTCGAGGCGATGCGGCTCGGCGCCTTCGACTACATTCAAAAGCCCTTCACGGAGCAGGAGCTGATCGTGAAGGTGGTGAAGGCGCTCGAAAGCCGGCGCCTGCACGGCCAGGTCCAGCTCTTCGCTCAGGAGTTCAAGGAGCGCTACCACTTCGAGAACATCGTCGGGCGTTCGCAGGCGATCCGCGACGTGTTGACGCGCGTGGTGAAAATCGCGCCTACCGATGCGACCGCGCTCATCACCGGCGAAAGCGGCACCGGCAAGGAGCTCGTGGCGCGGGCGGTTCACGCCAACAGCCGCCGCGCCGATCGCCCCTTCGTCACCGTGAACTGCGCGGCGATCACCGAGACTTTGCTGGAAAGCGAGCTGTTCGGGCACGCCCGCGGCGCGTTCACCGGTGCGGTGAGCGCTCGCAAGGGCCTGTTCGAGGAGGCCGACGGCGGGACCTTCTTTTTCGACGAGATCGCCGAGACCACGCCGAGCTTCCAGGCCAAGCTCCTGCGAGCGATCCAGGAAGGCGAGATCCGGCGCATCGGCGAGAACAAGGCGATCCACGTGGACAACCGCGTGATCGCCGCGACCAACATGGACCTCGGCTCCGCCGTCGACGAGCGGCGCTTTCGCCGCGACCTCTACTATCGGCTCAACGTCGCGCGTTTTCACCTGCCGCCGCTGCGCGAGCGGCGTGAAGACATCCCACTTTTGGTCCAGTTCTTCCTCGACAAGTACAACAAGAAGATGAACGGGCGCTCGCGCGTTGGCGAGGGAGTGATGGAGCGCCTGGTTGCCTACGACTATCCGGGCAACGTGCGTGAGCTCGAGAACATGGTCGAGCAGGCGGTGGCGCTCGCCAGCGGCGGCGTGATCACGAGCGACGACATCTTGCCGCAAGCGCCGCGCAAGAGCTCGAACAACAAAGGCCGCACACTCGCGGACATCGTCGACGAAGCGGAACGCGAAGCGGTCGAAGCCGCGCTGCGCGCCTTCGACGGCAGCCGCGAGCGCGCCGCGGAAGCGCTGGACATCAGCCCGACCACGCTCTGGCGCAAGATGACGAGGCTCGGGATCACGTTCGAGTCGAGATGAGGCGTGGTCTCGGTCGTGAACGCGACCTCAAGCCGCTGTCAGACGCTCACCGTGCAAGCTGTACCAGCGAAGATTCTGGGTAGTTCGGCGCGGAGGGTCCGGAACACACCGTCCCCGCAGCGAAAACCAATCGCGAACGAGGCGGGCATGTCGATCGCAGCGGCGAGTGAAGGGTCCAGCACGACGCTGATTCGATCACGTTCGAGGCTGCAGGAGAGCACGCTCCCGTAGGCAGAGTGCTCTTGCCCGTCGCGCTCGACGTAAACTCCGTCATCGTCTTGCGGGGTCCAGGGAGCGCTGGAACATGAAGTATCGGGTCGTTTCGACTTCGTCATCGGCAAAGCCGACGGTCAACGCTGCATTCTCATTGCTGATCCCGACGAAGTTCAGCTCGAGCACGACGTCCATGCGATTCCCGGTTTCTTGCGAAACGCTATCAGTGCCTGGCTGGTGGGCACAAACGCAAGGAAGCGATAGCGTCAGCGTTCACGACCACGAACGCTGTCGCTGACGCCGACCAAACAGTGCTCCCCGTACCCTACTCGTCGCAGCGCGTCGCCGCACAAGGACCCGTCGCTGCGACGTTCTGCGCTTGCTTGGAGAAACCAAAAAACTTCTTTCCTTCCCTGTGAAAACTTCGCTGCCTTGCGCGGGTCCAGATCGGATCAACAGAACGCGGGAAGGTGGAGGATTTTGGGTCGTAACTCTGTTCGTCTCAGCGCGTCGCCTCACATACAGGCCGTCGCTGAACGCGCGAGGTGGGTTGGATCTGGGTCTGAGTGTGACGTCCCGCCGACGGGTTCTGATGATCAAGGCTCACCCCAAAACAAGTATCGAACCTTTCGTGGGTCCTTCGTCAGCGACAGCGTCAGCGTTCACGACCACGACCACGACTACGACCACGATTCAGGTCGCGTCCGCCTTTTTCCACTCGACCTGATAGCTCATTCCTAGCGTCAGGATGCGCTGCAGGGCTTCCGAGTATTCGATGCCGACCGACTTGGCGCT
>Ga0111539_10005098_pt1 | contig 17038 bp, 24 predicted proteins | sample RhiMethybrSRZTD1_FD_79667 | JGI IMG/M metagenome (GOLD analysis project Ga0111539, IMG submission 79667) | Populus rhizosphere microbial communities from Tennessee, USA - Rhizosphere MetaG P. TD hybrid SRZTD1 (version 2) (version 2) | ecosystem: Host-associated > Plants > Roots > Rhizosphere >... | reverse complement strand
GCGGGTCGCCGCCCAGGCGCCGGCCAGATTCATCGAACCGCGCCTGCGTCAATGCCCCTCGTGGTCGTCCGGGTGCGCCTCGATGGTCACCGTCACGTCGATCGGCTGGGCATTGCGGTTGACCGTGAGGGTGACCGCTTCGCCGGGCTGCTTCGCGCGAATAGCGCTCTGAACGGCACTGGGAGACGCGTCGTCGCTGCCGTCAACTTTCGTGATCACGTCGAACTGACGCATGCCGGCCCGATCAGCCGGCCAGCCCGGGTAGACGGATGTGACCAGCGTCGCGCGGTCGGCCGTGATGTTCAGTTGCCCCGCCAGCGCCGCATCCACGTGGTCCATGCTGATGCCGAGGCGCAGCTTGCCGTCCTCATCATGTTCGGACAGGCAATCAACGTCGGTGTCGGCATCGACCACGATGACGCAGCCCGACATCAGGCACGATGCGAGCACCGGGCCAGCAAGGGCGACTGGGGTCAGCAGACTGCGCAGCATTTGAGGTCCTCCATCGGGGTGTTTGCGGATTCCAGCGTGCACACGTTGTACGGACTGGCGCCCCGGCGCGTTTCACGAATTGTTACCCGTGGGCATGGGGGCCGGGGAAGACGTCTTCGGATGAGCAGACCGACCCGCAGGCCAATCCCCGGACAGGACGGCCGGATGACTCTGTCATGCGAGGAGGAATCGCTCGCCCCCGCCCCCCGCTCCCCCGCCGCCCTTGGATGGCCGAATCGTTGAACTACGGCTTGATCGCGGCGACCAGGCGTGTTGCCGCCCATGGGCCGGCGGCGTACCAAAAGCGAGCCCCGAGCGACCGCCCCCCCTCCGTGATCTTCAGCCCGCAGGCTTCGAGTTCGCGGGCGTAGGCACGCGTGTTCCGAACGTCGGCGATCATGAGCCTGCCGCCGGGCTTGAGCACCCGGGCCGCTTCGCGCACCGCCCGCGCGCGCTCTGCCGCGCCGGGCACGTTGTGAATCGCCAGCGAGCTGACCACCACGTCGAACGAGTCGTCATCGAAGGGCAACTGACGCATATCAGCGGTGTGCAGTTCGACGCGGTCGGCCACGCCTTCAAGGGCCGCGTTCTGGCGCGTGACCTGCTCGGCGTTGCCTGATTGATCCTTGGTGCTCCACAGGTCGACGCCAACCGCGCGCCCGCGCCCCCCCGAGAGTCGCTGGCGGCCATCAGCAGCACCGCGCCGCGGCCGCAGCCGATGTCGAGCAGCCGCTCGTCGCCTTTGAGTTCGAGCCGATCGAGCAGTTCGGCCCAGACCTTGAACTTGCCCGCGCGAGTTGTGTGGATGAAGACGCCCGCGTTGAGAAACAGCCAGAGCGAGCCGACGCCCAGCGCTGCAAGAGAAACTCGATGCGGTGTCGTCGCCACACCACCGCCGTGCCACATTCGCCACAGAAAGAGTGCGAGCAGGCACATGCCGCCGAGCGCCACCAGGAGCGGAGCGTATGGTGCGTCGAAGCCGTAGTCGCCGCGGCGCGGTGGGTGGGAGGACATGGTTTCATGACCGCTTGCGAAAGAACAGGGCGCAGATCCAACTACGTGCTGCGATGATAACGTTCCGAATCCGACTTTGCGGCGCGATCACACCATCGCATGCGCCTTTCGTCCTGCGGCTGAATGTGACGCGCTGCACCTCCGTGAGGCTCAGGCCCGATACGATCATGTCACCGTGGACTCGCGTCAACCAGTGGATGCAGCCGTCAACGGGCGACAGGCATCGCACGCCAACGCATTGCGAGATCACTCCGCATTGCGACATCATTCGTGGCTTGGCGCAGCGCTGCTCGCCGGCGTCATGTACCTGGTGATCGGCAGAGTGCCAGTGCCGACGACGCACGTGCAGGCATGGCGGCTGGCGGCGTGGGCGGCCAGCGGCATCGTGTTCGGAGCCCACATTGTCTTTGAGCACCTTCGACATCGCCGCTCGGTCGCTGTCGTTGCATGGCACGCAGCTGCAGCGGTTGCGATCGGCGCCATCGCGCTGGCCGTCGCGGGGATGATCCATACGCTGTCGAGCGGTGCGGGCGTGCGGCCGGCGTGGCTGCTGGCCCTGGTGATCTGGCCGGCCGTCACCGCTGTGCCCGCGTTTCTTGCGGCGCTTGTGACCGAGGCGGCGCTGGTCCGGCTCTGGCCGGTCGGCAAGTTGTGATAGGCTCGGCGATCGGCGATCTACGCTGCGATCGAGAAATGCTCCCGACACTCGCGAACGCCTTTGCCCTGATGGCCCTTTGTGTGGCTATCCATGCCGCAGGACTGACGGCGGCGTTCCGCTGGTTCGGTCATGTGGCGCGGCCCGCCCCAGGGTTCTGGCGGCCGACCGGCCTGCTGATTGCCATTGCGGCATGGGTCATCCTCGTGCACCTGATCGAGATCACGGCCTGGGGTCTGTTCTACACCTGGAAGGAGTGCATGCCCGATCTGCAGTCGGCCTTGTATTTCAGCGCCGTCACCTACACGACAACTGGCTACGGCGATCTTGTTCTGCCGAAGGAGTGGCGGCTGGTCGGAGGCGTCGAGGCGCTCACCGGCATCCTGATGTGCGGCTGGTCCGCCGGGTACTTCTTCGCCGTCGTCAGCCGCATGTACCAGACACAATCGAAACGGTCCGGCGACTGACTGCTGATGGGATGTGGTCGCCCTCGCTCCAATAAGCCAGCAGCGTATCGTTCTGAGTGCGCTTGCCGGAAGGAAGCCGCCCATGCTCGAGTGGATCAAGGATCATCAACCACTGCTCTGGTCGCTCAGCGGCGCTTCGGTCGCGGTGCTGATCCTGAGCATGTTCATGATTCCCTGGGTGGTCGCGCGAATTCGACCGGACTATTTCGCGCACGCCAAGCGGCCGGACCGAAGTTGGATCAACCTCCCGGGCACCGTGCGCGTGGCGATCCACATTGGCAAGAATCTGCTGGGGGCGGTGCTGATGATCGGCGGGTTGGCCATGCTGTTTCTTCCCGGGCCGGGGCTGGTGACCGTGCTGATCGGGTTCTTCCTCTTGGATTTTCCGGGCAAGTATCGCTTCGAGCAATGGCTGGTGAAGCGACGGCTGGTTCATCGTCCGATCAACTGGCTGCGACATCGCGCCGGGCGCGGACCGCTGATCGTGCGGCAATGAAATGAACCGGGAGAACCTGGCGAAGGCATCGCCGGCTGGATGATGGCATGAAGGGCATCACTGTGGGCGTGTCGCCTCGCTCGTCAACGACACTTCAAGGTCGGCTGCGGCCTGGGGCTTGCAGCGATCGCGCAAGTCGGCGAGCACCCTCGCCAGCCAGTCCCAGACGGATGGATAGATCGCGTAGCGAGGATAGTCGGAGACTTCCGCCGAGCCGCGAAAGGTCAGGTGCGCCACGCATACCTCGCCGCTGACGAGGCCATCGGACTGGGTGAAGCCGGCGTAGTCGTCGGCGGACTCGGCCCGGGCGAAGGGCAGGAAGTCGCGTACAGCGATCGAACCGCGGCCGACCTCGAGCAGAAACTCCTTGCGGATTGTGGTGGCCTCGTCGATGTCGTCGATGCAGCGCCAGGGCGCCAGTCCGCGAAACCCGTTGAGCCGCAGCCAGCGGTAGTCGAGCGGGTATGGATAGCCGTCGAGTTCCAGAAGCAGGGTCGCAGGATCGATGTGATTGCGCGGGAGCGTCATGGACAACGGAGCTCCTTGTTCGGCTCAGGCGCACGCATCGGGCATGAGCCAGAAGTTGCAGACCGGATAACCGTTGTTGAGCGTGAGGCTCAGGTATTCGAAACCGAAGTCCCGCGCGAAGCAGGCGATCGAGTGCGTTTCGGTGGCGGGCGGCCCCCAGCCGTACTTCAGCGTGTGGCGCAGGACGCCGCGCACGTTGGCCAGAGGTATGGAGACGGCTCCGCCGTGCCGGCCGGCCTCGCGATGCATGCAAAAGGCCAACTGGCTCAGCGAGTTGTACGTCATGCACGATGGTAGCGCCGCGGCGTGTTCGATCAGCCCTCGAGTCAAGTCGACAGCAAAGTAAATTTATCTTGATGATCATGGCCGCTCGCTGGCCTTGATCAATAAGCGGATTGATCGTGCAAATAAGGATGCTTTCTTGCTGCCGCACGTGATCCGAGAATGCTCAGCGGGCGCGCGATCCGGACAATGCGCTGGATGTTCATGCGCGCCGACGAGCGCACGGCCTATGGTTGTCCAGTCGCTGCTGCCTTGGGCCGCACCTGCTGCCCGGGGTGAGCAGCCTTTTCATTGAATGGAGCGGTCATGCCCATCACGAATCCAGTGAAGCCCGAACCGACGCCGGCATCGCCAGCGCCATCATTCGCACAGGCTCAGCATACGTCAGCGACTTCACCGGTGAACCAGCCAACGCCGACCATCCTCCCGGACCGTCCACCGACCATCCTGCCGAGCCGCGGTGAGCCGAAGACCGCCGCCAGCACTGCGTGCGTCGAGAGGAGCGCGGAGAATCACAAGGACAAGCCGCTGGCTCTCGCCGGCGAAAAGCATTCACCTTGACGAATCCCGCCGGGGGGCCGCAAACCGTTCCGAATGTTCCACAACCATTGACTTCACGAGGCACGCGATCTGCGTGCCTTGTGTCGTTTCCTGGTGTTTTGTGCTCTCCCGGTGAATGGCCTACGCGTTCTCGATGCGATTGGCCTCGCTGGGTGCCCCGCTGCATGATTCTCCCAGCCCTGACTGATCACCGGGTGTTCAAGGTGCATCGACTGGAATCGTGGGCGGTGAGTCGGCGCGCTGGACGCGCGATTGAATCTCTACGATCAAGTCCTCGACCTGATCTCTGTTGGTGATGGCCGCGCTGAACACGCCGTCGCCGAGGTCATGGGCGTCGAAGACCCACAGCGCGGGAATGTCCCGCGTGCCGTTGAGCAGCACATTGATGGGCAACTGCGAAGGCGATCCCTGCAGCCGCCAATGGTCGTCGCGCCCCATGGTGGTGCTCGGCGCGCCGAATGCCTCCCGAAACCTCGCGCCCACGTACGTGTGAAGAGAGAAGATCTTGGACATGGCCGCGCTCCCGCGAGCTTGAGGAGTCAACAAGACCACGCCTTCGGTCCGCAGTCTGTCCTTGGATGCGGAAGTGGTCGCCTCCGCGGGCGACCGAGAAAGTGGGCAGATGTGGCTCAGGTGGTTTACACCTGTCTGCTGGCCTGCGATGCCGTGCGAGCCCATCGCGGATTGCCTGATTCTAGCGCAGCACGGATTCGGGGCGCGCTCCAATTGCAGATGCGTGTGAGATGCTCGGAACGCCGCACGACGTGTCGTCAGCGGGCCTCGCTCGCGCCGGGCTCGTTCCTGGCCTGCCGCGCGTGGGTGAGCGTGCCGGACACGCGCCGTCGACCCTCGTTCACCGAGTTCAGTCGCTTCTGAATATGCCTGATCAGGTCGCGGATTTCGCGCTGTTCCGCGATCGGCGTGTTCTCGACGCCGTTGCAGCCATCGTGCGGATCGAACACCCAGACGCCCGGCCGGTCAGGCGTGCCGTTGAGCACGACGTGGATCGCGTTGGTGTTGCTCTGATCGGACTGGAGCGTCCATTGCTCACCGCCGCCCTGGAGATTGTGCGGCTGGCCGAACGCTTCATGAAAGAGGGCATGGACCACGGCGTACAGAGAATCTCGAGACGACATGGCTGTACTCCCGAGCGAGCGGAGTAAGCAGAACCACGTCCGAGGTCTGCACTCTGTCCTTGAATGCAGAAGTGGCCGCTGGGCGACCGGATAGGTGGGCAGCACAGTGAGCGGGCTGGTGGAGCCTGGCTGCTGGCGGCGACAGGGGCGGTCGCCGCCTGAACAGAGTCTAGCAGGATCGCGGTGCGCCAACCCGACGAATCGAAACTCATTTTCGGCATACACGAAATGGCGTTCACGCGCACGCGGTGCGCGTTTCCCCTGCGTAGGCTTCAAAATCGGCCCATCGTCTCAGCAGTTGCCCCGTCAACTCGTCGTCGCCGGCTCCACCGCGCCCATGCGCCGGAGCCAGCGGAAGTGCGAGGCCACGCCGGCGGCGAATGTCGGGTGCTCGTGATACTCCACGCCGAAGTCACGGCAGGTCTGCTCGACGATCTTCGAGATCGCCGGATAGTTGATGTGACAGATGCGCGGGAACAGGTGATGCTCGATTTGAAAATTGAGCCCGCCCAGGAGCCACGCGGCGAGGCGGCTCCGCCGCGCGAAATCGACGGTGGTCTCGACCTGATGAATCGCCCAGGCGTTCTCGATGCGGTTGGCCTCGCTGGGCGCGACGAACTCGGCCTCCTCGACAATGTGCGAGAGTTGGAACACCACGCTGAGTGTGATGCCCACCACCATGCCGCTCGTACCGTAATAGATCAGCACCACCCACCAGGGATGGAAGATCATGGGCAGTCCGAACGCCAACACGAGGAATACCGCCTTGCCGCCGAGGAACACCGCGAGATCCCAGCCCTTTGGGCGAGGAATCGAATGACTGCTGACCTGTGCCCGGATGACATCGACGTAGTCGCCGAAGAGCTGCCAACGGATCGCCATGAAGCCGTAGAGCGGCCACATGTAATAGTGCTGCCAGCGGTGAATCTTGAGGCGCTTCTGGTACGGAGTGACGCGTCCGAGCGCACCGAGGTCGATGTCCGAGTCGTGGCCGGTGATGTTGACGTAGGTGTGATGCAGGACGGTGTGACGGTAATGCCAGATGTAGGAACTGCCGCCGATGAGATCGAGCGTCATCGCGGCGATTTTGTTGATCCATGGCCGGTCTGAGAACGAGTCGTGTCCGCCATCGTGTTGAACGTTGAGGCCAACGCCCGCGGTGGCGAAGCCGAGCATGATCGCCAGCGGCAAGGCCTGCCACCAGGCCTGGGCGAAGAAGACAAGGCCGACATAGATCCCGGCGAACGCCGCGAGCAGGACGACGCTCTTGGCATACATCAGCGGAAGGTCGCGCTGCCGACTGCCGGGCTGGCTGAAAAACTCATCGACGCGCCGGCGCAGCTCCATCTGGAACGCGGCGTTGCCGATGAACTTCGGATGCCCGGCAGGGCTGGAATCTGACAACACACGCATGACGAGGAGGGAGATCGATCGTGTACGCGAGAGGGGAATTGTTCTCGAGCGCACGGGTACGAACAGCGCTCACATCATCATCAAGTATTATGTAGTAAGTCGTCGAATGACGCCAGTGGGCAGATCGCTGCGCGACGCTGTCAAGCGTCCGGTTCGAGCACGTAGGCTCCGTGATGAGCAACCGCCGGCTAGCGTGCCTACGAGCCGCGCGCAGGCGCTGGATCACGTCATTCGCGCGATGACGCCCCAGCACATCAGTCCCAGGCCGACGACGCCGGTGAGGATGTTCATGCCGCTCAGCAGCGTGAGGCGGAAGCGGCGATCCTCGGCGGTGGCGACAACCTTGCGCGATTGCAGCCGCTGGTATTCCTCGGCGTGCATGCCGTGCGCGGAGATTTGCAGCAACTGCCGCTCCGTGCGATAGCGAGCGCGCTTGAACGGCTCGTCGTACAAGAGACAGAACGTGGCGAAATTCAGCGCCATCGCTATGAATGCGAAATAGAACGCGATCTGCGGCTTGACGCCGAACAGTAGACCCAGCGCCAGCCCGCACGCCAGCATGAACAGCCATCCCAAGATCCTCATGCGAACCGTCCTTTCGCGCGCGAGCGCGACAGCGTGAACCAGGCGAACGAACACGGAAGCAATCGACGCCGCGGACCAAGGCCGCGGCGTCGATTGCTGACGTGGTTGAACGGGCGGCTTCGCCGGCAATCGCCGGCGAGGCGGCCGGCTCTCAGGCTCGGGTGACGTTGGTCGCCTTGGGTCCGCGGGCCTCCTGTGCGAGGTCGAACGTGACGCGCTCGCCGGGCGTCAGAGTCTTGTAGCCATCCATGTTGATGTCGTTATGGTGGACGAAGACGTCCTTGCCGCCGCCATCGGGAGTGATGAAGCCGAAGCCCTTTTGATCGATGAACTTGGAAACAGTGCCAGTCGACGACATGAATGATCCTTTCGGTTCCGTCAGATGGTACCGAATAGGCGATTCGCGCCGAAACGGGCAGAGGAAGTGACGTGCTGGCTCTGGCTTCGAAGGACATCTTAGGCGCTAGGCGCGTGGGGCGGCGCGTGTGCACGATGCCTCGTATCAGATCAGACCGGCGACTTCATGCTGGAACGCGACGGCACGATTTCCCATGCGAGACCCATCAGCCCCAGGCCGCGAATCATCCAATAGGTCATGTCGATTTCGAACCAGCGTCGGCCGTGAGCCGCGGCCCTCTGGTCACCGTGATGGTTGTTGTGCCAGCCTTCGCCCCAGGACAGCAGCGCGACCCACCACAGGTTCGTCGAGCGGTCGTGCGTGACATAATTCTGGTAGCCCCAGGTGTGCGCGGCCGAGTTCACAAACCACGTGATGTGGTAGACCACGGTGGTTCGCACGCACACGCCCCAGATGAACCACGACCACGCGCTGGTTTCGAAGCCCATGGAGGAGAACCACCAGCCGCCGAGAATGCACAGCAGCGCGACAGCGAACTGCGGGAGCAGATACAGCCTCGCGATGAGGCGCGTGCCGCGATCGCGACACAGGTCACGGGCTGCTTCGGCGGCTGTCCATCGCGTTGTCGCGCCCTGATTCTTGGTCATACACCAGAACACGTGGGACCACGCGAAGCCGTGGTTGGGAGTATGCGGATCGGCATCGTGATCCGAATGCTTATGGTGAATGCGATGCGTGCCCACCCATTGCACCGGACTGCCCTGCCACGCGGCGCAGCCCAACACGGTGAGCAGGTATTCGAACCACTTCGGTGTCTTGAACGAGCGGTGCGTGAGCAGGCGGTGGTAACACAGCGTGATGCCGACGATGCCGGTGAGCCAGGAGAGCGCGAGAAACAGATAGAAGCCGCTCCACGAGAAGCAGAAAGGTGCGGCGAGGCAGCCCAGGTGCACCAGCCCCATGCCGATGACTACGGGCCAGTCGAGATCGCGCAGGCGCGGCGAGCGTCGCACCAAGCCCTTCGCCGTCAGTTGAAGTCCATCCATGAAGATTCCGGCGTCTTGTGTGATGAGTGCTGTGGGCTGTCCGAGCCATGCTCGCGCACTCGTGCAAGCGGTTTCGATAATAGGCGGCGACGCGCCGCCACTGATGACTCCTTTGGACTATATCGGCTGCACTTTGCGCCGGAGCGCTATGATTGTGAGCGCGGAATCAGTGATGCACGTGCGCCCTCGGGGGGGTGTTCACTGGAAGGAACCTCGATTGCAGCAGAATCAACGTACTCGAGCAGACCACACGCTGGCCAGTGAGCAGGCCGCCAAGGCAGCACGCTGGATGCACGAAGAGATGGAACGGAACCAGGGCGTGTTGACGCAGAACGATGCGTGGAACGGCGTGCGCGAGCGATTCGGCGAAGCGTGTGCGATCAAGGGGCAAACCGATGCCTGGCTCAGCAAGGCGGTGTTGAGCGCGTTCCGCAAGATCACGCCCGACACGATCTGGGATCCCGCAAGCAAGCGCTGGCGGAAGCAGCATCGCAGCGACGCGGTCAATGAAGGCGGGCGCATGCTGAACGCGAAGAGCCGTGCCTGATCGGGACCCGCGGCGCGGCAGCGGTCAAGCATCACCCCCAGTTCGTTATCACCGCCAGCAGGTCGTTCACGTCCACGATATTGTCGCAATTGAGGTCCGCGGGGCAGATCGCTGGGCAATCGCCCCAAGTGGTAATCACAGCCAGCAGGTCGTTGACATCCACAATCCCGTCAAGGTTGACGTCACCGTGGCCAAGCGGCACGACGTCCGCGAAGGTGAAATCGTCGAAGGCCACGTTGCCGGTGTTGCTGAAGAATGTCACGCGGTGAATGGTCGGAGGGCCCTCCACGCTCACGCTCACCATTGTTCCGCCGGTGTCGGGCTCGGTGTCGACGGCCACAAGATCCAACGCAGCCAACAAAGCGCTTGCGGCGGGCGGCACCGGCGGCAGGCGGCATGAATATATGATTGGAGCGCATGATGATCATTCGCCGATCGGCCGGGCTGGCCGGCCTCGTGCTGGCGAGTCTCGGATTGCTGGCGTGCCTCGCGGGAGCGGTTGGCGTGTGGGCGGTGAAGAATCGCGCTCAAAGCGTGGCCGCGGCGGTGTTCACCGTGGCAGACGATGCGTTCGAGTTCATGGCCACGCGGCTTGTGCTGGTGAACGAGCGCCTCGATGCGAGTCGACAGCAGGTCGATGGTTTGGCAGCGCGGGCCCAGCGCCTGCAGACGAACGAAACGGAGCCGGAAGCGCGTGCCGAAGTTGAATCGCTGCGGACGACGCTCGATGCCGTGGTGAGCGAGTTGCAGGCAGCGGAAGGGTGGCTCGACTCGATTGAGGCAGTCGCACGGGGCGTGAACGCAGCGGCAGAGTCGATTGCGGAGTCGCGGGCTGAATCGCAATCGCAATCGCGGCCAGCCGAATCGGCGGGCGCGACGGGCGTGAGGGCCGCGAAGGTGGCGGAGTTCTCCAACGATCTCGCCGAAGCAGTGAGCAGGCTCGACGCGTTGCGCGAGAAACTGCTGGAAATGCGGGAGAACAGGATGCTGGCGCGCGAGGCTGCGGAGGCGATGATCGCGGGGGCTGCGGAACTGGATACGCGCCTCGCGAACCTCTCCAGGAAAATCGACGACTTCGGAGTGCGCCTGTCGGAAGCGCGGGCGTCATCGGCTGATGCGAGCCGACGGGTTCGTGGGTGGATCACGTTCGCAGCGGTGGTCTTGACGGCGGTGCTGCTGTGGTTCGGCGCCTCGCAGGCGTGCGTATTGAAGACCGTGTGGAGATTCTTGCAACGGCCGCCCCGCGAAAAGGCCTCTCCCTCGTCGTAGTCAACGTGGATTCGGCACATGCAAGACCGTGTGATCAAGCCTGCACGGCCCGGCGCGCATCGACGGCATGGCGGGCACGATCTCCCACGTGTTTCCGCGCTATGATCATGTCAGCGCACGTCACGCACGACATGTGCAATCCGCTTCTGGTCCGAATGAAAGGAACTCGATTGCCTGAGACTCAACGGACGCGAAACGACCACCTTCAGGCCAATGAGGAGGCGACCAAGGCGGCGCGATGGATGCACGAGGAGATGGGGCGCAACCAGGGCGTGCTCTCGCTGGACGATGCCTGGAAGGGCGTTCGCGAACGCTTCGGCGAGGCATGTGCGATCAAGGGCGAAACGGATGCCTGGCTCAGCAGGGCGGTGTTGAGCGCCTTTCGCAAGCTCACGCCCGATACCATCTGGGATCCGGCCGGCAAGCAGTGGCGAAAGCAGCATCGCAGCGACGCGGTCAACGAGGGCGGGCGCATGCTGAACGCGAAGAGCCGTGCCTGATCGGGCGAGAGACCGACGAACGTCTGAGCGGGCAAGCGGCGACGATCGATGCGCCCAGAGCAGTCAACCACAGATTCAGCAGGGTCGATGTCGGGGAAGACGTGCCTTATCACCGGTGCGACCTCCGGAATCGGCGAGGCGGCTGCCCGCGAACTGGCGCGTCGGGGGGCGGCTGTTGTCATTGTCGGCAGAAGTCGCGAACGCTGCGCAGCGACCGTCGAATCCATCCAGCGCGAAACCGGCAACACATCGGTAGAGTTCCTCGTCGCCGACCTCTCGTCGCAGATGCAGGTGCGACAGTTGGCGCGCGAGTTCCTCGAACGACACAGTCGCCTGCAGGTGCTGATCAACAACGCCGGGGCGCTCTTCGAGCGTCGCACCGAGAGCGTCGACGGCATCGAGATGACCCTGGCGCTGAATCATCTTGCGTACTTCCTTCTGACCAGCCTTCTGCTGGAAACGCTGCAGCACAGCGCCCCGGCGCGTATCGTGAACGTGTCATCCAGCGCGCACGATGATGTCAGGGCCTTCGACTTCGACGACCCGCAGGCTGATCATCGCAGGCCGGCGTACGGCCAATCGAAGTTCGCGAGCCTGATGTACACCCTGGCCATCCCGTGGGCGCACCCGGCGGTGGTTCAATACGCGCAGACTAAACTCGCGAATCTCCTGTTCACCGCCGAACTTGCCCGGCGACTGGCAGGGACCGCGGTCGCAGTGAACGCTCTGCATCCCGGTTTCGTGGCGACTGGGTTTACTTCTGGAAACGGCGCCCTGGGCTGGTTCATGCGGCGCTGGGCCAGCATCGTGGGCATCAGCCCAGTTGATGGAGCCAGGACGGTGGTTCATCTCGCCTGCTCGAGCGAGGTTGAAGGCGTCACCGGGCAGTACTTCATCAAGGAGAAGCCGGCTGTTCCGTCTGAGGCTGCACGAGACATCGCAGCCGCGAGCCGACTCTGGCGGCTGAGCGAGGACTGGACGGCTCTGCCGCGCCAGTGAGGACTACCAGTGCGGACGGCGACGCTGCTTTGCGTGTATCCCTGCATGAGCGACATTGTCGTCATCGCAGGGTCAACTTCCGTGAAGCCGTCGTATTACTGGATTCTCCTGGTGATCGGCGCGGCTCCGCTGCTGATCTATCCGTTTGTGCTGCTGGCCAACGTGATGAGCATGGCGGCGACGCGCATGCCGTCCCAGCCGCCCGTGCCGCTGATGCAGAACCTGACGTGCAACGCGTTCCTGTGGAGTTCGACGCTGTACCCCATCGTCTATGCCGTGTGCGCGCTCGCGGCGGTCATGTGCTCGCGCAGGGGCGGCGTCACGATGGCGTGGGTCCTCGCGGCCGGGCCTGTGGCGTATCTGGTTCTGTGCGTGCTGCTGCTGGCCGCATGGATTGTGAGCAGTCCGTGATGTGGCGTCGCACGGATTGCTGCGTCGTCGCGGAGGCGATGTGGACAGCGAGGAACCGCTGAGCGCGTCCTAGACTCCCGCTCGCACGAGCCATTACCTGAGGTGACCGACATGGGCGGACGACGACAGAGCGTCTCGACAGGCAGTCCATACGAACCGATCGTCGGCATCTCGCGTGCGGTGCGTATCGGCAACTGTATCTGCGTCGCGGGCACCGCGCCGCTTGGGCCCGACGGCAAGACCGTGGGCAACGGCGATCCCGCAGCCCAAGCGCGGCGATGCTTCGAGATCTCGCGCGCCGCACTCGAGAAACTTGGCGCGGGACTCGCCGATGTCATCCGCACGCGAATCCTGTTGACGCACATCGAAGACTGGAAGGAGGTCGCGCAGGTGCATGGCGAGTTCTTCCGCGACATCCGGCCGGTCAACACGATCATGCAGGTCTCGCGCTTCATCGATCCCGACTGGCTCGTGGAGATCGAAGTCGATGCGGTGGTGAGCGAGAGGTGAGGCTGCCACGCCTTGCGGATATCGTGCTGGCGAAAGCGACATCCCCCACAGAATGCAGCGAACGGCGTGTTCACGCGATGGTCAATGCGAGAAATACTGGAGGCTGATCGTCATCGTCGCGCCGTCCGGCGGAAGTGTGAATGTGGCTTCTTCGAACGTCGCCTTGCGGAGGTGCGGCTTGGGATTGTTGGTAACGCCGTAGCCTTCCAGCGGAACGCCGGCCAGGCCCTTGTCCATGTCTGTGTTGCGGTTCTCATCATGCAGGACGCCCGCGGCGTAGCGTCCGGGCGGCAGGCGCGCGGTGAATGTCACCACACCCGTATCGCCTCCGGCGTCGGCTGGCTTCACTTCCCAGTACACCGACCTGGCCTGGATGTTGGGGAAGCCGTCGGCCTGCGTAAATACGCCAAAGATCAGATCACCCTTGTGGTTGCGCAGGTCCGTGATGGCGATCGACAGCAGTGCACTCGCAGGCGCGGTGGCAGGCGCCGATGCCGCGGCGTTTGGGGTGACGCCGGACTCGTGATGCGAGCGTAACGTGGCGCACGCACCGGCCGCCACCAGCGTAGCCATGAACAGGAGTCGAGATGGAATTCGGTGCGATGCCAAGCCATTCCGTACTGCTGCATCACGCTGGATGTTCAGCGTGGGCCCGTATTCCACAGCCCATGCGGCACCTACAAGCCGCGGGCCAGCCGCCGGCGGTCGCGATCCATGGGCTCCATGCTGATCATCGCGATGATGCGGCCGCTGCCATCCACATCGAACGCCACCATGCGCTCGACGTAGTCGGCCCGCACGAGTTGCGTGTTGCCGGTGTCCGGCACGGTCCAGTTGGAAGCGCGAGCAAGATCGCCAAGCACCCGTGGGCCGCTGGTCTCGAGCACCTGGCCATCTTCGACGCGAATGTCGATCTTGACATCGTCCGAGCCGCCGGTCTGCGTGACCGACTCGATGCGGCCGAAGCGCCAGTTCTTGACGGCCTGCACGTTTCCGATGACGGGAAGTTCCAGCGGCAGTTTCATCATGCGCACCTCGCTCGCGGCGGGCTGTGTCGTCGCCTGGGCGAAGATCGTCGCGCAGACAGAGCCGATCGCAAGACCGATGAGTAATGAGGCCAGGACGATGCGGTGCGTGGACATGAGGGTTCCCGTCGGAGAATGCGAGCGTGCGAGGTAAAATGATACGTCTCACGCCACGCACTCGAAGTGGGCGGTGACACTTTGCGCAGCCCCCTAAGGCGGGGCCTCCTCAAGTTGTGCGATGAGGCCAGAGATCTTGCAGTGGACCGATTCCAGTGTGTACGGATCGTCGGGGTGAGGCGAAGATCCTTCCTTCTCGAAGTGCGGCCGCTCATCGAACGCGCGGCCCCATTCGATGTCGGTATCGCGAACGAGTTCCTGCAACTGGTAGTCCGCGCCGACCACCTGTCTGCAGTAGGCGGCCAGAACGACGAGCGGCTGCTCGAAGTTGTTGAGCAGGAGGTCGCTGGCCCTGATGCGCCGGAGCAACACGACTTGTAAAGCGCCCGCGGCATCGGCCAGATGATGCCGCAGCCAGGTCTCGATCTCGATCTCCGCCTGCTGTTTGCGCGCCACGGGCGAGGCGCCCTTCATCCCGCCGGGACCGACCAGTCTTCCGATGGCCTCGCTCAACGTGAATTTTCGCTCGGCGCGGACTTCGCGTTCGAGTTCGGCGTCGGCCTCGGAAGGCTGGTTGTCCTGATCGCTGTCGCTCATGGGCGACTGCTCATGCGGGTGCGCTCGCGAACGCTTCCTTGCTCGCTTCCATCATCTGCTGTGGCGTGAGGTCCTTGATGTGGGTCGCGAAGGCCCAGTGATGGCCGAACGGATCCTTGATCAGGCCGTAGCGGTCGCCCCAGAACATGTCGGAGGCAGGCATGACCACGGTTCCGCCGGCCTTCTCGGCCCGCTGCATGGCGGCATCGCAGTCCTTCACGTACCGGTGAATCGTGACGGGAGTAGCGCCGAGCGCGTTCGGATTGTGCGGCTTGCCGCTGCTGCAATACTCGGGGAAGTCGTCGGCGAGGAAGATGTACCTTCCATCGATGCGCATGGCGGCATGCATGAGACGGCCATCGGGGCCGGGCATGCGATGAACTTCCTCAGCCCCGAATGCCTTCTTGTAGAACTCGAGCGCATCAGCCGCGGGCGAGCAGACCAGATGTGGAATCAGTCCTTCGTGTCCATCGGGAATCGGCTTGGTCATTGTCGTTCTCCTGAGCAGGGATTGGACGTAGGTGCGAGCGAAGCGCCAGTTTAGGCCACGTTCGATTCCATCGCCTCGGTCAATCACCTGATTGCATGCAAGGATTAGTGTTCAGAAGCAAGCCGGGCAATCACTTCTTTCTTCGCCGCCAGTTTCAGGCCTTGAGATCGCCGGTGATGAACGGTCGTGGGTTCGTGACTGCGGGCCGCTCGCGACGTATGATGGACGCCCCCCGGGCTTTCAACACTTTGAGGCAGTCTGCGGACGAAAGAGGCCCCCATGAATTGTGGCACACGACGGCATCCGATTCTCGCTCTCTCCGCGCTCGCGGCGGCGCTCATTGCATCGCCGGCCCATGCCGGCAATGCGGTTGCGTATGTGAACATCAACGCGCCAGCGGGCGGCGACGGCTTGAGTTGGGCCACGGCGTTTCGCGATCTGGAACCAGCACGCATGCTGGTCAACAGCAATCCGACGTTCGGCCAGATCTGGGTAGCGCAGGGCACCTACAAACCGACGGTGATGTACGAAGGCAGCCCACGCGAGTTCAGTTGGTTCGCGCCCTCAAACTGCCAGACGCTGGGAGGGTTTGTCGGCAACGAAACCAACGCTTCGCAGCGCGACCCTGTCAACAATGTCACGACCATTTCGGGCGATACCGGCACAGCCGGCGTCACAACCGACAACACACGACGGATCATCCGGCTGGCGAGTGAGAATACGGCTGCCAATACCGTGATTGACGGCTTCACGATCACGCTCGGCCGGGCCGACGGGAACATGCAGCGCGGAGCGGCGATATTCGGCGATAGCGGCGGCGCGACGCTGCGCAACTGCAAGTTCATCGACAATCGAGCCGACCTCGAGGGATCGGCGATCTACATGACCGGCACAGGCGTGCTGGAGAACTGCACGTTTCTCAACAACGCTGTTACGCTTGGAGGTGGCTTCGGCTGCGCCGCATCCATGAGCGGCGGCGGATCAGCGACAGGATGCACGTTCACCAACAATGAGCGGGGCGGCCTTCGCGGCACGACGGTACTCCGCGACTCGACATTCGAGAATTGCGGCGGCAACTCCTTTGGCGCGGCTCAGGTGAGCGGCGAAGTGAGAAACTGCACGTTTGTGAACAATGCCTCGTTATTCTCTACCGGAGGTTTGGTGGCCAATGGCGCGAGCCTGCTGATCAGCAACTGCGATTTCATTCACAATACCGGAGGCCTATACGGCGGTCTGAACCTGACCACGACTTTGACGGCCGTTGTCATCAATTGCATGTTCCGCGGGAATTCTGGAGGCCAGGAAGGCGGCGCCATGCGCATCGGAGGGACAGTGTCGGCCCAGGTGCGCATCCTGAACTGCGATTTCTCCGGCAACAGCGCCGTCGCAGGGGGCGCGATATGGCAGCAAAACGATACCGCCGTGGTGATCGCCAACAGCACTTTCAGCCAGAATTCCGCCACCGGGTTGGCGGGCGGCGTTCGCACAGTCGGCGCGGTCACACTCGTGAACAGCATCCTGTGGGGCAACAGCGTGAACG
>Ga0111539_10005097_pt1 | contig 17043 bp, 13 predicted proteins | sample RhiMethybrSRZTD1_FD_79667 | JGI IMG/M metagenome (GOLD analysis project Ga0111539, IMG submission 79667) | Populus rhizosphere microbial communities from Tennessee, USA - Rhizosphere MetaG P. TD hybrid SRZTD1 (version 2) (version 2) | ecosystem: Host-associated > Plants > Roots > Rhizosphere >... | reverse complement strand
TTCCAGAACTTCTTCCGCATGTACAAGAAGCTGGCCGGCATGACCGGCACGGCGGACACCGAGGCGGCCGAGTTCCACCACATCTACAAGCTCGACGTGGTGGTCATCCCGACCAACAAGCCGATGATCCGCGACGACATGTCGGACCTGGTCTACAAGAACGAGCGCGGCAAGTTCAAGGCGGTGGTGGCCGACATCCTCGACTGCCACTCGCGCGGTCAGCCGGTGCTGGTCGGCACAACGTCGGTCGAGAAGTCGGAGGTGGTGGCCAGCCTGCTGAAGAAGGAGGGGGTCAGGTACGACGTCCTCAACGCCAAGCAGCACGAGCGCGAGGCCGGCATCGTGGCGCAGGCCGGGCGGCGCGGGGCCATCACCATCTCGACCAACATGGCCGGTCGCGGCACCGACATCGTCCTCGGCGGCAACGCCGAGTACATCGCCAAGCAGATGATGAAGGCCGAGGGTCGCGAGAGCGAGCCGGGCATGTACGAGCGGCTGTTCGAGGATCTCAAGGCCAAGTGCGACGCCGAGCGCGAGGATGTGCTGGCGGCCGGCGGGCTCAAGATCATCGGCACCGAGCGCCACGAGTCGCGCCGCATCGACAACCAGCTGCGCGGCCGCGCCGGCCGCCAGGGCGACCCGGGCGCCTCGCGCTTCTACCTGTCGCTCGAGGACGACCTCCTCAGGATCTTCGGCGCCGACCGCATCACCGGCCTGATGGAGCGGCTGGGGATGGAGGAGGACGTCCCGATCGAGAGCGGCCTGGTGACCCGTTCCATCGAAGGGGCGCAGAAGAAGGTCGAGGGGCACAACTTCGACTCGCGCAAGAACCTCCTCGAGTACGACGACGTGATGAACCAGCAGCGCAAGACCATCTACGCGCTGCGCCGGCAGATCCTCTCCGGCCTGTACCAGCCGACCCTGAGCGAGGAGGACGAGAAGGCCGGCAAGGAGCCGCCGCCGCCGCCCATCACCTCGGGCGACTGGACCATCGAGGGACTGGCGGGCGAGCTCGAGGGCGAGGTCGCCGCGATGATCGACGCCGCGCTCGAGGAGCAGAAGCTGCGGCAGGAGGCGGCCGAGACGGCCGAGGGCGACTCCGAGAACGAGGCTCCGCCGGTCTGGCGCAAGCTGCGCGCCCAGGTCTGGCGGCAGACCGGCGCCTGGCTGCCGGAGATCGAGACCCGGTTCGCCGGGCCGCGCGAGGAGCTGGTGAAGTACCTGGCGCGCGAGGTCGGCGCCTCGCTGGTGCAGCAGCGCGAGCGCATCTACGACCTGGCCGATGGGCTCATCGCCGCGCTGGTCGACCAGCACTGTCCGTCGAACCAGCATGTCGACGAGTGGGACTTCGATGCCCTCAAGGAGGCCATCCAGGACCAGTTCGCCGTCGAGGTGAAGCTCAAGAAGAAGGTGGCGGACGCCGCGGAGATGGCCGAGCAGATCTGGAAGGCGGTCGACAAGCGGCTGGCCGAGCGGCTCGAGGAGCTGAGCCGGGCCTGGCTGATGTACTTCTCACGCCACTTCTACCTCGAGGAGATCGATCACCAGTGGATCGATCACCTGAAGACGATGGAGCACCTGCGCGAGGGCATCTACCTGCGCGGCTACGGGCAGAAGGATCCCAAGAAGGAGTACAAGAAGGAAGGCTTCGACCTGTTCAGCCAGATGATGCACACCATCCAGGTGAACACGGCGCGCAAGCTGTTCCGGGTCCAGATCCAGCGGCCCGAGGCCGAGCTGCCGGCCATGCAGGCCAAGCAGCGCAAGCTGGTCATGCAGCACCCGTCGGCCGAGCAGGCCGCGAGCGGCGGGCAGGGCTCCGCGCAGGCTGCCGAGCCGGCCGGCTCGGCGGCGTACGGCAAGGCGGCCGATGGCGGCGAGGTGCAGAAGGTGAAGACCGTGCGCCGCGAACAGCCGAAGGTCGGCCGCAACGACCCGTGCCCCTGCGGCAGCGGCAAGAAGTACAAGAAGTGCCACGGCCGCGAGGACTCCGCCGAGGCCGTCTGACCGCGTGTCCGCCGGCGGCGACGAGCTGGCCGAGCTCTTCCGGCGATTCCCCGCGGTGGACGCGACCGGCTTCGCCGAGCACCTGACAGGCTGCCGGCAGAGCGGCGCGCTCGCCGAGCACACCGCCGACATCGTGGTGGCGTGGGCGGCGGGGCGCGGCGATCCGGCGGCGCTGCGCCAGGTCGACGCGCTCATCGCGGAGGTCGCGCCCGCCGTGCGCCGCATCGACGGATCGCCGGCGTTCGTCGACGAGGTGAGCCAGACGCTGCGGGTCCGCCTTCTGGTGGCCGAGCCGGGCGCTGCGCCGCGGATCGCCGCCTACAGCGGACGAGGCCCGCTCGGCGCCTGGATCCGCGCGGCCGCGATTCGGGTGGCGATCGATCTCAAGCGGAGCGCCGCCCCCGCGCTGCCCGGCGACGATCTGCTCGGCGACCTGGTGAGCGGCGAGCCGGATCCCGCTCTGCGCCACCTCAAGACCCTGCACCGGGCCGACTTCCAGGCGGCGCTGAAGGGCGCGCTGGCCGCCCTGCCCGACCGGCAGCGGGCGGTGCTGCGCCTCCACTATGTCGACGGGCTCAGGCTGGCCGAGATCGGGCGGCTGTACCGAGTGCACGAGTCGACCGTCTCGCGCTGGGTGACCCGGGCCGCCGAGGAGGTCGCCGACCAGGCCCGCCGCCGCCTCACCGAGCGGCTGTCCCTGTCGGGCTCGAGCCTGGACAGCCTGGCGCGCCTGGTCCGCTCGCAGCTCGACCTCAGCATCGCGCGGATCCTCCGCTGATCCGCGGGCCTGGCCCATCGCTGCAAGTTTCTCCCCGGGACCCGTCAGTCAGGCAGGAGGTCCCATGTCCCGCCACCGACTCGCCCCCATCCTGCTCGTGTCCACCGCCCTGTCCGCCTGCGCGGCCCCCGCCACGGACGACCCGCCATCGCACCTCGCCGCCGCGCTGGAGTCCTCCGCCGTGGCGGTCGTCGACCTCGGCCGCGACCACGTGAGCGGCGACGTCTGGCACCACAGCCTCACCCTGCGGATCGGCGAGGAGCCCAACGCGCTCCTCCGCCTGCACCGGGTGGTGCGCGAGAAGGCGCCCTGGGTGCCGGCCCGGACCAGCGCGGCGGCGATCCTCATGCACGGCGACTTCTCGTCGTTCGCGAGCAACTTCGCCCCGGTGCTCGCCGACCCGGCGGCCGCCGAGGGGATGGCGGTCGATCTCGCCCGGCGCGGCATCGACGTCTGGGGGATCGATCGCCGCTGGGCGGTGGCGCCGCAGGACGCCGACCTGTCCGACTTCGGCGGCATGGACCTCGAGCAGGAGCTCGACGACATCGACGCCGCGCTGGCGGTCGTCCGCGCGATCCGCGCCGCCAACGGCGGCAGCGCGCGCCCGCACCTGGTCGGCTTCTCGCGCGGCGGCTTCCTCGCCTACGCCTACGCCGCGCGCGACGGCCAGCGCCCGGCGGGGCAGCGGACCATCCGCGGCCTGGTGCCGCTCGACGTCTGGGCCGCGATCCCGCCGGAGGACACCGACGCGCGCGCCTGGTTCTGCGAGGGGGCCGCGTTCGAGTACCAGCTGGTCGCCGACGGCGTGGTCGACTCGGAGAATTCCTTCCTCATCGCGGTCGGCGAGCTGGCGCTGGGCGATCCTGAGGGGCCGTCGCCCTTCTTCGACGGAATGAGCAACCGCGAGGCCATGATGGCGGTGGCCGGCCAGACCTATCAGGTCTTCGCCGTGAACCCCTACTACCACCTGGCGGCGCCCTTCCTCGACGAGAGCGGCGCGGTCACCGGGCTCCGCGAGTCGAGCGAGACGGACATCGCCCGCTGGTTCGCCGAGGCCACCCCGCACCAGTCGATGATCGAGGCGGCCGACGTCGACGCCGTCTGGTGCGGCGACGGCAGCGGCCCGGCGGTCGATCTGTCGCGCATCCGGGTGCCGCTCTTCTACCTCGGCGCCGCCGGCGGCTTCGGCGACCACGGCCTCTACACGACGACGCTGGTGTCGTCGGCCGACGTCACCACGCAGGTGATCCGCCGCTTCGGTCCCGAGGGAGCCTTCGAGGACTTCGGCCACGGCGACCTCCTCTTCGCCAGCGACGCGGCCGCGCTCGCCTGGCAGCCGCTTGCACAGTGGCTGGCCACTCACTAGCATCCGGCGATGGGCTGTCTGGTCGAAGACGATCTGATCGACGCGGCCCACGGGGCCGGGCTCGAGAGGACGCCGGAGCTCGAGGCGCACGTCGCCGGCTGCCCGGCGTGCAGCGCGGCGCTGGCGGCGCTGGTGGCCGGCGAGCGCGACGGCGAGGGAGCGCGCGACGCCTGGGACGCCCTGGCCGGCCGGCGCCTGGGCCCCTACCTGCTCGAGGCGCAGATCGGCGCCGGCGCGATGGGAGACGTCTACCGCGGGAAGGACGAGCGGCTCGGGCGGGCGGTGGCGGTGAAGGTCCTGGTTCCGGCTCCCGGCGGTGGGTCGGCCGACCGGCTGGCGCTGGAGGGGCGGGCCGCCGCCGCGGTCGTCCACCCCAACGTGGTCACCGTGCACGACATCGGCCGCGACGGCGACCGGACCTACGTGGTGAGCGAGCTGGTCGATGGCGAGTCGCTGCGCAGCACGCTGGCGGGCGGCGCGCTGGCGCCGGAGCGAGCGCTCAGGCTCGCCATCGAGCTGGCGCGCGGACTGGCGGCGGCGCACGCGGCCGGCGTCGTCCACCGCGACCTCAAGCCGGAGAACCTCCTGGTCGCCCGCGACGGCACGCTCAAGATCCTCGACTTCGGCCTGGCGCGGATCGCCGCCGAGCAGAGCGGGCTGGACGACACCGAGCCGGGCGCGGTGCGCGGCACCAGCGGCTACATGGCGCCGGAGCAGGCGCGCGGTGAGCCGGTCGACGCGCGCGCCGACCTGTTCGCCGCCGGCGTCATCGTCTACGAGCTGTACACCGGCGAGCGCGCGTTCGGCGGCGGCAGCCACGCGGCGCGCCTGGCGGCTGTCCTGCGCGACACCCCGCCCGGCATCGACCGGCTCGGGCCGGTCGGTCCGGTCATCGCCCGCTGTCTGGCCAAGGACCCGGCGGCGCGCTTCCACTCGGCGCACGATCTGGCCTGGGTGCTCGAGCGCATCGCCGCCGGAGCGGCCGATGCGCCGGCCGCGCGGCCGCCGAGCCGCCGCACCCTGCTGTTCGCCGGCGCAGCCGCGGCGGTCACCGGAGCGGCAGCGTATGCGGTGGGGCGGCGCGGCCGCCGCGCGGGGGTCGCCAGGTCGCCCGCGCTGCGCCAGCTGACCTTCCGCCAGGGCCGGGTGGTGACCGCGCGCTTCGCCCGCGACGGGGCGAGCGTCTACTTCGGGGCCGCCTGGGACGACGAGCCGGTCGCGGTCAGTCATCTGCGCTTCGACGGCGGGGTGGCGCGCGTGCTCGACGTGCCGTCCGCCGACCTGCTGGCGGTGTCGTCGAGCCAGCTCGCGCTCTCGCTCGGCCGCCGCCACGTCGACGGGCAGTGCGCGACCGGCCGGCTCGCCCTGGTGCCGATCGACGGCGGCGCGCCGCGCGTCCTGCGCGAGGAGGTGCAGGACGTCGACCTGGTCGCCGACGGCGGCGAGATGGCGCTGGTCTCGCGCGCGGCGCGCGGCTTCGAGCTCGAGTGGCCGCTCGGCACCGTCCGCCTGCGCAGCGAGGAGTGGATCACCCACCCTCGGATCGCGCCCGACCGGTCGCGGGTGGCCTGCCTGATCCACAAGGGACCCAACGACGACCAGGGGCGAGTCGCGGTGCTCGAGCGCGCCGGCGGCCAGCCGCGCACCGTCTCCGACGGCTGGAGCAGCGTGGCCGGCCTGGCCTGGCGGCCCGGCAGCCATCGGCTGATCGCCAGCGGCGGCCGCGAAGGCCTGGGGACCGAGTTCCACGCCATCGGGCTCGACGGCGGCTCGCGGGTCCTCTACCAGACCGAAGGGCGCATGCGGCTGCACGACGCGCTCGGCAGCGGCAAGAGCCTGGTCAGCCGCGACCACTGGCGGTTGCGCACCATGGTCGGGGGAGCCGCCGAGCCGGATCACGATCGCTCGCTGACCAACCTCTCCATGGTGGTCGACCTGTCACCTGACGGGGCGACGCTGGTGGTCGGCGAGTTCGGCGACATCGACGCGGTCAACGGCGTCTACCTGGTCCCGGCGGCCGGCGGCACCCGGCTGCGGCTGGGCCCCGGCCTGCCGCTCTGCCGCTCACCCGATCAGCGACGGGTGCTGGCCACCTCGTTCTCCCGGATGGGCGGCGGCGCCGAGGTCATCGTCTACGACACCGCGCAGGGCAGCGCCCGGCCGTTTGCGGTCGCCCCGGTCGCCGGTCTGCAGTGGGCGCAGTGGATCGACGACCAGGTGGTGGTGGGCAGCGGCCGCGAGCGAGGGCGCCCGGCGCGGCTCTGGCGGCTCTCTGCGCGCGGCGGCCCGGCCCAGCCGCTCACCGCCGAGGGCGTGCACGGCCAGGGAGCGGTGGACGCCGCCGGCCGAGAGGTCGCCTTCGTCGACAGCGACCACCGGCTGCAGCTGGTCCCGGTGGCCGGCGGCCCGCCGCGCGCCGTGCCCGGCGGCTTCCGCGACCAGCTGGTGTGCGGCTGGCATGCCTCGGGCGACATCCTGGTGCGCACCACCACCGCGCCGGTCGACATCCGCCGCATCGATCCCGCCAGCGGTCGAGCCACCGGCTTTCTCCACCTCGCTCCTCCGCCGCTCGGCCTCCGGGGCGTCGACACGGTGGTGCTGGCGGCCGGCGGCGAGCGCTACGCGTACAGCTACGGACAGGAGCTGTCGGAGCTGTTCCTCCTCGACCTCGCAGTGTGATACGCCCGTCGGGTGATCGGGGTCAGAGGCTTCTCGTTCGCCGGCGTCGCAGCCGGCCTCAAGTCGAAGGGCGGACCGGATCTCGGACTCATGGTGGCCGAGCGAGCGTGCGCCACGGCCGCCGTGTTCACCCGGAACCGGGTCGCGGCGGCGCCGGTCGGGCTGTCGCGGGCGGCGCTGGCGAAGGCAGGCGGGCGGGCGCGCGGGGTGGTGGTGAACAGCGGCAACGCCAACGCGCTGACCGGGCCGGACGGGATGCGCGACGCGCGGCGCATGCAGGAGCTGGCGGCGGCGGCGGTGGGCGCGCCGGCCGGCCAGATGCTGGTCGCGTCGACCGGGGTCATCGGAGTTCCCCTGCCGATGGAGCGGGTCGAGGCGGGGATCGCCGACGCCGGCGCGCGGCTGTCACCCGGCGCGTTCGGCGACTTCGCGCGCGCCATCCTCACCACCGACCGCTCGACCAAGCTGGCCGAGCGAGAGGTGGGCGGCGCGCGGATGGTCGGGTGCACCAAGGGAGCCGGGATGATCGCGCCGGACATGGCGACCACCCTCACCTTCGTGGCGACCGACGCGGCGGTGGCGCCGGCGCTGCTGAAGCGGCTCCTGGGCGAGGCCTGCGCCGCGACCTTCAACGCCATCGCGGTCGACGGCGACACGTCGACCAACGACATGATCCTGGTCATGGCCAGCGGGGCGGGCCCCAGGCTGCGCGCCGCCGCGCTCGCCGGGGCGCTCGAGGACCTGCTCGGCGACCTGGCGCGCCAGCTGATGCGCGGCGGCGAGGGGGTGCACCACGTGGTGACCGTCGAGGTGCGCGGCGCCAGGAGCGCGGCGGCTGCGCGCAAGGTGGCGCGCGCGGTGGCGGTCTCGCCGCTGGTCAAGACCGCCATCGCCGGGGCGGATCCCAACTTCGGCCGTATCCTGGCCGCCGCCGGCAACGCCGGGGTCCCGCTCAGGGCCGAGCGGCTGGACCTCGATCTCGACGACGTCGCCATCGTGCGCGGTGGGGTCCCGGTCGACGATCCGGCGCGCGAGGCGGGCGCCCGCGCCGTGATGCAGAAGCCGGAGTACACCATCGCCGTCGACCTCGGTCTGGGGGCGGCGCGCGCCCATTACCTGGCGTGCGACCTCAGCCACGACTACGTCAGCATCAACGCCGACTACCGGACCTAGGCTCCGCCATCGGCGCCGGCACGCTTTCGAGCAGGGCGGCCGGGCCGCAGTGACAGCTCCCAGGTCTGGCCGACCAGCCGCTTGCCGAAGCTCGTGTGCCGCTCCTCGCCGACCAGCCGGTAGCCGGCGCGCTGGTAGAGGCGGCGCGCGGCGACCAGGACGTCGTTGGTCCACAGCCGGATCGTCCGGTAGCCGGCCGCGCGCGCGAACCGGGTGACTTCGTCGACCAGGCGGCCGCCGACCCCGAGGCCCCGCGCGCCCGGCTCGACGAGCAAGAGCCGCAGCTGGGCCACGGTGGCCGAGTGCGCGACGACGAAGACCGAGCCGACCGGTGCGCCGTCGAGATCCGCCACGAAGCACCGCTCGCGCTCGGGATCGCAGGTGTCGACGAAGTCGGCGACGATGCGGGCCACCAGCGCTTCGAACGTCCAGTCCCAGCCGTACTCCTGGGCGTAGAGCGCGCCGTGGCGCTCGACCACCCAGCCGAGCTCGCCGGGTCGCGGCCCGCGCAGCACCACGGACCGCACCGGTTCGCGGGGGGCGTCGGCGGCCGGCGAGAGCTTGCGCTCGAGCTGCGACATCGCGCCGACCAGGGCGTCGCGCTCGACGTGGGACAGGGGCGCGAGCAGCGCGGCGATCTGCTGGTTCGCGCGGGCGTCCAGGTCGGCGAACACACGCTGGCCCTTGCGGGTGAGCGCCAGGGCGACCCGCCGCCGGTCGCCGGCGCCCGGCTCGCGCTTGACCAGCCCACGGCGGCCGAGCTCGGCAACCAGCCGGCTCATCTGGCCGGCATCCATCGCCAGCTCCCGCGCGATGTCGGCCGCCGCGCAGCGCGCGCTGCCGTGTGCGATCTCGCGCAGGACGCGCACCTGCGCGAGCGAGTAGCTGCTGCCGAGAAGACCGCGGCCGAAGAGGCCCAGCTGCCGGGTCCACAGGCGGTTGAACGAGCGCACGGCCCCGATCTGGCGCTGCGCCCGTTCCATACGATTGACTATGTCAACTATTCAGTTGACGATGTCAACAATAGATCGACATGCCGACAGACAATGGCCCGGCCGGCCGTAGCTCGGGGCGAAGCCGGCGGATTGGTGCCGCCGTACATTATTCGGCGTGCGGCCGACCGGGCGGAAGCGAGAGTGGCTCGTACGATTCGTGCGGCTCGTAGGCGAGCCGGCGGGAGACGTACTCCATGCCGTGGCGAACCGCGAGGGCGGCGGCGGCGCCCAGGAGCGAGCGAAACAGCGACGGACGCTTGCGCTCGAGCACCACGCGGACCGCCTCCTCGACACTGGTCGCGTCGTGCGTGCGCCGTCGCGAACGGCGGACGCCCAGCACGACGCCGAGGCCGACGGCGCCTCCCAGGATCGGGTAGCGATAGCGGTGCACGAACGTATCGACGCCGTGCAGCTTGCCGCGCGCCTGCTCCACGGTCTCGCGCGCGTGCTCGACCGTCTCGCGGGCGTGATCGACCGCCTCGCTCACCTGGTGCCCGCGATGGCGCAGCCGGTCCTCGAGAGCGGCCGCCGTCCGCCTGACCGCGGCGCGGCGCTCTGCCGCTTCTCGTCTGAGGTTCTCGGCTGACTTCTGGTGACCGTTACGATGCGCCACGGAGGGCCCTCCCGTCGCTCTGCAGGTCTTCGACCTCGCGCTTCACCACCTGGGTCATGCGGCGCATCATCGCGCGCGCGACCAGGCCGACCACCACTGCCGCCACCGCGAGCAGCCCGCTGGTCGCGAACGCAGCCGCCGCGTAGCTGTCCCACGCGTCGGCCAGCACCAGGAACACGCCGACCGACAGGGCCAGCGACACCATGGCGACGAGATCGATCGCGAGGTAGCCCGCCGCGGCGGCTCGCGCCGCCCGGCGGGTCTGCTCGCGCATCTCGGCGCGCAGGCGCTCGAGCTCCACGACGGCCAGCTCCTTGCCCTCGTGGGCGAGGCGGCTCACCAGCTCGCCCACCGAGGCGTCACTGTCCTCGGCGCGCTGCATGAGCTCGAGCCGCGAATCGGCGCGGGTCATCGGGTGCATACTGCGTGGGTCCTAGTCGCGCCCGCTGAGGAAGCGACCGACCACCCAGCCGAGGCCGAGGCCGATGAGGATCCCGCGATACGGGTGGGCGCAGATCGCCGAGTCGACCGAGCGCACCATCGTGCGCGCGTCGTTGTCCTGCAGGTACTTGCCGGCCGAGTGCAGCCGGTCGGCGATGAACTGTCCCTTGCCCTTGTCCTCGAGGAAGTCGCCGGCCCGCTCGAGACGCTCGCCGATGGCGGTGGTGACGCCGCGGCTGGTGCTCTCGGTCTCGGCGGTCTCCATCCCGCTCGACGCGCCCATGGAGCGGCCGCTCTGGCGGTCGAGGTCGCTCGTCGATCCCATGCCGCGCGTGGTGCCGGTCGTGCCGGTGGTTCCGGGGGTGCCCAGCGTGCCGCCGGACGGATTGTTCGGGTTGTACGTGACCATCTCTCCTCCTCCTTGGCTCGCCGGATCCAACAGCAGATCACGTGCCAGCCGCAGCGGAGCAATCGAGCCTCGAGAACCCCGCCTCACGTGTCAGCGCGCCACGCTGAGGCGCGATGGCCTGTGGCATTGACAGGGATTGACGGGGCGTCAGATGATGCGCCGATGCGCATCGGAGTTCCGACCGAGATCAAGACCAAGGAGTTCCGCGTCGGGTTGACCCCGGCCGGCGTCGCGGTGCTCACCAAGGCCGGCCATCAGGTCGTGATCGAGCGCGGAGCCGGGCTCGGCAGCGGCCTCTCCGACGAGGACTACCTGAAGGCAGGCGCCGAGATCGTCGCCGACAAGGGCGAGGTCTGGGGCCGCGCCGAGATGGTGGTCAAGGTGAAGGAGCCGATCGCTCCCGAATTCTCCCTCATGCGCGAGGGACAGATCCTCTTCACGTACCTCCACCTGGCAGCCGCGCACGAGCTCGGCGCCGAGCTCCTCAAGCGCAAGGTGACCGGCATCGCCTACGAGACGATCGAGACGTCCGACGGCAAGCTGCCGCTGCTCACCCCGATGAGCGCGGTCGCCGGCCGCATGGCGGTCCAGGCCGGGGCCTCCTTCCTCGAGAAGGAGCGGGGCGGCAAGGGGATCCTCCTGGGCGGCGTGCCGGGCGTCCGGCGCGGCCAGGTCATCATCATCGGCGGCGGGGTGGTCGGCGCCAACGCGGCGCGCGTCGCCATCGGCCTCGGCGCCCGCGTCACCGTGCTCGACATCGATCAGCAGGTCCTCACCTATCTCGACGACATCTACGAGGGCCGGGTCCACACCCTCTATTCGGATCCGTTCACCATCGAGGCGTCGGTCGCCAAGGCCGACCTCGTGGTCGGCGCGGTGCTGGTGGCCGGCGCGCGCGCGCCGCGCCTGGTCACCGAGGCGATGGTCAAGAACATGGAGCCGGGCTCGGTCATCGTCGATGTCGCGGTCGATCAGGGCGGCTGCGTCGAGACCTGCAAGCCGACCACGCACGAGGACCCGACCTATCTGGTGCACGGCGTCATCCACTACTGCGTCGCCAACATGCCGGGCGCGGTGCCGCGCACCTCGACCTTCGCTCTGACCAACGCGACCATGCCGTACGTGAAGGCCCTGGCGGCCCGCGGACTGGCGGCGGCCAAGGACGACCCGGCCATCGCGCTCGGGGTCAATACCTACCGCGGGGCGGTCACCCACCCGGCGGTGGCCGAGGCCCTCGGCCAGCCGTACACTCCCCTTGCACTGTGAAAGCCCGGCGCCGGGCCCACTTGCGGCCCGGCCAGGCCGGGAATAGGACTCGCGAAGGTCCGGTTTTTCCCCGCAGAACCCATGCTGCAGCCAAGACGCAAGCAGAGACGGGATTTCGAGGAGATAGCCCTCCCCCATCTCGGTTCCCTCCACGGGGCGGCCTTCCGGCTCACCAGGAACGCGCGCGACGCCGAGGACCTGGTCCAGGACGTCATGCTCCGGGCCTACCGCTTCTGGGACAGCTTCGAGCGCGACTCGAACTGCAAGGCCTGGCTCTTCAAGATCCTGACCAACACCTTCATCAACAGCTACCAGAAGGCCAAGCGCGGCCGCGAGGTGCTGAACGCGGCGGTCGCCGAGCAGCAGACAACTGACGGCGTGCTGGTGCACGAGAACGCGGTCTCGCAGCGCGACCCGGAAGGGCTCTTGCTCGACCACAGCCTGTCGGAGGACGTGGCGCGCGCCCTGGCCGACATCCCGGCCGACTTCCGGCTGGCGGTGGTGCTGTGCGACATCGAAGGCTTCAGCTACAAGGAGATCGCCGAGATCATGGAGTGCCCGGTGGGCACGGTCATGAGCCGGCTGCACCGCGGGCGGCGCCTGCTCAAGCAGTCTCTCCGGGAATACGCCATCGCGCAGGGCGTCTTGAAGGAGAAGCAGGGCGACAAGGGCGCCAGCACCCCGAGCGGTGAATCCGGCGACATGATCCGGCTCGACGACTACCGGCGATCTCGGTGAAGACGACCATGGCGACGCAGTGCAAGGACATCGAGGCTCTCCTGCCGACCTACCTGGACGGCGAGCTGGATCCCCACGACCGGCTGTCGGTCGACCACCACGTGGCCGACTGCGCCGAATGCCGCGAGCGGGTGCGCGCCGAGGCGAGCTACCTGCAGCAGGTGCGCGCGCTGCTGGTGCCGCCGGCGATGCCGGCCGAGCTCGCCCGGCTCGACCAGCGGGTGCGGGCCGGGCTCGACGACGAGGACCGGCGCGCCATGCAGGTCCGGCGGCGCACCGGGGTCGCCTGGGTGTTGCCGGGAGGCGCGTCGCTGGCCGCGGCCGCCGCGCTGGTGATGTTCGTGGTGTCGGAGGTACGGCCGGTGCCGGTGGCGCCGGCCGAGGCGCCGGCGGTGCGCCAGGCCGTGCGCGACCGGATCAACGACTCGCCGGTCAGGGTCGGCTCGCCGCAGGAGGTCTCGGTGGCGGCGCAGCAGTACCTGCGCAAGCCGGTCAGGACTCCGCAGTTCCGCCCGCAGGGATCCTCGCTGCGCGGCTGGCAGCCGCGTGAGCTCGACGGCCGCGATGCGGTGCTCTTGCTCTACGACGTGCCCGACTCGCGCGGATCGCTTCATCAGGTGACCGTGCACCTCATCGACGCCAGCGGCCTCGACCTGCGCGGCAGCGAGCGCTGGAAGATCGGCTCGACCGAGCTCTGGGTGGCGAGCCTGGGTGGCGTGAGCACAGTGACCTACAAGGACCAGTACGGCTTCGGCTACGTGTTCAGCTCGGACATGGAGCTGGAAGAGCTGGCCTGGCTGGTGGTCGGGACCGACGTCTTCCATCGCTCGCGCGAGCTGCGCGACCAGTAGCCCGCGGCTGCGGGTAGCCGGGGCGGCCGGTAGCCGACTGCAGGAGTTGCGCGATACGCTGAGCGGATGAACGCTCGCCGTCTGCTGCTCATCGACAGCGATCCGGAATTCCAGCAGCTTCTCGAGCACCGGCTGGGCCCCCACGGGTTCGCGGTGCTCACTCCGCCGGACCCCAGCAATCCGCTGGCCCAGGTCAAGGAGCTCAACCCGGCCGTCATCTTCATCGCGGTCGAGCTGCCGGACAAGATCGGCTACGCGCTGTGCAACAAGGCGAAGAAAGGGCCGGCCAGCCACGTGCCGGTGGTGCTGATCACGAGCACCGTGCCGGCGTCCGGCTTCAAGAGCCACCGCAAGCTCAAGGTCCACGCCGACGAGTACATCGACAAGCGGACGATGACTCCGGACGAGGTCCTGCGCGTGGTCGACCAGCTGGTCGGGCTCGGCAACTACGTCGCGAGCAGCGACGACATGGACGTCGAGGAGCTCGACGTCGACGACCTCGACATGGACGAGGCGGCCGACGACGTGGCGAGCGAGTTCGACCAGGACGACCAGGCGACCCCGGAGCCGGTGGACGAGCCGCTGGCCCTGCCGAGCGCCGGCCACGCCTCGAGCGGCTTCGAGGAGAACGCGTTCGGGGTCGACGTCGACGACCTGGCCGACGAGATCGATCGGGCGATGGACGAGGTGTCGGGTATCCGCGAGCTGCCGCACGTGCTGTTCGCCTCGTCGAGCGGGCTGGCCATGCCGGCCGGCCTGCCGGCCAGCGACGACGTCGTGTCGAGCGCCAGCCTGCACGGGCGGGGGCCCGACCCGATGGCGGACCCGGGCGAGTTCGAAGCCGAAGCCGACCAGACGGCGGTCGCCTCACCGCCGCACGAGCCGGAGCCGGAGCTGGAGCAGGAGCCGGAACCGCAACCGGAGCCGGAACCCGAGCCGGCGCGGCTGGCACCGCCGCCGGTGCTGCAAGCCCACGCGGCCGCCATGGTCGACGAGGCCGAGCACACCACCGGTGACGACCTGCCCGAGCCGCCGGCGCCCGAGGCGGTGCCGAGGCCGATCCAGCAGGCCGGCTCGCAGGGCGCCGAGCTCGACCTCGGCCTCGAAGAGGTCGCCAGCCAGGCCGAGGAGGAGAAGTCGGGGGTCCACGACCGGCGCTACCAGGTCAAGGTGCTGCAGCTCGAGGAGGAGATCGCGCGGCTCAAGGCGGCGCTCGACGACGCGCGGCGGCAGCCGGCCGGTGGCGGGTCCTTCTCGCGCGAGCGCGAGTTCCTCAACCTGCGCGAGGTCATCAACAAGAAGGAGAAGGAGATCCTCGAGCTCAGGGAGAGCCTGGCGGCGCGCGACGGCGAGATCCTCAAGTTCCGCCAGACCATCCGCGAGCTCAGGCAGGAGCGCACCGCCTTCGACGAGCGAAACGTCGAGCTCGAGCGCGAGATGCTCGACCTGCGCGAGAAGACCGAGGAGCTGGAGGCAGAACGCGGGCGGCTGGCCGAGCAGAAGCAGACGACCGACAAGGTGCTGGCAGCCGCCCGCGCCGAGCTGATCCGGGTCAACGACGAGCTCGGCAGCGAGCGGGCGTCGCGGCGCGAGGAGATCGAGTCGCTCGCCCGGCAGCGAGCCCGCGCGCTCGAGGACCTCAAGCAGGAGCTCGGCGAAGATCGCGAGCGCAGCGAGGCGGCGCTGGCGGAGAAGCACGGCCGCGACCTGCGCACCCTCAAGGAGGCGTACGAGGAGACGGCGCGCGCGAAGGACGAGGCGACCGCGCGCCAGCTCGAGGACGAGCGCGCGGCGGCCGACTCGCGGCGCGAACAGGCGCTGGCCGAGCTCAGGCGCGATCAGGTCGAGGTGCTCGAGCGGCTCGAGCGCGAGCAGGCGGCCGAGCGGGCGGCGGCGGTAGCGGCCGTCCAGTCGCAGCGAGACAGCGAGCTGGCCGAGGCCGAGCGCCGGCGCGAGAAGGATCTGGCCGAGGCCGAGCGCCGGCGGGTCAGCGAGCTGGCCGACGCGGAGAAGCGGCGGGCCGACGACCTCGCCGCCGCCGACGAGAAGCGGGCGGCGGCCGAGAACGCGCTGGTCGAGCGGTTCGAGGGGGAGCGGGCCGCCCTCGAGCAGGAGCACAGGGAAGAGCTGGCGAAGCAGGACAAGCGCGTCGCCGAGCGCGACGCCGCGGTCGCCACCCTCGAGCTGACGGTGCGCGGGCTGGAGAGCGACCTGGCCGAGACCCGCGAGAGCGAGCGCGGGCGGATCGAGACCATCGATTCCCTGCACCGGATGCTCGCCGATCGCGACCAGCGCCTGTCGACGCTGCGCGCCGAGCTCGAGGAGCTCGAGCGGGTCAACGGCGGCTACCAGGAGCAGATCCTGCGCGCCCAGCAGAAGATCCGCTCCGACGAGACCACGGTGAGCCGCGCCAAGAAGGCCCTGGCCGTCGCGCTCACCCTGCTCGACGAGCCCGAGGGCAAACCGCGGCCCGAGGCCGGCGGCAACGGCCGGTAGCCCGCCCCGTCACTTGGCGGCTTCGGCCGGCGGCTGGGTGGCGATGTCGACCGCCGGCTCCTCCTCGGAGGGAGGGGTCGCCTCGTCGTACGGCTCGTAGCCGGCGTAGTCCTCGCGGTAGAGCGCGCCCAGGTGCTGGGTGCAGAAGATGTCGACCAGCTCCGGGTCGTACATGGTGCCGGCGTTCTTGCGCAGGAGCGCCTCGCAGTCCTCGATCGGCAGCCCGCGCTTGTAGGGGCGATCGGTGGCCATCGCGTCGTAGGCGTCGGCGATGGCGACGATGCGGGCCGGCAGCGGGATCTCGTCGGCCTTCATGCCGTCCGGGTAGCCCTTGCCGTCCCAGCGCTCGTGGTGGTTGCGCACCGCCGGCATGATGGGGCGCAGCATCTCGATCTGGTTCGCGATCTCGGCGCCCTTGTCCGGGTGCGTCCGCATGTGCATCCACTCCTCCTCGTCGAGCGGTCCCGGCTTGAGCAGGACCGCGTCGCGGATGCCGATCTTTCCGATGTCGTGGAGGAAGGCGCCGAACTCGAGGGTCTCGAGCCCATCGGGCGGGTAGCCGGATTCCTGCGCCAGGACCAGCGAGTAGGCCGCCACCCGCCCGCAGTGGCCCTTGGTGTAGGGGTCCTTGGCCTCGATCGCCTCCGCCAGCCCGAACAGCGCCTGCCGGTTGGCGGCCTTGAGCTTGTGATACGACTCCTCGAGCTCCTTGGTCCGTTCCCGCACCACCGTGTCGAGCAGCTTCTCGCGCCGCTGCAGCTTGGTCTGCTCGCCGGACAGCTTGACGACCAGCTCGCGCTGCTCGGCGATCAGGCGCAGGAGCTTGAGGCCCTCGCTGACCAGCGCGACCAGACGGCTGCGCTCGCCCGGCTTGCCGACGAACCTGACGATGGGCGACTTCTGGTCGGGGCGGTGGTCGAGCTCGACCGCGTCGCTGGCGTACGACGCCATCAGGATGCGGAAGGCGTCCGGCTGCTGCTCGTGCGAGTCCTCGAGCAGTCGGAGGCCATCGAGGATCGGGGGCTTGTGCCCGGAGATGATGATGCTATACGAGCCGGTCGAGATCTTGTGGCGCGCCTCGGTCGCGGAGCGGGCGGTGTCGACCCGCAGTTCGGGACCGGACAAGAGCTCGACGAGCTCGCCCAGCGCCTCGGGCTGGACGTGAACGGCGAGCGCGGCGAATCGTCGCGGCACGGCTCGTTTTCCTCAGACACGTGATTATAGAAGCGAC
>Ga0111539_10005096_pt1 | contig 17047 bp, 12 predicted proteins | sample RhiMethybrSRZTD1_FD_79667 | JGI IMG/M metagenome (GOLD analysis project Ga0111539, IMG submission 79667) | Populus rhizosphere microbial communities from Tennessee, USA - Rhizosphere MetaG P. TD hybrid SRZTD1 (version 2) (version 2) | ecosystem: Host-associated > Plants > Roots > Rhizosphere >... | reverse complement strand
GTCGAGCAGCATCTCACCGGTCAGCACGAGCAGCGTCACGTCGTCGAGGTCGCGCTCCTCGATGTGGAGCCTGGATTCGCGCACCATCGCGAGATTATACCGGGCGCCGCCGCGCGGCCCTGTCCACGGACCGAAGCCGCCGCAGGAGATTCATGAAGTCCTCGGGGATCGGCGCCTCGAACCGAAGCTCTCGTCCGTCGGCTGGATGCGAAAACGCAAGCCGGTGAGCGTGCAGTGCCTGGCGCCGGAATTCGACCGGCCCGGCGCTCGCGGGCTCGCGGGTGTACCGTTGTTCGCCGACGAGCGGGTGGCCGCGCAGGAGGGCCTGCATGCGAATCTGGTTGCGCTTTCCGGTGTGCAGACTGACCTCGATCAACGAGGCCTCCGCAAACGACTCGATCACGCGGTACTCGGCCACCGCTTCCTTGCCGCGCGGGTCGCCGCGGTGCGTCTCCCGTTGAATGAGCAACGACTTGTCCCACAGTAACGTGTCCCGCCATGTCCCGGAAGGAGGCGGGTGCCCGTGGACCAGCGCAAGATACACGCGCTCGGGTTCGCGTCGCCGGAACTGATCCTTCAACATGTCCTGCGCCCGTTGTGTCTTGGCGAACAGGACCAGCCCAGACGTATCCCGATCGATCCGATGCACAACGAACGGACGCCGATGGCGATGGCCGCGCAGACGATCGTCGAGGAGGGAATAGACCGATGGCGTGCGATCGCGGTGCGGGAGCGGCACGGTCAACAGACCAGCCGGCTTGTTGATCACCAGCAGAAGGTCGTCTTCGAACAGGATCTGTAACGGGCCGGCGTCGAACACGCCGATTCGGCGCCTGGAACTGCCCGGTCTATCCATCCAGACGCGGACGACATCGCCCACCTGCAACTGCCGCGACGCCTCGCCGGGCGCGACCTCGACCTCGTTGAGGAACACCTTCCCGCGTTCGAGCGCGGCTGCCGCGCGTTTGCGCGATCCGAGCCGGCCCGATGCGGCGAGAAACCGGTCCAGCCTGATTTCCTCATCCTCGCGATCCACGCGCCACCGAGGCTGCAGAGGTTCAGCAGGCACAGCTCAGGCGGGCAGCTTACGCATCATCGAATGGGCGGTCACCATGAGATCCATGAACTCGGTTGACCGGGGTGCAGACGGATACAGATCGCGAGAAGGTGCGGCGTGAACGTCCCATGAATCTGGCAGGTGACGAGGCACAAGGCTTGCACTGAGTGTCGTCACGCGACGCGAGCCATGGTTTCTATCCTCTGTCACGGTCGTCACGAGATTCTCAAAGCCAGCATTCACGGCGCAACACTGGGTCTTGCCGCGGTCTGCGCCATGTACAACTTCGCGGCGTGGGTCGCGCGGCGGCAGCGCCATTCCTGGGTGAATGCAGTTCTCTACTCGAGCCTCACCGCCTGGGAATGCACGCACGTCCGGCACCATCTGCATTGCCGAATAGTGAGGGTAACGCACACTGGCCCGAAGCGGCAGCACGCCGCGTGACTGCGCGCCGGCGCTGACGCACGGCTTTCGGGTCTGGGCTCTCGGCTTTAGGCTCTCCTGCTCCGCCGAGGTGGAAGCCTGCGATCTACGCTGGGGACATGTATTCCTATTCCGATCTCTATTTGCGCGATGTACTCGACGCTTTCGCCGCCACGGCGCCAGCTCCTGGAGGAGGATCGGCGGCAGCCCTCACAGGTGCGCTGGGCGTCTCTCTCCTGCTGATGGCCGTGAGCATTCGAATGTCGAAGACGCCTGAATCGACGGATCCCTCCGAGCTGACGGACGCAGCCGGCCGCCTTCGATCGCTGCGCACGGAGATGACGGCTCTGGTCGATCGAGACGCCGAGGCCTACGCGGCCGTCCTCGAGGCGGTTCGGATGCCGCGCTCCGACGAGGCGGCCCGGATACGCCGGCAGGAGGCGCTCGCGTTGGCGATGCGTACGGCTACCGACGTACCGCTGGAAACAATGCGCGCCTGCTGCCGGGCGCTTCGCGACGCATCGCTCGTCGCCTCCCAAGCCGTCCGGAGTACGCGCAGCGACGTGGGTGTCGCGATCGAGCTGCTGCGCGCGGCAGTTCGCGCCGCAGGGATCACGATCGACGCGAACCTGGACTCGTCGGAGGATGTGGAGTACGCCGCTCGCGTCAGGGACGAGCGACGGCAGCTCGAATCAGAGCGAGCCACCGAGGCGAACGACGCATCGTCACGGCTATCGGACTGATGCTCAGCCGGGTATGGAAAGCAAGACCCGGCCTACGGGGAAACCGTAGCGCGGGTCCTGCTCTGTGGACCCCTGAACTACGAGGCTCTCGGCTTTGGGCTTTGGGCTTTGGGCTTTGACGAAGCCAAAGGTCGAGAGATATCTAGGGCCCCAGGCTAGAGTCTAGGGCGCCTAAAGCCCAGAGGCGAAAGCCGTCAGACCGTCAGTGGATCTGGTGCAGGATCCTGCTCCAGCGCACGTCGCCCAGCACCGGTACGCCGGACCCGCCTTCGCCGAAAGAAAAGTAGACGAAAAGCGCCTTGCCCTTCACGTAGTCGCGCGGCAGGAATCCCCAGTAGCGGCTGTCCTGCGAGTTGTCGCGGTTGTCGCCCATCATGAAGAACTGTCCTTCGGGCACCTTTGCCGGCCCGTACGAGCGGCGAAGGTCGATCCCGCCCTCGCCGGAGTCGCCGTTGCTCGCATCGGCCGGAAAGAGAAAGTGAACGTAGGGTTCTTCGAGCGGCATCCCGTCGATATAGACCTTCTTCTCCCTCAACTCGACCGTTTCGCCCGGCAGGCCGATCACACGCTTGATGAAGTCGCGCTCTGGATCTTCGGGGTACTTGAAGACGAGGATGTCGCCCCGCCTGATCGGGTCGATGGGCAGCAACATTTGTTCGGCGCGCGTGAGCGTGGGTGCGAACACGAACTTGTTGACCAGCAGGTGGTCCCCGATGAGCAGGTTGTTCTCCATCGACCCGGTCGGGATTTTGAACGCCTGGACGACGAACGTTCGCACGAACAGCGCGAGGATGACAGCGACGCAGATCGATTCGAAGTACTCGCGTGCCGTCGACTTGCGGAACGTCTTGACGCCCGGCTCGTCCTTGCCTTTGCTCATGAATTCGTCTCCGTCCTCAGTCCCCTGTCTTCGTCCTTTGTACCTGACCTTGTACCTGACCTTTGACCTTTGACCCTTGACCTTGATCTATTCCGTCCCCACCTTCAACACCGCAAGAAACGCCTCCTGCGGGATTTCGACGCGCCCGACGCGCTTCATCCGCTTCTTGCCTTCCTTCTGCTTTTCGAGCAGCTTGCGCTTGCGCGTGATGTCTCCACCATAGCACTTGGCGAGCACGTTCTTGCGCAGCGCCTTGACGCTCTCCCGGGCGATGATCCGGTTGCCAATGGACGCCTGAATGGCCACCTCGAACATCTGCCGCGGAATCAGTTCCCGCATCTTCGAGGCGAGCGCCCGCCCGCGGTCGTAGGCGGCATCGCGGTGCACGATGATCGAGAGGGCATCCACGGGCTCGCCGTTCACGAGAATGTCCATCTTGACGAGCGGCGACTCCCAGTAGTCGGTAACGTGATAGTCGAGCGACGCGTACCCTCTCGACAGCGTCTTCAGCTTGTCGTAGAAGTCGAGCACCACCTCGTTGAACGGCAGATCGTAGGTGATGAGCACCCGATCAGACGTCAGGTACTCCAGTTTCTTCTGCACGCCGCGCTTGTCCTGGCAGAGCTGCAGGATGCCGCCGACGTGTTCGGACGGCGTCAGGATCATGGCCGTGATGACGGGCTCTTCGAGCCTGGCAATCCGCCCGGCATCGGGCAACTTCGCCGGGCTGTCAATCTCCTGCACCTCGCCGTCGGTCGTCGTCACGCGATACAACACACCCGGGGCCGTCGTCACCAGGTCCATGTCGTATTCGCGCTCGAGGCGTTCCTGCACGATCTCCATGTGCAGGAGGCCGAGGAACCCGCAGCGGAACCCGAATCCGAGCGCGGCTGAGGTTTCCGGCTCGTAGAAGAACGACGCGTCGTTCAGCCGCAGCTTTTCGAGCGCTTCCCGCAGTTCGGTGTACTTATGCCCTTCCACCGGATAGAGGCCGGCGAAGACCATCGGCTTCAACTCCTTGAAGCCTGGGAACGGCTCCGCCGTGGGTCTTGCCGTTTCGGTGACCGTGTCGCCAATCTTCGCGTCGGACACTCGCTTGATGTTGGCGACGATGAACCCGACCTCGCCGACGCCGAGCTCGTCCACCGGCGTCGCCTTGGGCGAGAAGACGCCTAGACCATCCACCTCGTAATCCTGCGCCGCGACCATCAGCCGGATCTTCTGCCGCGTTCTCAGCATGCCGTCGATCACACGGACCACGATCACCACGCCCCGGTAAGTGTCGTACCAGGAATCGAAGATGAGCGCCTTCAGCGGAGCGTCCGGATCTCCCTTCGGCGGGTGGAAGCGGGCTATTACTGCCTCGAGGATGTCGCGAGTCCCCGTCCCTTCCTTGGCGCTCGCCAGGATCGCCGTGGAGCCGTCCAGGCCGATGATGTCCTCGATCTGGCGCTTGCACTCTTCCGGCTGGGCGCTCGGCAGGTCGATCTTGTTGATGACTGGTATCACATCGAGGTCGTTGTCAACCGCCAGATAGGCGTTGGCGAGGGTCTGCGCCTCGACGCCCTGCGATGCATCCACCAGCAGGAGCGCGCCTTCGCACGCCGCCAGCGAGCGCGTGACCTCGTAACCGAAATCGACGTGGCCGGGCGTGTCGATCAGATTGAGCACGTACTGCTGCCCATCGACGGTCGTGTAGTTCAGGCGGACCGGATGCGCCTTGATGGTGATGCCGCGTTCGCGCTCGAGATCCATGGCATCGAGCACCTGCGCCTCCATCTCGCGCGCCTGAAGTGCGCCCGTGAGCTCGAGGAAGCGGTCGGCCAGGGTGGACTTGCCATGGTCGATGTGCGCGATGATTGAAAAGTTTCGGATATATCGCTGATCCATCGACGGTTAGAACACCGAATTGTACCTCCCGGCTGTCGAACTGCCCAATTTTCGACAGCCGACATCGCGCTTCGCCACCTTGCCGGACCTTCAAGCTGCTGCCGCAACAGCAATTAGCGACGCCGCGTCTCGGGCACGTCCGTTGCCCAACCGACAGTCGCGGACTCGCCGCAGGAGGTTGTGAGGAAGACCCGGCCGCCTGCGTCAGCCCGCTGCGAATGGAGGCATGTGATGAGCAGAGCAGTCGTGTTCGTGTACGGGGTCGTCAGCTACCTCGTGTTCTTCCTTACCTATCTTTACGCCGTGGGATTCGTCGGCAATGTCTTGGTACCGAAGTCGCTGGACTCGGCGCCTACCGCGCCGCTCTGGACGGCGCTGCTGATCGATCTGGGGCTGCTCGGCCTGTTTGCGGTCCAGCACAGCGTGATGGCGCGGCCGGCGTTCAAGCGCCTGCTGCTTCGCGTGCTGCCGCAGACCGCCGAACGCAGCACGTACGTGCTGGCCAGCAGCCTTGCCCTGATCCTGCTGTTCTGGCAGTGGAGCCCTCTCGGCGGCATCGTCTGGGACGTCCAGAACCCTGCCGCGCGGGCGGTGCTCTATGCGTTGTTCGCGTTCGGGTTCGGACTCGTCCTCGTCGCCACGTTTCTCATCAACCACTTCGACCTGTTCGGGCTTCGACAGGTGTGGTTGTACCTCCTCGGCCGCGAATACCAGCCGCTGCGGTTCGCCACGCCAGGACCCTATCGCCTCATCAGGCACCCGTTGTACCTGGGCTGGCTCTTTGCCTTCTGGGCTACGCCGACGATGACAGTGACGCACTTGCTGTTCGCCGTGATGACGACGGGGTACATCTTCGTGGCCATCCGGTTCGAAGAGGGCGACCTGATCGACGCTCATCCCGAGTACGCCGAATACCGCCGCCGGGTGCCGATGATCGTCCCGATGCCGGTCAAGCGATCGGCTGGCGCGGTCCGGACAGCCTCTACGATCGGCGTTCTCGTCCTGCTGTGCGCGTGGCCAAGCCGCGCACTCGCCCAGGACCACTCTCATGCGGCCTCGACGGCCGACCGAAAGGGTGGCAATGCGCTCGTCCAGGCCGTACGGGAAGCGACGGAACGGTTCAAGGACGTGGCCGTGGCGGAGAACGAGGAGTATCACCTCCTGTTCGGATGTGTCAGTGGCGCCGATTACGGCTCGATGGGCCTTCACTATGTCAATCTCGCCCTCGTCTTCGACGGCGGCGAGCTCGACCCTGCACACCCCGAGATCGTGTTGTACGAGCCGCTCCCAAACGGGCGGCTGCGGATTACCGGTGCCGACTTCCTGGTTCCGGCGAAAGACTGGGACGAAAAGCACCCCGGCGACCCGCCGCAGCTCATGGGACAGCTCTTTCATCGGTTCGACAGCCCCAACCGGTTCGGACTTCCGGACTTCTACACGCTCCACGTCTGGGCGTGGAAGGACAACCCGACCGGCACGTTCGTAAATTGGCATTCCAACGTTTCATGTGATGGATACCAGGGGCAGTAACCGCGGATCCGGGCACGAACACGGTTCGAGGACGGAGACGGTTCCCATGGCCATGTGGACTGGAAACTTCAACCTGCGGAACGCCATCCTCACGACTCTGGGCCTCGTGTGCGCCGTGCTCGGCATCGTCGGGGTGTTCGTCCCGGGGCTTCCGACGACGGAATTCATCCTCGCCGCTTCGTATCTGTTCTCACGAAGCTCGCCCGCGCTCGAGGGCTGGCTCGAACGGCACCCCTGGCTTGGCCCGCCGCTGCGCCGATTCAGGGAGACGCGAGGCATGCCGCGAAGGGCCAAGGCGCTCGCGCTCGTGTCGATGTGGACGGGGCTCGGGATCAGCCTTCACGCGTTGGCAGCAATGGGGGTCGGCGTACAGGCTGCGGTTCTCACCATGGGGCTGGCCGGAACCTTCACGATCCTGTTCGTCGTCCGTACAACCGCCGCTCGACAGCCGCTCATCCTGTCGTAGCGCGGGCCGGGGCGGAGCGCATGTTCCGCCCCGGGCTCATTCGGCGCACCCTCCGCAAGTTCCACATTCCAACTCCAAGCGAGTCTTGATGGTGGTTGGTCGTTGATAGTTGGCGGTTGACACGACAATGCGAGTTGCTGTCACGCACGCTCGACGAGAGCCTGAACCATCAGAAGATCGCCATTCTTGTCGAACGCGTTGCGCAACCGGTCGTCACGGAGCCGCTCGCGGACGCGATTCAACGCCGCAAGCGCCCGCTCGAATGCGAGCCGGGCCTCGTCCTGCCGACGCACCTCGAGCAGGAAGTGACCAAGCGCGATCTCCGTTTTCCAGTGCTGCACAGGGTTCCCGACCGTCACGGCCAAATCACGCGCTCGCCTCAAATGGTCCTCCGCCGCATCCCAGTCGCGTTCGGCGCGAGCGATTTCACCGGCGAGCCGCCACCCCTTCACCATGTTCTTGCGCGAGCCGGTGCGAGTGGCCAGCGTAAGGCACTCGGCACTGTGCGATCGCGCCGTGCGCAGATCGCCTCGGGCGAGGGCCAGTTCGCCCATGCCGGCAAACATCCGGATCGAATACCGGTAGCGCATCCACAGCGCGCCTTGCGGATTCGCCCAGTAGCGGAAGACTTCGTCGTACCACTCCTGCGCACGGCTCAGATCACCATTGGCGCGCGCGATCTCCGCGAGATTCAGCTCTGCATTCGGCTGCGTCCCTGGATCGGTACGCCTGCGTCCGATCCGCGCGCTGGTTGCGTTGAGTTCCTCGGCCTGACCGAGGTCGCCTAGGTCGGCGAACAGCCATCCCAGGCAGTTCAGCAGGCGGTGGTGGATCGCTTCGTCCCCGACGCGCTTGGCCAGCGACAGCCCTTCGGTGAAAGAGGCGAGCGCCTCATCGTAGTCGCCCTTGCCGGTGAGCGTCAGACCTCGCAGGAAGCAGCTGAATAGCAGCGGAAAGAGCAGGCCGCTTTCTCGTGCGAGTAATTGCCCTTCATCCTGCAACCGCGCGGCCGGATCGTAGTCGCCGGCCCAGTTCCGGAGCAGCCCGGCCGCCGACATCGAGAGCGAGCGATGCATCAGGTCCCCCGCCCGCGTGCTGATGGTCATGGCCTTGTCGAGCGAATCGCGGCTCTCGTCGAGGACGCCCGTCACCGCTCGAATGAAGCCGATCGTAAAGTGCGCCCGCCCCTGCACCGCGAGAGCGCCCGCGGGCTCGGCCACGGCCAGCGCTTCGCGCGAAAAGCGAACCGCGGCATCGAGGTTGCGGCCCCACGTCCACGCCCACCCGATCGTCGCCAGGGCCTCGGCCTCCTTGACGCGGTTGCCCGTCAGCCTCGCCAGCGGCAGGATCCGCTCGCCTTCGTCGGCCGAGCGCTCGAATTCGCTGGTCACGAAGTAGAGCGCTGCCTTGGCTTCGTGAATGGCAATCAGTGTCTCCGGGTCCCCGACGCCGCCAGCCAATCGTTCGGCCGCGCGGCGAGCCTCGTCGTAGAGCGCAAGCGCTTCGCGTGTCGCGAAGGTTCGCTCGGCCTGCTGCGCCGCGGCGAGGAGGTACTCGAGCGACTTGTCCCATTGCTGCGCCTGCGTGAAGTGATGGGCCAGCAGGCCAACGTGCTCCGACAACCGATCGGCGTAGACCTGTTCGATGGCCGCGCCAATCCGGGCGTGCTGAACCTGCCGCTCGCTCTCAGGCTGCGCCTCGTAGGCCACCTCCTGAATCAGGGTGTGCTTGAAGGCGTACACCACTTCCGGCCAGACGCGCGCGTTGTGAATGAGCTCGGCCGAACGCAACGATCGCAGCCGGTCTTCGAGGTCCGCCGGTGTGGCCGCCACCACCCGTTCCAGCACGCGGCGAGGGAACTCCCGGCCGATCACCGCCGCTACCCGAATCACTTCGCGCGACGGAGCATCGAGGCGCTCCAGCCGCCCGAGCAGGACGTCCTGCACGCTATCGGGCACGTCGATCTTCGCAGCAGTGGGCTGGCGAAGGCCAACTTCCCCTTCGCGATATTCGAGCAGCCCGCGCTCGTGCAGGGAGCGCAGCAACTCCTCGACGAAGAATGGGTTGCCCTCTGTCTTCTCGTCCACGAGCTGCTGTAATTCAGGAGAGAGTTCGGAGGCCCCGACGAGCGAAGCTCCGATCGCACCGGCATCGTGCCGCGAAATCCGCGACAAGGTGAGTTGCGTGGCGAACACGTTCTGGGCGAACGGCAGCGCATAACCAGTCCGGTGCGTCGCACACAACAGGATGCGCGCTGACGTGAGGCTTTCGGTCATCGTCGCCAGGAAGTCTCCTGTAGCCGGATCCATCCAGTGCAGATCCTCGAGGACGACGATGAGCGGTCGGACAGTGGATGTGGCCTGGAGGAACTGACCGACGGCCTCGAAGACGCCGGCACGGCGAAGCTTCGGATCGAGAGGTGCGTCCGAAGCGTCGGGCGCTTCGATCGAGAGCAGCGAACGAAGAAACCGAACTGAGGGCCGGAAGGGCTCGCCGAAGGCGGCTGTCGCCTGATCGATGCGGAGGCCGATCGCGTCCTCGGAGTCGGCCGCCTGAATCGAAAACGCGTGCTTCAACAGGTCGATGAGGGGATGAAACGGCAGCGAGCTTCCGAAGGACACCGCGGATCCCTTCAGCCACGAGGCACGATCCTTCGTGAGCCGTCGGAACTGGTCCAGGAGGCGTGTCTTGCCGATGCCGGCGTCGCCGGCGAGAAGCACCGCGTGGCCTCGTCCCTGCTCGACCTGGGCGAGCAGATCTTCGAGCAATGCGATCTCGCGCGTGCGCGAGACGAACGGAGTGGCCTGTCGATCGACGTCCGCCAAGCCCACGACGCGCCACATGCGTGGCGGCTCTGCTGCCGCAGCGAGCGGCTCGATGTCGAACCGGCGTTCCAGGAACGGCTTGGTCGTCGCCGACGCGAGGATCCGCCCCGCCGCTCCCGTCTCGAGCATTCCGTCGACGACGCGCTGGGCGGCGTGTCGCGCTTCTGCGTCGAGCTCGACGCGATCCTCGAGCCGGCCGACGAGCATTTCATCCGTGTGAAGTGCGATTCGCAAACCGCTCGCGGCGGCATCGCCGGCGGCGACGGCACGCAGGGCGGCAAAGGCGGCGTGTGCAGCATGCTGCGCCGCGTCTTCGGCGACGTCCAGACCGAACGCCGCCTTGACACACGACGACCCCAACTCGACGACACGGCCGCCGAACGCACCGGTCTTCGCGGCGATCTCCTCGAGCAGGCGGACGCGTTCGTGCTCCGCCGCGGCGGGCTGCGAGTCGCCCAGATCGGCTTGCAGCAACGTGATGCGCGTGCGCTGCCACCGCACGCGGTCCTCGTCACCCGTCCGATGCGGCGGCGACAGCGTCTTGCGGCGTTGACCGGACTTGTCTTCGCTCAAACCGTGACGTTCCATGCGGTAGCGGAACGTGTTGCGCGGCAGGCTCAGACGCGCCGCGGCACGGGAGATGTTTCCTCCCTCGGCGCGCAACGCTTCCTCTATGCGGCCGCGCTCGAGCGCCGCCATCTGCTCGTCCACACTGCCGCTGCCCCGCGAAACGGATACCGGGATGCGCGGCGTGCGCGGCAGGCGCAATGCGGCCGCCGTCACCTGCTCCGACTCGGAGAGAAGCGCCACGCGCTCCATCAGGTTGGCCAGCTCCCTGACATTGCCCGGCCACGCGTACGCCAGGAGCGCCGCTTCCGCGTCGGAGGAGAGAGCCTTGAGCGGCAGCCCATACTCGCCGCACGCACGATCGAGGTAGTGACGGGCGAGGAGCAGCACGTCGGTTCCGCGTTCGCGAAGCGGCGGCAACTGGATCGTCACGACCGCCAGGCGGTGATACAGATCCTCGCGGAATCGTCGAGACCGGATGGCGACCGCCAGGTCCTCGCTCGTGGCCGAGAGAACCCACGCATCGGCAGGTTCGGCGCGTGTGCTGCCGAGCCGCCTCACCGTCCGATCCTCGAGTACCTTGAGCAGCTTCGTCTGCAGGGCGTCGGGCATGAGGCCGATCTCGTCGAGGAACATCGTGCCGCGATGGGCAACTTGCAAGAGCCCAGCCTTGGCCTGCTTCGCATCGGTGAATGCGCCGCGCTCGAAGCCAAAAATCTCCGCCTCGAGCAACGTATCGGGAATGGCCGCGCAGTTGACGTCCACGAACGCGGCGTCCGAACGTGGGCCGATCTGATGGATCATGTGCGCGACGAGGCCCTTGCCGGTGCCCGTCTCACCCTGGATGAGCACCGGCGGCAGCCGCTTCAGCGGGGTGGCTGGCCGCGCGAGCAGACGCGTCAGCTCCTCCCGAACGGCAGACAATGCCGGGCTCGTACCGAGCAGTTGATGCAGCACGTGCCGATCCTATCGAATACACTGTCTCCTTTCGAGCGACCGCAGCCGCTTCCAAGCACGAGCGAGCGCCTCCCAAGGTGGGCTCTTTGGGGTCCTGCCAGATGTCAGCCGACCAACCGCTACGCACGGTACACAGCCGGGTAGTTCGGATCACGCATTGGGTGACCAGCCTCGCTGTCGTCGCGCTCCTCGTGAGCGGCTACGTGCTCGTGATGACGCACCCTCGCCTGTATTGGGGGAACGTCGGCAATCTCGACACGCCGGCATGGCTCACGCTGCCCATCGAGCAGACACTGGGGGAGTCGGGATGGGGCCGCAGCCTGCATTTTCTCGGGGCCTGGGTCCTGGTGCTCACTGGAATCGTTTACGTCTTCTGGAGCATCGCATCGCACCATTTCGCGAGGGATCTGGTGCCGCGGCGCGAAGAACTCAGCACTCGACACGTCCGGCAGGAATTCAGCAGGCAACTGCGCTGGCGGATTCCAAGGGGCGCGCGATACGGGCTGGCGCAGAGAGTCACCTATCTCCTCGTGGTCGCGGTGCTCGTACCGGTGGTCGTCCTGACCGGACTGACGCTCTCTCCCGCCGTGACGGCGGCGTACCCATTCCTGTTTTCACTGTTCGGCGGGTTCCAGTCGGCACGGACGATCCATTTCCTCGACTCGCTTGCGCTGGCCCTGTTTCTCATCGTGCATGTCATCATGGTGGTACGTTCCGGCTTCACCGATCAGATGAGATCGATGACCTTCGGAGAGCCCTCCTATGGAGAAGATCCGCATCTCACGACGGACGTTGTTGGCAACCGGCGCTAGCGCCCTGGCGGGCAGCTGGCTTTCCGGTTGCAACGACCTCGTCCAACGCTCCTCAGGAAGCCTTCTCGGCGCCGCCGACGCATTCACCTACGCGGTGCATCGCGCTCTTCTTCCGCAGCAGGCGCTCGCCCGAGAGTTCACGCGCGACAGCGTGTCCGTGCTGCCGGCGAACGGCACGACGAATCCGGACGACGAAAATTATCAACGCCTGCTCAAAGGCAACTTCGCCGAATGGCGTCTTCCGATTGCCGGCCTGGTGACACAGCCGGTAGCGATGTCATTGAACGATCTGCAGCGCTTTCCGGCGCGGACGCAAGTCACGCAGCACACGTGCGAGGAGGGCTGGTCGGGGATCGCCGAGTGGACGGGAGTGCAATTGAGCCGCGTTCTGGCCGCCGCAGGGATCAAACCGGAAGCGCGGTACGTCGTCTTCCACACGGTGGACGGCTGGTGGGACAGCCTCGACATGTCGGATGCCTTGCATCCCCAGACGATCCTGGCCTACGGCATGAACGGTCGAGACCTGCCCGTGCCGCATGGGGCGCCCGTGCGTCTTCGCGTGGAGCGCCAACTCGGCTACAAGAGCCTGAAGTTTCTCGAGACCATTACGGTCACCGATCGGCTCGACAACGTCGAGGACGGGACGGGGGCCGTCGGCGTGGCCGAAGGATACGCCTGGTACTCGGGAATCTGACCGACGTGATTCGCTGCGATGCGCTCGTCGTTGGCGGCGGTCCTGCCGGGTCGACAGCGGCGAGGCTGCTTCGGCTGGCGGGATGGGATGTCGTCGTTGCCGATCGCGCCCGGTTCCCGCGAGACAAGGTGTGCGCCGGATGGCTCACGCCGGACGTGTTTCCGCTACTCGATCTCACGCCCGCCGAATACCAGGCCAGCGGCTGCACTTTTCAGGAGATCTCCGGGTTTCGAACCAGCGTGATGGGCGGTCGCCCGATCGAGACTCGTTACGGGCGGGTGGTCAGCTACGCAATCCGCCGTTGCGAGTTCGACACGTTTCTATTGCGCCGCGCCGCGGCGAGCGTACTCGAGGACACGTTCGTTCGGACGATCCGCCGCGATCGGGACAGGTGGATTGTCAACGACGCAGTTGAGGCGGCCGTCGTGATCGGCGCGGGCGGGCACTTCTGCCCGGTTGCGCGTCACCTCACCAATCACATCGACGACAGCGAGCCCATCGTCGCAAAGGAAGCGGAGTTTCCGCTTGGCAGTGGGCGCACGCGGGTGTCGGGCTCGACGCCGCAGCTTTTCTTCTGCCGCGACTTGCAGGGGTATGCGTGGTGCGTGCGCAAGGGAGACTATCTCAACGTCGGCATCGGCCGTCGCCACAATCTTGGCTTCAACGAGCACGTGAGGGCCTTCGTCTCGTTTCTCGAAGCGCATGACGTCATCACCAACGTCGCCGATGCCCGCTGGCATGGGCACGCATACTTCGGCTCGGGCGTGGGGGCGCGGCCGGTGATCGGTCCAGGAATGGCGCTCGTAGGAGATGCGGCCGGCCTCGCGTATCCCGAAAGCGGAGAGGGCATTCGTCCGGCGATCGAGTCCGGGCGACTCGCCGCCGAAACGCTCATTGCGGCTCGCGGCCGGCACGGCGTCGAGGATCTCGAACCGTACGCACAGGCCCTCCGCCGGCTTCATCCCGCCGTTCGGCAGAATCCCGCGCCTCTGCGTGCCGTCTTGGCCGCAGCGGGGCGAGTACTTCTCAACTCGCGCGCCTTCACCAGGCACGTGCTCCTCGATCGCTGGTTTCTTCGCGCGGCCTGACTCGGAATCTCACTTCTCGTACGGCGCGTTGCGAGAATCCTGCGGGTGGGAGTTGGAGGTTCGGAGTTGGGAGCTCGCGCCGACGCATTCGCCGCCGCTGACCGACGTCAACGTGGCATTGCCAATCCACGCGCCAGACACGCTGGCGCCGCCGACGGCGTCGTGTGCGACGGGGCGCACAGGAGCAGCAACGCTGGCACGGCGAGTACCGCATTGGTGGGCGAATGAGCTTACTCGGTTGTCCGCCGACCAGAGGGTGCGCGCTCCGCGACGTCCCGCCGGCAATCTGCGAGAATGTGCCGCGATGGCAGTTCGAGCCTGGCTGACGGCCACGTCGCTGCTGGTGACGATGGTGGTGAGGGTTCCCGAGGCGCAGCGGGCCGCGGTGAAGCTGACCGATGTCGCCGGCGAAGCCGGAATCGATCTCCTCAACGTATCGGGCGGCGCGGCGAAGGATTACATCGTGGACGCCAACGGCAACGGCGCTGCATTCTTCGACTACGACAACGACGAGGACCTCGACATCTTGATCGTCAACGGATCGACACGGGAGCACTTCGCGCAAGGCGGCGATCCGATGGTCGCGCTGTATCGGAATGACGGCAGCGGCCGCTTCCGCGACGTGACCGCGTCGAGCGGGTTCGATCGCCGCGGGTGGGGATCGGGAGCGTGCGTCGGTGACTACGACAACGACGGGAACCGTGACGTCTACGTCACCGCCTTCGGCGCCGATGCGCTGTGGCGGAATGCGGGCAACGGCCGATTCGTGGACGTCACTCGCAGCGCCGGCTTCGCGGAGACGCGATGGGGCACGAGTTGTGCGTTCGCCGACTACGACCACGATGGATACCTCGATCTCTACGTCGCCAACTACGTCGCGTTCGACGACCGCACCATCCCGGCGCGCGGCGCCACGTCCAACTGCCGGTTCATGGCCACCGATGTCTTCTGCGGGCCCAAACGGCTCGCCGGCGATCCCGACGTGCTCTACCACAACAACGGCGACGGCACCTTCTCGGATGCCACGGTCAGTACCGGAGTGAAGGATCCGGGTTACTACGGTTTCGGCGTGGTCTTCACCGACCTGAACGACGATGGGTGGCCGGATATCTATGTGGCGAACGACTCGGTGCCCAACCTCCTGTTTCGCAATCGTGGCAACGGTACGTTCGTCGAGGAGGGCCTTGTGTCCGGCGCGGCGGTGAGCGGCGATGGACGGGCGCAGGCCGGCATGGGCGTGGACGCCGGCGACTACAACGGCGACGGACTGCCCGACCTGATCGTCACGAACTTCTCGCACGACTACAACACGCTGTACGAGAACGGCCCGCCTGGAGTGTTCACCGACCGGAGCTACGCACTGGGCATCGCCGCCACCGCCGGGCCTTACCTTGGCTGGGGTGTCAAGTTCGTCGATCTCGACAACGACGGCCTGCTCGACGTGTTCATCGCGAACGGACACGTCTATCCGGAGGTTGACAAGCACGGCCTCGGTACCCGCTATCAGCAACGCAAGCAGGTGTTCCTCAACGAAGGCGCCCGGTTCCGGCACGCGAGCGCAGACATCGGCGGGGGGCTGCTGCTCGAGAAGTCGAGCCGCGGCGCGGCGTTCGGCGACTACGACAACGACGGCGACATCGACGTGCTCGTCATCAACATGAACGATCGTCCCACGTTGCTCCGCAATGACACCGCCTCGAGTCATCACTGGCTCACCGTTCGCCTCGCCGGGAGCAAGAGCAACAGGGACGGCATCGGCGCGCGGATCCGCATCGAGGCGGGCAAGCGGCGGCAGACCACGACGGTACGCGGCGACGGGAGCTACATGTCGCACAGCGACACGCGTGCGCACTTCGGCCTTGGCGACGCGACACGCATCGACCGGCTCGAGATCCGGTGGCCGAGCGGTGCCGTCGACACGGCAACCGGCCTTGCCGCCGATCGCTTCTATCTCGCGCGCGAGGGAGCGGGTGTCGCGCCGCTCCGCTAGTTCACGCGATTTCTCTCTCTTCTACGCTTCTGTCCATGGCTGCCGGTGTCGTAAGATTTCCCATCCACTGAGGGCTTCACATGAATTCCGAGGCGGTTGCAGCAGCTCCCGGGCATGCCTCCTGGCGTGTCGCCACGTTCCTCGTGCTCGTCGGCATAGCGGCGCTCGTGTTCGTCGGCGCTGCCGCCCTTCCCTACTACTTGTCAGCGTCGTACGGTCCTCCTGAGTACGCGCCGAGGAGGGGCTGGCTCATGCTCCACATCAGCGGCGGACTCGTCGCGCTTCTCACCGGGCCGGTCCAACTGTGGCTGGGGCTGTCGGACCGCGGCATGACCTGGCATCGGCGAATGGGAACTGCGTACGTGGTCGCCGTCGGCGTCGGGTCGATCGGCGGGTACTTCATGGCCTTCAATACCGACTTCGGGTGGCAGTTCGGGGCCAGTCTGGCCAGCCTGGCAACGGCATGGGTGGCAACGACAGCGATGGCCTTTCTGGCCATCAGACGATCGCTCGTCGAGCAGCACAAGGAATGGATGATCCGCAGCTACGTGCTGACGTTTGCGTTCGTGATCTTCCGGGTGATCTTTCCGGCACTGCAAGCCAACCAGATCGGAACGGCCTCCGAACAGCTCGCTGCTGCAGGGTGGCTCTGCTGGCCGCTTCCCCTCCTCGCGACCGAACTGTTCCTGCAGGGGCGGAAGATCCTGCGCGTTCGGGCGTAGGACACAAGGCGATTCTACGGAACGATCTGCCCCGCGCACGTGCACGGGGCAGACGTGGACGCGCTACTTGCAGGTTTCGGCAACGACCTTCACCGATTCGACGTCCATCAACGGCGGCCGCAGCACGTTCTGCTTGCCCGCCGCGTCGTCGGCTGGCGGCGCACTTGGCTGCTGCACCGGTCCGGTCACTTCCACCTTCTTGTTGACGTGGGTAGGCCACTCGGTTTGCGAAGAACCGGCGAGCACGTACATCTTCGCCGAAGCACCTTCGACGTTGTTCAGCACATAGGCCGTGCCGCCGTCGGTCGTCTTGGCCTGCATAACACAACCGGTAAGTGTCTCCTTGGGAGCCTGCTGCTTCTCTGGTTGCGAAGGCGCCGGCTCTTGGGCGAATACGTTCACT
>Ga0111539_10005094_pt1 | contig 17051 bp, 19 predicted proteins | sample RhiMethybrSRZTD1_FD_79667 | JGI IMG/M metagenome (GOLD analysis project Ga0111539, IMG submission 79667) | Populus rhizosphere microbial communities from Tennessee, USA - Rhizosphere MetaG P. TD hybrid SRZTD1 (version 2) (version 2) | ecosystem: Host-associated > Plants > Roots > Rhizosphere >... | reverse complement strand
CCCGAAGTGGTTGGGCCAGTACCAGCCTTCCCAGTCCATCAGCTCGACGCCCATCTTCTGCTGGACCTCGTCGAAGGCCGTGCGGACGATGCCTGTGTCGCTCATTCGCTCTCCTTGGTGAGTTCGGGGTCGAAGCCTAAAGCGTGCGACATGGCCAGGGAAATCGCCGTGAGCATTCGCGTCGCCTCGGTAATCGCCGCGGAGTCGAAGCGTGAAGCAGGCCCCTGCACCCCGACGATGGCCGCAAGGCTGCCGTCGGGGCCGAATACCGGAGCCGCAATCGCGTTCAGATCGGGCTCACGTTCGCCCTCGGCGGTCGCGAAGCCTTGGCGCCGCACCTCGTCGAGCTCGGCTTCGAGACGCGTACGTGCGGTGACGGTGCGGTCGGTGAAGCGAGCAAGCCGGCTCCGCGGCAGCTCGGCGGTGCCGAACGCGAGCCCGACCTTTCCGGCCGCCGTCGCGTGCGCGACGCTCGGGCGGCCGAGCTCTGCGACGCTCACGACCGAGCCTGGGGCTTGGACGAAGTCGATGGTGATCGCGTCGGGGCTGGACGGCGCCGAGAGCGTCGTCGTCTCTCCGGTCCGGCGCGCAAGGATCTCGAGCAGGGGACGCAGCGCCTGCCTCGTGTCCAGTCTCGCGTGGACGAGGTTGCCGTAGACCATGAGGCGGCTCCCCAGGCGGTAGCGGCCCGTCTCGTCGTTGTAGGCGACGAACCCACCGTTCGCGAGCGTGGCCAGAATCCGCGAGACCGTGCTCGCGCCGATCCCGGTTCGTCGGGCGATCTCGTTCGTGCCGAGCTCGGGAGTCTCGAGGAAGGCGTCGAGCACGACGATCGCGCGCTCGACGGCGGCGACGGTGCGCTGGGCTGGTTTTCCTGTCCGGGCCATGCTACGTTTCGATCAGATTCTGGCACACTATTGCCCAGGAGGCAATTCATGGCAACGCTCCCGAAGTCCTGTCCCTACGTCGTCGTCGGCGCCGGCATCCACGGCCTCTCCACCGCCTACCACCTGGCGAAGGAGCTCTCCGCGCGCGGTCTCGGCTCAGGGGCGGACGTCGTCGTCCTCGAGAAGTCGCGCCCGGGCGCCGGAGCCTCCGGAATCGCCTGCGGGGTCGTCCGCAACAACTACTTCCAGCCGGCGATGAGCGAGCTCATGCAGGCCTGCGCCGAGGTCTGGGAGTCCGATCCGGACGCCTACGCGTACAACGCGGTCGGCTACATCGCGCTCGGCCCGCCGGTGCAGGAGCCGGACCTCGCGGAGACGTTCGAGCGCCAGGAGCGGATCGGGTACCGCTCGACGTTCATCACCGGCGAGGCCGAGGTCGACCGGCACATGAAGGAGCTCTTCCCCGACTGGCGCGCGCAGGGCGTCACCGCCTGCCTGCATGAGTCTCAGGGCGGCTTCGCGTTCAACCAGGACTCCGTCGACGGGCTCGCAGCGAACGCCCGCGGCGAGGGCGTCGAGATCCTCACGGGCGTCGAGGTGACCGGGCTCGAGCTGGGACCGGACGACGCCGTCACGGCTGTCGAGACGGACCAGGGCCGGATCGAGGTCGGCGAGCAGGTCGTCATCGCTCCGGGCCCGTGGGCGAAGAGCTTCTGGCGCATGCTCGGCCTCCCGATGGAGATCGACATCCGCACACCGTCGGGCGATGTCGTGAAGGACCAACCCATGTGGACGTACTGGAACCTGCAGGAGGGCGAGATCACCGTCGACCCGCTCATGTTCGCCACCGCCGATGGAAGCGCGCCGCCGGTCATCCATCTGGACACGGACGCGCCGCTCGTGGCCGACGACGGCCAGCTCATCAGCGACGAGCTCTGGGGGATCTACTACAAGCGCGACCGCCACGGCGTCCAGGGCGGTGCCGCGCCGCTCGTCGTCGAGGGTGACGTGGAGCTCGACCCCTATCCGTCCACGACCGACGTCGACCCCGGCTTCGCGGACATGTGGTGCGCGGCGCTTTCGCACTCCATGAGCCGTTTCGAAGGCTGCCGCCCGCTCTACAAGCAGGCGCGCTCAGGAGGCGTCGGAGCCTTCACCGCGGACAACTTCCCGGTCTTCGACTACATGAAGCCGAACGTCTACACGATCCTCGACTCGAACCACGGCTACAAGATGATCGGGGTCGGGCGCGAGGTCGCGAAGGTGGTCGTCGGTGAGCACTCGAGCCTGCTCTATCCCTTCCGCTTCGAGCGCTTCGCGACGGGCGACTTGCACCCCGTCTCGCATTCGCCGTACCCCTGGAGCTAGACGGCCGGCTCGTCTGGCGGCGGCGAGGAAGCCAAGGTTCGCTCGGCGGCCCGGGCGAGGTCCCACGCCGTGATCAGGAGCAGTGCGACCAGCACGGCCGCGATGATGCTCGCCAGGATGAGGAGCCGGAGCGCGTCGGTCTGGGCGTCATCGAACGCCTTCTCCGTCTCCGCCGCGCGCGCGGCCTCGAGGGTCGCGAGCTCGTCCGCCCCATCCGCCGCCTGCTGGAAGTTTCTGATCTCGGGCCCCAGGAAGAGGCGCTTGACCTCGTCGGCGTTGCCGTTCTGCAGCGCCCGGTAGGCGATGACGTCGAGAGCCATGAACGCGTTGAAGGCCCGCTCGATGTCCCCGAGAAGCTTCTGCTCGGCCGGGGTCGTGAGCTCGTCCTTTGCCGTGGCGAGGTCCTCCCGGAAGGCCATGACCGAGCGCAGGAAGATGGGCCGACTCGCGCCGTTGTCGTAGCCGTAGGCCGTCTGCCAGCCGTTGAAGTCCGTGATGTCGTACTTGAGCTCGAGCGCGAGCGCCTGTGCCTGGCCGGCCTCACGTACGTCGTCGAACTTGTCTCCGAGGCTGTTCATGCCCCAGATCCCGACTCCGGCCGTGAGGGCCAGGCCGGCTACGGCGACGACGATCGCGGTCACGAGCTTGGCGCGAATGGTCATGAGCCGGGGGTTGGACTGACGCTCGCGGGAGCGGGGATCGGCGTCGTCGGAGGCGGGTTCACGTCGCCTTCGAGAAGCCCCAGCCTGCGGGCGAGCCAGCGCTTCGTCGTCGACTGAAGTCCGAGCGTGACGATGATCGCAAGTGCGACCGACGTGACGACCAGGTCGGAGTCGGGCACGCGCATGCTGACAATGATCCCAGCAAGCGCGGCCGGAACAACCCCCGTCTCGCGGGTCCAGGCGAGGAAGACGAGCTCCTCCCGGGTCCATGAGCCTCTCCGGTCGACGAGCAGGCACGCGAGGACGACGAGCGGCCGTGCGACGAAGATGAGCGTCGCGAGGACTGCGAGAGCCGGCCAGAAATGGTCGGCCATCGCGTGCCAGGGAAGGTTTGCCCCGAGCGTGATGAAGACGAGCATCACCATCGAGTGCGACACCGTTGAGACGAACGCGCGCATCTCGTCCTCGTGATGGGTGTGCATGCCAAGTCCGAGAAGCGGCATGTTCCCGAGGATGAGCCCGGCGAGGAACGCGCCGAGATAGCCGCTTCCTCCCGCGGAGTCGATGGAGAAGAAGCTGCCTGCTACCACCGCGATCACGACGATCGCCGCCGACTCGCGCCAGATGCCGGTACGCCGGCTCGAGACGACGGCTGAAAGGACGATCCCGAACACGATTCCGAGCGCGGTCGAGAGCGCCAAGTCGACGAGGAAGTCCGTCATCGGCGTCGTCAGAGAGGCGCTCCCGCTGAGGACGACTCCCGCGAAGGCGAGGGCGAGGACGGCGCCGGTCGGATCGTTCAGCGCCGACTCGGCGATGATCGTCTGCGACACCTTTGCGCGCAGGCGCACCCGCTCGAACAGCGGGATGAGGATGGCCGGATCGGTGGGCGAGAGCGCGGCGCCGATGAGGAGGCCGGTCGTGAGTGGGACGCCGAAGACCGCGGCAGCCACGCCGCCCGTCAGAAGCGCGGTGAGCACGACCCCCGGTATCACGAGCATGAGCAGCCCGATCGCAACCTTGCTCAGGATCGTGAGCGAGAGCTGCAGCCCACCGTGGAAGAGGATGAAGGAGACCCCGAGGGTGAGGATGAGCTCCGCGCCCATCGAGTCGAGCGGGATGTCGATCGCGCCGGCGACCGAGGGCCCGAGCAGCGCGCCCGCTCCGAGCAGCAACAGCATCGGCGGGACGCGCAGCAACTCCGCGAGGAGCTCGGCCCCGAGCCCGGCCGCGAGCATCAACGTGATCGTGAGGATGACGTCCTTCGTCGTCACGTGGCTCGATTGTGACTTCTTGGCCCGACCTCGTCACCCCGGGGTTGCAGGACCAGCGATCCTGGGACACACTCCACGGCGTGCTGCTCTTCTGGCTGCTCGGGATGTATCCCTACGTCCTGCTCCTCACATGGGCGCTCGCGATCTACCTCACCTGGATCGAGGTGCGGGAGCAGCAGATGGACCGGCGGCACAAGCTCTGGTGGATCCAGCTCACCGTCCTCGTCCATTTCCCGGGATACCTTGCCCTCCGTTTCTGGGTCTTCTACCGACGCCGACGCGCAACCGCGTAGCCTCGGCGAGCGGCTTCGCGAAGTCACATGGGCGCGCGTCGCGTTCATGGTGGCGCTCATCGTGGTTGCTCTTCTGATCAGCCGGCTCTCCGGGCGCGGCGAGCAGCAGGTCAGCCAGGAGCGGGCGGTGGAAATAGCCCGCCCGCAGGTCGACTTCACGCCCGAGGGGCACAACATCCGTCTTGTGCGGCGCGGCATTCCTCCTCGCGCCTTCTGGGCTGTGTCGTTCTGGATCAAGGATGCGACCGGCCATGCGACCGATGTGATGATCGTCCTCGTCGACGCTTCAACTGGACAGATCGACCAGGTCAGTAGCGGAACGTAAGCCACTCTTCGGCTGTGTGACTTACATACAGGACTCGGCGACCAAAGTGTCATTCGTCGCCATTGCCGGTCGGGAGAGGCCTTTCTAGCCTCGCGCGAGTCCACCCTACGTCGGTTCGCAACGCCGATCGGAGAGTGACGCGATGGTCGTTTCGATGTTGAGCGGTATCTCCTGGCTGCTCGCGCAGGCGCCGACCACGCAGGAATTGGCCGACAAGCTGACGCTCGACAGTCAGATCCTGTCGGAGCAGTTCTACTACTTCACCGTCGCGATCATGTGGCTCATCCACGTCGGCTTCATGTCGTACGAGGCCGGCGCCGGCCGGCGCAAGAACGTCATGGCGACTGCGATGAAGAACATCCTGACGATCGCCGTCGTGACACCGACGTTCTACTACTTCGGCTGGTGGATCTACGGCTGCTTCAGCACGGGGATCATCCCGTTCTCGCCGGGCGACTTCCTGAACAGCGCGGGCGAGGCGCTACCGGGCACCTCGTCCTCCGAGGCTCTGATGGCGAACTTCTGCTCGACCACGTATCCGTGGGCGGCCAACTTCGGGCCCAACCTCACGGATCACCTCTCGGGCGTCTTCTGGGCCGCGTTCCTCCTCTTCTCCTGGACGACCGCGTCGATCCTCTCCGGTGCGCTGATCGAGCGGGTGCGGCTCTCGGCCTACCTGATCCTCGGCTCCATCCTCGGCTCGGTCATCTGGATCCTCGACGCCTCGTGGGGTTGGAGCGCCTACGGCTTCCTGCCGATGCGGTACGGATTCCACGACTCGATCGCGGGGCTCGTCGTGCACGGCGTCGCGGGCGCCTTCACCCTCGGCGTCCTCCTGAACCTCGGCCCGCGGATCGGCAAGTACACGCGGGACGGGCTGGCGCGGACCTTCCGGCCCCACAACCTGCACATCACGCTGATGGGGCTGATGCTCATCTTCACCGGCTTCTACGGTTTCTACGCCGCCTGCCTCGTCATCCAGTCGACGACCTTGCCCGGCTGGGGCAACATCTACTTCAACCCGACGACGCTCTCGGCGATCACCTTCGCGATCACGATCGGCTTTGCGGGCGGCTTCACGGGCGGTTACTTCGCCAGCCGCGGGGACCCATTCTGGACGCTCTCCGGAGGCCTCGCAGGCGTCATCTCGGTTTCTGCAGGGGCGGACATCTACGCGCCGAGCCTCGATTACTTGATCTCCATGTTCGGGGGCGCGCTGTGTGTCTACGCGGGCAACTTCATCGAGAAGAAGCTCCGGATCGATGACGCGGTCGGAGCGGTGGCGGTGCACGGAGTCGCGGGCTTCTGGAGTCCGCTCGCCGTCGGTCTCTTCGCGGCCGGTTACCCGACCGGGCTGAACAACATCGACACATCGCTGACGGGCCAGCTCTACGCGATGATGGTCTTCCTGCCACTCGGGTTCTTCGGCGGCTACATCCCGTCGTGGGTCCTCAAGAAGCTCAACCTACTGCGGGTGCCGCCCGAGGTCGAGCTCGAAGGCCTCGACCAGGCCGAGTTCCAGGCCGACTTCTATCCGGAGTTCGAGCGGCCGCCCGAGGTCGTCATCGAGCCCGACGGTACGGAGGTCCCCTCCGCGCCGATCCTGCTCGAGGGCTACCGTGAGCTCGTGACCACGAACGGTGACGGCGGAGCGCGCGCCGGCCCAGGGACGCGGGCCTGATGGCGCAGTTCGTGCTCAGCATTGTGTTGCTCGTGACCGTGTTCGGGCTGCTGGGGGGCTGGGCGTTCCGCGAGGACCGCCGGCGCCGCCGGGCCGAGGAAATCTGAGGAGGCGGGAATGGCTCTCGGATGGGATACAGCGCCCGGATGCATCCAACATGGCGTCGCCGGGTCCGACGGCGTCTACGCGCCATACGAGAAATGTGCGGACTACTTCACGTTCGGCCCCGGTTCGACCTTCGGGACCTCGACGAGCGGCGTCACCACGTCCTACTGGATCCTGACCATCATCGGGATCATCGTGATGATCGCGGCTTTCGTCGCCTGGGTCATGACCGAGGATCGCAAGCTCAAGCAGCAGAGCGCACGGCTCCTCGTCTCGGGCCACGCGGGCCAGGTGCACATCAAGGATCCGCACACGCCCTCGCCAGGGCTCGGCGGCCCCTCCGACCTCGGCGACGTCTAGGGGGAAAGGAGACCTATGGCGACAGAACGAGCACCGCGCCGGGGGCAGGTGGAGTTTCCCCCGATGCAGCGGCACAGCCGCAACTTCGAGCTCCTCATGATCGGCATCTGCATCGCGTGCATCGTCGTCGCGGTCGTCATCGCCAAGGCGACCGAGTGGGGAATCACCACCCGGCCGTAGCTAGCCGGCCGGTTCCAATACCCGCCGGCTGATCCGGCGGACCAGCTCGACGAGCTCGCGCGCCCGGTCGAGGCGCTCGTCTCCCTCGCGCGTAGCGAGGTTGATCTCGACGAGATTTGCGCTCGCGCGCACCGCGGCCTCCGCGAGAAAGACGGCCGCAGTCGCGTCCCCGTGCAGGTTCGGGTTTCCGCGCTCGGCGAGCTCGCACGCGAGTGTGGCGACGTCCAGTGACGCTTCCGCGATCGCGAGCGGCACGTCGGTGGCGCGGGAAAGAGCGTCGCCGATGGCCGCATCGCGGACTTCCTCGTCGACCTCTTTCGGCATCCGCAGCGCCAGGAGGACGTTCTCGTAGGCCAGCGCGTCCTCGTCCGCCAGGGGCAGAAGGCGGGCCTTGAGTGCCTCGGCCTGGGCGACTGCGCCGACCGCGTCCTCCCACTGCTCCTTCGAGAAGCGTGCCGCCATCGCTGCGAGCGAGGCGCCCATCGCGCCGACGACGGCAGCGACCGAGCCGCCGCCCGGCGCCGAGGTCTCGGCCGAGATGGTGTCGCAGAACTCGCTGACGCTCTGGCTAGAAAAGTCCAACGGTGCGGCCATTCTCGTCGATGTCGACGTTGAAGGCCGCGGGGGAGGCGCCGTAGCCGGGCATCGTCTGCATGTCCCCGAGGAGCGGCACGAGCCAGCCTGCGCCCGTGTACTGGCGGATGTCGCGGACGGTGATGGTGAAGCCAGTCGGCGCGTTCAGGAGCGACGGGTCGTGCGAGAGCGACAGGTGCGTCTTCGCCATGCAGATCGGGAGCTTGTCGAAGCCGACCTTCGTGTAGCGCTCGATGGCCTGTTGCGCCGCAGGGAGGAAGACGACGCCCTCGGCGCCGTACACGCGCTTGCAGATCGCCTCGATCTTGGCGTCGATCGGCTGGTCGAGCTCGTAGACCGGCTTGAAGTCGGACGGAGCCTCGGCCGCCGCGACGACGGCTTCCGCGAGCGCCGCCGCGCCCTCGCCGCCGCGCTCGAAGGCCTCGTTCAGCTCGGCGGCCATCGCGCCGCCCTCGAGGGCGAGGCGCTTGACTGCGTCCACCTCCTCGTCGGTATCGCCCGGGAAGCGGTTGATCGCGACGACGGCGTTCAGGCCGAACTCCTTCACGATCCCGAGGTGGCGCTGCATGTTGGCCGCGCCGCGCTCGATCGCGTCGACTCCGCCGTCGGGGTCGTCGCCGTGGTGCTTGAGCGCCCGCGCGGTCGCCACGAGGACGACGGCGTTCGGGTGCAGCCCGCCGACGCGGCAGACGATGTCGAAGAACTTCTCCATGCCCATGTCGGAGCCGAAGCCCGACTCGGTCACCGTGTAGTCGCCGAGCTTGAGCGCGGTGCGGGTCGCGACGAGCGAGTTGTTTCCGTGCGCGATGTTGGCGAACGGGCCGCAGTGGAGGAAGGCGGGCTGGCCCTCGAGTGTCTGCACGAGGTTCGGCATGATCGCGTCCTTGAGCAGGACGGCCATCGCGCCCGCAGCCTGGAGCTGCTCGGCCGTGACCGGCTCGCCCTCCCACGTGTAGCCGACGGTGATCTTCCCGAGCCGGTCGCGGAGGTCGAAGAGGTCGCGCGCGACGGCGACGATGGCCATGACCTCGGAGGCAGCCGTGATGTCGAAGCCGGTCTCGCGGACGTAGCCGTTCGCACGGCCGCCGAGCCCGACCACGATCGAGCGGAGCGCGCGGTCGTTGATGTCCACGCAGCGCCGCCACGTGACCGAGAGCGGATCGATCCCGAGCTTGTTCCCCTGCAGCATGTGCGCCTCGAGGAGTGCGGCGAGGAGGTTGTTCGCGGCTCCGATCGCGTGGATGTCGCCGGTGAAGTGGAGGTTCATGTCCTCCATGGGGACAACCTGGGCGTAGCCGCCGCCGGCCGCGCCGCCCTTGATCCCGAACACAGGGCCGACTGAGGCCTCGCGCAGGCAGAGCACGGGGTTCTTGCCGATGTGCCCGAGGCCCTGCGTCAGCGAGACCGAGGTCGTCGTCTTGCCCTCGCCCGCCTTGGTGGGCGTGATCGCGGTGACGTCGATGAGCTTGCCGTCGGGCTGGTCGCTCAGGCGTTCGAGCACGGAGAGCGAGACCTTGGCCTTGAAGCGTCCGTACGGGTCGTACTCGTCTTCGGAGAGGCCGAGGGCCTCCGCGATCTGGGCGATCGGACGAAGCTCAGCCTCCTGGGCGATCTCGAGGCTGGAGGGCATCTGCGTGGCCACACGGTCTCCTTTGGTTCAGTGGCTGACTGCCGCGGCTGCGAGCTCGGAGACGAGCCGGTCGCGGTAGAAGCGTTCGAGCGCAAACGGTGCGATCAGCTGGGGAGTCTGCTTCGTCGCGATCTGCTCCGCAAGCGTCGTCCCCACAATGGGGGCGGCCTTGAAGCCGTACGTACCCCAGCCGCAGCTGACGAGGAAGCCCTCGACCTCGGTCGAGCCGAGGATCGGGCTGTAGTCGGGCGAGAGGTCGCAGAGGCCCGTCCACGAGCGTAGGATCCTCGCTTGCTCGAGCTGCGGGAAGAGCTCGAGGGCATGGCGGGCCGAGTATTCGAGGAACGGGAAGGTGCCGATGCCCTTGTAGGTCGTGTACGGCTCGATCTCTGCGCCGATGAGGAACTCGCCGCGATCGGTCTGCGAGATGTACACGTGCATCTGCGACGAAACGATGATCACGTCGAGGAACGGCTTCAGCGGCTCGGTCACGAAGGCCTGGAGGATGTGGGTCGTGATCGGCAGGGGCACGCCGGCGAGGTCGGCGACGAGCGTCGACCAACCGGCCGTGCACGAGACCACGGTGTCGCAGGCGATCGAGCCGCGGTTGGTCTCGACGCCCGTCACGCGGCCGTTCGAACGGTCGATGCCGGTCACCTCGGTGTACGGATGGATCTCGGCGCCGCCGCGGTCCGCTCCGCGCGCCAAGCCCCAGACGACGGCGTCGTGGCGGATGATCCCGCCCGGCGGGTGGTAGAGCGCCGCCTGCACGGGCCAGGTGACGTCCTCGGAGAGATCCATCTCCGGGCAGAGCTTGCGGATCTCGTCCGGGTAGATGACGCGGCTGTCGATTCCGAGGAGCTTGTTGACCTCGGCCCGCTCGTTCGCCGTGATGATTCCGCGGTCGGAGTGGGCGAGTGTGAGGTGGCCCTGCTGCGAGAAGAGGAGGTTGAAGTCGAGCTCGGCGCCGAGGCCCTCGTAGAGCTTGACGCTCGCCTTGTAGAACTCCGCGCCCTCGGGCGTGCGGTAGTTCGCGCGGACGATCGTCGTGTTCCGGCCCGCCGCGCCCGAGCCGATGTAGTTCTTCTCGAGGATGGCGACGTCGGTGATGCCGTGGTTCTTCGCGAGGTAGTAGGCGGTTGCGAGCCCGTGCGAGCCGCCGCCGATGATGACGACGTCGTAGCGGTCCTTGAGCTCGGTGCGCGGGCGCCACATGCGGCGGACGCGGAAGATGTCCTTCATCGGTGCAGCCCTTTGTGGGCGTCGATGACGACCTCGGCGAGGTAGTCCGAGTACTCCTGGGCGAACCAGAGCGCGAAGGAGTCGCCGTCGCGCGTGACGATCGCCTGGACGTGCGAGACCGCGCCGGCGGCGGGCAGCGCGTCGAGGTCGAGGTCGGTGATCCGGCGCATGACCGCCTCGCCGCGGACGGAGAGCCCGGCGAGGCTCGCGCTCACGTCGATGGCGAAAAGGTCCTTCGACAGCTTCTCGAGGAGCTCGACGGTCTTCGTGAAGTCGCACAGGACGAGGCCCCGGTTCGGCGTGATGCGGACGAGCTCGCCGCCCTTCACCGACTTCGGCAGCTTGCCCCGGATCTCGACCTTCCCGGTCAGCGAGAGGTCGGAGACGGCGGGCGGAGCCCCCTGCAATGCGCGCTCGAGCGGCGAGCGCCACATCGCTTCCGCCGAGGCGCGCCCGGGGGAGAGGAAGGCCAGGTCGCTCACGAGCGGAGCCTCTCTCCCTCGGGGTCGAAGAAGGGACGAAGGCGCACGGTGGCGCGCTCGAACCCGCCGTCGACGGTGACGAGGAACGACTTGCCCTCCTCGGCGACCTCGGCGGGCACCCAGGCCATCCCGATCGCCTTGCGCAGCTCGGGGCTCCAGCGCGAGCTCGTGATTCTTCCGATGGGGCGCGTGCCCTCGAGAACGACCTGCGCGCCTTCGAGCGGCACCTTGCCATCCTCCATCTCGAAGCCGACGAGGAGGTCCTGGAGCCCGCGCTCCTGCACGTGCTCGAGCGACCACTTCCCGACGAAATCGTCCTTGTCGAGCTTGGCGATCCACGGCATGTTCGCCTCGAGGACGTTCGACTCCGAATCGGTGTCCTGCCCGATGAGGATGTGCATCTTCTCGAGACGGAGGATCCGCTGTGGCTCGAGGCCGAACGGCCGGATGCCGAAGTCCTCGCCCGCCTGGAGGATCGCGTTCCAGACGTGCTCGCCGTACGGGCTCGGGAAGTGGAGCTCGTAACCGAGCTCGCCGACGAAGCCGATGCGGAGGATGAGGGACGGCACGCCCGCGACCTGCGCGTCGCGCGCGTCGAGGTACGAAAGCCCTTCGTTCGAGAGGTCGATCCCGGTGAGGGAGCGCATGACCGCTCGCGCGCGCGGCCCGGCGACGTTCACAGCCGCGAGCGCGCCGGTCACGTTGACGATCTCGACGTCCATGCCCCAGACCGCGTTCCACCACTCGAACCACTCGAGGACGGCCCCTGCGCCCGTGGAGGTCGTCGTCACGTAGAAGGTCTCGTCGTCCAGGCGCGCGATCGTCCCGTCGTCCATGATCCGGCCGGCGTCCGAGTTGAGGACGCCGTAGCGGATCCGCATCGGCTTCATGTCGCCGAAGCGGTTCGGATAGAGGCGCTCGAGGAACTCGGCCGCGTCGGAGCCGCGGACGATCATCTTGCCGAGGGTGGAGACGTCGATGACGCCGACGGAGTCGTGGACGGACTTCGCCTCGCCCTCGGGGTCGCCGTAGGAGTGCGGGCGGCGCCAGGTGCCCGTCCACATCATCCTGGCGCCGAGCTCCTTGTGGCGATGGTGGATGGACGTACGCTGTGCGGGCTCGTGCGGCCGGCCCGCGAGGAGGCCGAGCGTGACCGGCGCCCAGGGCGGGCGCGCAGTCGTGGTCCCGATCGTCGCCTCGTCCTTCTCGTTCTCGCGCGCGTAAAGGCGGATCGAGGGCACGTGGCACAGGCGGCCCTGGCAGGGGCCCATCGTCACAGTGGTGTAGCGCTTGGCGAGCTCGATGGAGTCGAAGCCCTCGCCGATCGCCCGCTTCAGGTCCTTGTCCGTCACGTCCTCGCAGACGCAGACAAAGCACTTGCCCTTGCCCGAGGCGCCGTTGTAGGACGCAGCTGGTACGGCGCCGTCGAGGCCCTCGCCGGCGACCGACCCGACGGCCTCGATCCCGTCCGGGATGTCGGTCGGGATGAACACTCCGCGCTCCGGGTCGTACTCGATCCGCGCGCCCACCTGGGCGAGGAGGGAGTAGGCCGGCTGGCGGCCACCGGACATGACGAGGAGATCGCAGGAGATCTTGCGCCCGTCGATCTCGACCGACCGCAGAACGCCTCCGCGGCCGCGGGCGACGATCTCGCGGGCGCGCTCGCGTCGGAGGTCGTAGACGCCGTTCAGCTGCACGCCTGCCTCCTCCAGGGCGGCGGCGGCCTCCCGTCCCGCCTCGTCCACGGTCACGACGACGGCCTGCTCGGCCGGCTTGATGCCCCAGTCCTCGATCAGCCGGCGCACTCCGTCGGGGAGCATCACGCCGACGAGGTCGTTGCCCGGGAAGACGAGCGGCTGCTCGATCGTCCCCGTCGCGACGACGATCTTCCCGGCGCGGAACCGGTAGAGGACGCGGCCCGCGTCGACGGGGACGAGCCCGCCTTCCCAGATCCCGAGCGCCCGCCCGGGCGAGATGACGTCCACGCCTTCGAGCGGGTCGACGAAGCCCTCGTCCACGAGGACGACCTGGCGTCCTGCGGCCGCGTGCTTCCGGGCAGCCTCGCGCCCCGCCCGGCCACCGCCGACGACCAGGACCTCGGCGCGGCGGTGCTCGATGTCGTAGCGGTTTGCGCGGCCGGCCTGCTTGTCCAGCTTGCCCAGTCCGGCGACGTTGCGAAGGAACTTCTCGTAGAGCGGCCAGGCCCAGCGCGGCCGGATCATCGTCCGGTAGTAGAAGCCGACCGGGGTGAACGGGCCGGCGAGCTTGTCGGTCGCGACGAGCACGTCGTGCTCCAGCGAGCCCCAGACGTTCTGCGGGCGGACGACCGCGCCCTCGCGGACGGGCTCGGCGCAGATGCGCACGTTGGGGACACCGTCCACCGTCATCATGCAGTTCGCGCAGCTGCCGGAGCAGCAGAGAAGCCCGCGCGGCCGGTGGTACTTGAAGCTCCGCGAGAAGATCCGCTGGCCGGAGGCATAGAGCGCGGACCCGAAGGTGTCTCCCTCGAAGGCCCTGACCGGCTTGCCGTAGAGCGAGAACGTCACCTCCCGGTTGCGGTCGAGCCTCTCTCCTGGTCGGGCGGGGAGCCTCATTTGGCGCGAGCCTCCTGCTCGGCCGGGTCGAAGATCTCCGTCCGGAGCACCTCGTTCGTGCGGGTGTCGCGCTCGGCCTGGAACCAGATCTCGCAGCCCTGGCGGTGGTACCACCACTCGCGCTGCACTCCGGCGACGTTACGGCGAAAGTAGATGTAGCTCGTCAGCTCGCGGAGCGTGGGCGATTCCTTCGGGCGCACTGTCACCTCGCCGGCGCAGCTGAATTCGTTCACGTCGCGCGGTCCGCAGTTCGGGCAGTCGAGGAGGAAGCTCATCAGGCCGCAGTCTTCTCCATGTCGCCCAGCATTCGCTGCAGCTCCGCGAGGACCCAGACGAGGGCATCGCGGGTCGCTTCCTCGGCCGCTTCGCCGTCCCGGGCCCGGCAGGCCTCGAGCAGCGTATCCGGCCCGCGTCGAAGCGCCGCGAACGCCTCAGGGTCGCGGCAGAGGTAGAGGATGTAGCGCTCGACGCGGATGCGCTGGTCCTCGAGCGCACGCAAGAGCCGTGGCCGGTCCGCACAGGCATAGCAGGCGTCGCGGAGCGACCAGAAGGAGCCGAGGTAGGCATCGAGGTCGCCGGCGCGGAACGCCCGCTCCATCTCGTCGCGCGCTGCCTCCATCTCGGCGAGAGCCGCATCGGTGATGCGCTCGGCTCCCGCGCGGGCGAGAAAGGTCTCGAGGCCGAGGCGAAGCGCCTGGATCTCCTCGAGCTCCTCGACGGACAGCGAGGCGACCTTGGAGCCCCGGCGCGGGATGCTCACCACTAGTCCTTCGCTTTCGAGGCGGCGAAGCGCATGGCGCACAGGGGTCAGGCTGACCTCGAGCCGGCCAGCGACCTCTTCGAGGCGCAGGCGCTCGCCCGGCGCAAGGTCGAGGCGGCCGATCTCCTCGCGGAGGATCCGATAGACGCAGTCCTCGACGGACGAGATCTCGAGCGGGGCGGAGGTCTCGACAGGCATCCTTGATCTTTGATCAAAGATGATCGAAAGCTTCATGTCAAGCGGCGTTCGAGCCGTCAAGTAACAGTTCGTTACCAGGAGGCTTGGCGACCGAGGGTCGGTACGCTTCTCGTCATGGTCGAGGTCGTGACGGAAGCACGAATCACCTGTCCTCGCTGTGGCTTCGCGAAGGTCGAGACCATGCCGACCGACGCTTGCCAGCATTTCTACATCTGCGAGCGATGCGGAGAGATGCTTCGTCCGCTCCCCGGAGACTGCTGCGTTTTCTGCTCCTATGCGGACGCGCCTTGTCCGCCCAAGCAGACCGCAACGTAGCGCCAACCCACCTGGGTCAGGCGTCGATCGGGATGTAGCCCGGTTGCGCGGCCACGCGGTCGATCCAGGCCCGCATCCCCGGGTAGCCGGAGAGGTCGAAGCCGCCCTGGTGTGCGACATGCGTGTAGGCGTAGAGCGCGATGTCGGCGATCGAGAAGCCGCCGGCCAGGAAGTCGCGTCCGTCGGCCAGCCCGCGCTCGAGGCCGTCGAGCGCCGCGTAGCCGCCGCGCTGCTTTTCCTCGAGCGCTTCCTGCGAGGGCGCCATGTCGTGCATGAGCCAGTGGCGGGCGACCGCGACGTACGGCTCGTGGCTGTACTGCTCGAAGAACATCCACTGGAGTACCTTGGCGCGGTCGTACGGCTCCGAGGGCACGTACTGCGTCCCGTCCGCGAAGTACCAGAGAATTGCGCCCGACTCGCCCAGCGGCCGCCCGTCGTCGAGGACGACGGTCGGCACACGAAGGCCCGGGTTGAGCCCGCCGAGCACCTCCTCGCGGTCCGATTTGTCGACGACCGAGAGTGCTCGCCGTTCGTACTCGATTTCGAGGAGGGCGAAGAGAAGGCGAACCTTGTAGCAGTTGCCCGAGACCGCGGAGTCGTAGAGGACGACGGTCACCGGTCGCCGTTCGTCCCCGGGATCCAGTCCGTGCCGGCGAGCGGCACCTTCGCCATGGCCGCGGCCTCGACGGTGAGCGCGACGAGGTCTTCCGGCTCGAGGTTGTGGACGTGGGACTTGCCGCACGCCCGCGCGAGCGTCTGCGCCTCGAGCGTGAGCACGCGCAGGTAGTTGGCGATGCGCCGCCCGCCGAGGATGGGGTCGAACCGGGCTGCGAGCTCGTCGTCCTGCGTCGAGATGCCTGCGGGGTCGAGGCCGGCCTGCCAGTCGTCGTAGAAGCCGGCCGCGCTCCCGATCGCGCGGTACTCGTGGTCGCGATGCGGGTCGTTGTCGCCCATGGCGATGAGCGCCGAAGTCCCGATCGAGACGGCGTCGGCGCCGAGGGCGAGCGCCTTGGCGACGTCGGCTCCGGTGCGGATCCCGCCGGATACGATCAGCTGCACCTGGCGGTGCATGTCGAGCTCCTGCAGCGCGTCTGCTGCGATGCGGACGGCAGGGAGAGTGGGGATGCCGACGTGCTCGATGAACACGTCCTGCGTCGCAGCCGTGCCGCCCTGCATCCCGTCGACGACGATCACGTCCGCGCCCGCCTTCACCGCAAGCTGCACGTCGTAGTACGTGCGGGTCGCGCCGACCTTGACGAAGACCGGCTTCTCCCAGTCCGTGATCTCCCGCAGCTCGCCGATCTTGATCTCGAGGTCGTCGGGCCCCGTCCAGTCGGGATGGCGGGAGGCGCTGCGCTGGTCGATCCCCTTCGGGAGGTTCCGCATCTCGGCGACGCGGTCGGAGATCTTGTGCCCGAGGAGCATGCCTCCGCCACCCGGCTTGGCGCCCTGGCCGACGACGACCTCGATCGCGTCGGCCTTGCGCAGGTCGTCTGGGTTCATGCCGTAGCGGGAGGGGAGGAGCTGGTAGACGAGGATCTTGGAGTGCTCGCGTTCCTCCGGGGTCATGCCGCCGTCGCCGGTGGTCGTGGACGTGCCCATCTCGGTCGCGCCGCGCCCGAGCGCCTCCTTCGCCGGCGCCGAGAGGGCGCCGAAGCTCATCCCCGCGATCGTGATCGGGATCCGAAGCTCGAGCGGCTTCTTCGCAAAGCGAGTCCCGAGCGTGACGTTCGTGTCGCAGCGCTCGCGGTAGCCCTCGAGCGGATAGCGGGAGATGCTCGCGCCAAGGAGGAGCAAGTCGTCGAAGTGGGGGACGCGCCGCTTCGCGCCGAAGCCGCGGATGTCGTAGATGCCCTCCTGCGCCGCCCGCTGGATCTCGGCGATGACGTTGCGGTCATAGAGGTACGACTCGCGCAGTGACCAGTTGCCGCCGTTGCCCTCCATCAATACGCGCTCGCGTTGTCGATGGAGAAGTTGTAGAGCTTGCGCGCCGAGCCGTAGCGGCGAAAGTCCTCGGGGTTCACGTCGTCGATGCCGGCGCTCTCGAGCAAGGCGTGCACCTCCTCCACGTGCTCGTCGCGGAGCTCTTTTTGAATGCAGT
>Ga0111539_10005090_pt1 | contig 17066 bp, 10 predicted proteins | sample RhiMethybrSRZTD1_FD_79667 | JGI IMG/M metagenome (GOLD analysis project Ga0111539, IMG submission 79667) | Populus rhizosphere microbial communities from Tennessee, USA - Rhizosphere MetaG P. TD hybrid SRZTD1 (version 2) (version 2) | ecosystem: Host-associated > Plants > Roots > Rhizosphere >... | reverse complement strand
GGGTTTGGAGGCCGCCCCGGAGACCTTGAGCGCATCCGGAAAGTGGGTCTTCGGCAGTACATCGAGCAGCAGCTTCAACCCGCCGATATTGAAGACAAAAGCGCCGACGACCGGGTGGCTCACCTGGCCTCGCTGCGCATGACCCGGGATCAGATCTTCGACCAGTACCCGGATCCAGGGCAGCTCGCCCGTAATCTCGGCCTGAGGGGACAGAATCAGAACCCAAACCCCGCAGATCAAGCGATGGCCCGCGGAAAACTCCAGGAATACATGATGGCGTACGACTTGCAGCGGCCCCAGCAACTGTTGCAGGAACTGATCACGAACAGAATCGTTCGTGGTGTCTATAGCGAACGCCAGCTTCAGGAAGTGATGACCGATTTCTGGTTCAACCACTTCAATATCTATTGGGACAAAGGCGCGGATCGCTGGTTAACAACGGACTTCGAGATGAAAGTCATCCGACCGCGGGTCTTCGGAAAGTTCAAGGACCTGCTCCAGGCGACCGCCCAGAGTCCGGCGATGCTCTTCTACCTCGACAATCATCTTTCGAGCGTTCCCGATGCGCGCATTCAGGGACGCCGCAATCGGCCGAACAATGCGGCTGCCAATCGGAGACAACCGGGGATCAATGAGAACTATGCCCGCGAACTGATGGAACTTCACACCATGGGTGTGGATGGCGGCTATACACAAAAGGACGTCACTGAGGTTGCGCGTGCCCTCACAGGATGGACGCTCGACCAGCCTCGGATGAACGCGAACTTCATCTTCCGCCCGCAAATGCATGATCGGGGAGAGAAGATCGTTCTGGGACATCGCATCGGGGCCAATGGCGGAATGCAGGATGGCCAGAAGGTTATCGATATCCTGGCGGCTCATCCCAGCACCGCGCGTTTCATTTCGACGAAGCTGGTTCGCCGCTTCGTCAGCGACGAACCTCCGCAGTCGCTGGTGGATAAGGTTGCGGCCACCTACACAAAAACGGATGGCGATATCCGGGAGATGTTACGCACGATCTTCTTTTCTGAAGAATTCATGTCTCCGAAGGCATATGGGCAGAAAATGAAGACACCCCTGGAATACGTGGTGTCCTCGATTCGCGCGCTGGACGGAGAGACGGCAGGCAACCAGCAAATTGGCCGGACCCTCAGCCAGATGGGACAGCCTCTCTATCAATACCAGGCGCCTACAGGGTTTCCGGATCGTACCGACCATTGGATGAGCGACGGCGCTCTGGTCGCGCGCTTGAATTTCGCCGTCACACTGACATCCGGCAGATATCCAGATACACGAGTCAATCTCAACAGGTTCAAGGATGCTCAGGCTGCGGCGCTGTTCATCGGCTCGCCTGACTTTCAAAAGAGGTAGGTGCCCCCATGTCGAAAATGTCGCAAATGTCGTCGCAAAACCGGCGTTACTTCCTGAAATCTACCGGACTGGCAATGGCGAGCTTCGCAGCTGCGCCGGCGTTCCTCGTTCGAACGGCGATGGGCCAGGAATCCACGGCATCCGGCCAGGACAAGCCGATTCTGATTGCTGTCTTCCAACGCGGGGCAGCGGACGGAATCTCGATGGTGGTTCCCTTTGGCGACCGTAGTTACACATCGGCGCGGCCGCAGATTGCCGTGGCAGCGCCGCGCAGTGGCGGCGCAGACACTGCAGCAATCGATCTGGACGGTTTCTTCGGCTTTCATCCGTCGCTCGCGCCGTTGAAGTCCATCTACGACGAAGGGCACCTGGCGATGGTTCACGCTGTCGGCTCGCCCGACAATACGCGCTCCCACTTCGATGCGCAGGACTACATGGAAGCCGGCGCTCCGGGAAACAAGGGCGTCGCCGACGGTTGGCTCAATCGATACATGCAGGGCTCGCCGAAGCCGGGCAACACTGCGTTTCGAGCGATTGCGCTCGACGCGAATATGCCGCGATCGCTGATGGGACCGGCGCCCGCATTGGCGATGGCTCGAATCCAGGAATTCGACGTTCGCGGTCCCAACGATCGTCGTCAGCCCAGTGGCGGCGGCGAACTCTCCGCCGCATTTGAAGCAATGTGGAAGAATTCGACATTCGATGCCATACGGATGCTCAGGAATGCAAATCCGCAACGGTTCCAACCGGAAAACGGCGCTCGTTATCCGGGCGGGCAATTTGGCCAGGGACTTCTGCAGATGTCGCAGTTGATCAAGGCAGACGTTGGTCTCGAGGTTGGTTTTCTCGACATTGGCGGATGGGATACGCACGCGAACCAGCCGGGACAATTGACGCAACGGCTACGCGAATTCGGAGAAGGACTGAGCGCGTTTTACCGCGATCTCGGCGATCGAATGCGAAACGTTGTTGTCCTGACAATGACGGAGTTCGGTCGTTCCATTAAGCAGAATGGTTCCGGCGGTACCGATCACGGACATGCGAGCGCCCTCTTCGTCATGGGCGGGCCGGTGAAAGGCCGAAAGGTTTACGGCAAGTGGCCGGGACTCGCGCCCGATCAATTGTTCGAAGGACGCGATCTCGCATTGACGACCGATTTCCGAGACGTGTTTTCGGAAGTTCTGAATAAACACATGCGCGCTGCAGACTCGACGAAGGTCTTCCCCGGGTGGCGCCCAGGACAGTCACTGGGAATAATCTGAACCGTCAACTTACGCAACTAGCCCGGCTGTACGGCGTCCTGACTTCGTACGCCGATATGAAAAAGCGGCGCCAGGAAGCCGACCCGGAATCGGTGCTCCTGGCGTTGCGTGCGTTAGGCGCACCTGTTCGAGGCCAGCAAGATATCCACGCAGCCCTCAGGGAAAAGCGTGAAGACCTGCGCCGGCGCGTCGTCCAACCCGTGATCGTGGCCTGGGAAGGCCGCGTCCCCCAACACCACCGCAATCTCAAAGGCTCGTCCGCGAAGGCCACTCTCGTTCTGGAAGACGGTCAAACGCAGCGGTGGCCACCCAGGTCCCCACTGCCGCTTGGATATCACCGCCTTTCTGTAGTCGTTGCAGGACGCGAGTTCCGCAGCCTCGTAATCGCGGCACCCACCCTCGCGCACTTTCCACTCTCCGAAAAAAGCTCCGGGGTCTTCGCGCCGCTGTATGCGCTTCATTCCGGAAAGAGTCAAGGCGCGGGAGACCTCGCAGACATGGCGACCCTGGCAGAGTGGACGGCAGAGAGAGGCGGACGTGTCATCTCGACGCTGCCATTGCTTGCCAACTTCCTGGACAAGCCCTTTGAACCGAGCCCCTACTCTCCAATCAGCCGCCTCTTCTGGAACGAGTTCTATATCCACGCGCCCGCCGTGCCGGAATTTGATGCTTCGCCGGAAGCGAAAGCTCGCTTGAAGAGTCTCCCGGCCCGGCATTCAAAGCTCGTGGACTACAAAACCTCCATGCGGAACAAGCGTTCTGTTCTGGAGACCCTTGCAGACTCCTTCTTCAAGGAAGGAGGAGGAGTGCGTCGCGAAGAGTTCGAGACGTTCGTCAGAAACGACCCTGAAGTCCTGGTCTACGCCGAGTTTCGTGCGCAGACAGATCAACTTCAACGCGGTTGGCACAAATGGCCGGCGCAACTGCCGCCAACGGATGAGCGCATCGCGCACTACCACACATACGTGCAATGGATTGTTCAAAGCCAGTTGCGCGAATTGGAAGAGCGATGCCGCCGACACGATTGCCTGCTGTATCTGGATTTGCCGCTGGGCCTGCACCGCGACAGCTTCGATACGTGGCGTTATCCGCATCTTTTCGTGGAAGGGATGAGTGGCGGTGCTCCGCCGGATCCCGTCTTCACAACAGGGCAGGACTGGGCATTCCAACCGATGCATCCGGAGCGCATGCGTGAAGACGGATACAGCTACACCATCGCCTACATTCGAAATCACCTTCGCTTTGCGAAGCTCCTGAGAATTGACCACGTCATGGGGCTTCACCGCCTGTACTGGATTCCGGAAGGACTCCGCGGAGATCGTGGGCTGTATGTGGAATACCCCGCTGACGAAATGTACGCCATTCTCAGCCTGGAATCGCACCGGTCGAATGCAGGTATCGTCGGTGAGAATCTCGGCGTTGTGCCTGATTACGTGAATCGATCAATGAGAGAGCACAACGTCAGACAGCTCTATGTCGCGCAATACGAGACGGCCGTCGGCACGGGCAAGGCGATCCTCCGGAATCCGCCGGAAGGTTCGGTCGCAAGCCTGAATACGCACGATCTATTTCCATTCGAGGGATTCCTTCAGGAAACAGATATCGATGAAAGGTTGCGGCTCGCATTCGTGAATGCGAAGGGTGCGGCGCAGGAACGCCGGTATCGAAAGAAAGTGCGCAAGGCGTTGGAAGCAGCGTTCGGGAAGAACGTGTTTGAAGGATGCACAAGGTTTCTGGAGAAGAGCCGAGCCGGCATCGTTCTGCACAACCTGGAAGATTTCTGGAAAGAAACTCGGCCCCAAAATATTCCCTCGACCGTCCGGGAACATGCCAACTGGCGCAGACGAATGAGGTACAGTATGGAGCGTTTGCGCGAGATCGATAGGTTTTTTAACCGCGGATTACGCGGATGAAAAACCTTACAAACCTCGAAGATCGGGAATCAACAAAGACATTCATGTCCCTGCTAAGCGATCGCGATCTCTATCTCTTCAACGAAGGCAGTCACTTGCGTCTGCACGATCATTTGGGCTGCCACCTTGGCGAGTTTGAAGGTCGGGTCGGGGCATGGTTCAGCGTCTGGGCGCCCGACGCGGAACGTGTGTCCGCGATCGGCAATTTCAACGGCTGGAATACCTCTTCGCATCCGTTGGCGCCGCGCGCTCAGTCCGGCATTTGGGAGTCTTTCATTCCCGGCGTGCAAATCGGAGACAGCTACAAGTTCCACATTGAATCGCGGTTTCACGGCTATCGAGTCGACAAAGCGGATCCCTTCGCCGTTCACGCAGAGACGCCTCCGCATACTGCGTCGAAGGCCTGGGATCTTTCCTATACCTGGGGAGATTCGCAGTGGATGTCGGAACGCGCCGGCCGGAACGGTGTGCAGGCACCGATGTCCATCTATGAAGTTCACCTCGGGTCATGGCGCCGGATTCCCGGCGAGTCCAATCGTTCGCTAAGCTATCGCGAAATCGCGGAACCTCTCGCCGAGTATGTCCTGAAGATGGGGTTCACCCACGTGGAGTTCCTGCCACTGACCGAGCATCCCTTCTTTGGTTCGTGGGGGTATCAGACGACTGGCTACTTCGCGGCGACAAGCCGCTACGGAACCCCACAGGATCTGATGTACCTCGTCGATCATCTGCACCAGTGTGGAATCAGCGTGATTCTCGATTGGGTTCCCTCACACTTTCCGACAGACGAATGGGCCCTCGGATTCTTTGACGGAACGCATCTGTACGAACACTCGGATCCGAGAATGGGGATTCACAAAGACTGGGACAGTTATGTGTTCAATTACGGCCGTCACGAAGTTCGAAGTTTTCTTCTGAGTTCGGCAATGTTCTGGCTCGAGAGGTATCACATGGACGGGCTGCGAGTCGATGCGGTGGCATCCATGCTGTACCTGGATTACTCACGTCAGGAAGGGGAGTGGATACCCAACGCCTACGGTGGACGTGAAAACATCGAGGCCGTCGAGTTCCTGCACCGCTTCAACACGGAAGTGTATAAAGCGTTTCCCGACACGCAGACAATCGCCGAAGAGTCCACGTCATGGCCCGGTGTGTCACGCCCGACGTATCTCGGCGGACTGGGTTTCGGGATGAAGTGGGATATGGGCTGGATGAACGATACGTTGAAGTACATGGGACTGGATCCGGTTCATCGGAAGTATCACCACAACCAGCTGACCTTCCGAATGATCTACGCCTTCCATGAGAACTTCGTTCTGCCTCTGTCGCATGACGAAGTCGTGCACGGAAAGAGTTCCGTGCTCGGACGCATGCCGGGCGATCTCTGGCAGAAGTTCGCCAATCTTCGACTGCTGCTCGCCTATCAATATGCCCAACCGGGAAAGAAACTGCTTTTCATGGGCACCGAGTTCGGCCAATGGAGTGAATGGTCTCATGATGGGAGTTTGGACTGGCACCTTCTGGATCTTCCATCCCATCACGACGTGCAGCGCTGGGTTTGCGACTTGAACCGTGCCTATCGTCACGAACGCGCCCTGCACGAACTCGACTGTGATGGCAGCGGCTTCGAGTGGGTTGATGCCAATGATGCGGATCAAAGCATGTTGTCGTTTTTGCGTAAGCCTGCCGACGGAGCTGAAGCCGTGCTTGTGGTTCTGAACTTCACTCCTGTTCCTCGTCTGGGTTATCGCGTTGGAGTGCCGTGGGGTGGAGCCTGGAAGGAAATCCTGAACAGCGATGCCGGCATTTACGGCGGGGCGGATTTCGGCAATCTGGGACAGACCCTCGCGGAGCCGACAACAGTGCATGGCCGGCCGTACTCCGTTACGCTGACGGTGCCACCGCTTGGCGCTATCTTCCTGAAGGGTGGCGCTGACTAACGAGCCGCCGCCCGTAACCTGCTACTGCGGAGTTATCGCCAGATGCAGCGGGTTGCCTGATGGATTCAGGTAGCGAATGGATCCGGAAGCCGCACCACCGGTTCCGCCATTAACGATGATGATTTGTGTTGCGTATCCGCCGCCGTCCACAAGGTGCGGAAGGATCACCGGGTTCGGAATTCCGGGCCCCGGGGACACATCCGTCAGCGTGGTCGCCGTCGTCAGAAATTGCCGGAGCTCATTGTATCGAGCGCGGAAACCCGTGAACGCGACGCCGGGCTGCGATGTAGTGACTTGCAGCACCCCGGCATAATTAGTCGGAAGACTCTCGAAACCAGGGATCGTTGCCAGGAATCGACTCAGATGCCCTTTAGGCGGGAGTGTTATGGTCGCGCTTAGTCCGCTGTTGCTTCCATCGAAGCCAGTCATACTGAGGGTGACTGTGGCGGGAGTGTCCGACGAGTTTGCCATTGCGATGGCTGCAGTGGCCGCAAGATTTTCATCGGGGAATATCCCGGACGTTTCTACATACGACTTGAATTTCGAACCCGCGTTGACGCCTTCAATGGTCGTCGTCATGAACCCGTCACCTGTAAGCGATATCGTGTCGTACGCGAGCGGAGCGCTCGAACCATTGGTCGGAAAAACTTGGGCGAATCCCACTCCCAATACCCCGGTTTCTGCTCGGCTCGTTAAGTTAAAGGTTCCGCGTGGCTCGATGGAGTAAGGGAAAACGGATCCCAGTCCCTGGTCGGTAGAGACATCGGCGGGAACACCCGGCGCCGTGGGATCGTCGCTACTTTTGTAGAGCCGAATCTCGCCAGTAATCGTGTTTTCAGTTGGGTTGACCAGATAAAAAGTCGTTGTCCAGCCCGCTCCGTCCACGAACTGAGGGATGATCACTTGCTGGCTGTTGGCCGCATACGGATTGATGATGGGCTGGTAAACATTGACGGGAGTCTGCCCCGTCGAAACCAGCAACGCGATCGCTGCAACAGGCTTCTCTGCCGTGTAGGTTAATGTCCCCACGAGGTCCGAAGCGAAATTCCAGGGCGCGCCGGTCAGGAAGCCTGAGGTTTGAGCATGCGCGGGCAACGTGAAATTCCCGAACAGGTTCGTTTCGCCGCCCTTTGGCGTGAAGTAGAAATCCACGCGCGTGTCTTCATCACCCGGATTGACCATCGTCACCGCAGTGCCGCCTGCCGCTGAAGTGGCCATATAGAGGCGGCCCACAGGTTCGATCCGTGGCGCCGGTATGGTGACCTCATTGATCAGAGTATTCGAGGCGCGAAGGTCTATGATTGCGAGACCGGAAGGCACAGCTCCCGCAGCGACATCGACAGCGACATATCCAAAGATGGGCGAGGCCGTTTGTCCTTCTGTTGATGTCCGTACGCCGCCTCCAGTAGGGAAAGCAAAGCCTTCAACGGCCTTCACATCATCTGCGTTGAGTTTGATGATGAAAGCGTCCTGCCCCCCGGCTTTGGTCGACTGGAACGCATTGCTGGCGACTGGAAAATCGAAGGACGACGTATATCCCGTCACATAAGCGTTTCCGGCGGAATCGACGGCAACCGAAGTCGCTCCTTCAAGTCCGAAACCGCCAAGATAGGTCGAATAGACCAGAAACGATGCATCCGGCGCAATTTTCAAAAGGAAGGCATCTCGTAAGCCACGGAGGAATCCTCCAACGGCATTGATGGCATAAAACTGGAGTGAGTTCGTGAAGCCTGTAACGTAGATGAATCCGGCGCTATCGACGGCGACAGACACGCCTCCCTCGGTATCTTCCGCGCCAATATAGGTCGAAAAATCTACGTCCCGTCCGTCGGGATGCATTTTGACAAGAAACGCATCGAAGGCTCCGGCCTCAAAGACCTGGGCAGGATTCTTCAGGGGAAAATCCCGCGAGGCCGTGTACCCCGTAAAGTGGATGTTGTTGCTCTGGTCGAGAGCCAGTCGAACCGCTTCATCGTCGCCACTTCCGCCAAAGTAGGTCGAGAAAATCAGCGAGGTTCCGGCGTTGTTCATCTTCGTGATGAAACCGTCGTAGCTGCCGCCGCGAAATGTTCGGAACAACGCATTCGCTGTCGTTGGGAAACCCGATGTCGTCATGCCGGCAAGTACGATGTTTCCTTCGGAGTCCACTTTGATGTCGTAGCCTTTGTCCCAACCTGCCCCGCCCAAATAAGTGGAAAAACTAACCGTATTTGCGGGAGTAATCTTCGTGATGAAGGCGTCGCCCAGGCCACCACCGAATCCAGCTTGGAAGGCATTCACAACCGGAAAATTTGTTTTGGAGAGCGTGTCGCCCACAATAAAGGCGTTGCCGAAACCGTCAACATCGATTCCGTAACCACGATCGCCAGCCGATCCTCCAAGATAGGAAGAGAACTGAATGACATCACCGGTGCTGTTGAGCTTCAGGACGTACGCGTCCTGCACGCCCCCCGCGTTACCCAGGTTGGCCTGGAATGGGTTGACGGTTGGGAAGTTCGTGGAGGTCGTATTTCCCGTGACGTAGATGGTGCCAACAGAATCGACAGCTATGCTTTGCGCCTCGTCAGTGCCCGATCCGCCGAAATATGTTTTGAAAACGATCGTGCCCGCGGGGTCCAGCTTGGTGACAAAAGCCTCGAAACCTTTCCCTTCCTCGGGCTGAAGAGTGGGTGTAGGTGGCGGATCCGGTGGTTCGGCCGGCGTTACGGTCGAGGTGTACCCAGCGATATACACATAGCCCGCGGAATCGACGGTGACGTCATTCCCCTGATCATCGCCTGTTCCGCCGAGATAAGAAGACCAGACCAGTTTCGGATCAATGGTGAGCGGCAATGCGGGGTCATACGATCCCAGCTCAAAGCCGACACGGCCGTTATTCAGAACGAATCGCGCCTCAACAGGCTCCTGGCCCGTCTTCCGGAGCTGGTATGCAATCGGACGGCGATGGCGGATTTCGCCGCCAGGCGTGAAAAGAACCAGATCGCCTTCCGGGCTGACGCTGATATTGGTGACGCCCTGAAAGTCGATCGTTATCGCTGAGGGATCCGCGAAAGGCTTGAGTTCGAAATCGTATTCCAGTTGGCGCTCGCTGCCGTAATACACGATGTCGATGCCGGAGTAGACCTCCTTGTACCGGACCTTCGCAAAATGTGCCACGTCGGTGATCCATTTTGCCGAGTCGTTGCCGTTGAAATAGTTCGTGACGCTCCGTTGCCGCTCGACGCCTTCGATCCTTGATTGTGATTTCTGACCGATAAGTTTCATCCTCACTTTTGAGGTGGGGTCCGCGAATGCCAGAACGGCTTCGGTATCGGAGAGCAGAAAGCTGTGACCGTTGCCACGCGAAAGGAATCGAACGGAAGAGGGAGCCTGGCCCCGGTTCTCTTCGAAAACAAGAGGCGCATTCAGATATTTCGGATTCGGCGTTTCCGAGTACAGCGGGAGGGGGGCCCCCACCAGAATCAGGACGCACAACAGACGGCGCAGAAGCATAGTTTATTTACACCTTCCCCCTCAGGTTAGGCCCTTTAGACCGGTGAAACTGGAAAATGTAGCGTATTAGGGTTGTGTGGGGCAACCGCATAACAGAGCAGGTCCGCGGATTACACGGATTAAAGCGGATTACACGGATTCCAATCGGCGTAATCCGCTTTAATCCGTGTAATCCGCGGTTATCCCTGCCGACCGATCAGATGCACTGCTGAAGCTTTGAAGACCGCAAAGACCTCATTGTTTAGCGTCAAACCCAGATCTTCGAGCGCCGGTCGTGTGACAAGGGCGACGATGTCACAACCGACGTCGACAGTCACTCTCCATACGGGTCCGGCTGGAGCGATTTCTCGAACAATGCCGCGAAGGTGGTTCCGAGCACTGCTCTGCCCGGCGCGGCCAGTCTCCAGCGTGACGTTTTCGCCGCGAATGCATACAAAGTATTGGGACTGACCGTCACCTGGATCAACAGCTGTCATTTCCGCTCGACCGACGCGAAGCAATACGGAGCCGTCATTCCTCGCAATGACCGAAGCCACGGAAACGGTTTCCACTCCGACCGCTGCGGCAACATCCGCGTGTTGTGGTTTGGCGAAAACATCCTGAGGTGTTCCGGATTGCAAAACAGTTCCTTTATTCATTACGACAAGTCGATCGCCCAACCGTAGAGCGTCAACCCAATCATGTGTCACGAGAATCGCTGGCAGCTTCAAAGTCTTGAGCAGCCGGGCGAGTTCTTCGCGCACCCGCTCGCGCGTGGGACCATCCAATGCGGAGAGAGGCTCGTCGAGCAGGAGAAGCTCAGGGTTTCGGGCAAGCGCCCTCGCCAGCGCCACGCGTTGCTGCTCACCGCCCGACAACGCGGGAGGCTTTCGATCCAACAAAGTTTCGATCTGAAGCTTCTCAGCGATAGCACGGACAACGCCGTTACGTTCGGCCTCGGGCATTTGCTGAATACCGTAGGCCACGTTTTCCCGAACATTGAGATGGGGGAACAGTGCGTAGTCCTGAAACAGATAGCCCACAGAGCGGTTCTGCGGCGGAAGGCAAATCCCTTTGGAGACGTCCGTCCAGACCTGGTTCTTGAAAACGATCTTTCCTTTATCCAGAGTCTCCAGGCCTGCGATACAGCGAAGGATAGTTGTCTTTCCGGCGCCGGACGGCCCGAAAAGCACCGTCACCTGTGACGCCGAATCCATCTGGAGGGAGGCGTGAACGTGAACGCCCTTATTGAAACTCTTCGAAATGTCTGCAGCCAGCAAGGCGCACCTTCAATGACGTTTTTTCAATTCTGCAATGTCGTTTACGGAAAGTCCTGAGAACTTCGGGATATCGGCGCGTGACTGAATTTTTTCGCGATAGCGAAGGAAGTAGGCGGCAAGATCGCCGCCATATCCGAAGTAGTACATGATGTCTTCGAAGTTCGCTGTGTGTTGCAACCCAAGCGCATGACCAGTCTCGTGCACGCAGGTCAGGTAAACGATCGTGTCTCTGAAGAGACGATCCTTCGCGGCTCGGGAGGCAAACGCCTCTCCCAGGTTGGCGACTCCCGGAAGAATGAAAACAACAGCGCCGGGCTTGCCATTGACCGTAATGCGCTGCATCTCGCCAAACAGCCCCTGATCCGGCGACGCCCAGCGGATCCGAAGCAGGGCTTCACCTTCGTTCAGGGCGGCTGTGAATTTCACACGGCCTCCGCTCTCACGCGACCAGGCTTCAAGAGCGAGCCGCGCCAGTTCACTGTCACCGGCTTCGTAGCCGGAAATACCGGTACCGTCAGAGACATAGAAGGGAACGGTTTGCGGACCTGCGGGCAACTGCGCAAGCGCAGCGGCGAGCAACATTACCGGGACGAGAGTCATCGGGTATCGAGAAGTTCCTTCGCCGTAAACAAGGGATAGAAAGGATATCTGCTGGCGACGTTTTCGGTCCCGCCCTCCTGCCGATCGACGACACAAAATGTTGCGGCGATGTCATATCCAGCTTCTTCGGCCTTTTCGCATGCCTTGAGAATGGAATCCCCGGTCGTGCAAACATCATCTACGATCACGACACGAGACCCGGGCAAGCCGTCCCATCCTTCGATGAAACGTTGCATCCCATGTGCCTTTGCCTCTTTGCGAACAATGAATGCTCGCAATGGCACTCCATCCTGCTCGCTGACCACGGCAACCGCGGCAACAATGGGATCTGCCCCGAGAGTAAGCCCGCCGATCGCATCTACATGGATCTGCAATTGGCGCATTTTCTGGAGAATCAGCCGTGCAATTAACAATGCACCGCGTGGATGAAGCGTTGTCATCCGGCAGTCGAGGTAATAGCTGGCCTTTTTTCCGGAGGACAGCACGAACTCACCGCGACGCAACGAGTTTGTGCGGATGATTTCCGCAAGCTCTTCACGGGCTTCGGGCATATGGCCCGGAGTATAGCACGCGGTATGTTTGTGATAGATTTGCGCGATGCTGCTTGAAGGAAAGACCGGAATGATCATGGGCGTGGCCAACAAACGGTCCATCGCCTGGGGTATCGCCAACGCCGTCTCGAAAGCTGGAGCACGGCTCGTCCTGACGTATCAAAGCGAGCGTCTTGGCGAGAATGTGCAGGAACTGGGCGCCTCACTGGCAAATCCGCTCCTACTCCAGTGCGATGTTGCCAGCGACGAACAGATTGGTTCCGCTATGGGGCGTATCCGCGAAGAAATTGGACACCTGGATTTCCTCGTGCATGCCCTGGCTTTCGCGCCGCGCGAAGCGCTTGACGGAATGTATGCCGATACAAAGCGCGAGGATTTCAAGACCGCGCTTGATGTCAGCGCCTATTCGCTCGTCACAGTGTCACGCGCCGCGATGCCGTTGATGCAAGGCCGGCAGGCCTCGATTGTGACCCTGACCTACCTGGGAAGCGAACGTGTGGTGCAGAATTACAACGTCATGGGGGTTGCGAAGGCCGCGCTGGAATCCTCGGTTCGCTACCTGGCAAACGACCTTGGCCCTCACGGGATTCGCGTGAATGCGATTTCGGCCGGCCCGATCAAGACGCTCGCGTCATCTGCCGTGGGCGGAATATCCGGAATGATCAAGCTTCACGCGGAGAAAGCGCCCCTCCGAAAGGCCGTGGACATCGATGAGGTCGGCGATGTCGGGCTGTTCCTGGTAAGTACTCTTTCGAGAGGGATTACAGGCGAAGTCATCTACGTCGACGGGGGCTATCACATTCTGGGAGTGTAGGCTGAATGACTAGGGTTGCTCGGGCGAAAAGCCCCGCCGCGATGTTGACGCGCGAGCGCATGTTCTTCGGGCTGTTCGGTATTGCGGCCCTTGCCACCGTGTTTGCTGGATTCAGTCGAACCTACTTCCTGAACTTCACACCAACAGAACCACTGGCCGCGGTGGTGAGACTCCACGCCGTGTTGTTCAGTGCGTGGATGGTGCTGTTTGTCGTTCAAACGAGTCTGGTCGCTGCACGCCGCACAGACATACACCGGATACTGGGAGTCCTCGGCCTGATCTTCGCTATCGCGGTAATCGCAAGTGGATACCTTACCGCGATCGAAGGCGCACGGACGGGATGGGTGGGACCAGGGCAGCCGCGAGACACGTCCGGCGCACTGACATTCCTTGCTATCCCGATTGGCGACATTGTCCTGTTCGGGGCGCTGCTGGCCGCCGGCTTGTACTATCGGCGTCAGCCGGGAATACACAAACGCATCATGATCATGGCAATGTTAGCGGTGCTGCCTCCAGCGTTTGGCCGCCTCCCGCTGCTCGTGGCAATCGCTCTTCTCATCGTCTTTAGCATCGCTGGCCCGATCTATGACCGCCTCGTTTATGGTCGTGTGCATCCCTTTTACAAGTGGGCCGTGCCGTTGATGACCGTTTCGATTCCATTGCGAGCCTTGATCGGCGCGTCGGAGGTGTGGCGGCGTTTCGCAGGCTGGCTCATCACTTAGGAACTCTTTTAAACGCGGATTATGCGTACTGGGGATCGTGCCAGTCGTCGACGACGGATACGCGTTGGACGCAACCAATGGTGCATGCCGGCGCGCAGGATTTCTTCGTGAAGTATTCGCGTTCGATATCTGCGGTCGTGTAGCGCTCCAATGGAATTCCGGGATGCCCGCGTTGCTGGGAGCAATAATGAACAAGGCCGTCCTCGCAGATATAGAGGTAGCGAGCGCCGGCTCTGCACTTCCAGTTGTTCACTTCGCCGCGAGCCAGGTTCTCCTGAAACCAGTTGATCCTGGAGTAACCGCGAGCGGTTTCGTAACCCTTGATCTCCTGATACACGCGCCTTTCACGATCGTTCAGCGGCTTTAGACCGCCCGTGTGATCGTGAATGATTCCAACAGAGCTCGCGAAACCGAAACCGAGCGCTCGCCGCGTGACGGTGATGGCGTCTTCCGGATTGCGAATGCCTCCTCCGATAACCGAATTGATGTTGACGGCGAATTCGGCGTGTTCGGCGAGGTATTCGAGCTTCTTGTCGAGAACCTTCAGGCTCTTCATGGAGATATCGTCGGGCTGAATGTTGTCGACACTGATCTGCAGATGTTCGAGGCCCGCCTCGTTGAGCGCGCGGATTTTCTGAGGTGTCAAAAGATATCCGTTGGTGATGACGCCCGAGATCATGCCGTGATGGCGGATGCGGCGAATAATGTCTTCCACCTGTGGATGCAGTAGCGGCTCACCACCGCTCATCGTGACAGCGGCGGTGCGCAGGTCTCCGAGCAGGTCGATTCTGCGCAGCATGGTGTCTATGGGCACGGGCGGCGAGAAATCGTCGTACTCGTTGCAATACCCACAGGACAGGTTGCATCGCCGGGTCGGGATGATGTGAGCAAGCAGAGGATGCTTCGTCGAGGTGAGTCCACGAAACACCATCGCAAGTTCCCGCATGCGCAGCTTGAATGTGTTGGCCCGATTCATCGACAGGGGGAAGAGGTTACCACGGTTTACTTTTCACGCTTCGTCTTCCTTCGCCGCGCCCTCTTCGCTGTCCGCAAACGGCGGCTTGGTGGCGGCGACGACCTTGTCGTGGTCCTTGTGATGGGTCAGCTCTTCGAGAATATCTCGAACGACTTCGTCTCTTTCGTGTGAGTTCATGTCATTGCGCATGCGCCGGAGGGCGACGCCGACGATGTCTCGGTGATGCACTTTCGAACCCGCATATTGATCGCTCATTTCCAACCACATCTCGTGGCACAGGTCGACGTCCTCCGGCCACAGACGCGGAGGATGCGGGCCCAAATTCTTGAACGCGGAGGGCCTTCCCGGCGTGATGATTTCGAGCGAAAAGGGGTGCCTCGGCTCGGGCAACCGTTGCCACGCCTGACCGATGCGGCGGGCCAGTTCTTCGGAGTCCATCTTCGCCGAGACGCCGGTTACCAGACGCGATGCCTGAAGCTTCGCGGCCGCATGAACCATTGCATCAAACGGGTTCACCCCGGGCACGACGAGGAGATCCACCGACTTCCCTTCCTTCTCTGCCATCGTGACGACTCGAGTGAAGAGCTCGCGCTCATAGTCGGTGAAAAGCTGGTTTTGACCGAGTTCGTACTCGCCTGCTCCTGAGGAGACATTGCGAACGGTCATCACCACGATGTCGTGGCGGCGCAGATTGGTCTTAACCAGCACATTGTGCAAATGCGACATGCTGCTGTAATCACGTACAGCAACCAGGATGCACGCGGGCCTCGCGTGCACCGTGTCACCGGCCACTTCGGGCTGCAACTCCAGATTGAACTGCTCCAGCCCCTTCTTTTCCGTCAGGTGCCGGTTCTTGATCTGGCGCTCGGACAACGTGAAAATCACAAACATCGTCAGGGTGAAGCCGACCCCCGAGATCGTCGCTATCTGCTTGGAAAACAGATTTGCCAATGCGACGAAAAGAAGTGTGAGCGTCGTAATGGCCAGACCGATCGGATACTCGCGGCCGCCGACTCTGATGTTCAGTGGGGTCTTGTATTCCTGATCGTGTCGCTTGAAACGAAGAACGAGGACACCGAGGGCCTTAAGGAAGAAACTCCAGACAACGCCGAAGGCGTACGCTTCACCGAGCAGAATAACGTCGCCCCGACTCCAGAGGATGGTGCCTGCCTGAAGCAGCGCAATCATGTTGATCAGGCGGTAGCTCGTCCCGAACTTGCCATGGGGCTTTCTGAACCACGGAGTCAGCACGTGATCCTCGGCGATACGGTTCAGAACGCCATTTGCTCCGATCATCGAGGTGTTCACCGCGCCCGAAAGTATGAGAACGCCGACGATAACAACGAAGATGTGAAACGCAATCTGTAGCAACTCCGGACCGACGAGGAAATTTGCGAGACCGCCGAGCAGATTGTCCTTGTACATGGGGCGCACGCTGTCCGGGATGATCATCCCCGCGAACAACGTAATCACGCCCGTCGAGAAGACGGCGAAGACGCAAACGATCGTTCCCGCGATCTTCAGATTCCGCATCTTCGGTGTTTCGATCTCGCGGTACACCTGGGCCAGCGTCTCGAATCCGCTCATTGCAAGCAGGGAGTGCCCAAAAGCGACAATGACGGCCACAACCGACATCCTCAGCAGAAAAGTGCCTTCAAGCCACCCGGCGCTCTCTCCGGTGAAAGTCAGATTCGACGGAATAGGAGCGGGAGGGATTTGTGCCGGCCCGTTCACCAGGAGCGTGACCGTGCACCAAACCAGAAAAATCACAACCATTACAGTCGTGATTTCCATGATGACCAGAGCCTTGCCGCTCGATTCGTGAATGCCTTTGATATTGGTTCGCCAAAAATAGGCGGTCACGGCGAGCGCGAAGGCTGCAGCGAACATCGAAGGACTGATGGCGACGCCAGCCTGCAATCGTTCGCTGATTTCGTTCAGCAAATGTCCGAGATACTGGCCCGCGCTGACAGCCGAAATCGGACCGGTCAGGATGTAATCGAAAATAAGTGCGGAAACGGACAGGCGGGCCATGAGCTTACCCATGGAGTCGCGGACGACCACGTACACGCCGCCCCGGACGTACATGCTGCAACTCTCCATGTACACAGAGCGAACAGCGAAACTGAAGAACATGACACCGAGGATGAACCAGGGAGCCGCTTT
>Ga0111539_10005087_pt1 | contig 17075 bp, 14 predicted proteins | sample RhiMethybrSRZTD1_FD_79667 | JGI IMG/M metagenome (GOLD analysis project Ga0111539, IMG submission 79667) | Populus rhizosphere microbial communities from Tennessee, USA - Rhizosphere MetaG P. TD hybrid SRZTD1 (version 2) (version 2) | ecosystem: Host-associated > Plants > Roots > Rhizosphere >... | reverse complement strand
TAATCGATTGGGATACCGCCGAGGTCGGAAACGGCCTGCGCCCCTCGCGATGAACAGGTGCCGTACATCTCGAGCTCGGCAACGCGCCCGAGCTGCATCAACGCCGAGCCGACACCGCCTGCGGCGCCGTGGATCAGCACGCGCTGGCCCGATCTGACCTTAGCGGAACGATGCAGCATCTGGTACGCCGTGATGTAGTTCAGGATGACGCTGACGGCCTCGGCGGGGTCCACGCCAGGTGGGACCGGAACCAGCTCACGTTGCGGAAGGCAGACGTACTCCGCATACGCCCCACTGATCGGCAGCGCGGCGACGATCTGACCCGGTTCGATTCCAGAAGTACCGGATCCCAGCTGATCCACCACGCCGACCAGATCCCAACCCGGCGTGTAGGGCAGCCGGGGAGTCTCGGGATGGATGCCCTCGCGCATCATCACGTCGGGAAGGGAAACACCTGCCGCGAGCACCCTCACCCGCACCTCACCGTCTTTCGGTTCGGGGCACTCTTCTTCGACCACATGGAGCTCGTCGGGCCCGCCGTAGTGACTGACGACAATGCGTCTGTTTCTCATGGGACGTCGTCCTTTCTCGAGGGTCGAAGCAATGGCCACGCCAGCTCCAACGCGGAGAAACGCTCGGACGCGAGCCGTCCCGCGCAAGTTGTGCATGTGCCTTCGAGGGATGGCTCGCACGACGCTTTGGGCGTAACTTTTGCGCATGCGTCGCGAATCTCCGTCGCCGAAGCCCGACACGGACAGCGGGCAGCTCGAGCACGCGCGGGCCCGCGCGGGTGCCCAACAAAGCCTTGACGCTTTGCAAGCGGAGATCGCCGGCGAGATCGCGTACGCGCTGGGCAGGACCGAGGAACGGTTGAAGCTCGCGCTGGAGGAGCTCGAGCGACGAAGCGCGGAGCTCGCGAACCTTCGAGCGACTGGCGCGAGCGGCCCCGATCTCGAAACGGCGACCGACGCTTTCAATCGTCAACGGCGCCTGGCCGAGAAGCGCTTGCTCGATCTCGTGATTCATCGCGAAGCCGCAGGGTTCCGTAGAAATCGGGAAGTGTACGAGCGCTACCCGATTCCTCCTCCGGAGCGCTGACGCCGCGGTGTGGTCTCGCTCACCTGCTGAGTGATTTCTCGCATCGTTCGGGGCACGTGCCTTGCTTCTACGTCCTTGGAAAGGAGCCCCGATATGCGCTTACTAGCGTTTGCCTTTGCGGCAGCTCTGGCGTCAACGCCCGAAGTTGCGGCCGCCACTCCTCCGCTGAACCTGTCGGCCCTGCCCCAAAGGTGTCGGGCCGTGGCGATGATTCCGCCCTCCACCCGCATTGCCGATCCTGTGCTTTCCGCGCGGGTTTCCGCGGCGGCGTGCGTCGTGGACCCCGCCGTCGCGGGCGTGCCGCTCACCGACAGCGACGCGTCGATTCAGGCGCTGAACTCCGTGACCGCGCCGATCATTGCGACGCTCGACGAGGTGGCGGCGCGCGGAAGCCTAGAGTGGAAGATCGTTGCGCTTTACACGAAGGCCGACATTCTGTTCGGCTTGCAGACGCGCCTGCGCGCCTCGCTTCCATCGGTGAGCCAGGACACGTCGCTCGAGGCGGCGGCCGAGATCGAGCGGCGCCAGCAGGCGCTCGATCGCAAGCTCGAGCCCTGGCAGAACCAGGCGGCGGCTGCGTTCCTTCAAGTCGCCGAGCTCGCGCAGGCGAACCCGCGTGTCGCCAACACAGACCCCGTATTGCAATACATGGTCCGAGAGTCGATCCAATACACGGGGACGCCGCAGACGCCTCAGCGCATGGGCGAGTGAGGCAGAGTGGCGCGCTGCTGCTGCTCCTTGTCCGCACCGGGGCCGAGACGTAACTCGATATCGCTCCCGGGGAGCGGCTTCCCGTCTTCGCCGCGGATGCGCAGGCGCGGGACCTTGCGACCCGTGCGCCGGTCGATCATCAGAAGTGGCTCGCGCCCCTCGCCGAACACCCAACGATCGCCCCATTCGCGAAGCGCGGTGAGCACGGTCGTGAGGTCCTTGCCCTTGGGCGTGAGGACGTATTCATAGCGCGTGCCGTGAACGCCGGCGTCCACCGCTTCGAGCACCCCGTGCTCCACGAGCGCGGCCAGGCGCTGGGTCAGCACGTTCTTGGAGATATCCAGATTCGCCTCGAAATCGCCGAAGCGGCGCGTGCCGAGGAAGGCTTCGCGGATGATCAGGAGCGTCCACCAATCCCCCAGAATTTCCAGGGCCTGGGCGATCGAGCAGTTCATTTCGGTGAAGCGGCGGCGCATCGTGTCTCCGGAATTTAGTTGCATGAAGAGACCAAATTGTCAACAATCCACCGCATGGCCAACGACGCTTGGAAGCCATCGGCGTGCATCCTCTGCGAGTGCAATTGCGGGCTCGAGATCGAGCTCGGCGGCGATGACGGGCGGCACCTGGTCCGAGTGCGCGGCGATCGGAAACACCCGGCATCGCAGGGCTACGCCTGCGAAAAAGCGCACCGCCTCGATCACTACCAGCACGGCCGCGATCGCCTGACCTCGCCTCTGCGCCGGCGCGAGGACGGAACGTTCGAGCCCATCTCGTGGGACGTGGCGATTCGCGAAGTGGCCGCGCGCCTGTCCGCGATCCGCGACCGCTTCGGCGGCGAGGCGATCTTCTATTACGGCGGCGGCGGGCAAGGCAATCATCTACCGGGGGCGTACGCGAGCGCGACTCGCAGAGCGCTCGGCTCACGCTATCGCTCGAGTGCTCTCGCACAGGAGAAGACGGGCGAGTTCTGGGTGTGTGATCGGATGTTCGGAAGCGCCACGCGGGCAGACTTCGAGCATTGCGACGTAGCGCTGTTCCTCGGCAAGAACCCCTGGCACTCGCATTCGATCCCGAGAGCGCGCGTCCAGCTGAAACAGATCGCCAAAGATCCGTCGCGCACGCTGATCGTGATCGACCCGCGGCGCACCGAAACGGCGGACCTCGCCGACATTCACCTTCAGGTGCGCCCGGGCACCGACGTGCTCCTGCTGTCGGCGATCCTCGGCGTCCTGGTCGAGGAAGATCTGGTCGATCGGGCCTTCCTCACGGCGAACACGTCGGGCGCGGACGTCGTCCTGCAGGCGCTGCGGCAGGTGCCGATCGCCGCGTGCTGCGAGGGCAGCGGCGTCGAAGAGGCGCTGGTCCGGAAGGCGGCCCGCGCGATCGGCAGAGCGCGCGCCCTGTCGAGCTTCGAAGACCTGGGCGTGCAGATGAATCGGGCGTCGACCGTCGTGAGCTATCTGCATCACCTCCTCGTCGTGCTGACCGGAAACTTCGGCAAACCCGGCACGCACTATCTCCCGACCCCGCTCGTGCAGTTCGCGACTGGCGCCTCGGGAAAGCTCAGCCCCGTCGTCGGAGCGCCGATCATCAGCGGGCTCGTGCCGTGCAACGTCATCGCCGAGGAAGTCCTCAGCGAGCACCCGAAGCGCTACCGGGCGATGATCGTCGAAGCAGCGAACCCGGCGCACTCGCTGGCCGACTCCAAGCGCATGCGAGAAGCGCTGCGCGCGCTCGATACGCTGGTGGTGATCGACGTGGCGATGTCGGAGACGGCGGCGCTCGCCGACTACGTGCTACCGGCGTCGAGTCAGTTCGAGAAGGCGGAGGCCACGTTCTTCAACTTCGAGTTCCCCCACAACTACTTCCATCTGCGGCACCGATTGCTGACGCCACCGGACGGGCCGCTGCCGGAGGCTGAAATCCACGCCCGCCTGGCCGAGGCCTTGGGCGCCGTGGGTGAGCGCGACTACGTTCCACTACGCGAAGCGGCAAAGCACGGCTTGCTGCGGTACGCGGAGGCCGTCGCGGCGAGCGTGACGACGGATCCTCGCCTCTCGGCACAGGCGCCGATTCTGCTCTATCGCACACTGGAGCTCGGCGACGAAGTGCGCGAGGGCGCGGTGCTGCTCGGGCTGGCGCTGCGTTTCGCGCTGAGCAACGGCGCGTCGCTCGCGCGAGCCGGCTTCACGGGGACGCCGCTCGAGGCCGCGGTGGCGCTGTTCCAGACCATGCTCGCGAGTCCCTCCGGGCTCGTCTTTTGCGTCGACGATTGGGCGGAGGTGCTGCCGCGTGTGAGCACGCCGGACGGGAAGATCCAGCTCGCCCTGCCGGATCTGCTCGAGGCGCTCCGCGCTCACCTGGAAGCCCCGGCGCCGGCAGAAAACCACGAGTTTCCCTTCGTCCTAACCGCCGGCGAACGGCGCTCGTTCACGGCGAACACCATCATCCGCGATCCCTCGTGGCGTACCAAAGACGCCGACGGGGCGCTGCGCATGAGTCCGGCCGACGCGGCCGCGCTCGGCGTCGCTACAGGAGACGCGGTGCGCCTGTCGACCCGGCGCGGAAGCGCGGTCGTCACCGTGGCGGTATCCGACAGCATGCAACCCGGGCACGTCTCGCTGCCGAACGGAACCGGCGTGGAGTACCCCGAGCGCGCCGACGGTCACGGCGGTGTCGCACCGAACGAACTTACCGCGCTCGAGGATCGCGACCCCTTCGCCGGAACTCCGTGGCACAAGCACGTGCCCGCGCGACTCGAGCGACTGGTCGGCTGAGCCGGGAAGGTTCGTTGGCATGCTCGCCGCCGTGGATGCGCATTACACGGATGCGAACGCGGCTGGAGAAATCCTCGGGTTCCGGCCGCCGGAAGCAGACCTCGAGCTCCCCTGGCACGTCGTTCACTCGCATCTGGATGGCGAGGTGATAGGCCGCGACCTGATAATCCGCCGCCACGGGGTGGAGCGGGATGGTGCTTCCGAGCACGAGGTGCGACTTGTCGCCGATCACCTGGAAGCGATAGTCGGACGCGTCGTTGAGCACGCGCGCGTAGCGACACGCGATCTCGTTGGCGTCGCGCCACGTCGCCGCCGACATCGCCACCCACTCGAGCACCTCGAAGTCGCCGATCTCGGTGTAGAGAGCCGCTCGCAAGCCGACCATGGGATCGTTCAAGGCGGCCGCGATGTCGCCGAGGCTCTTCTGCAAGACGGCGATCGAAACGCGATCGGGGGTCGCCTCGATGGCTTCGAGCCGCGCGAGGACTTCGGTCGAGGTAGCGCCCTCGCTCCTCAGCATGCGGGCGAACGGGCGTACCAGCAGCGGGGAACACGTCGGGTTCTTCGAGCGCTCCACTCACGCCGAGCTTGCCGAAGCCCATCCCGCGTCGCAAGAATGCTGGTGCACGCCGAGCACTGCGATGCGATCGAACGCGTATGTGGCCCATGGGCCGGCGCCGCGATCAAACGCTCGACGCACTGAGGATTTCCTGATGAATCCCTGAGCAACCGGCTCGCCCCGGTCGTTCTATGTACGGGGTGTCGCAGCGGCACGGGCGCTCTTCGCCGGGAGCGTTCGGGAACGCGAGCGACGCTGTTAGGGGACACCAAAAAAACGGCGAGAGGTGAGCTCAACATGAAGAAACTAGTGATATCAGTCATCGGATTCGGCGTGATCGCGCTCGGATCAGCGGTCGCGCTCGCAGGGCTAAAGACTACGAACGCATCCGTGACCATCACGAACAACGCGGACGGGACGAGAACCGTCAGCGGAGACATGGGCTTCGTCCGCAACACGGCAGATACCGTTCAGCACCACGGGTGCTTTCACCGCGGGGACACGGGGGGAGAGTTCGTCACGTGTCAATCGCGCACCACCGCGGGCACGAGCACCCTGTGCACCACCTCCGACAGTCGCATGATCAGGGTCGTCGACGGAATGGACAGCGACAGCACGCTCACGTACATCATCGCGTCGGGGAGCTCTGCCTGCACCGGCATCGTTGCGCAGACCCGATCTCAGGCTGCCCCGAAGGCGCTGTGATGAAGCCGGCGCGACTTCGCTCGGCGGGTTTCGTACTGCTGTTCGGAGTGGCGCTCGGAGGAGCCGCAACCGGGGGCTACGCCCTCGGTGCGGCTTCGCCGAAACCGCGTGTTCCGGCCGCAGGAGCGCCGCAAGCTGCGCGCGCCGAAGACGTCGCGGCCGTCCTGCGGCAGATCGAGCAGCGTCTCGCGCGCCTGGAAGCGACCGCAGTCGTGGCGTCTCAGAGTCAGACTGACCGGACCGCGCCGGCCGAACACGCCGTGGCTCCCGCCGAAGCGGCAGGAGCCGACCCGAACACGCCGCCGCCCGCGATCGCGACGTCGGATCCGGACGTGCTGCTCACGAGCCAGCGCGTCGTCGAAGCCGGACTCGCAGCGCGCAACTTCACTGAAGCCCAGAAGACAGTGCTCAGAGAAACGTTGCCGCGGCTCGCGTTCGAAGACCGACTCGCCGTGATGAACCAGCTCGGCGTGGCGCTCAACCGGGGCGAGATCGAATTCGACGCTCGCGACGTGTTCTGAGACGCCGCGCGTTTCCTTGAGCCGCCAAGTCCGCTCCAGTTTTTGACGCCTGAAGCTAGCGCGCTCCATTTATGCCTCGCGTCGACGAGACCAGAGATGCATTGCGCAGCGTCGTCGCAGTGCGCAAACGGGGGCAGCCCATTGACGACATGATTCGATGCAAGTAGCGTCCGCGCCCACAACCTTGAAATTCGATCTGACGCGCAGAGCGAATTTCAAAAATTAATACGCCACACTTCAATCGTCCTGGCAAATCCCAATGCCATCGCAATTGGGAACAATCCAGGACCAGGAATAGGGCAATGAGGACGTTGCTTCTCGAGGCCGAGCGCATCGCTCAGGCAGTTTTGGTCGTCGGCGCTCTCGGAACACTGGTGGGTTGCGGCTCGGACGACGAGCAGAGCTCGACAAGCCACCCGAACAGCAGCACTTCGTTCGACGCGTGTATGGCCGCGGTCACGCCGCTCTGCAGGACGCGTGACCTCGACACGGAAGAGGAAATGGAAACGGCCTGCAAGTCCACCGAGTTCATCCGGATCCCGCTGACGGACGGCACTGCTTACGGCCCCGTGACGATCAACGGAGGCCCATACGGCGCAAAGACCTTGTGGAACGAGGGCAAAGGCTCGGGGTTCGAGAATCCGGTCAATACCGCGGAGCCCGTTTGCCTGCCGGGCGGCATTGACACGTTCCGGGAGCCCGCTGAGACGACTGACGATCTCAAGAACACTCGGAATCTCGACTACGCGCTTTACACCATCTTTCGGCCAGCATGCATGAAGGATGGGGAAAAATACCCGGTCATCACTTGGGCCAACGGCACCTGCGGCCTGACCCACGGATATGCCCTGCTCCTCGGCACCGTGGCGTCGCACGGATTCGTCATTGTCGCTTCGAATTCGACGTGGACGGCGACTGCACCCACGAACACGGTGCAGACGCACGCGCTCGACTATGCGGCGGCCCTGAACGACGACCCGAGCAGTGATTTCTACCAGCGGCTCGACCTCGACAAGATCGGCGCCATGGGCCATTCGCAAGGCGCGGCAGCAACGCTCGTGGCCTCCGCCGATAGTCGCGTCAAATCGGTGATCCTCTGGAACGGTGGCGCTACGAATGCAAAACCGTTCCTGAACGTCTCGGGCGACAGGGACGTCGGCGGTCGCCCGATCAGTGGTACGAAAACGGCGACCGAGGGCGCGACTCAGCCTGGCGCCTGGGTCTGGTACCATAAAGTTTTGGAAACCGGTGGTGGCTCGACGGGGCACCTGGTGCTCATGGAGCAGCCCGATCGCGTCTGGGAAATGGCCGTCGCGTGGTGGAAGTGGCAACTCAACGGCGACCAGACGGCAAAGAACATGTTCGTCGGCGCCAACTGTGGCCTTTGCAACAAAGCCGACGAGTTCGAGTACGGGACGAACAGCCTTCTTCAGTGATGACGGTCATCGCTTGAACGGGTTCAGCTTGTCGGTGAGATAGGCGACGCCCACCACCGCGAGGCAGGTCAGCGTTGCGGTATGCGGGCCGCCAAAACCGAGCCAGAGCACCATTGCGATCGCAGTGAGGGGCAGCCGATAGCCCCCCGCGATGCCGGCCGCGGCGCCCGCCGCGCCGGCCAGATCGTGCCCGAGGTCGAGCACCGGCGCGAACACGCGACCGGCGAGATCCCCGACGGCGAGAAAGGGTACGAAGATACCGCCACATCCACCCGCGGCTGCCGCGGCCGTCGTCATCGCTGCGCGTAGCAAGTCGACTGCCAGCAGCCTCAACGGCAGCGCGTTGTCTTTTTCGGCCCAAAGGATGGCGCCGCCACCCGGACCAAACGCCGCAGCGGGCTCTGCGATGATCGCGATCGCGACGGCCGCACATGCTGCGGCGATCCCGCCCACCGCAATGCGCACGATCGGGCGCGCCGTCCACTTCTTTGCGCGATAGAGCGCAGCCGCGGTCAGCGATGTGACGCCTCCCGCCAGCCCCCCGATGAAAAGGACGGTGACCAACGCGTGAGGAAGGTCCTCGGGCGGCTCTTTGGGCACGACCAGGCGGATCAGACTGAGATTGAAAGCCACGTCGATGGCCCACCCGACGAAACCTCCGATCAGGGCGGCGAGCACGCGGCCCGCATCGTAGGGAGCGCCGCTACGCCTCCCGATTTCGAGCACGTACGCGGTACCCACGAGCGGAATCCCCATCAGCGCGCCCACGCCCGCTGCACCACCGCCCACGGCAGCGGGACGAAGGAATCGGCGCCAGCGTTGGCCCCGATCCCCGATGCACGCCCCCACGGCTTCACCCAGATACGCGGCGGGCGCCTCCGTACCCATTCCCGCGCCGAACCCAACGGTCGTGAAAATGGCGGCGAGGCGGATTGGCGCGAGACGCCACGGAAAGGTCTCCTCGTGGCCGGCGTTGTCGACGACGTCGCCGGCGATATCAGCGCGCACGGCTCGCGGCGGAAAGGTTCTGAAGCCGCCAGTAGGCGTCGAACCCTCACGACCGAACGCGTGCAACACGAAGCCGGTGAGCGCCAACCCAATCAGGGGGACGACGATGAGCACCCACGTGGGTTGACCGGAGAAGGAGTCCATCATCGCCTTGAGCATCAAAGTCACGACGACGACGACGGCGCCCCCGACGAGCCCGCCCATCAGACCTCCGAACGCGTGAACGTCGAGGTCGCGAAGCCGAATCGACGCGGGATGCGCTGCCCGACCACCGAGGCGAATGGGAATCATGAGCGTTCCGGCGTTCTGCAAGCACACACGCAAGAAACGCACCCCGGGAACAGCGCGGACGCGTCCGAATGCCGGCGTCTTTAGTCCCAGTGTCTAACTTCGACACGCACTCGTCGGGGCTGCTCGATCAGCGGGCGAGCTTCGTCTCGCTCGTGGCGGCGTCGAAGCGCAAGCGGAATTGGTTCGCCGCGAGCACGAGCTCACCCTTCTGCAGTTTTTCGCCTCTGGCGCTTGCGGGTAAGTGATTCATGAACATGGCCTCGGCGTCGTGAATGTTGGCGAACACCTTGTGCGGAAATGGCTGCGAGGCCACCATGTTGAAAGTCGTCGTGAGCGCGCGGATCGCCGCGGCACGAAACCCGACGCCCTCGAAAACCAGCGCCGAGCAGGCGATACCCTTGGCGACTTCTTTGAAGAGCTTCGGCAGCTCTTCTCGAGCTTGGGGCGTGGGTAGGTCCGCGTTGGGCTCGACCACCGTCAACATCGCGACCCCGGCGGGGTTCGCCGTCTTCAGCCGCTGGATCACCGGCTTCAAGCCCAAGATCGCCTTCGCGTGGGTCTCGCGGCGCCACATGCACAGGAAGACGTTCCGCCACGTGCCCACGATGTGATCCGGATCCGTGAGAACCACTTCTAGAGCGAGCGTCGGTCGAGCGACTTGACCCGTCGGCACATGGACTCCTTCGACAAAAACCCGAGCAGACCTTAGCACGCGCTAGTTCCAGCCCGGGAAACGTTTCGCCGGCTCTACCGGCCGGTCGTGTCCACGCGAGCACACGCAACCGCACGGAAACCTGTGCGAGCTTCGCGATCGCGCCCCGCGACACTCACTCGGCAACGCACCCACAACCACATCGGTTGTTGAATGGCTTGTATCCGATCGGGCAAGCCGGCATGAGCCCGGTGCACCGCGCGGGATCGGGGCTGATGAAGTGCACGCCGGAATCGGGCGGCAGGTTGCACGAGGGATCGCCCTTGTCCAGGCAGCCGCAGCCGCACGCGTTGTGAAACCCGTTCTGATCGGCCGTGCACACCAGAGTTTCGATCGGACAATCGCCGATGTTCGTGGTCCGGTAGTGAACCTTCGGATCGTCGGGATCCGGGCATCCGAACGCCGCGTCCGCTGGGCCGCCGTCTCCGGGGCCAGCGTCCGGCGCGGCGAGCGGGCTCCCACCTCCCTCGTCGCAGCCCGTGACTGCGACGAGCAACACTACCGTCGCGGCGAAAACGCTCAGTGCGTGTCTTCGTAGGCCTCTAGCGCGCTGTCGTTCAAGCGCTTCTTCTGATTGTTCGTGATGAACCCCGCGCTCTTCAAGCCGCTGAGCGCCTTGTTGACGCATTTCTTGTAAGCGTTGAAGCTTGGCCAATTGGCCGAAAAACTACAGGGGATCTCGGGCATTGTCACGCGCTCGCCGGCCATCACGGAGTAGAGTCGGTTTCGCACGCCGCCCTGCCACAAGACCTCGAGCGTGCCGCCCGCCGCCTGGCCGAGCCCGAAGATTTGCGCCAAGTCGTGCTGCGAGGCGTGGCTCGATCCGCCGAGCACCGGAGCCATGACCTGCTTGCCGCCGGCCGGCGTGAAGAAGACGACCGCGCCGATACCGTCGCGGTTGGCCTTGCCTTCTGGAAGGTTCCCGACGCTGCCGCGCACGCGCACTTTGACGAAGTGATTGCCGTTGTTGGCGCTGTTGATCTCGACGCCCAGCATCCCGTCGTCCATGTTGTAGCCGCCCCACTCGGACTCGAAGTCCGGCCCAATCACCGTGTACATCGGGATGTAGCGCGCGACGGCATCGAAGGGCGAGTTACGGAGATTGAACGGCGGTACCAGCGGGATGTTCGGCCCGGCGAATTCCGCCGCCACGTGCGTGATGTCGACGAAACCGTCGTCGTTGAGATCGCCGAGCGCGACGCCGTGGGTTTCACTGCGGGAGACGCGGTCGGCCGAGGAGGCCGTGGCTGCCTGGTCCCAGACCATGGCGCCGGTGCCGCCTTCGTTGTGGAGCACGACACCCGGGTTGTCCGCCTGGATCATGATGCCCAGGTCCAGATTGCCGTAGTAGACGATGTCCGTGAAGCCGTCGTTGTCGTAGTCGGCCATGCCCGTGCCCCATCCAAACGGAGTGGCTCCAAGCTTGCCGAGATCGCCGAGGGCGAAGTCACCGCGGAGAAAGGCGCCGCCGGGCAGGCCGTAGTGCCAGATCGAGCTGCTCAGCCCGACCGGCGTCGGCGCGCCCACGAGCTGGGGATACATGTAATCGCCCACGCTCGTCCCGAACATGTCCATGAAGCCGTCGCAGTTCACGTCGCCGAAAGCGAGGCCCATCCACTGTTCCGAAACGAACGCCGTTCCGGACAACGCGGTCATGTTGGTGAAGTGGCCCGTGCCGTCGTTGTTGAAGATCTGCAAGAATCCGCGGTCGACGCCGGCGAACTGGCTGGGGGGCATACCGCCGTGGTCGTCGCCGTGGATGATGTCGGTGTCGCCATCGAGATCGTAGTCGACCATGGCGACCGCCCACGTGATGGTCGAGTTCTTATCGGGCGCGGGAATGCCGCCCAGGACCCGGATCCCGGACGTTTGGCTCACGTCGGTGAACGTGTTGCCGCCCGCGTTGAGGAAAAGCTGGTTCGGGTGGTTATAGCCGAACAGATCGGTGACGATGGCTTCGATCCGCGTCCAGTCGAACGTGTTCGCGACGAAGATGTCGAGCTTCCCGTCGCCGTTGATGTCGCCCATCGAGCACGACGTGTGTCCGAACACGCCCGCGCCGACGCCGGCAGTGGCGGTGATGTTCGTGAAGCTTCCGTTGCCGTTGTTGCGGAAGAGCCGGTTGGCTTCCATGCGGCCGAGCACGTAGAGGTCCTCGTCCCCATCGTTGTCGATGTCGCCGAAGCACACGCCGGTGCTGTCCATGTCGTTGGCGCCGACGCCGGCGGCGGCTCCCTGGTCGATGAACGTCGTCTGGCCGGTCTGCTTGCGCTGATTCTGGTAAAGGCTGTTGGCTCGTCCCGGACCGTTGGTGACGTAGATGTCCAGGTCGCCGTCGCGGTCGTAGTCGAGCAGTGCAATGCCCGGCTGCCCGTGGGCCTTCATCGGCGTCGCCAGAATGGTGCGCAAGTCGTTGAGTGGTAGGAGCTTCAACGCGTCATAAGCAGCCTGTGTAGTCGACGCAGCGCGTCGATAGCTGATACCTGCTCCGTCCCCAGCAGCGATATCGTGAAACACGATCCCGGAAGCAGCTCGTGCCACCCCGGGCGCCAGAAGAAGAGTCAGCGCAACGGGAAAGAGCGTCCCGTAGCTAGACGACCGCAGAACGCTTCGGCGCTGATTCATTGTAGTGAGTCCTCCACTCTTCAAGCGATGTCTGTGCACGGCGCGGACGCCGGGCGTCGTCATCAACTAGCGAACTCCGTGCCACGCAGCCGCGGTCCGCTTTTGCGGGGAAGCGCCGGTTGGACTGGTCAGCGTGCGTCGAGTGTTCGCATCATCGCGCCAAGAAGTGCCGCGTTACCGTTCGTAACTGTTCGACTATTGGCGCTGTTTGAAATGCTACAGCCGACCGTTCGGTCGACGAGTTGCCCACAAAAACACCACAAAGAGCCGGGTTGGGAGGTCAGTCGGCTGCCGATTCGGGATGTTTCATCTCCAACACTTTTGCTGGATATGAATCAACTCGAGGGCATGTGCCCTCGTCGACATCGATGAGTGTCCGCGGCGACGAGGGGGAGAACGCGCCGGATATGGGCCCCAGTTTCGCGACAGCTCGCGTTTCGAGACGGCTCCGGCAGCCCGGCACGGAATTCGCTCAAGGACATGCGCGGTGCGAGTCCGCTCGCCTGCCGGTCACTCTTCAAACTCGTCCAAGAGGGTAAGGAAAAGATGATGCGCCTTAGCGTTCGATATTGGTCTTTGAGCCTTACCCCCTTTGCGCTCTGGCTCGTTGGTTGCGGTTCGGCAGAAGCGGGTCAATCGGAGTCGGAACCACCCGTGGCTACAACCGCCGCCGATCTCTCACCCCCGGCGGAGACGTTCCCCGCGACTTTCGCGCGGCAGTGGATGACGAACATTGCCTTCAGCGTGAAGTTCGACGGCATCTCACCGCCCGTCGCGGCGCGCTCGTACGCTTACGGCGCGATCACCGCGTACGAAGCCGTGGTGCACGGAATGTCCGGCTACCAGTCGCTGGCGGGTCAGCTCAATGGTCTGGACTCGCTGCCGGAGCCCGAGCCCGGTCTGACCTACGACTGGCCGACCGTGCTGGCAGCGGCCATGGGACGCGTCGTCCCCGCCACTTTCGTCTTTCCGAACACGGTATTTTTCGAGTTCACGACGCCGGCTAGGGTCTCCCTCGGGTCGCTCGAGCGCGTGCAGGTCGCGAAGCGCAGCGTCTCGGGCGTTCCCCCGGAGGTGATCGAGGCTTCGGTCAACTACGGCCACACGCTCGGCGACGCGATTGCTACCTGGGCCAACGCCGACGGCTACGCGGAGGCGCGCTACCTGGGATACGTGCCCCCGCAAGGGGATTCGGCCTGGGTCCAAACGGGCTACATCGATGCTCAGACGACGCGTCCGCTGGAGCCGCATTTCGGCGAGCTCCGGACACTCGCCATCGGTACCGCAGCGGATTGTTTGCCGCCGCCGCCCGTGCCGTTCTCCACGGACCCGTCGTCGCAATTCTATGCGCAAGCGAACGCGGTGTATCAAACGGATCTGAACCTGACGAAGGCGCAACGTCAAAACGCGATCTACTGGGCCGACGCGCCCGGAGCTACGGAAACACCGCCGGGTCACTGGATCAAGATCACGAACGACCTGATCCGCCCCGGCAATCTGGCGGACGCGGTGAGAACGTACGCGCCGGTCGGAATCACGATGTTCGACGCCGCGATCGCGACCTGGAACGCGAAGTACCACTACAACTTGCTGCGTCCGGAGACGTACATTCACCGCTACATCAGTGCGGTGTGGATCTCGATGCTGCCCTCGCCGCAGTTCCCGTCGTACACGTCCGGGCACTCGGGCTTCTCGGCGGCGGCGGCCACTGCGCTCACCTCCGTGCGCGGCGCCGTGCCGTTCACCGACCGAACCAAGGTCCGCGGCGGCTTCGAGCCGCGTAGCTATCCGAACTTCATGGCCGCCGCGCAAGAGGCCGCCGACTCACGCCTGCACGGCGGCATCCATTACCCGATGGACAATCAGCAGGGGATTTTCGTCGGCCAGTGCGTCGCCAACGCGTTCGCTGCCAACGTCGTGATGCACCCGTAGCTTCACCACTTCCACGACTCGCCCGAAGGCGGTAAGCCGAGACACTCCCAGGTCGGAGGTTGGGCGGGACGCAGCTCGACGAAGGGCCCAATGCCGCGCAGCGCGCCGCGTTCCCAGGGATCGAAGCGGGGCGCGCTCAATGCTTCGACACGCAGCTGCACCTGCGGTGGCTGCTCGTTGATCGCCGCGAGCACGGCGCTCGCACGTTGCTCCGCGAGCACTTTGCCCCGTGCGCCCTCGTCCGGATCCGGCTGGCTCACCAACACTTGACCTCGAAGGTGCGCGAGCTTCGTCATCATGTAGAGTGCTTGGCGTTCGCTCGGTGGGATCCGCGTCCCACCGGGCGCGAAGCGGAGGATGCCGCGCCTCACGAAGCGTTCGATGCCGCGCACCTCCCAGCGCCCGCTCCGGCACACGAGCCGTCGGCTGCTCCTCGTGATGGGCTGCGGCTCCCCGTTTTCGGGATAAAAGCTTCCGGTGCGGAAGCATGCCGAGCGATCCGGAGTGCAGCTCAGCCTACCTCTGTGACACGCGCAGCGCAGCGCGCCGACCTCGAAAGGCTCGCGATCACCCGCCGCGCAGCGGTCGACGATGGCGCGCTGTTCCGCGGCCGCGCACTCGTGAAGACGTTCCTCCGGCTTCGGAGGCAAGCGACACAGCTTCGGTTCGACCAAGGAACCCTTGGCCATGAAATAAGACACCAGCTCGACCGGCTTTCCGGAAGGTCGCCGCACGAACGTTCCCGAAACAGCCACCGAAGGCCGCTCGTTGACATCATCAGCGTCGAAACCGCAGCACGACAGCGAATCGTCGCCACCGCAATGGAACGCAGCGGGCTGGGCCGGATCCAGGAGCGCTAGCCAACTTCCCTTCCGCCAGAGCACCAGCGCTCCACTCGCTTCGTTGTAACAGCCGAACTCGGGATACGCGGCGGTGTGCCCGACATGGGGAACGAGCTCCCCGCTCACGACGACCGCCTTGCCGAAGTACTCGCTTGCCCGCGACATGAGCACGTCCACCTCGATCGTCTCGATAGCTTCGGGACACGCCGGCAACAGCGCCGGGGCTCGGGGGCATCCCGCGTCCGCGAGACAGGCGAAAGACGACATCGGGCGGGCAATCACACCGCACCCCGCCGAGTCCGCCGCGTTCACCCAACCGGTCTGCCCGAGTGAGCGCGCGTCGAGCGTTGGACAAACCTGCACCCGACGCGGCAGCTCGAGTGAGTCGTTGACTGGGGCATCCGGCGGGGGCTCCGTGGGGTCGGGTGCGTCGGGCTCCTCGATCGTGGCGCTACAGGCCGTGAGCCCCGCGCTCACGCACACCCACGCCAAGCGGCGCGCTGCCGTCCGGCAAACCACCACGCGTCTCTCTTGGCTTTGGTCGCGCGGCGGTCGCCCGGCATTCAAAGCGCGTAGCGCGCGAGGATCTGGCCCTGGGCCGCGAGCCCGGCGCGCATCGGCACGCCTTCACCGTCCGTGGCAGTGGCGGGTTCGGCAGTGGAAACACCGTGCGCGCCGCCGTGCGCGGCGGGTTCGGCCTGTGCCGCAGCTAGCATGCGAAAATTCACGCCGAGCTTGAGCTGATGCGTGACGTTGAGCTCGGCGCCCAGTCCAATGAATCCGATCGGATACACGCGCTCACTGCGCCTGCCTGCGAGGTCCACCCGCGTGAGCTCGAGGCCCGCACCGGCCTGCACGTACGGCGTCAGCACGAACTCGGGAAACATCCGAAGCCCGCCCGCGAGCGTCGGAATCGTCGAGATGCGGTCCATTCCGTGCTCCAGGTGCTCGGGCGCCGCGCTGTAGAAATCGAGCGCCGCCTCGCCGAACAAGTACCGATTCACGTCGAGAGTACCGAAGACTCCGAACCCGTTCATCTTGCAGTCGTCCCAGTCCTTGCTGCCGTCGTGGCTTTGAAAACCGTAGCCGCCGACCCGAGCGCCGAAGCCGGGGCGCCACGCATCCGGCCGTTCGCCTCGCTGGGCTGCAGTGTCGCGCTGTGGCTCTTCGCCGAAGATGGGACCAGCCAGTGCGGTCGCGGGTGAAAGAACTCCGAACACGGCAATCGCCACGAGCCCGATCTTTCTCATCGAATCCTCCAGCCTCCGCCTTTCGCAAGTCCCGTGCCGGCGATTCGAGCCGCAAAATTCGCGAAAAACCACGCGATCGAGAACTCTACTCCACGCGGGACGACGCACGGTTTTTCACCGTGACCAACGGCACGCCGCGTCAGAAGTCGAGCAGGATCGGGAGGCGCGCTTCACACGCTTTTTGACTCAGCTCCTGAAACATCGCGAGCGAAAACCTTGCCGATTGCGCGAAGGCATCCGACGCGTCCACACTGAGGGTGTTCTGATTCAAGAGCTCGAGCTGCTCGCGAAGCGCAAAGGTCGAACCGATCCAGGTCGCGTCCCCGGTCAGAGCCGGCCCTCGAAACACGAACTTGAATTCGCACGGAAGCCAGAGCTCCGCCTGGAGAATCTGCCGGTAGGGAGTGCCGGACTCTCTGGGAAGCATCGCCAGAAAGGCCGGATCTTCGTTCCAGTCCTGTTCGGGCAAGCTGGTAGGTCTCACGAGATGAGGCGCGCCCGCATACGCAGCCCAGAGAACGAGCGCGATGTAGCCGTCCCAGCCCGGTCGATCGGTGAAGTACGGTAAACCCTCGCCTTCGTCCCAGGTGATCGGTGCGGAAATGTTC
>Ga0111539_10005083_pt1 | contig 17082 bp, 15 predicted proteins | sample RhiMethybrSRZTD1_FD_79667 | JGI IMG/M metagenome (GOLD analysis project Ga0111539, IMG submission 79667) | Populus rhizosphere microbial communities from Tennessee, USA - Rhizosphere MetaG P. TD hybrid SRZTD1 (version 2) (version 2) | ecosystem: Host-associated > Plants > Roots > Rhizosphere >... | reverse complement strand
TGATGGTCTAACACCGTCAGGAAATCCACGATCGGTAAGCCAGCGTGCTGCAGCAAACGTTTCATCACATCTTTGTCCATCCCCACCGAAGAACCCAGAACTCCCGCACCCACGTAGGGCAGGTTGGCCATATCCAGCAAGCCCTGAATGGTACCATCCTCGCCATAGGTGCCATGCAGCGCCGGGAAAACTACATCGATTTTGGCCTGGTTGCCGATCGCCTTGGAGTCAGAGAGGACCTGCATTAATGAGTTTCCGAGTGGATCCGGAGGAAGCAACACGGTTCTGCCATTGCTCAGGATCTCCGGAAAGGCTGCTTCCAAAAACTTTGGATCCGAACGCCACTGACCGTCTTTGGTGATACCGATGGGAATGACATGGTACTTCTCGCGATCCAACGCCTTCAGAATCGATGCGGCGGAGCGAAGCGAAACTTCATGCTCACCGGACTTGCCGCCAAAAAGGAGCGCTACAGTCAGTTTTTTCATAAAGAAGGCACAAGTGGACAAGAAAAAGCCAAATCGAAATCGTCATTCCGGCGAAGTATTGGAATCCCGGGTCAACTGGATTCCGGCTTTCGCCGGAATGACTCCCGATGGTGACACGGTCGTCACAGAATCTTCTTTCCGAGAGCCGACTGAATCAGCTCCACGCCCAGGGCGGCGGTCGTGTTCATATGATCCAGCACCGGGTTGACTTCCACCAACTCCAAGGACACCAGCCTATTGGTATCGGCGATCATCTCCATTGCGAGATGCGCTTCCCGATAAGACGCGCCACCCTTCACCGGCGTTCCCACTCCCGGCGCAAAAGCCGGATCGAGGAAGTCCATATCCCACGAAACTGCGAGACCGGCAGTTTGCAGCGACGCAATCCGGATTGCCTCCTCGACGACACTGCGCATGCCGCGTTCATCAATGTCGCGCATTGTGAAGACACGCACTGCAGAAGACGCCAGTAATTCCTTCTCTTGGGTATCAATGTCTCGAACCCCGACCAGGACTGCATTTTGGGGCTTGACTTTCGGATGAATTCCACAGAAATGCGTTAACGGTTCTGGCCCAACTCCAACGCAAGCAGCCAACGGCATGCCATGCACGTTGCCGCTGGGCGAGCTCTGCGGGGTGTTGAAGTCAGCATGCGCGTCAAACCAGATCAACCCAAGCGCCTCCTTCCGGTTACGAAAGTGTTTCGCCACACCGGCCAAAGTCCCCAAGGCGATGGAATGGTCGCCCCCCAGCACGATGGGCAAGCTCGACTGTTCCAGAGTCGCCTCTACAAGGCGCGCCAGCTGCTCACAGGTCTGAAGAATCTCCTTCAGAAACTTGCTATGGCTGTCTCCGTAGTGCAGGGTCTCAGCAATGCTCACCGGGACATCACCCGCATCCAAGACCGGATAGCCGAGGGAAGCCAGCCGAGCGTTCAAGTCAGCGACTCGCACTGCGCTTGGCCCCATATCCACACCGCGGCGGCCAGAACCCAGGTCCAGGGGAACACCAATGATGGTGAGGGACTTCATCATGGTTGCGTGTTATCTGCAAACCTGAGGATTGACGATAGACGATTGAACGTGGAGCATCCAACTCCGTGCGTGCAATCCACTATCCTCTATCTTCTATCCTCCATCCCTTAAGGCTTGAGCCGGTACAGCATGCGTGGAAACGGAATAGTTTCCCGCACATGTTCGAGGCCGCAGATCCAAGCGACGGCACGTTCAATGCCCATTCCAAACCCAGCGTGGGGAAAGGTTCCGTACTTACGAAGATCGAGATACCAATCAAACGCATCAGGAGGCAGATGGTGCTCTTGAATCCGCTGGTTCAGTAGCTCCAGGCTGGAAGCGCGTTGGCCGCCACCAATGATCTCTCCGTAGCCCTCCGGCGCCAGCACGTCAACGCACAAGGCCAGCTCTGGTCGCGCCGGATCGGGTTCCATGTAGAAGGCCTTCACCTGGGCTGGATAACGGTGCACCATGACAGGGCGGTCGAACTGCTGTGACAAAATCGTTTCGTCACCGCCGCCAAGGTCACTGCCCCACTGAATCTCGGAACCTCGCGACTGCAAATTCTTCACCGCCTCGTCGTAAGGAAGTCGCGGGAAAGGCGGCGCAATCTGCTCCAGCTTGGTAACGTCACGTTCCAATGCTTGGAGTTCGGCTCTCCGGTTCTTGAGTACACTCTGGACAATGCTGGTAATGAATTCCTCCGCCAGCGTCATCACATCATCCAAAGTAGCAAAAGCCACTTCCGGCTCAACCATCCAGAACTCCGTCAGGTGCCGCCGCGTTTTGGACTTCTCTGCTCGAAACGTCGGGCCGAAGCAGTAAACCTTCCCAAACGCCGCCGCCGTTGCTTCGTTGTAGAGCTGCCCGGATTGCGTCAGATAAGCCTTGTCGTCGAAATAGCCCACTTCAAAGAGTGTCGTTGTGCCTTCACAAGCGGCCGGCGTAAAGATGGGCGTGTCGACAAGCACAAAGCCGCGGTCGTCAAAAAAGTTGCGGACGGCACGAATAATTTCGTGACGAATCTTTAAGATGGCATGCTGGCGCGAGGAGCGGATCCAGAGGTGCCGCTGATCCATCAGGAATTCGATGCCGTGTTCCTTGGGAGTAATCGGGAACGGCTGCTCGGCAGGGACGAGTTGAACAACCACTAGATCCTTTACGTCCAATTCGTAACCACCTGGAGCCGACTTGCCCTCCGGCACTTTTCGGACCGTACCAGTCAGCTCCAGTGAAGACTCCTGAGTCAGACCCTTTGCCTTTTCGAACACTTCAGGAGTGACGTTATTTTTGAAGACGATGCCTTGCAGCAAGCCGCTACCGTCACGCAAGATAGGGAAAATGATCTTGCCGCTGGATCGGATGTTATACAGCCAGCCGCGGACAGAAACTTCTTGACCGTCGTATTTCGATAGATCGCAAATACTGACGACAGGCATTATCCCTCCCTGGTTTTCATTTCCATCAGGTCTTCCTGACACTTCAAGAACCGATCGAAGCGCTCCCGCGCCAGCCGCATGACGGCTTCGGGCGGCCGATTCCAAGCCTTCAATTCCATGGTCAAGCTGCCCGAATACTGAACGGCTTCCAATGACTCAAGCAATTTTGCCCAGTCAATCTCACCGTCGAACGGCAACAGATGCTCATCCTTCTTTCGGTGATTGTCATGCAGATGCGTCGCAACAATCCGCGTCTCCCCGTCACGAATCTCTGTGTGTGGGTCGGCCTGCAGATGGGAATGCCCCGAATCAAAACAGATTCCAACTTTCCTCAGTTGGGCGTCTTCGAGAAAGCGCCTCATGCCTTCCACCGTCGAGAGTTCATTGGGAATGTTTTCCAAAGCCAGCGCAACACCACGCGCTTCGGCAAAGGGCATCAAGGTTTCCAGACTGTAATAGATCGCATCCAGGTGTCGGTGACTCAAGCGGTCTTCTGGAGCCCCCATATGGACCACGGCCAAGGGAAAGGAAACCCTTTCCGAAAACTCCAACGATCGCCGGATCTCATCCACGGCTTTCTCCCGCCGAAGGCGCTCGGGATCTGCAATAGACAACCACTCGCGGCTGGACCTGGCTTGATAGTCCATGCAAAAAGGTGTATGAATGGACTGCAAGAATCCACCTTGGTCGCGGAGCCAGGTCGCGAGATCTGCCGCGAGTTTTTTATCCTGGTAGTCAAAGTGGGGCTTCAGTGCAAAAATTTCCAGCGTTTCAAAACCGAAGGTGCGGACCTCTTTCAGGCGCTCGAGGCTGAGCCTTTCATCAACAAAAAGGTGCGTCGAGAGTCCTTGTTTCATCGAGTTTGTCGGGCTTTCCTAAATACATCGGTCGCGTTAGCGTGCTGCAAAAACCGACGCGCCGCAAGCGCGTCGGATACTAACACCTTTACCCTGCATTTCAAAGATTGGGCGGCACGTCGGCACACTGCTTCTTCAAAAACCACTGCGAGAGAAAACATGAACAGACGACCTCGTCGCAACTTTCGTTCGGGCAAGTCCAGGGATGGGGTTTCAGACATGGTGCTGCGGCTTCCTCGCGTTCAGGAACAAACCCACGCCGAGACCCTGTATCTCTCTCAATTGATTCAAGACAAGACACCGGTAATCGTAAAGCTTGTCAACGACGACGAGATTTTTGGCTGGATTGAGTATTACGATAAGAGCTTTATCCGGCTAACGCGCGACAAGGCCCCGAACGTCTTCATATACAAGGAGCAGATAAAGTTCATCGCTGAACAACGTCAGCGCTGAGGCAGGCGCGGAAGCGGGTTAGTTCTGAGGACAAACCGGCAGATCTTGTCTGAAGGTTGCAATCGGCGTTGCAATGTCGGGCTTCGCGCGCAGGAATCGAATTCCGTAGAAGGTTAGCACCATCGAAACGCCCGCAATCCCCTTCAATAGCAGTGAGCGATACTCCAGGTTGTCCATCCACCAAAGCGTCGGGTGAGACGAAATGGCAACCAGGTGATTACTGACAATGCACTGGGCAAGGACGAACGCTGCGATCCTGCTTTGAGTTCTGAAGATGGCCCAACCCGCAAGCGCAAAGAGTAGTGTTTTCAAGATGGTGAACTTCCCAATCGACAGCAGCCAGCCATCCCGAATCACCCAATCACGGAATACCTGATTGACTTCGAACTCAATGGGCACCCCTCGCACAGCAAACGTGGTGTAAGTACAGCCTACATCAACTGCAAACAAGAGGAATGCTGTCGCAAAATACAGAACCGTTTTCCTGTTAAACATCCGTTTCTCCTAGGCTGAGTTTTCGGCGGGCCACGCGCGAACGGTTAGTGCAAATTTGATGAATGGATGCCATCGCTGACTAACTTCTTTTGAGCAAAGAATGAGACTCGGCAGGGGCTGACGATGAGCAATGATGGTCAAGAAGTTTCAGGTGATCCGTTGCATCGCTTGTGTGTTTTTTGTGGATCGAGCACAGGCAAACGCGATGCTTTCCAGCAGGCAGCTCGCGAGCTGGGAAGCCTGTTGGCAGCAAGTAACATCGAACTCATTTATGGCGGCGGCAACTGCGGACTGATGGGAGTTCTAGCAGACGAGGTGCTCAAGAATGGCGGGCGTGTGATCGGAGTTATACCAGAGGGCCTGATGGGAAAGGAACTGGGCCACCTTCAGTTGACCAAGCTCCACGTTGTTACGGATATGCACAAACGCAAGGCTCTAATGTTTAGCCTCGCGGATGGATTCATCGCACTTCCCGGCGGATTCGGCACTTTTGAAGAACTTTTCGAGGTGATCACTTGGGGGCAATTGGGGTTGCAGCAGAAACCTATCGGTTTGGTGAACGTCGAAGGTTTCTTCGATCCGGTGCTCGAGTTGATGGATCATGCCATTCGAGAAGAATTTGTGAGGCCCGAGCAACGCCAGTTACTGGTCAGTTCATCTTCGCCAAAAGAATTGCTCCAAATGCTCCGAGTTGACACGTCCGAATTTGCCGGCCCTTCGTGATCCTTCTGCGATCAGAAATCAACCGCTGACTATTTCAGGTCGCCCAGTGCTAAGCGAATCCAGATGCTTCTGGAACCCACTTCAAAACTTCGTCTCGATGTCCCGAGGCTGACCCATGCAACTGTGTGAATTCCTTTTTGCTGAGCTGCACTCTCGTGGAGTCCGCCAGATCTTCGGCATCCCTGGCGACTATGTGTTGAACCTCTATGAGGCTCTCGAGAATTACGGCAAATTCCGCCTTTTGACGTTCAGCCACGAGCCCGCAGTCGGTTTCGCGGCCGATGCCGCAGCGCGCATTACGAATGGCCTCGGCGTCTGCCTGGTGACCTACGGCGCAGGTGGTTTGAACATGGTGAACTCAGTTGCATGTGCCTACGCCGAAAAATCGCCGTTGGTCATCATTTCCGGTGGGCCAGGCATGCTGGAGAAGCGGCGTGGCGTTCTGGTCCATCATGAAGTGAAGTCCTACGAGTCGCAATTGAAGGTCTATAACGAGGTTGTCGAGTATGGAGCTATTCTGGAGAATCCACAGACTGCCGCTGCTGAAATCCGCAAAGCGTTGGATCTCGCCCTCCAGTTGATGCGCCCTGTGTACCTGGAGGTACCTCGTGACATGGTGTTCAGTGAGATCACCGTCCCGGAAACTTTCGAAGCGATGGGCCTCAATCCAGACGAGGGGGCTCTTGCAGAAGCCAGCGAAGAAATCCTGGATCGTTTGGCGACCAGCCAGCACCCCGTGCTGGTAGTGGGTGTGGAGACACACCGATTTGGCCTGCAGAAAAAGATCGTCGCTCTGGCAGAGCAGCTGCAAATTCCGGTAGTCTCTTCGTTTCTAGGGCGTGGCGTCTTTCCTACAACGCATCCACAGTTCAAAGGTACCTATTTGGGAACGGTGAGTCCCGCACCTTTGCGCGAGATCGTTGAGCAGTCAGACTGTTTGCTGCTGCTGGGCGTGCTCATCAGCGATGTAAGCTTGGGAATTCCTGCCGAATCGATCAACGAAAGGAACAGCATTCTCTGCATATCGCGCGAAGTCTTCATCAAGCATCACGCGTTTCGCAATGTGCCGTTGACCGGCCTCGTCGACAGGCTGGTGCAGTCGCCGCGATTGCCTCGGCGAGAGAACTGCGTGCCCGGATGGCAAGCCGGCATCTCTCCAGAAATTTTTGAACCGTACTCCGAAGACGAGGCCATTCGCGTTCGACATTTGATTCACGTCCTCAACGACTTCGTGAGCCGGCACACCGAGTTTCCAGTGGTGTGCGACACGGGCGACAGTCTCTTCGCGACAGTCGACATCCGTGCTGATGTCTGCGTTGGACCGGCCTACTATGCAACCATGGGTTTTGCGGTCCCGGGTTCGATTGGGTTGCAGGCGGCCAGCGGGTTGCGGCCGCTGGTGCTGGTCGGTGACGGTGCCTTTCAGATGACCGGTCCGGAGATTGCCCATTGCCCGCGCTATGGCCTAAATCCCATTGTGGTGCTCTTGAACAACAGCCGATGGGAGATGTTGCAAGCGTTCTTTCCTCACGCACGTTACAACGAAACGGTTTCCTGGCCGTTTGCCCGGCTGGCAGAACTCTGGGGTGGCCGCGGCATTGAAGTGCAAACACCAGGACAGTTGCGCAGCGCCCTGGAAGAGGCTATGGGGGAGCGAAGATTTACGCTGATTGAGGTGCGGCTTGAACGCGGAGACGTGTCTCCCATCCTGCGCGGCTTTGTGGAGGGCTTTAAGCGAAAGGTGTATCGATAGCTTTCTGCTGTTAGCAATCGAACGAGTTGTCGTAGCGCCAGAGTTGGGGGGTGTGGACCGTAACACTTCCGGCAAGTGCGCGGAACCAGCGGTTTCAAGTGCTAGCTGATTACCTCTGGGAGCCTAAATCTAATAGAATCTGCTTGGGAATTCCGTGGCAGTGTCCCACAATGGTTAACTTGGCCAGGCAGTTCCGCAGCAAGTCTGCCTCCAAGGGACAAAGCACCGCGATCTGCATCCCGCCCGGTGTCGCCATTGCTTCTTTCTTAGCCATCTTTCAACCTTAATTCTCTTGTCGCAGAAGGAGACCCATTGTCAGTTGACCTGAACATCCCCTTTGAAAAATATCGGTTAGATAACGGCTTGCAGGTCATTCTCCACCACGATCCGAAGCTTCCTGTGGTCCATGTCAATCTCTGGTATCACGTGGGATCGAAGAACGAAAAACCAGATCGCACCGGGTTCGCTCATTTGTTCGAGCACATGATGTTTCAAGGCTCCAAGCACGCCGACGGAGAGTACATCACCTACATCGAGAAAGCCGGTGCCAACTTGCGGGAGGGTGGAGTCAATGGCACCACGAGCTTTGACCGAACCAACTATTTCCAAACTGTTCCGAGTGAAGCGTTGGAGTATGCCTTGTGGCTCGAGTCAGATCGCATGGGGTTCCTGACCGACGCTCTGACTCAGGCGAAGTTGGAAAACCAGCGCGATGTCGTGAAGAACGAGCGGCGACAAAGCTATGAGAACGTGCCCTACGGGCGTGCCATCCAGATGATCTTCGAGAACTTGTTTCCCCAAGGGCATCCCTATTCATGGCTGGTCATCGGCTCTCAGGAGCATCTCGACGCTGCGACCGTGGAGGACGTGAAGGCCTTTTTCAACACTTACTACACACCGAACAACTGCAGTTTGGTCGTAGCCGGTGACTTTGAAGTGGATGGGACGAAACGACTGCTTGAAAAATATTTCGGACCAATTCCTCCAGGGCCTGCCTTGGAGAGACCGGTCCAATGGGTGCCCCGTCTCGAGGGTGAAAAGCGTATTGTTGTGGCTGACCGCATTCCACAAGAACGTCTCTACCTGGTCTGGCCCACGCCGGGTTACTTCCATGCCGACGATGCCGAACTGGACCTAGCGTCGCGTATCCTCTCTCAAGGGAAAAACTCTCGCCTTTATAAGACTCTCGTTTACGATCGCCAAATCGCTTCCGACGTGTCCGCCTTCAACTATTCCCTCGAGATTGCAGGGCTATTCGGCATTATTGCCACGGCCCGACCTGGCCAGAGTCTCACCGAACTGGAGGAAATCATTTTAGAAGAGGTTGGAGGGTTTGCCGAACGCGGGCCCTCGGAAGAGGAACTCTTGCGAGAAAAAGCCAAGCAGGAGTTTGATTTTGTGAATGGCTTGGAACGATTGGGAGGGTTTGGTGGCAAAGCTGATCTCCTGAATCAATACAACACGTACCTGGGAGCCCCGGGGTTTTTTGCAGAGGACTACGAGCGATTCGAGCAGGTTAACGTCGGTGGGATTCGCCGCGTTGTTCAATGTTACTTGAGTACTTCCAACCGTCTGTGCGTTTCGTTCAAACCAGAAGCATCAGAACGACCGAAAACGGTTGAATTCGACCGCAGCCAGGTGCCCTCGTTTGGTGCAAAGAGATCATTTAGCCCACCCGCCCTCCAGTCGGCACAGCTTTCGAACGGATTGCGCGTCATCGTATGCGAACGGCGTGGTCTGCCCAAAGTGGCGGTGGGGCTGGTTGTGCGCTCTGGTGCTGCCGAAGACCCAGCGGATCAGGCCGGCACCGCCTGGATGACCGCCGAGATGCTGGACGAAGGAACAACGTCTCGATCGGCACTCCAAATTCAGGCTGAACTCGATCTGTTAGGCACGTCACTGGGAACATCGGCGGAGTCGGAAGTGTCCCATGCGAGCCTCGAGACGCTGAAGAAGTACTTGCGTCCGTCGCTGGATGTAATGGCGGATTTGATTTTGAATCCCTCGTTTCCGGATGAAGAACTGGAGAGGCAGCGACGGCAGCGGTTGGATGGAATTCTGCAGGAACGCAACAGTCCTCCTAACATCGCTCGCAAAGTGTTTCGCACTGTCTTGTTTGGCGAAAACCATCCCTTCGGGCGCGAGGTGGCTGGCCACGAGGCGTCTGTACAGGCGATCACGCGCAGAAGCCTGGAGAACTTCTATCGTGGATACTGGAAGCCAAACCATTCAGCCTTGATTTTCGCCGGTGACGTAGATCTGGAGGAAGCGGTGCGACTCGCAGAGGACGCTCTAGGACGCTGGCAAGCGAGTACCGTCGTTGCAACTGAGATGCCTTTGGTTCAGCCGCCAGCAACCTTGCAAATTTACCTGATTGACCGGCACGACGCACCCCAATCGCAAGTCCGTTTTGGTTCCATCGGACCCCGTCGAAGCAATGAAGACCTCTACGCCATTGAACTAATGAATACGGTGCTGGGCGGCGCCTTCTCCAGCCGGTTGAATCTAAACCTGCGCGAAGATAAAGGTTACACCTATGGGGCATCCTCCATGTTTGCTTACGGACGCCGTTTGGGGTTTTGGGCAGCTGGTGCGGGAGTGCAAACTCAGTTCACCCGCGAAACATTGCTGGAGTTCCGCAAGGAAGTCGAACAGATTCGCGAAGAGAGGATGATCACTGAGGGCGAGTTGGAAGTGGCTAAGACGAATTTAATCCGCGGGTTCGCACAGCGGTTTGAGACTCTCGGACGGTTGGTTGACCAGGTCGTTGATGTGGTCTCGTTTGATTTGCCCCTGGAGGACATTCAAGAGTATCCCCAGTCGGTAGCGCATGTATCCTTGGAGCAGGCACGCAAAGCTGCTCGAAGATATTTGACTCCAGACAATGCCGTGGCAGTCATCGTGGGCGATCTGAAGCAAATCGAACAACCTATTCGCGATTTGAATCTAGGCGAAGTATCCATCATGAACGCACGAGGCGAACGAGTTCAATAGCGAATGCGCCGTGGAACCGTGAGGGACCCATGGCCTTTGCGCTGGCTGGTCTTGTTCAGGTCCTTCCCAAGGCGTTCCATCCCAGTCTAATAAACCTGCTTCGCTCGTCTCTCTTCGTCCGAGCTTATTGGATCGGATCATCGCTGAGTTTACTCCAACGGCTGCTTCGCTAACGAGCCATCACTGACATCCTTTTGGGCGACGTAAGTCTGCTGCCAGCACCTCCAAACTGCCTCAATTGGATCACCCATTGCCGGTTCTACCACTCTCACATGAATACTGTTATCTGCTAAATATAGCTAAGGCTTGCGCTACTTGCTGTCGATTTGATGGATGCTTGAATGCTGGAGCGGAGTGCGCGCCATGACGTTCAAGCACGAAGGACGCTGGCATGAAGATATTGATTGCTGAAGATGATCGTGTCTCGCGCATTGTTCTCAGTGAACTACTCACCAAGAGTGGCCATGAAGTCAGAGCAGTCGAGAACGGCCAACTCGCATGGGATCTGTACTCCAGCGAGCCGGTGCCGATGCTGATTTCCGATTGGATGATGCCGGTGATGGACGGTTTGCAACTGTGCCGAAAGATTCGCGCCGAAAAGAGAGCGAGCTATACCTACATCATCCTCCTGACGGCGCTCTCTGGGAAGGCCAACTACCTCGAAGGTATGGAAGCCGGGGCAGACGACTTTGTGGTGAAGCCGTTCGACGCCGACGAACTGAAGGCACGATTGAGAGCCGCTGAGCGCATCTTGGCTCTCCAGCAGGAAGTTCGCCAGCTTCGCGGCTTGTTACCGATCTGTTCGTACTGCAAGAAGATACGCGACGACCGGAATATCTGGACTCAACTGGAGCAGTACGTTACCGAGCATTCAGGGGCCTTGTTCTCTCACAGTCTTTGCCCGGACTGCTACGACACGGAAATGAAGCCCCAACTCGATAAACTGAAGTAAAGCTATCAGGAACACCGTTATGGGAAAAGTGAATCTAGACGACATCAAGCCTGGGATGAAACTCGAAAAAGACGTCCAGGAGCGTAGCGGGAGAGTGCTGCTCAGAGCAGGTACCGAAATCACGGAACGTCATCTCAATATCTTCAGGACATGGGGAGTTGCCGAGGTCGACATCGAATCAATGAGCCGCGAAGAAGCCGCAGCACAGGCTGCTCGTGATCTAGATCCAGAAGTTCTCAAAGCGGCTGAAGAGTTCATCAGTCCGCTGTTTGTGCATACTGATGCCACTCACGCCGCAGTTCGCGAGCTCAAGCGGCTCTGCATCCTCCGCCATGTCCGCTCGAACAAACAGAACACAGGGGTTGTATGACAGAAGCGCGAGATCTCATGAAGGACACCTTGGAAATTCCGTCGCTGCCGATGATTTTTACTCGCATCGACGAAGCCGTGAACAATCCGCGGAGTTCATTGGCCGACATAGGACGGGTCATCAGCGAAGACTCCAGCTTGACGGCCCGGCTCCTCAAGATCGTCAACAGCGCGTTCTATAGTTTTCCTAGCAAGATTGAAACGATCTCCCGAGCTGTCACCGTAGTAGGGACGCAGCAACTGCGAGACCTTGCACTGGCCACGTCGGTCATGAAGTTGTTTCAAGGCATTCCGCCGGACCTCATCAACATGGAAGCCTTCTGGAAACACAGCATCGCTTGCGGCGTTGCTGCCCGCGTCCTGGCGGCTCATAAACGCGAAGCCAATATCGAGCGATTCTTCGTGGCGGGTATTCTCCACGATATCGGACGCCTGGTTCTCTGCATGAAGGATCCAGACTGGATGCGCTCCGCGTTGGGTCGCTGCCATGCCAGCTGTGAATTGCTCTACAAGGTTGAGATCGAAGAACTCGGTTTCGACCACGCGTCGCTGGGTCGTGTGCTGCTCGAAAACTGGAAACTGCCAGCCAGCCTAGTTGAAACCGTTGCCTACCATCACAATCCGGAAGCCGCCGCGCGCTTTCCCATAGAAGCTGCAGTTGTGCATCTCGCAGACATTATTGCGCACGCGATGCAGCTGGGAAGCAGCGGCGAACGCTTCGTGCCACCTCTGAGTCCGCTGGCGTGGGAGCGGGCCGGGATGTCGGCTGGGCAGCTGCCCGCGGCAATAGAACAGATCGACCAGCAATACCGCGAAGCCGTCGAGTGGATGGCGCCTGAGGGCTCAGCGTGAACCCAACCTCCACCAACATTATTGAGCATCTCACCGGTCTAGAGAGCCGTGTCCGCCACCTGGAGGAAATGAATCGGCGCATTCTCGACTCTCTCGATATGGTCGCGTCGTTTGGCTACTTCCAGAACAGTCTCGGCCAGGATGAGGATATTCCGGGAATTTTGAAGTCTACCTGGACCAACCTGAAACGCCTGATGAGTTTCCGTTCCATGGGGTACTGGATGGTGGATGAGGCCGCATCGGAGTTCGTGCTGACGGTCTGCGATCCTGTAACAGAAGAACCGGAACTGTTGCGCGAGGTCGATTGCCAGATTGCCGAAGGCATTTTCGCCTGGGCTTTGCACCAGAATCGAACGGTCATGGTGCCCTCTGCAAACACGGGGCATACCCTGGTTTTTCACGTTCTGGCAACACGGGCACGAGTGGTGGGCATGTTTGCCGGCGTGCTGGCAGGTGACGAGTTTCTGGTCACCGAAGAATCAAAGAGTCTGTTGTCGATCTTGATGCTCAATACAGCCTACGCCCTGGAGAGCTCAACGCTCTATCACCAGGTGAACAACCAGAACAGAGATTTGGAGAAACAAGTGGCGGAACGCACCCGCGAGCTGATCCGCGCCCGGGAGCTCGCCGAAGCTGGCAGCCGTGCCAAGAGCGAGTTTCTCGCCAACATGAGCCACGAGATTCGCACACCGATGAACGGCGTTGTCGGCATGACTGAACTGCTCGTCGCCACGGGGTTGAGTGAAGAACAGACCGAGCTTGCTTCGATGCTGCGCTCTTCAAGCGCCAGCTTGCTCGCGATCATCAACGACATTCTCGACTTCTCCAAGATTGAAGCCGGTCAGCTTATGCTGGAGCATGTGGAGTTTCAGCTTCACACCGTCGTGGAAGAAGTGATGGATATGATGGCGGGTATTGCCGAGCAGAAGGGCTTGGGCTTTAGCTTCTTCATTCATCCGGACGTGCCGGAAGCTCTCCGCGGCGATCCGTTGCGGTTGCGTCAGGTACTGACAAACTTGGTGAGCAACGCCCTAAAGTTCACAGATCGAGGCGAAGTTGCTGGAGAAGTGAAGTGGGTAGCCAGCAAACCTTCCTCCAAGGCTGCGAGCATGACTGCGGGATCCGCAAACCGCAGCGAGGGGGACCAACCTGTGGCGCTCGACTGTTGCAGGCTGCACTTCTCAGTGCGAGATACCGGAATAGGCATCGGCGCGGACGGCAAGACCCGGCTGTTCCAGTCATTTTCTCAAGCTGACGGCTCTACCACCCGCCGTTTCGGCGGCACAGGGCTGGGGCTGGCGATCTCGAAGCGCCTGGTCGAACTCATGGGCGGCGAGATCGGAGTCTACAGCGATCTAGGCGAGGGCAGCACGTTCTGGTTTGCCGCGCCCTTTGAAAAGGTAGAGATTGCCGGAGAGGACATGCCCGTGTTTCCGCCCTTGAGCGGACCGCGGGTACTTGTTGTAGAGGATCTGGAGTCCAGTCGCAGAGTCATCGCCTCATACCTTAACCTTTGGAGTGCCGGGGTTGAATTTACTGCTAGTGTCTCTCAGGCAGCGCAACTGTCCCGCGAGGCGGCAAAAGAGGGCGAACTATTCGATGCACTCATCGTGAGCTTGCCAACAGCCGACGCAGCAGTCACGTCGATTCTGGAGAGCGTAAAGGAGAGCGCAGATCTGTCTGCACTGCCCAGGATTCTACTGTCGGGGCCTGCATGGCGCCTGGCGGCATTACAGAACGGCCACAAGGATCATGCCTGTCTGGTGGCGAAGCCGGTGCGCAGAACCCATCTCTATGATGCCCTCGTGCAAGTCCTGCCCCGCAAGTCCGCTGCTTCTACAACCGCCCAGCCCATCCGACCGGTGGGAACGCTGCCGGCAGCCGGGAAACTGCGCGGAAGCATCCTTGTAGCTGAAGATAACGTGGTGAATCAAAAGGTAGCGGTGCGCACTCTGGAAAAACTTGGCTTCCAGATTGATGTGGCAGCCAATGGCCTGGAAGCCCTTGAGGCATTGGAGCGAAAGACCTTTGATCTGGTCTTGATGGACTGCCAAATGCCGAAAATGGACGGATTTGAGGCCACCAGGGCAATCCGGCAAATCGAGGGGCAAGTCCTAACGGGCCAATTGCAGCCCAGCCCACATTCCTCTTATGGCAGAAAGCACTTCAGGACAAATGGGATTCCGATTGTGGCGCTCACGGCGAATGCCATGAAAGGCGATCGAGAGATCTGTCTGGAATCTGGCATGGACGACTATCTTAGCAAGCCCATCCAATCTCAAAGGGTCATTGAAATGATGGACTACTTCCTTCCTTCGAGCACAGCCGGTGTCACGACGGAAGTACCAGCGGCAGATCCTGAAGTATGCAACGTATCGGCTTTACTCGCGCGATTCGAAGATGACACGGCCCTCATTCAGGAACTGGCAGCACTCTTTCTGGATGATGCGCCATCGCTGGTGGAAAAGATTCGTCAGGCAATCCAGTCGTGCGACAGTTCGTCGCTGGAAAAAGCGGCCCATGCTCTAAAGGGATCTGTTTCCAACTTCTGCGCCCAGCAGGCACTAGAGGCTGCAGTGCGACTCGAAGAAATTGGCCGTGCCGGTGAAGTCGCAAACGCCGAACCCGCTCTGCGCTGTCTCGAGAAATCATTGAATGACTTGCAGCCTCTAATTGAGAGGCTGGCCGGCCGGTAAAGGTGCATGCGAGTGGTTTCTGAAAAAGCGGGAATCCAGCGCGTTCTGATTGCTGAAGACGATCCGACATCCAGACGTCTTTTACAGGTCACTCTGGAAAAATGGGGATTCGAGGTGGAAGTGTGTTGCGATGGCCACCATGCGTGGCAGGCCCTGCAGTGTGATGACGCTCCCCAACTGGCGATCCTGGACTGGATGATGCCGGGTATCGATGGTCTCGAGATCTGCCGCCGCCTGCGGGGGCTGCCCCAACAAAGGATTTGCTATGCCGTATTGCTCACGGCCAAAGACCAGAAGCAGGATCTGGCAGAGGGCCTAACCTCCGGAGCCGACGATTACATGGTAAAGCCCTTTGATCCCCGCGAGCTCAAGGCGCGCCTGCAGGTCGGGCTTCGCTTGCTCTCTTTGCAACGGGCGCTGGCGGCAAGAGTCTCTGATTTGGAAGAGGCTTTGGCTCAAGTTAAGTTGTTACAGGGTCTGCTGCCCATTTGCTCATACTGCAAAAACATTCGAGACGACAACAACTACTGGCAGCAAATTGAGAGTTACGTCTCGGCGCATTCGGAAGCCCAGTTCAGCCACAGCATTTGCCCAACCTGCTACGAGAAGGTTGTCAAACCGGAACTTGAAAGTTTCCAACAACTCTTGAAGGAACGTTTGAACCCGGCGTGCACCACGAGTTGAAGCCTGTGCACCCGACGAACGAACAACAACGCACAGCACGACGTGTGCCACGTCGAAGGGGATGAACAGGAATATGGCGAAGATCTTGCTGGTGGATGAATCGGCCTCGGATCGGCGACACACCGCCGACTTGCTCCAGCGAAACGGAAAGGTTGAAGTCATCTACGCGGGCAGTGGCCCTGAAGCGCTCTCATCCGTCGAACGGTTGTCACCAGACGCTATCCTGGCGGCCTTGCCTGCACAGGGCACCGATATCCTGGGTGTTCTTCAGGACATTCATTTCCGCTACCCCAGCCTGCCCATCGTCCTCATGACAGCGGATGCAGTCACCCCGGTCCTGTCGAAAGCGCTTCAGCAGGGCGCAATAACGTTTGTGCCCAAAGCGAGTCTGGGCCGCTATCTGGCACAAACTTTGGATCATGTCCTTGAACTGTCACGAACGGAACGCCGTCAACGCCTGGTTGGGTACCTGTGCCAGACTGAGTGCAGCTTTTCCCTGGAGAACGATCCCGACCTCATTGCCCCCTTGGTGGCGCACTTGCAGGAAGGCTCTGCCAAGCTGGAAGGCATGGATGAAACGGCCCGTATGCAGCTGGGCGTCGCGCTGCACGAGGGATTGCTGAATGCGATGTACCACGGCAATCTTGAAATCAGTTCGGACCTGCGTGAAGCCGGAGAAAGCGTCTTCCTCGCTGCGGCTGAAGAACGTCGGCGGAGTTCTCCGCACCGGGATCGCCGCGTCCACGTGAAAGTCACCGTGACACCTTCGGAAGCAGTGTTTGTTATTCGTGATGAAGGTCCCGGATTCAATCCCGAGACGATTCCGGACCCCACAGCACCCGCCAATCTGTCGAAAGTCAGCGGTCGGGGCATCCTGCTGATGCGGACATTTGTGGACGATATGCACTACAACGCGACCGGCAACGAACTGACATTGGTCAAGAGACTGCTCACGAACGGAGACAGACCATGAAGGTCTTGCTAGCCCAAGAATCCTCGGTTCCCAGTTTCTAATATCCTTTTGCCAAATAGCCTTCACTAACTACCGCGTTCCGAAACCAAACAGAACATTCACTTTCCTGGAACGCCATATCGACGTGCATCCTTAATTCGCTGAATCTGCTTTCAGAGCGTTACAGATTCGTCCCATAGCTTGCTCAACTGCTGATTCTCTTGGTAACCTCGCCTAAGGTGGCGAGGGGAGTGTTGGCGGATGAGGTATTTCTTGACGGGAGCCACTGGCTTCATTGGAGGCGAGGTAGCCAGGCAGCTGGGAGCAGCTGGGCACAAGGTGGTCGCGCTTGTTCGCGATCC
>Ga0111539_10005081_pt1 | contig 17086 bp, 9 predicted proteins | sample RhiMethybrSRZTD1_FD_79667 | JGI IMG/M metagenome (GOLD analysis project Ga0111539, IMG submission 79667) | Populus rhizosphere microbial communities from Tennessee, USA - Rhizosphere MetaG P. TD hybrid SRZTD1 (version 2) (version 2) | ecosystem: Host-associated > Plants > Roots > Rhizosphere >... | reverse complement strand
CTACGCGAAAACGCAGGCCGAGCCGGCGGTCCTGTGTGCCACCTTCAACGCCTGCCTCGAGGCCGATCGCGAGCAGTTCACCGACGCGCTGCCATTCGGGTTGCTCACCGTCGGCGGCACGTATGACAGGACCGACGGCGCGATGGATCCGACGCGGGGTTACAACGTGCGTTTCCAGTTTCGCATCGCACCGCAATGGCTCGGCACCGCGGCGCGGCAACAGGTCTTTGGCATGCGAGGTGGCGCCACCGCGTATCGCTCGCTATCGCCACACACGGTCGTTGCGGCGCGGCTGGTTGGAGGTTTCGTCGGCACGCTGCCCGGCGCCGACTTCATCCCGCAGGGCGAACGCATTTTTGCGGGCGGCGCGACCACCGTTCGAGGCTTCCGGCAGAACGAAGTCGGGCCACGCGTCTACCTCGCCGACAGCGTGCGCACGATCGTATCCGGCGCCGACACCCTGCTCTGGGCGTTCCCGCCGGACAGCGCGAAGTGGCGCGCCGTCCCCACCGGCGGCAACGCGGGCGCTGTCGCGAACCTCGAGTTGCGTGTCCGTCCCACGGCGTTTGAATCGCTGCTCCAGTTCGTCGCGTTCCTCGATGCCGGAGTCATTTGGGTGCTCGACGAATCGGACGTTGGAAAGTCGCCCTACGTGATCACGCCCGGCGTTGGCGTGCGTGCATCGACGCCGATTGGTCCCATCCGACTCGACCTCGCCTACAATGGATATGCCCCGCCGACCGGGCCGGCGTACCGCGACACGAGTGTCGGGTTCGAAACGGCGCCGCTGTACTGCGTGAGCATCGGGAACACGCTTCCGGTCACCGGCTTCGGCAAGACCGATGCGGAAGGAAAGCCGATTCCGCCAGTGCAGGCGGAGGGACCCTGCCCCGCGACGTTCAGTCCATCGCGCCCGCGCGGTTTCTTCGACCGCCTGACGCTTACGTTCTCGATAGGCCAGGCGTTCTGATGGCCACGCGCTGGTGGATTCGCGTTATGCGCTGGCTGGGATTCGGCCTTGCGGCCGTCGTCATCCTGGTGCTGCTCGTCGTTCTCGTCGCCACGCAGACCGCGTATGGCCTCGAACGCGTCAGGCAGATCGTCGTCAGGGTCGCCAATCAACAGCTGGCTGGGTCCCTGCATGTCGGCGCCCTCCGCTTTGGCCCCGGATGCTCGCTCGCCATCGACTCGGCGGTCCTGCGGGATCCGGGCGGAACGGTGGTAGCGAAGCTCGGCCCGGTGCGAGCGACGTGCCGCTTCGGCGCGCTGACCCGTGGCCGGCTCGTCCTTACATCTATAGATGCGGCCCGGCCGTACGTCCTGGTGGAGCAGTCACGAGGCGGCATCTGGAACTGGTCTCGCGTGACTCGAGCGGACTCCGCGGCGCCGATTGTGGACTCGATCCAGACGCCAACCGGAGCGAAGCCTGCGCGGTTGAGCCTGGAGGGGCCGGTGAGGATTCACGGCGGGACGGTGATCCTCGACGTCCCGGGAATGCCGCAACGTGTGCTCAGCGAATTCTCGTTCAACGCCCCCCGCGTCACGGCTGAAGTTGGAGGCCTCCTCGCGTCTGCCGACCTGGAGGAGGTTTCCGCGAACCTGTCCGAACCTCCGATCAGCCTGCACCGACTGAGCGGATCGGTGACGCTCGTGGGGGATTCCGCGGAGGTGGAGCTGCCGTTCATCGGGTTCGGTCAATCCAAGGCGGGCATTCGCGGCTGGGTTCAATGGCGGCAGTCGGGGACGCCGGCGATGTCGGTACACATCAGGGCCGATTCACTGGCCTTCAGTGACCTGGCGTGGATCACGCCGACGATGCCGCCTAACGGAGGTGGCCGGTTCGACGTCTCGCTTCGATCGGCCGGCGGCAGCGCGCCAATCGAAGTGGTCGTGCGATCGGCGGACCTCAGGACCATGCGGTCTCGTGTGCGTGGTTCGGTGACGGCGCACATCGACAGCACGGGCATGCCGATCATCGACGACGCCAACCTCGTCGCCGAACCGCTTCACACCGACCTGCTCCATCATCTCGCCGGCCATGCAATCCCCGCGGACCTGCGTGGAGCGCTCACCGCGCGCCTGGTGGCCCGGGGCGCGAACGGTGGCCGCCTGCGCGTCGAAACCCTCGACGCCCGTTATGCGGATGAAACCGGTGCGGGAGGAACAAGCTGGGTTACGGCGAAGGGTGACGTCGCGCTCGACGGCGGTGGATCCGCTGCTTCGCTCGAGGTCACTGCACACCGTGTGGACACGCGCACGGTCGCGAAGGTCGCTCCGTCGGTGCCGCTGCAGGGAATCCTCAGCGGAACAATGACCGTCACCGCAACGCCGAAGTCTGTCCGCATCCTCCGCAGCGATCTTCGGTATTCAGAGGGTGATTCGACCATGCGACTGACCGGCGGCGGCCGCATCGACCTCGCCGGCACGATGCGCGTTGACCTCGAGCTCGACGCGAAGCCGTTCGCGCCGTCGGCGGTTGCCCGCAGCTTCCCGTCGCTGGCTGGTCTCGCGAGCTTTGACGGTCCCATCGAGTTGCGCGGCACTCCCGACGATTTGTCGCTGACGGCCGGGCTCAGGAACGCCGCCGGCGCGCTGGCCATCGCGGGTCGTTATCGCACGAGTTCCACGGGCATGACGATCAACGTCACGGTGCGTGTGCGAGACGCCGATCCTCGTTCGCTGACCGGACGCGGTGATGTTCCCTCGGGCAAGCTCGACGCGGATGTCGCGGTCGATCTCGCCGGGGATTCATTGACAACGCTTCGTGGAACGGCCGAGGTCACGCAGCTCGCCGGCACCCTGGCCGGCGTTGCCATCGAACCATCGCTCGCGCGCTTCTCGCTGACGGAAACGCGGATCGTCGCAGAAAGCGTCAGCATCGCCACGTCAGCAGGTTCGTTGCAGGTGAGGGGCGCGCTCGGGCGAAGGCGCGACGTACACGACACGGTGACGGTGACAGGCAACGTCTCTCTCGATGGATTGCGACCGTTGCTTCGAAACCTGGCAGCGCGTGATTCAACGACATCCGACTCCGTGCCCACGATGCTCGACTCGGCGAGCGGCACCGTGAACGTGAACGCTCGCATCACTGGATCACTCGACTCGATGGCGGTCGAGGCACAGACAGATGCCGAGCGACTTGGCCTGCCGCCGGTGCGCGCGCGGCGCGTTCACGCGGCTGCGTCGTTGTCAGGACTGCCGGACTCAGTCAGGGGAACGTTCTCAGTTCGCGCCGACTCGCTCGTCACGCAAGGCGCGAGTTTCACCGCGCTGGCGGCGGAGGCGACGAGCGTGGACAGCCGATGGCTCGTCAGGCTTGCCACGTCGCCTGACGACAGGCCGGGCGGGGAGACACGCGGTACGGTCGCTTTCCGCGGCGACACCGTTGCGATAGGGGTCGATTCACTCGTGGTGCGTTTCCCCGGATCCGAGCTCCGCCTGGCGCGACCGACCCGTTTCTCCTTCGACAGTAGCGGGAGCGTCGTGATCGACACGGTCGAGTTGCGTGGAACGCGCGGGGCGGTATTCCAGCTGGCCGGTGTAGTTCGAGACACCGGTGCGATCGCTCTTTCGCTCAACATACAGAACGTCCCCCTTCACATGGCAGCGGCGGGGACCACACTCGATTCGGTTCGAACGCGCGTTGATGCCCGCATCGACGTCCTTGGAACAGCCGCCGAGCCTCGGGCGACCCTCAGGTCGCGTGTCAGGCTGATCGACGCCGACTCGGTTTCGCTCGACAGCATCATTGCCAACGTGACGCACGAAAAGGGGAGAACGCGCCTGGCGCTTGCCGCACATGGCCAGGAGCGGGGCCTGCTGCGCATCAATGCGGAAGTTCCGGTGGAGCTCTCGCTCTCCCCGTTCAAGGCGGTCCTCACCGACGACCCGCTCGCCGGCGACATCGTGATCGACAGCCTCTGGGTGCCTGACGTGACGCGAATCATTCCGGGAATCACCGCGACGGCCGGAGTGTTGCGCATGAAGCTGGCGTTGTCAGGCACGGCGCGGCATCCACGGGCGACGGGGACGACCGAACTCCAGGGCGTCGTTGCCCGCATTCCGGCCATCGGCATCCGGGTTCACGACGTCAACACGAAGCTCGAGCTCTCGCCCGACCGCCTGACGATTTCCGCTTCGGCACGCGGAGGAGAGAAACCCGTCGGACAGCTCGAGTTGTCAGGCGTGCTCGGGCTCGTCGACAGCGCGCGGACGGACCTCCGTATTCGGAGCTCATGGATGCCCGTCGTGCGCCTCGCGGACCTTGCGGACCTGGATGTCTCGAGCGACCTGCGGCTCGTCGGTCCTTCGGCAAAACCCACGCTGTCGGGGTCGATCACCGTGGACCGCGGCACGATCCGGCTCCCCGAGATGGGAAACTCGGGCATCGTGGGTGTCGACGATTCAGCCTTTGCGCGGCTGGTCGACAGCCTCGCGCCGTCACGTGCGTCGCGGAGCGCGCGAACGCCCGCCTTCGAGCGGCTCGACGTCGGACGCATCGCGGTGGCCATGGGGCCTAACGTGTGGCTGCGCTCCTCCGAGGCGAGCATCCAGATCGGCGGCTCCATCGGACTGGAGCGCGCGAAGCTCGGCGAGGGCGTACCCGGCCTGGGCCTCGCGCTTCGCGGCGCGCTCACGACGCAGCGCGGCAATTACCGGTTCACGGTGGCGCACATCACGCGTTCGTTCGAGATCGAGGAGGGCGCCGTCACGTTCACGGGTGAAGCCGAGTTCAATCCGCGCCTCGACATCAACGCGTTGTACGAACGCGAAGGGTATGATCAGTCGCAGGGTTCCGCCTCTTCACCCACCGTGCGACTGCACGTGGGCGGCGTGCTCGATCGTCCGACGCTCACGTTTTCGAGCGCCGACGCAAAACTCAGCCAGTCGGAACTCATGAGCTACCTCATCACGGGCCAGACACACTTCGCGCTCGGCGACGTGCAGGAAGGCGCCGTCACCAGTGAACTCGTCGCGGGGGCGACGGCCGGGTTTGCGCAGCGTGTTGCCGGAGGCGTCTTCGACGTCGTCGACGTCACGGCCGGATCGTCGAACACTTCGAGCGGCGACAATCGCGGCGCGGTCGCCAGCGTATTCGCGTCGAGCCGGCTCGGTGTGGGGAAGCAGCTCTCCAACCGCGTGTTCCTGAAGGTGGACGCGGGCCTGTGCGCGTTGACCGGCGGCAACGGGTCCAACGAACTCTGGCAGAGCTTCGGCGTGTCGCTCGACTACCGCTTCAACCGCGGCCTGCTCGGCTCGCTCAGCTCCGCGCCGTCGACGAATGGCGCGAACTGCTCCAACCAGGCCGGGAGCCGCGGAACTGCGCTGGCACCACGCCAGTGGGGCTTCGACTTCAATCGCATCTGGCGCTTCTGAGCGCAACGCCTCGGTCTTTGCCTGACGAGTGGGCATTTTCCGCATGGACCAAGGTCCGACTTACTCCGGACATTGCGCCATCATCAATGTCCCTACCCACGAGGTAGCGGCGTTATGACTAACCGATTGGATGATTATCAGCCGCGGGTCCTGGTCGTCGATGACGACCCATCAGTGCGGCGATCCCTGTATTCGTTGCTGACGAGCGAAGGCTACGCGGTCGCAACCTTCGAGTCAGGCACGGACGTGCTGGAACACGCGGGCGACGAACGAGCCGCCTGCGTCCTGCTCGACATCCGGATGCCGGACATGACGGGTCTCGAAGTGCACGAGACGATGTGCCGGCAGGGTCGGGAAACGGCCACGGTGTTCATCACCGGGCATGACGACGTGCAGACCGGCGTGCGGGCGATGAAGGACGGCGCGGAGGATTTTCTCCTGAAGCCCTTCGAGGCCGGGGACGTGCTCGATGCCGTGCAGCGCGCGATCATCCACGATCGCGCGAATCGCCAGGAGCGGCAGCAGGTCGAGGAGATCCGCGAGCGGTACGACGCGCTGACGCCGCGCGAGCACCAGGTCTGTGACCGCGTCGTGGCCGGCCGTCTCAACAAGCAGATCGCCGCCGAGCTCGGGACGTGCGAGCAGACGGTGAAGGTCCACCGGTGCCGCGTCATGCGGAAGATGCGCGCCGATTCACTCGCGGATCTCGTCCGAGCGGTGGACCTCTTTCATCGCGTGGGGCCGCACCGGTTGACCGAAGGTACAATGGGCGCTTACGCCGATCACGCCCTACCCTGACTGCACGACAGCGGTCGACCACGATCGCGGCTCCGGCATCCCTGATCCCGTCGCTGCCTAACGTTCGCGAACGGCACGTGGCCGATTTGCGCGGGGCAGCATCTTCCGCCGTGGTTCCGCGGTACCGGTGAGTGGTGGCATGCGAATCGACCGACGGGAGGGTGATCCGAACACGAGCCCCTGGATAGCGATTGTCGACGACGATCCGTCGGTACGGTCGGCGCTGGCCAGGGTGTTGAGCACGACAGGCATCGGCGTGGAGACGTTCGCCACGGCTCACGAGTACCTCGCGGCCGCGGCGGGTCGCGAACCGGTCTGCCTCGTGCTCGACGTGCACCTCGGTGGCATGTCGGGATTCGACCTCCACGACCGCCTCATCGCGCTCGGCTCACAGGTCAACGTGGTCTTCATCACGGCGCACGACGAAGTCCCTTCGGAGGAGCTCGAGCGCCGCGCCGGCCCGGATGGTTTCCTGAGAAAGCCCTTCGACGGCGACCAGCTGCTGGCACTCGTCAGGCGGATACTGCGATCGGCCGCGCGTTAACTGCACGACTCCCATCTCAGTAGTTATTAAGTCCAATGGGCCACCTCGGGCATCGCCGGGCATCATTGGGTCGAATGCCGGACGCGCCACGCGCCTCATCATTTGCCCGAGGTCAGGAATGAGCAGCACCGCCGCTCCGGGTGACTCCGTCGAAAGACGACAGCCGGCCGACCCGCCCCATCCGGACATGGTGTGGATCCCCGGCGGAACGTTTCGCATGGGCTCGGATCGGCACTATCCCGAGGAAGCGCCGGTCCACCGCGTCACGGTCGACGGATTCTGGATGGACGCGTATCCCGTGACGAACGCGCGCTTCCGGGAGTTCGTGGAAGTCACCGGACACACCACGTTCGCCGAGGTGCCGCCGAACCCGGACGATTATCCCGGCGCGCGGCCGGAGATGATCTACGCGGGATCGCTTGTCTTCGAGAAGCCCGCGGTCCGGGTCGACCTGCGCGACTCGCGCCAGTGGTGGTCATTCGTGCGCGGCGCGGACTGGATACACCCGCGCGGCGCGGGCAGCACCCTCAAGGGACTCTCCAATCATCCAGTCGTGCACGTCGCATACACGGATGTCGAGGCGTATGCCGCCTGGGTGGGCAGGGAAATCCCGACGGAGGCGGAGTGGGAATTCGCGGCGCGCGGTGGACTCGATGGCGCCGAGTTCGCGTGGGGCGAGGACCTCGTGCCTAACGGGAAGCACATGGCGAATACCTGGCAGGGCGAGTTCCCGTACCAGAACGAGCAGGGTGATGGCTGGGAATACACCTCGCCGGTCGACGCCTTCCCGGCGAACGGCTACGGCGTGTACGACATGATCGGCAACACGTGGGAGTGGACGAGTGACTGGTACCAGCCTCGCCATCCCGATGAAAAAGTGAAGGCCTGCTGTATCCCGAGGAATCCTCGCGGTGGATTGGCGCACCAGAGTTACGACCCGCGCGATCCGCGGACGCGTATCCCGCGGAAAGTGCTGAAAGGGGGGTCGCATCTCTGTGCGCCAAACTACTGCCGCCGCTATCGGCCCGCTGCGCGCTTCCCGGAACCCATTGATACGTCTGCGTCGCACGTCGGCTTTCGCCTGATCGTCCGCGTGCCATCGACCTGAAGGGCGAACATGGCTGAGATGGTGGAAGGTCTGGAGCACTCGCTCGTTCCGCTCCTGCAGTTCGTGCGCCTGCTCATCGAGGCGGCCGCCGCCTTCTGGATCCTCGTGGGCGTCGCCTACGCGATCACGGGCATGGTGTCCGCGCACATCCACCAGCGTTTCGATTCCTTCAGGCCGGTTCGGCTGCGCTTCAGCCGATACCTGTCGCTCGCGCTCGAATTTCAGCTTGCCGCGGACATTCTCTCGACTACGATCGCGCCGACGTTCGATGAACTGGGCAGGCTGGCGATTGTTGCCGTCATCCGCACCGGACTGAACGTCTTCCTGTCGAAGGAAATGAAGGAGGAGCGCGAGGGGATATTGCATCAGGAGCAGCCGGTCGAAGCGCGCCCGGCCGACTCCGTCTTCCATCCGGTCGCACCACCGGTCGCTCGGGCATGAAGCCGATGCTCCGAGTCGTCAGGAATCGGCCGCGGTCCGGCCCGGTGTTCGGCGCAGCGTCTTCACATCGTTATGCACGAGGCGCGACGCATCTCCTGCGTGCGGAAGTTTCACGTGCGATCGATCTGACGCACGCCGTCCACCTCGCGCGCGACGCCGGCATCGTGGCGCTCTGCTACGTCGCGTCGCTGCCCTTCACCGCCATGCTGCTCACCGGGATGGTCCTGCCGCCGTCATTCCTGCTGCCGACGGCAATCCTGCTCGTGGCCCTGATGGTCACGCCCGTGAACCATTGGTGGGCGATCATCGCGGCGACGTTCGTCGCTCACTGGGCCGCCGCCGCGGCCAACACGAATCCGCTCGCCGCAGTTCCGGGATTCGCGATGAGCGCTTTCTGCGCGGTTGTAACGGCGTGGCTGTCCCGGAAGGTCGTCGACCTTTCGTCTGGCCTCGGCGCGTTGCGGTCGATGGGTTCGTTCATGATGATCGCGTTCATCGCGCCGGCCGTCTGCGTCCTCGGCCCGGCCATCGTGTTCCGGATCAGGAGACTCCCCAACTTCGCCGCTTCCGCGTCAGGCGGTGTGCTCGCGCTCGACTGGACACCCTGGTTTGTCGCGACACTCGGCATCGCGCTCGCATTCCTCACGATCGTGCCCGCGGTGCTCGCCGGGTTCGAGGCCGTCAAGGTCGCGCTCGCGAACCTGCCGCGCGCGGTGATGCCGTGGACCAGGTTGATCGAGGCCGTGGCGCTCACGGCCGCGGTCGCGGTCTCGAGCCTGGTAACGTTCGACGGCCGTCCGTTCACCGAACCACAGGCGCTCGTGCTCATCGCACCGCTCTCGCTCGTGTTGTGCGCGACGCTGCGGTTCGGCCTCGCCGGCGCCGCGGGGACGTTCCTCATTGTCGCCCTGATCGCCGTGAATGGCATCGTCACTGGAGATGGTCCGGGTGCGTTCGGCTCCAGCGCCGGCGGCATGGTGCTGCTCCAGGCGGCCCTCCTCGCCGTCGGCACGCCGCTCCTCCTGCTGGGCGCGTCGATGGACGAGCGCCAGCGCGCCTGGCGCCGCGTCGCCCGCAGCGATGATCGTTATGCACTTGCCGCACAGGCCGGTCGGGCCTTCCTGGTGTCGTACAACCCGGGAACCGGTGCGATGGAGGCCGACCTCTTTCCGAGCAGCGTGTTCGAGCGGCGCGCCTTCGCGTTCGACCAGCCGGATTCGTGGTGGCGTTACGTTCACGCGGATGACGTGGCGCCCTTACGGGCGCGCTTGAGCGCGCGTCCGATATTAGGCAGCAGCGCGCCGGGGAACACCGACTTTCGCATGGTCGAGGAAGGCGGTCGCATGCACTGGTTCCGCATGAAGGAGCTCGTGCCGCGTGTCGTCGCCGGCGAGTCACGCATGGTCGCGGCGATGGTCGATATCACGGACCTCAAGACCGCGGAGCTGGCGGTCGAACAGCGGACGCGCGAGCTGGCGCACGTCGCCCGCACCGCCACCGTCGGCGAGCTGGCCGCCGCCCTGGCGCACGAGATCCGGCAGCCGCTGACGGCGATCCTCATCAACTCGCAGACGGCGCTCCGGCTCATCGAATCGCAGCCCTCGCGCGATCTCGAGGGGATTCGCGACATCCTCCAGCAACTGGTGTCCGATGGCCGGCGCGCGGGTGAGGTCATCCAGCGCATGCGGATGTTCGCCAGCAAGAACGAGGTCCCGCGCGGGCTCATCGACATCAACGCGGTGGTTCGCGAGGCCGTTCAACTCGTCAGGCACGACACCATCCGCCGCCGCACGGAAATCCGGTTCGCGCTGTCCGACGACCCACTGGTCGTGTTCGGCGATCGCGTGCAGCTGCAGCAGGTGGTGCTCAACGTCGTGATGAATGCGCTCGAGGCGGTCGACCAATCCCCGCAGTCGTCGCGCCTCGTGACGATCGAGAGCTCGCGCGCTGCCCAGCACACCGCCCTCCTCACCGTACGCGACACGGGACCCGGCGTGCCGGAAGATCGCCTCGAGTCGATCTTCGCGCCGTTCGTGACCACCAAGCAGAACGGCATGGGCATGGGACTCGCGATCAGCCGCACCATCGTCGAGTCGCACGGCGGCGTGGCGTGGTGCGAAAGCGACCGGCGCGTGGGCGGCGCGTCGATCATGGTGGCGATTCCGCTAAGCCCGGCGCGGCTCCGGTGAGATGAACGTTTCGCCGGACGACGACAGCGCCGCCTGGTCGTCGGCTCCGGCCGTGCCGTGCGGCAGGACCATGTGGAACGTCGCGCCACGGTCGTCGTTGTTGCTGGCGTAGAGCCGGCCGCCGTGCGCGTCCACGATCGAACGACAGATCGTAAGGCCGAGGCCGAGCCCGTTCTCCTTCGACGTGACGAACGGCTCGAACACGTTCTCCACCGAATCGCTCCTGATGCCTGTCCCGCGGTCCGAGACCGCGAGGTGAACCACTTCGCCCTCGTCCGCGGTGGTGATCGTTATGCGGCGCTCGTGAGGCGGCGTCTGCGACATGGCGTCGCAGGCGTTCACGATCAGGTTGAGGACGACCTGCTGGAGCTGGACCCGGTCGGCCTGGATCTCCGGGAGCTGCCCGGCGAACTCGGTGGTCACGGCCACCATTCGCTCGACGAGGTCGCTGTGGGCGAGATCGAGTACGTCGTTCACGACTTCATTGAGCATGACCGGCTGCAGCTCGGCTTCGTCGCGGCGGATGAGCGCGCGCACTCGGCGGATGACGTCGGCGGCGCGGCGATCGTCTGCTACGATGTCATCCAGGATCGCTCGCAGCTCCTGCGGATCGAACAGGCCTGGATCGAGCATGCGCCGCGCGGCGCGCGCGTTCGCGAGGATGGCGGCCAGCGGCTGGTTCAGTTCGTGCGCCAGCGCGCCGGAGAGCTCACCGACGAGGGCGACGCGGCCCAGGTGCGCGAGTTGCCGGCGCTGCATCTCGACTTCCTGCTCGGCGCGCTGTTTTTCGGTTATGTCGCGGATCATGGTGATGAGGCACGGTTCGCCGCCCACGTCCACGGTCTCGACCGCGACGACACCCTTGAGGTGCGCGCCATGCTTGTCCCGAAGGTCGACCTCGAGCTCGCGCACGAAGCCCTGGGTCGCCGTGAGCGAGGCGAACCGATCGCGTTCTTCGGCATCCGCGAAGATCTGCAACTCGTCGAGCGTGCGGCCAATGGTCTCACCCCGTGAGTAGCCGAACATCGCCTCCCAGCGCTCGTTGATTTCGATCAGCCGCGCCTCAGGACGACGCGCGATGGAGATCGCGTCAGGCATGGCGCGGAATGCCTTGGCGAAGCGTTCTTCCGACGCGCGCAGCGCCTGTTCGGTCCTGACGCGTCCGACGACCTCCTCTCGAAGTGTGGCGTTGGCCTGGGAGAGCTCGGCCGTGCGCTCCTTCACGCGATGCTCGAGTCCCCGCTGGAAGGCGCGAAGCCGGACCTGCGTGTGCCGAAGTGCCTGCTCGACACGCTTGTGGTCGTCGATGTCGGTCGCCGTGCCGTACCATCGGACGATCCGCCCCGTCTGGTTTCGGACCGGCAGCGCGCGGACGAGATGCCAGCGGAACGTTCCCGAACGCACGGACCAGAGCCGCCCCTGGTACTCGTGAGGCACGCCGCTCTCGACGCTGGCGCGCCAGGACGATGCGAAGGATGCGCGGTCCACCGGGTGGAGGACGCGAAGCAGCTGGCGGTTATGCCGAATTTCCGTGGTGACGCCCGTGAGGTCTGCCCACTTCCGGTTCACGTATTCGATCTGGCCGTCCGGGCGCGCCGTAAACACGACCTGCGGCATCGCGTCGGCGAGCTCGCGGAAGCGCGCCTCGCTTTCGCGCAGCGAGGCCTCGTCGCGCAGGGCGATCTCTGCCCGCTTCCGTTCCGTGACATCGACGTTCACGCCGATCATTCGCGCCGGGCGCCCCACTCGGTCGGTCACGACGGTCCCCTTCCCCAGTACCCATTGCGACGAGCCGTCGGGCCGGTCGATGCGGAACTCGGCTTCATACGGCGTCCCGCGCTCGATGGCCCGGGCGATTGCCGCCCGCACTGACGCGCGGTCGCCCGCGCTGACGGCGTCCGACCCGTTAGGCGCAGCACCGCTGCCATTGGCCGGGATGCCAAGGACCTCGCTTGTGATCCCGAGCACCTCATTCGCCTTGTCGGACCAGGCCTTGCTGCCGATGTCCCAGTCCCAGGTGCGAATCTGGGCCGCGCTCAGCGCCAGGTTGAGTCGCTCCTCGCTGCTGCGGGCAACCTCCACCGCGCTGGCGCGCTCCTTGATCACCGCCGTCAGGCCGAGGATCGGGATGTACGTCAGGATGAGGAACAACTGGAGCGGGAGGATGTTCTGCGCCATCGGATGGCCGGCGAACGGACCGAGGCCCTGGATCGCTCCCCAGATCGAGAGCAGCGCGAAGATCAGCAGGCAGAAGCTCGATCCCGCCGGCCCGAATCGCACAGCGGCCCAGAGCAGGAATGGCATCGGCGCCAGGATCATCACCGGCACCGATTCGTAGCCGCTGGCCGGGTTCGCGAATACGGCCACGCACACGGCGAGCAGGCCGAGCACCAGCAACGTCGCTTCGAACGCGCGCCACGCCGTCACCGACCGGATGAACTGGACTCCGCGGTTCCTCCACGTGATCGCCACCGGCACGATGGCGAGGATGGCGAGCACGTTCGAGAAGAACCGGTCACGCCAGACCGTCCAGTAAGTACCGCTTCCCCAGTTGTTCCACTGGACGAACGCGGCGTCGAGGAACGACGACACGAGTGGCGCGATCACTCCGGCGAACAGCACGAAAACCCCCACACGCCTGACGGTGTCCAGGCGAATGTTGTCGTGCATCAGCCGGCGCATGGCTATGGCGCCGACGAGCGCCTCGGTGGAGTTGCTCACAAACCACGAGAGCACCATCGGCAGGGGGACGCCACTCTGCAGTTCGACCGCGACATGCGCGAGCAGTGCGGCGAACAGGAGCGCCGGCCAGCGGCGCACGCCACTCAACGCCAGGGCGGCCAGCAGGATCGCGTTAGGCGGCCAGAGCGTGGAGACCGGCGCCGGCGACGGCGTGAGGAGGAAGCCGATCCTGGCGCCGAAGTAATACAGCACGCCGAGGAGCAGCGCGGCCCATCCAAGCGGCCACGGCGCCGGCGCGCCTGACGCGACCGGAACTCGCACGGTCGCGGCGTGCGTCACGGTGTGGTTGCCCCCGTCCGGGCGTCCATCCCGTGATTCCGGTCAGGGGGCCGCGTCAGGCTTCGCGCTGGATCGGCTCACTCGGCTGGGGCGACGGCCGGGCAGCTTCCCCTCGCGGCGCACGCTTGAGGAACTCGACAAACCGCACGAGCTCCGCCAGCGAGTGCGCCTGCATCTTTGCCATGACGCGCGAACGGTGCACCTTCACCGTCTTTTCGGTCGTCCCCAGCGCCGCGGCAATCTGCTTGTTGAGCCGGCCCGAGACGACCAGGAAGCACACCTCGCGCTCCCGTCTCGTCAGGCGCGCTGCCCGATGGTTGAGCTCCCGCACCTCGAGCTGCGTTGCCCGCAGGTTTCCATCCCGGATGACCGCGCGGCCCACGGCGTCCAGCAACTCCTCGTCGCTGAACGGCTTGAGCAGGAAGTCCACCGCGCCATTCTTCATCGCCTTCACGCCGGTCAGCACGTCGCCGTGCCCGGTCATGAAGACCACAGCTCGCTCCGTGCCCGACTTCTTCAGCACGGACAGCAGTTCCAGTCCGCCGAGACCCGGCAGCCGGACGTCCAGCAGGAGGCATCCTGGCCCGGGCACGCCTGAGGTCGAGTCGTCGAGGAACTCCGTCGCCGAAGCGTACGTGCGAGTCAGGTAGCCACTCGCGGTCAGCAGCCGGGTGAGGGCGCGGCGGACGGAGTCATCGTCGTCGACTATCGTTACGGTGGGGACTGCAATCATCGGCGTTAGGCTAAACAGCAATGGGCTGGGGCCATGACGGGAGTGCATGGGCCCGACTCGTTGCCCTCTCAGGTGGGTTTGTTCACCTTCCTCCTACGACTACTCCCGCGACCGGTGAGACGCTAGTCTCAGGCGAACACCGCTGTTCACGAACCTGGCGGTCGCCCGCGGCGCGGGTCGAGACGGTTCTGTTTACTTCGTAACGGGCGTAGGCTGGCCCGGACGGTCAGATCGCCACATTGGACTTTGGTCCAACATTGTACGGGGCGGGACGCACTCGGCTGTTCAGGCGCCTTTTTGCGGCCGGATCTGGCAACCGGAAACGGACTGAACGGCTTGTCCCACAGGGATTTGGCCTATCTCGTCATGCGCCTGGTCCGGTGCGTGACCCCCCGCCCCCAGAGGGCGTCCACTCTGTGCCCGTCGGACCGCGCCCCAATCGAAGGACATGCCCCGCAAGCCCACCCGCTCGAAGCCGTTGAAGCGGTCAACTCGCGCCGCGAGCAGCCACGCGACGCCTCGCGACCAGGCCTTGTGGTTGCGGGCCGTTTTCGAGCACTCGGCACTCGGCATCGCCCGGCTGGATCGGCACGCGCGGATCGTCGATGCGAATGAAGCCTTCGAGCACTTCTTCGGACGCTCCCTGGCCGAACTGTCGGGACGCGCGCTCACCGAATTCGCTGCCGCGGAGGACTCGCAACCGATCTACTCGCTGGTGGTGGAAACCATCGCCCGCGAAGGGAGCAGCGTCACTCGTGAGGCACGTTTCGTCCAGCCTGACGGCAAGCTGGCGTGGGGAGCGCTCATGCTGTCGCACGCGCGCGGGAGCGCGGAGCTCGGGCTCATTGCCGTCGTGCAGGACGTCTCGGAGCGCAAGGCGCTCGAGGCCGAGCTGCTTCACCAGGCGTTCCACGATTCCCTGACGGGACTGGCCAACCGCGCGCTCTTTCGCGATCGCGTCGACCATGCGCTGGCACACGGCGCCCGCGACGCAGAGCGAGTCGGCGTGTTGTTCATCGACCTGGATGACTTCAAGTCCATCAACGACACCCAGGGCCACGCAGCGGGCGACCGAGTGCTGCAGCGCGTGGCGGCCATCCTGCTGAACGCGACGCGAGGCTGCGACACGGTCTCGAGACTTGGGGGCGACGAGTTCGCGGTGCTGCTCGAGCGTGTCAACCACGACGAAGGACCGGAAGTCGCCGCGCAACGCATCGTCAACGCGCTGGCGCGCGCGATCGAGACCGAACCGGGCCGGCAGGTGACCATCGGCGCCAGCATCGGCATCGCGATGCGCGGCAACGCCGAGGATCGCGACGAGCTGCTGCGGAACGCGGACGTGGCGCTGTACGAGGCGAAGAGCCGGTCGCGCGGGCGCTGGGTGGTCTACGATCCGGGCATGCACGCGGCGCTGGTGGACAAGGTCTCGCTCGAGGCCGACCTCCGGGTCGCGATCGAGCGCTGCCAGCTCTCGCACCGGCCGGGGCTCGAGAAGACGGGCCGGTATCCCCGCTTCGACGACACGCCCGAGCACCAGATCAGCCTCGCGTACCAGCCGATCGTCGATGTCGCGTCGGAAAAGCTGACGGGCTTCGAGGCGCTGCTGCGGTGGAACCATCCCGAGCGCGGGCTCATCCCGCCGGCCACGTTCGTTCCCGTGGCGGAGGAATCGGGCCTCGTGCTCGCGTTAGGCCGCTGGGTGCTGCGCACGGCGTGCCACCAGGCGGCCGCCTGGAACACGCGCCACCCTGAATCACCGATCACGGTGACGGTGAACCTCTCGGTCCGGCAGCTCCAGGACGACTCGCTTGCGCTCGACGTCGAGACGGCGCTGCGCGAAAGCGGCCTTCACCCCTCCCGGCTCACCCTCGAGATGACCGAGTCGGTGATCATGCGCGATCCCACATCCGCGCGGGCGCGGCTGCACGAGCTGAAGCAGGTCGGGGTCCGCATCGCCATCGACGACTTCGGAACGGGATACTCATCCCTCTCGCACCTGCAGCAATTCCCGGTCGACATCCTCAAGATCGACCGCTCGTTCCTCCACAAGATGCACCAGGGTCCGCAAGACACCGCGCTGGTTCGCACCATCATCGCGCTGGCGAAGCTGCTTTCGCTGCGCACGATCGCCGAGGGCGTCGAGGACGCGGAACAGCAGCAGCAACTGCGTGAACTGGGTTGCGACTCGGCGCAGGGATTCCTGTTTGGGCGCCCGATGAACGTGGCGGAGATCGATGCGATCCTCGCGTCAGGCGCGCTGACGATGCGTCAGGCGGTGTAACAGAGGAACCAGCGATCAGCGATCAGCGACCAGCGACCAGCGACCAGCGACCAGCGATCAGCGACCAGCGATCAGCGATCAGCGATCAGCGACCAGCGAACGACTGAGGGCCCGCGGCTAACGCCAGCGGGCCCTCAATATTTCATGCAGTATTTGGCGCCGTCAGGCGCCTTCTACCCCTGATTGCCGTTTGCTCGTTGCTGGCTGTTTCAGCGGATTTCGGCGGCGCTTTTGATCGTGTCTATCGCCTCCTGCTCCTCTCGGGAAACCCTCCTCCCGCCATAGCCCAGGAACCCGCCCTCCTTGGCCGCTTCGGCAGTCCGCACCGCAACGTCGACGAGCAGGTTGCCGTAGGCCTTCGCCTCACCAGGCGTGTTTGCCTTGACCGCCGCGACGCCTTCCCTGACGATGCTGAGCGCGACCTGCTTGTCGGAGAGCGCCTGAACTTCCTCGCGCGAGATCTCGCCGTCGAAGAGGACGCCGACGAGCGACGCCGGCACGGCCGCGCCGCGTGCGCGCTGGATCTCTTCGGTGGCCCCGGAGAGTTCGCTCGTCACGCCGATCAGCCCTGAAGGAGACGCCATCATCACCACCT
>Ga0111539_10005079_pt1 | contig 17092 bp, 14 predicted proteins | sample RhiMethybrSRZTD1_FD_79667 | JGI IMG/M metagenome (GOLD analysis project Ga0111539, IMG submission 79667) | Populus rhizosphere microbial communities from Tennessee, USA - Rhizosphere MetaG P. TD hybrid SRZTD1 (version 2) (version 2) | ecosystem: Host-associated > Plants > Roots > Rhizosphere >... | reverse complement strand
GGGGTACGCCATCGGCAGGGGGACCCAGGGGGTCTCGCCGACGGAACGGCAGGTCCATGCCTACGCACTTGTTGGCAAGGCCGGGTAGGTACGGGGGGCATCCATGCCTCCTGACGCGGCCCCACGAGGCCGTTCACCCGGGAGCGTGCGAAGACTATAGCGAACCCCGTACGGCCGGGCCAAGCGCTGACTTGAATGTCATCGGCCGACGCCGGGCAAACTCAAGCGCGAATTGCAGAGCGCACGGGCTGCCCCTCGGGGTAGTGGAATTCACGTAGGGAGGGGCGGGGAACCGAGGGGTCGGTCGGCGATCACCACGTCGGCGAATCCGAACAGGTCCCAGAAGACCCCACCCGGGACGTACCCGTGGGTGAGCCGTGCCTTGATGGCACGGAGGGGCGTGAGGAGGATCCCGAGCGGGTCTCTGCGGGTGCCCGCCCGGGCCACATGGAGCCCCAGAGACGTGAGCAGACTGGCGATCTGGGCGGCCGAGAACACCCGGACATGCGTGTCGTCGTCGTGGAAATTGAGGGTCCCTTTCATCGATGGCAGGTGCAGGCTCCGGGGCCCCGGGAACTCTACGTACAGGAACCCGCCGGGACGAACCTTGCTCACCAGCCGGCACAGCACCTCGTCCCCGTTCCAGAGATGCTCGATGACATGGGAGAGCATCATCACGTCGTAGCGGTCATTCGGAACCGAGCCGAAATCCAGACTGGTGAGGTCGAGCTCAAAGAACTCGTCCATCGCGGCCAGATCGGCCGGGTCGTTGTTGTAGGTGCGCTCCCGATCGATCCCCGCGTAATGGCAATTGGGAAAGCACGCCTTGGTCAGGCTCGCCGAATGATTCCCGGCGCCGACGTCGAGGATCGAGAACGGGCGGGAGCCGTAGCGGCGCTGGATCTCGCGAAAGCGAAACGGCAGGAACCAGGGCGGTCGACGATGGGCGGAAATCATCGCCGCGGCAGCGTAACACCCGCAGCTTCCCGGACGAGGTCGAGAGTCTCCCGCGCAGTGTCCTGGTAGCGCAGCTCGCGCGACCGCGCGATCCCCGCGCGTGCGCTCCGTTCCCGCAACTCCGGATCATCACAAAACGCGCGCACCGCCTCGGCCCAGGCGCGGTGGTCATCCACCGGAACGAAGCGCGTGACGCCTTCGCCGATTTCGCGCAGGACCGCAATGTCGGCGGCAATGGTCGGACGCCCGTGCACGAACGCCTCGACCAGCGGGAACCCGAAACCCTCGTAGCGGCTGGGGAACAGAATCGTCTCCGCATGCCGGTACAACCACGCCAGCTCGCGCTCGTCGACCCAGCCCAGCGAGTGCACGCCGCGCGCGCCTTCGTCCGCGGCGAGCCGGGCGAGCGTTGGATATCGTGGATCGTTCGGACCGGCGGACACCAGCGCCAGCGGTGGCCGATCACCGAGCAACGCCCACGCGCGCGCCAGCGTGTGCAGATTCTTCCGCGGGCGATTGTCCCCCACCACGAGCGCAAACCGGTCCGCGTCCAGCGCCGCGGGGCGCCGGTCCGCGTCCTCCTTGGGCGCGGGCGGAACCCCGAGCCGGATCGCCCGCACGCGGGATTCCGGCATCGGCAGCAGCTCGACGATCTCGTCCCGGCTGAAACGACTGCTGGTGACGATGAAGCGGGCACGACGCGCGAGCTGGAGGCTCAGACGGTAGACCGCGCCGCGCACGCGTGAAAACCCCTCGGGCAGCCGCAGTGGCCAGACGTCGTGAATCGTGAGCAGGATCGGACACCGCGCCCCGACCGGCGCGAAGTAGAACGGACTCAGGTAGACATCGGGGCGCACGGAGCGCAGCCACGCGCCGACCTGCAGCGGGCTGGCCGGGCCGAGCGGAGCGATCGCCCGCTCGTGCCATGTGACGCGCGGATGCGATGCGAAGGTGCGGACGTCGAAGCGCCGGTTTTCGAGGCGCGGGTCCCACAGCACCGCATAGCGCTCGTCGCCGGGCAGCTCGAGCAGCGCCGCGAACAGGGCGTGGGCATGGGTGCCGATTCCGGTGAAGTGATCGGCGGCATAGCGGAGATCGTAGGCGATGAGCACGCGGCGCGGGATGCTAGCCGCGGCTCCGTCCCCTGTCACGCGCGGGGTTCGCGTTTGCGGTTCGCGGGCCGCCGCCGATAGGCTCGCGCCATGTCCGCTTCCGCAACGCACGCTCCCCGCCTGGGCGTTTCCCGGTGAGCACGACCGACTTCGCACCGGTCGACCCGGTGCGCCGGTGGTGGTGGCCGGCGACCGTGATCGCATCGCTCGCGACACTCGGGTCCAGTGTGCTGCTCGGGCTCGGAGCGCTCTCGCTGCCGGGGCTCGCGCTGGTGGTCTTCGGGGGCCTGGGGGGTGTGGGCGCCCTGCTCTGGTTCGCACCCCAGGCACTGATCGTGATCGGACCCGCGCTGATCCATCTCCCGCTGGCGTGGATCGTCTTCCCCTACGAGATGGTGTTCGGCGCGTTCGTCGTGGTGGTGTTTCTGCACGTCCTGGCGACCCGGCCGGCGTGGGCGTTCCGGCTGGCGCCGGTCGAGGTCGCCTACCTGGTGTTCATGGCGTGGGCCCTGTTCACCGGGCTGTGGGTGTTCCAGGTGTCGACCTACCTGCAAGGCGTCCGCCGCCTGCTCGAGGGCGCGGCGAGCCTGTGGCTCGGCTATCGCCTCGCCCGCATGGCGCCCCGGTCGTGGTTCGAGGCGGGGCTGCTGGCGGGGGCGATCAGCCTGACCACCGCGACGCTGGTCCGCCGAATGTCCCAGGGATTGTCCGAGAAGCAGCTGCTGTTCAACCGTGCGAGCGCCACCGATCTCGGCTGGGGCACGTCGAACTTCGTCGCGACCCTGCTGCTCCTGTTCACCCCGGTCCTGATCGAAATGGCGTTCCGTGCGACGCACCGGTGGATGCGCATCGCGAGCGTGGCCACCGTGTGCACGATTGCCGTTCTCCAGTTCCAGATCGCCTCGCGGGCGGCGACCGTGCTGTTCGTGCTCGCGGTCCTGGTGCAGCTCGGCTGGGGTCACGCACGGCGGGCGTGGTGGGCGCTGCTGGTCGCCATCGCCGCGATCGCCGCACTTGCCGCGAGCCCGATCGGTGAGGGATTACTGGCGCGCTTCACCAACGTGCGCGACCTCGGCAGCATGGTGATCCGGCTCTGGTACTTCCGCGAGGCGTGGCGGCGGACGCTCGACCATCTGCCCTGGGGACTCGGCCTCACCCAGGGAATGGTCTATCCGGACAAGCTCCAGGACATCGATCCCCACAATTACTGGTTGGTGGTGACCTCGGAGCTCGGGCTGGTCGGGCTGATGCTGTGGGTGGTCGTCCTGGTGCTCATCCATCGCAACCTGGTCCGGGTCCTCCGAACCCCGGGATGGGAACCCATGGGACGCGCGCTGCTGGTCGTGTTCTGGGCGGGACAGATCCACACGCTGGTCGAGCCGACCTTCCAGGGCGTGCAGTACGAGTACGTGTACTTCTGGCTGTTCGGCGGATACCTCGGACACCACGCCTACGCGGTGGAGCGCGCTCCCCGCGGACCCATCGCCAGCACCTCGCGATAGATCGTCAGCATCCGCTCGACGAAGGTCTGCCGGTCGAACCGGGCGGCCCGCTCGATGCCGGCGGCACCCAGGGCCCGGCGCCGGTCTTCGTCGCGCCACAGCGAGATCAGGGTCGACGCGAGACCGTCGTCGTCGGCGGGATCCACCAGGACGCCGGCGTCCCCCACCACCTCGGGCAGCGACGATCGGCTGCTCGCGACGCACGCGGCGCCGCACGCCATCGCCTCGAGCGGCGGCAATCCGAAACCTTCGTCCCACGACGGGTATGCGAATGCGGTGCAGGCGCCGTACAGCGCGGTCAGGTCACGGTCCTCGGTGCTGCGCAGGCGCACCACCCGGCTCGCCTCCGGCGACGTTTCGATCCGGCGGAGAATCGGCTCCATGAGCCAGCCGTCGTTGCCCACCAGGACCAGCGTGCCGGGAAACCCCTCCGAGCGCAGACGCTCGAATGCGGTCATCAGGCTCGCGTGATTCTTGCGGGGCTCGACGGTTCCGACGTGCAGCACGAACGGCGGCTCGATCCCGAACCGGCGCCGGACGTGCGCGACGGCCTCGCCGTCCGGAAGCGGGCGAAACTCGTCCCCGACCGCGAGCGGGACGGTCACGACCCGGCTCGGATCCACGCGAAACGCCGAGATCACCTCGCCGCGCACGAACTCCGAATCGCACAGCACCCGGTCCGCGTGACGCGCCGCCCACGGCAACGTGTTCTGAGCGAGGAATACCGTGCGCCAGTAGTGCCACCGGGGATGCGTGAACGCAGTGAGGTCGTGCACGGTGACGATCAGACGCGTGCGCCGGAACAGCGGGCCGTACCCGGTCGGTGAATGGAACACCGCCGGCTCGCCGAACTCGCGGTCCGGGCGGATGCCCGCGCGCGCGCTGAGCGTCCACAGCACGCGCATCCGGCGCGACCCCCACGGCAGCGGTGCGGTCCACTCGGCCGACCACGGGGGACGAATGTCGGGAGCGTCGCGCGGATAGACGAATCGCGCGGGCGGCGCCTCGGGCCGCTGGAGCAGGGTGGTCAGCTCGCGCGTGTAGCGCCCGATTCCGCCCGACGGATAGAGCGCGGCGAACACGTCGAGGTGGACCTGCGATTCGCTCACGCGACCCCCGCGGCCGCCAGCTCGCGCCGGTCGAGGATCTCGCACGCGGCGCCACACACCATCTCCAGCAACGGTATGCCGAAACCCTCCTCGAGCGAGGGAAACGCGCACGCGACACAGGTCTGAGAGGAACGGGGGTGCACAGAACGGTGCGTCACGTTACGAGCCGCTCACGAGCGGGTCAACCCGATGGGATCGCGACCGATCCAGCATCGTCATCAATTGGGTCGCGACCTGCTCGACCGAAACCCACGACCTGTCCGGCGCACCAACCGGCAGCTGCTGGAGCGTGTGGACGTCGGCGCCCCATGGCTTCCAGCGTTCCATTTCGTTGGTTCCGGAGAAGATCACGAGCGTGGGAACGCCGGTGGCGGCGGCGAGATGGGCGGGTCCCGAATCGTTGCCGACGAACCCCGCACAGCGCGCGATCAGGGCGGCGGTGCGGCGGATCGCGCCGGTTCCGGCGAACGACAGCGACGGCGCACCCAGCGTCTTCTGGATTTCGGCGACCCGCTCCCGGTCGTCCTCACCGCCGACCCACGCCACCTGGGCACCGCGCCGCGCGTGCAGCTCCTCGGCAAGCGCGCGGAAGCGCTCGAGCGGCCAGCGCCGCGCGGGAATGCCGGCTCCCGGATGGATCGCGACCCATTCTCCCGAAAACGACGCGAGCGCCTCCCGGGCCCACGCGTGATCCTCGGGTGCGGGATGGATCTCGGTCGGGCGCGGCGCCTCGGATGCACCGAGCGCCGCCGTCAGATGCAGATGTTCGAACGCGGTGTGGGAGTTCCATGGAAACGGCACTTCGTGCGTGTGCAGGAACCCGCCGCCGTAGATGCCGTAGCCGATCCGGATCGGAACTCCCGCCAGCGCCGCGGCCAGGTTCTCCTGGAAGAACGACTTGAAGTTGATGACCGCGTCGAACGAGCCCGAGCGGATCAGGCGGACCAGCTCCCCGAACTCGCCGGGCTTGAAATACGACGTCCCCCGTTCGCGGTCCCACCAGCTCGCACGGTAGACCGACACGGCATCGAGCCGCGGGTTGCCTTCGACCACTTCGCGGCTCCACGGACCGACCAGCAGGGTGAGATGGGCGGCGGGATACCGCTCGCGCAGCGCCGCGATCGCGGGAGTGGTGAGCAGCAGATCACCGATGTGCGTGAGGTTGACGAGCAGGATTCGGCGCGGCTCACCCGGCGCACGCCGGGAAACGATTGCCCGCATCGAATCGCCGACCGCGTCCACGGTCGTGAACAACGCGCGCAACCCGGGCCGGACAAAGCCATAGCGACGGCTCACGCCGAGGACCTCGCCGCTTCCGGAGTGACGCCGCGGCTCCGGATCATGCCGAACAGCTCGCGCAGCTCGGCCACCGACAGGAAGCGCGTGAGCAGCAGTCCCCCGAGCGTGGCCCCGACCATGACGACCCCACCGAGTCCCAGCCGGATCAGCGCCTCGGCGCGGCTGGCATCGGCGAGCCCGGATCCGAATGCGCCGCTGACCGCGGCACCGAGCACCGCTCCGATCGCCGCCGCCACCAGCGGCGGCGCGATCACCCCGCGCACGAACGCCGGGAGCGGCTCGCCGAGGAAGCGATGGAAGCTCCATACGAAGTACAGCGAGCCGATCGAGGTCGAGGCCACCAGCGCCCACAGCACCCCGGTGAATCCGAAGCGCGGGATCAGCAGCAGGCTGAGCCCCAGGTGGAGCACGATCGCGATGATCTGGTAGCGCGCCTCGAGCCCGGGGCGGCCCATCCCCCGCACCAGCGCCGATCCGACTCCGGTCAGAATGTTGATCCCGAGCATCGCCGCCAGCGCGCTGGCCGCGCGTGCGGCATCGTCGTGACCGGGGCCGAGCCACGCGCGGTAGAGAGCCGGAGCGACCGCGATCACACCGGCCGCGACGGGGAACGCGACCGCCAGCACGTAGCGGCTGGCGCGGCGGTAGAGCCGCCGGAGACGTTCCCGGTCCCCCACCGCATCGAGGTGGGCAACCGCGGGAATCAGCGGCGGGAGCAGAAGCGAGGGCAGCGACCACAGCGCCGACACGACCCGCAGCCCGAACTCGAAGCTCGCGACCGCGGCCAGCGAGACCATCGCGCCCAGCAGCACCTTGTCGAGCTGGAACTGAACCAGCACGCCGAGATTGATCACCTGGAGGGCGGCGCTGTAGCGGGTCAGGCGCGTGAACAGGCCAGGGGTGAATGCGCGCGTGTCGAATCCGATCTCGGGCGCGAGCCGCCGGATCGCGAGCCGCCCGAGCACGGCGCCGATCGCGAGCGTGACGCCGGTGTTCAGCATCAGAGCGACCAGGCCGCCGCCGAGCCGCAGCACCAGCAGCACTCCCGCCAGCTGCAGCAGCGTGACCCCGATCGAGATCCGGTTCCACATGTCCATCCGGTGGAGTCCGGTCAGCACCGACGCGGTCAGCATGTAGAGGTTGAGCAGGCCGTAGACGGCGGCGGCGACCAGCAGTGCGCGCCCGGCCTCGGGCTGGAGCTGGGGCGTGATCTTGAGCAGACCGAGCAGGCCGCCGCCGAACAGGGCGAATGCCGCGACGATCACGAGCCCGAGCGCGGCGTAGAGGATCACGCCCATGCTGTACACGCTGCGCAGCCCGGCGCGGTCGCCGGTCGCGCGATATTCCGCCACGAACTTGGTCAGGGCGCTGCCGACGCCGAGATCGAAGGTCATGTAGAGGCCCGAGATCACGGTCAGCAGGGACCACAGGCCGAATCGTTCGGCGCCCAGGGAATGCAGCATGTAGGGCGCGATGACCACCCAGCCCGCGACCTGGGTGAAGCGGCCGGCCAGACTGAGGATCGAATTGCGCGCGATCTGCCGGCCGATCGGATCATCGCCGGCGCCGGACCGCGGGTTCCCCCCTGCCCTACCGGGGGACGCGGGCACGTCGCTCATGCGGGTGCGGTCGAGTCCGAGCCCTCGCGCCATGCGATCCACACCACACTGCCCGCGAACGCCACCACCCCCGCCGCGAGCGCAAGGATCGCGCGACGCGGCCGGCTGTGACGCTCCGGCGGCTTCGCCGGGTCGAGCAGCTGGACGGTGGGCGTGTCCATGGACTCGCGGATGCGGGCCTGCTCCAGTTCGGCGATCAGCAGCAGGTACAGCTGCTCCTGGACCTTGTTGTCGCGCATCAGGCGCTGGATCTCGGTCTGCAGCTGCGGCAGCGACGAGATCCGTGCCTTGAGCTGGTCGAGCTCGGACTTGGTCTGCACCACCTGGTCATTGTCGTCGCGCAGGTAACTCTTGAGCATACCGAGCCGCACCTCGAGCATGATCTTGCGCGACATCAGGTCGACCGCTGACTGGATGTCCCCGGACGTCTGGGTGGGCGGCGCAACCGTGTGATGCACCTCCTGGTACTCGCGCAGCACCGCCTCGGTCAGGCGGAGCAGCGAATCGGTATCGTGAACGCGCTGCTCGAGGAACATGCGCGTGCGACGCGCCTGGTAATTCCGCTTCTCGACGTTGAACCGGTCGAGCAGCGCGACCATCGTGTTCGCCATCTCGGCGGCGCGCGCCGGGTTCTTGTCTTCGACGCTCACCTGGATGGTGCCGTCCGGGTTGAGCTTCACCTTGTAGTGGGTCTTGAGCGCCTTGATCGTCTTTTCCATGCTCTTGATCTTGTACACCTTCTGGAGGCCGTACTGCCCGATCACCTCCTCCTGCACGGTCCGGCTGCCGAGCACCGCCTTGTAGATGTCGGCCGGCGTGAAATAGTCCTCGAGGATGCCGAACGCCGGGAAGCGCGTGAGCGCGCGCTGGGCCATCGCCATGTTGGCCATCAGGTCGCTCTCTTCGGGCGGAAGGATCACCGCCGTCGCGCTGTACCAGCGCGGCAGCAGGAACCCGATTCCGAGCGTCGCGAGCGTCGCGATGATGGTCGCGAGGATCACCAGCCGCCGCTCGCGCCACACCGCGGACATCACCCGCCGCAGATCGAGGCCGCGGCCACCGGGAGCCGGCACCGGCCCCAGCCGGGTGTCCGGGTCCTCAGGCTGAGGTGCCGGGAAGGTCGGGTTCAATCGTTCACGCTGTCGATCGCGATCACGATCGTCGCCACCTGGGCGAGTGCGATCAGAACCGCGGCAATGTTCCGGCCCAGGTCGCGCTCCGGCTTCTCGGGCACCCACACCAGGTCACCCGGGTCGAGAGTCTTCACGTTCTTGCCGTACAGGGTCTGTCCGGTGACCGAACGCGACACGCGGACCTTGCTCTTCCACGCGCGATTCGTGTACCCGCCTGCCTGCCGCACGTAGTCCTCCACGGTCTGCCCCTGTTCGTACTGCAGCAGTCCCGGCCGATTCACTTCGCCGTCGATCCGCACCGAAGATACCAGCCGCTCGACCCGCACGACGTCGCCGTCGCGCAGCAGCAGGTCGAGATCGTCCTTGGCCGCCATCAGCCGATTCCAGTCGACACGATACTCTTCCTTGAGATTGGCCAGCTTGGTCTGGAGGGCGGCGTATTCGGACGGTGACATCTCGTTGCGCGAGAGGCGCAGCATCCGGTCCAGATCGGGGTCCTTCTGCCCGGCGGGCGTGCGCCGCTGGACGCGAATCGCCGACAGGTCGGCGCCCGGCAGGAACCCGCCCGCCGACGAGACGATGTCGCTCAGCTTGTGACGGCCCTCGAGGATCGGGTAGACGCCCGGCCGCGCCACCTCGCCGAGGATCGTCGCCTCGTGCTGCAGGTGGTACTGCGGGATGAAGTAGACGTACAGCCGGTCGCCCTCGCGCAGCACCGGGTTGGCGCGGCGCGAATACACCTCGTCGAGCCGGAACCACAGCGACTCGGGCTGGAACGGCTGCCGCCACCGGATGAGCAGGGCGCGCTCGGCGTCGGCCGCCGGCAGGGGGTCGCCGGCCAGGCGGAACAGCGTGAGCAGGCTGTCGTTGGGGCCCAGCTCGTAGCGGCCGGGTCGCGCGACCGCGCCGTCGGCGTAGAGGAAATCGGTGATCACCGGAACATTGATGACGTCGCCGTCGCGCACGTACGGATTGGCCGAGGTGACGCCGGTGCGGTCGAACAGATCGAGGTCCGCGACCTCGCGCGTGCCGTCCTTGTGGAGCACGTCGATCCGGCGGCGCGATCCGTTGTCGAGCAGCATCGACGGCGTGAGTGCATCGGTCAGCCGGCTGCCACCCCGGACCGCCTGCGGCCCGGTCTCCTTCACCTGGCCGGTGAGATAGACACGGAACTGGCGGGGGCGCACCAGGCGCAGGTCCATGTTGACGCCGCGGAACTCGCGCTTCATGCGTTCGATCACCTGCGCCTGCACGGCGGCGAGCGTCATGCCGTCGACCCGGAACGTGCCGGCGCCCGGCAACAGGATCACGCCTTCGGGTCCGATCTCGAGCGTGATGCTGCGCGACACCCTTCCCCACATCAGGAGCAGCAGGACGTCACCGGGTCCGACGATGTACTCCTTCGGATCGATCGCGCCGGAAAGATCGGTGGCGAGTCCGGCGCTCCCCCGCATCCCCTGTGTGACCTCCTCGCCGAGGCCGGGAACGGTCCGGGGAACGCCGGTGCCAACTCCCTCGGTCGAGAAATCGCGGACATCGTTCGAGGTCGACGAGGGCGCGGTCGGGGTCGCGTTGCCCTGGGCGCGGGCCCACGGAGCGATCGCCAGCAGCGCGATCGTCACTGCAACCCCGATCTTCCCGAACTTCATGCCTGCACCTCCCTGAGCACCCGCCGCTGCCCGTACATGCGTTCGTAGTAGGCGCGGAACTCGCCTTCCTTGATCGGTCGCCACCAGGCCTGGTTGGCGCTGAACCACCCCACGGTATCGGCAATTCCGGCCGCGAACCCCACTTCGGGCTTCCAGCCCGTGGCGGCGCGGATCGCGCTGCTGTCGACCGCGTAGCGCCGGTCGTGGCCGGGCCGGTCCTCGACGTGACGGATCAGCGTCCGCGGCTTGCCGAGCAGCCCGAGGATGGTGTCGGTGATGGCCAGGACGTCGAGCTCGTTGCCCGCCCCGATGTTGAAGGTGCGTCCTTCGATCCCGGGATGGACCAGCAGCGCGAGCAGCGCGTCGCAGTGATCGCGGACGTGGATCCAGTCGCGGCGGTTGAGCCCGGTGCCGTAGACCGGCAGTGGCTGGTCGTCGATCGCGTTGGTGACGAACAGCGGGATCAGCTTCTCGGGGTACTGGAACGGGCCGTAGTTGTTCGAACAGCGGGTCACGACCACCGGCAGTCCCCAGGTCGCCCAGTACGCGAACGCGAGCCGATCCCCGCCCGCCTTGCTGGCGGCGTACGGGCTCCGCGGGTGGAGCGGCCAGTCCTCGGTCGCCTCGCCCTCCAGCACCTCGCCGTAGACCTCGTCGGTCGACACCTGGACGAAGCGCTGGACGCCGATCCGCCGCGCCTCCTCGCACAGGACGAACACGCCGTAGACGTCGGTCTGGATGAACTCGCCCGGCTTCTCGATCGAGCGATCGACGTGGGACTCGGCGGCGAAGTTGAGGACGTGCGTGCAGCCGTCCATCGCCGTGCGCACCGCGTCGGGATCGCGGATGTCGCCGTGCACGAACGTCAGCGATCCCTCGGGAATGCCGGTCAGGTTCTCCCGGCGCCCCGCGTAGGTCAGCGCGTCGAGCACCACGACGTGCACGCCGGGATGCCGTTCGAGCAGGCGATGGACGAAGTTCGAGCCGATGAAGCCGGCACCACCGGTCACCAGAATGCGGCTGCCATCGAGCGGTGACCGCTCACCCATCCTTGCGGCTCCAATCGTACGGAATGCGGGGATCGTCGGGAGCGACGCGATGCTCGTCCGGCTGATCGTAGACGTAGTGCTCGGTCGGCGTGTTGATCAGATAGGCGGGCTCGGTCCCCACGCCCTTCATGCCGTGGAGCACCAGCGGCGGGATCACGAGCAGGATCGGGTTGTGCTCGCCCATGAAGAACTCGTTCACCTGCCCGCGGGTCGGACTGCCTTCGCGATCGTCGTACAGCACCACCTTGGCCATCCCCTTCACGAACGCGAAATGGTCGGTCTGCTTCTTGTGGTAGTGCCACCCCTTCACCACTCCGGGGTACACGACCGACAGGTAGACCTGTCCGAATTTCTGGAAGAACTCGTCGTCGTCCCGCATGATTTCCATCAGGCGCCCGCGCTCGTCGGGGATCACCTTCAGCTTCTTGACCAGCACGCCCTGGATCATGCGCTCCTCAGTCCCGGGCGCGACCGCGGCCGACGCCGACGTGCGTGAGACCCGCGGCTTTGACCTCGTCCGGGTCGTAGAGGTTGCGCAGGTCGCACAGGATCGGCTTCCGCATCAGGCGCTTGAGCTTCGCCAGGTTCAGGTTCCGGAACTCGTTCCACTCGGTGATGATCGCGAGCGCGTCGACGCCGCGCGCGGTCTCGTACGCATCACCCTTGAGCTCGACACCCTTCAGTTCGGACAGCTTCGCGGCGCCCGGCATCGAGACCGGATCGAACGCCTGGACCTTGATCCCGCGCCGCTTGAGCCCGGCGATGATGGTGAGTGCGGGAGCCGCGCGCAGGTCGTCGGTGTTGGGCTTGAACGACAACCCGAGGATCCCGACCCGCTTGCCGCGCGGAGCCCCGACCGCCTTCACGATCTTCTCGACCATCCGCTTCATCTGGTTCTCGTTGGCCGCGACCGTCGCCTCGACGATCCCGGCCCGCACCTTCGCGCCGCGCGCAAACGAGGCGAGCGCCAGCGTGTCCTTCGGGAAGCACGAGCCGCCGTAGCCGGGCCCCGCGTGCAGGAACTTGGGACCAATCCGGCGGTCCATGCCGATCCCCTTCGCGACCTGCTGGACGTCGGCGCCGAGCGCCTCGCACACGTTCGCCATTTCGTTGATGAACGAGATCTTGGTCGCGAGGAAGCAGTTCGCCGCGTACTTGATCAGCTCGGCGGTCTCGAGCCGGGTCACGATCATCGGGGTTTCGAGCAGGAACAGCGGGTCGTGGATCTTCTTCAGCATCTCCTGCGCCCGCTTGGTCTCGGCGCCGATCACGACCCGGTCCGGACGCATGAACGTCTCGATCGCCGAGCCTTCGCGCAGGAACTCCGGGTTCGAGGCGACGTCGAACTCGGCTCCGCGGCGCGCGAACTTCTTCATGAAGGCGCCGAGCTTGCGCGCGGTGCCGACCGGCGCGGTGCTCTTCTGCACCACCAGCGTGTAGCCGTCGAGGTTCTTCGCCACCGTCTTCGCGACCGCGTAGATCGCACTGGTGTCGGCGCTGCCGTCGGGTCGCGGCGGAGTTCCCACGGTGATGAACACCACCCGGGCGCCCTTCATCGCGGACACGAGATCGCTCGAGAACTTGAGGCGTCCTTCGGCCACGTTGCGCGCCACCAGCTCGGGCAGGCCCGGCTCGAAGAACGGGAGCTTGAGGCCCTTCAGGCGTTCAATCTTTTCCTGGTCGGCATCGATGCAGGTGACGGTGTTTCCGAAATCGGCCAGACAGGCGCCGGTCACCAGGCCCACATAGCCGGTTCCCACGACGGTAATCGGGTACAAGCGGGACCTTTCTCTCAGGGGGCGGCCGCCGGACGGCTGGCGGAGGCCGGCGGAAATCGCTCGGGCAACGATGGGCAGAATCGGCCGAAAAGGTATGGGGTCGCGATCACCGGGTCAACCGACCGCGGGTTCGTTGGTGATCCGCCGCCTCAGCGCCTGGGGCGCGCGCGCCGGACGGCCTGATCGTAGGCGGCAGGCAGGTCCTTCGTGCCGCCCCCCTCGGTCCACCAGCGCGGCTTCTGGGAGTAGAGCCAGACGTATTCGTCGCTGGCATCGAATGCCAGCCGCAGCGACCGCTCGAAGGATTTGGGCGTGTGCCAGTTGCGGTCCTGATTCACCTGGTCCCAGCCCCGTTCGTCGGACTGGTAGTCCATCCACAGGCCGAACCCGGCGGAGTAGCGGCGTGCATACGTCGAGTCGTCGGACACGATCGCGAACACCCGTGTCTTCATCGTCGCCAGGGCATCGGGGAAGTTGCCGGGATCGCGGTACGAATAGCCGAGCTCGTGGCCGTCGACGAAGCGCGAACGACCGCGTGCACCCTCGAGCATGCCGTCGAGGAACGCCGGCAACAGGCCGAGCTGCACGGCGGTGAGCGGGTCCTTTCCGTAGCGGCTCTGCCACCACACGTGGCTGTAGCCGAAGGTGTAGAACACGACCAGGTCCGGTAACTCCGACTGGAACGCCTCCATCACCTCGCGTCCCCGCCGCCGCACCTGGGCGGCGTACTCGTCGAACGAACGGCGCGAGACGTCCCGCTGCCTGCGGTAGTCGAACACCGGCCCGGCATAGGGCTCGGTGTCGAACAGGATGCCGTCACAGCTGCCCGCGCGCGCGACCCGCGCCGCCAGGCGGGCGTTGGCGATCACGCTCGAGAAGTCGTCGAACCAGTCGATGTCGCCCGGCGTGACGTTGAAGCGCATGAAATTGTGTTTCAGCTTCCGGAACGGGGTCGCGCGCAGGTCCTCGATCGCGGAATGGAACTCGTCGCCGGTAAAGGTGCGATGGCCCCAGCAGTTCCACACCGACGCCCCGATCGTCCCATCGTTGAGCCGGACGTTGACGTGGAAGACGACCCCGTCGAACGGCGACGCCTCGAGCTGCGCGATGTGGCGACGCATGAACTTCGTGTCGGGCTCGTCCCACCCCATTTCGATCAGTTTCTTCGCCGGGGCGGCCGGTGGCTTCCTGCCGCCCGAGGTCGCGGCCCCCGGGGGGACGACCCACGCGAGCGCGACGATCGCGCCGACCGCTGCGAGCCGGCGGACCTTCACGACTGCCGCCCGCGGAAGTGATCGAGCACCGAGGTCAACGTCTCCTCGAGTGGCACGGTGGGCCGCCAGCCGGTCGCGGCCTCGATCCGCGTCGGATCGCCGACCAGCCACGGCACATCGGCCGGCCGGAACCGCGCCGGATCGACCTCGATGCGCACCGGCACCCGCGCCATACCCGCGAGCCGGGGGGCGAGATCCGCGAGCCGGACGCCGGTCCCGCCGCACACGTTGTACGCCACACCACGGACCCCACGCTCGAGCAGAGCGAGATAGGCCTCGACCACGTCGCGCACGTCGATCATGTCGCGCGTGACCTCGAGGTTGCCGACCTGGAGCACCGGCGGGGCCTCGCCGCGCTCGATGCGCGCGATCTGGGCCGCCCAGCCGGGGATCACGAACGTCTCGGTCTGTCCCGGGCCGGTGTGGGCGAACGAGCGCGCACGGATCACGTCGAGTCCCCAGCTGCCGCCCGCGGTTTCGGCGATCGACTCGGCGACCGCCTTCGACAGTCCGTAGGGACTGACCGGCCGGAACGGAACGTCCTCGCCGATTCGCGATCCCTCGGGCTGCGGTCCGTACACCTCGCTGCTCGACACCACCAGCACCCGGGCCGCCGGAGATTCGTCACGGACGGCACTCAGCAGGTTCCAGGTCCCGATCGCATTCACCATGAAGGTGGCGGAGGGATCCTCGAACGAGCGGGCGGCGCTGCTGATCGCGGCGAGATGAACGATCGCATCCGGTTGAACCCCGCCCACGACCGCCCGCACGGCCGCCGGTTCGCGGAGGTCCGCGACGTGGATGTCGTTCAGCCCGGGCACCAGACCGTGCGCCGCGGGCTCCAGCCCCGACACCCGTGCCCCGGAGCGCGCGAGGCGCGGAACCAGGTGGGATCCGACGAAGCCGTGGCTCCCGGTGACGAGGACGCGCTGGAACGGGGCATTCGTCATGGCAGGCGACGTTGGGCGCCGACTTGCGAGGTCAGCGGGAGCGCCAGTACTCCAGCATGTCGGCGAGGGTCTGTTCGAACGGGATGGTGGGCTGCCAGCCGGTCTGCTTCACGAACTTCGAGTTGTCGCCGAGCAGGATCGGCACGTCGCTGGGCCGCAGGCGTGCCGGGTCCTCCTTGACCTCGATCTTCGTCTTGGTCAGCCCGAGCAGATGGTCGAGCAGCTTCTGGATCGTCCACGCGTGGCCCGAGCAGATGTTGTAGACCTCGCCCGGCTCGCAGTGCTCGAGCGCCAGCCAGTAGGCACGCACCATGTCCCGCACGTCGGTGAAGTCGCGCTGCGCCTCGAGATTGCCGACGTGGAGCACCGGCTGCTTGCGCCCCTTCTCGATGTCGGCGATCTGCTTGGCGAAATCGCTCGCCACGAATACCGGGCCGCGGCGCGGTCCCTCGTGGTTGAACCCGCGGGTGCGGACGCTGTCGACCTTGAACGACATCCAGTACTGGTAGCCGAGCATGTCCTGCGCGACCTTGCTGACCGCATACGGCGACAGCGGACGCAGCGGGTTGGTCTCCTTGATCGGCACCTCATCCGGATACACCATCCCGTATTCCTCGCTCGAGCACGCGAGCTGGAACCGGCACTTGAGCCCCATGTGCCGCGCCGCCTCGAACAGATTGACCTGGGCGAGCACGTTGGTGGTGAGCGACTCGGTCGGCGCGAGCCACGAGGTCGGCACGAACGACTGGGCGGCCAGGTGGAACACCCAGTCCGGCTTCACCTTCTCGAGCGTGTCGCGGGTCGAGGTCGCGTCGCGCAGGTCGCATTCGAGCAGTGTGATGCGGTCGGCGAAATGCTCGATGTTCTCGGTGCGGCTGCGCCAGCGCTGGATGCCGAAGATCTGGCAATCCCCGCGTTCCAGCATGTAATCGACGAGGTGGCTGCCGGCAAAGCCGGTCACCCCGGTCACCAGGACTCGACGCATGGAACTCCTCGGTCGCGTGGGGAATGGGATGGAATCGCGCGCGAAGGTAGGGGAATCGGGCAGGCGGAAGCAACCGAGCGATGCGTCAGGCCGGGTCGGCGTACCCGGGGACCCGTGCGCGCGCCAGCGCCCGGTAAAGGTCGGCGATCTGATCGACCATGCGCCGCGCCGAGAACTCGTCGACGCGCGCGCGGCCGTTCTCGCCCATGCGGCGCGCACCGGCCGGATCCAGCGCGAGCGATTCCAGCCGGCGCGTGAAGTCGGGGATGTCGTCGAGCTCCACCAGCCAGCCGTTCTCGCCCGGGACGATCGCGTCGACCGCGCCGGCGATTCTCGTGGCGACGATCGGCAGGCCCGCCGCCATCGCCTGCGGAAACACGCGCGGCAGCCCCTCCCACCGGGACGCCAGTGCCATGACGTCGAACGACCGCAGCAGCTCGGGAACGTCGCGCCGCAGACCGAGCAGGTGGACACGTTCCTCGAGTCCGGCCGCGCGGATCGCAGCCTCGACCTCGGGCCGCAGCGGGCCGTCGCCGACGAACACGAGATGGGCGTGCGGATGCGTGCGCGCGACCGGCACGAACGCGGCGAGCAGGTCGAGTGGCGCCTTCTGATGGCTCAGACGTCCGACCGTCCCGACCACGAACGCATCGGCCGGCACACCGATCCGCTCGCG
>Ga0111539_10005078_pt1 | contig 17096 bp, 11 predicted proteins | sample RhiMethybrSRZTD1_FD_79667 | JGI IMG/M metagenome (GOLD analysis project Ga0111539, IMG submission 79667) | Populus rhizosphere microbial communities from Tennessee, USA - Rhizosphere MetaG P. TD hybrid SRZTD1 (version 2) (version 2) | ecosystem: Host-associated > Plants > Roots > Rhizosphere >... | reverse complement strand
TACGCAGGGCAGTGGATGCGCGGTCCCATGCTTTGGCTCATCGGCACGAAGTCTCCCGTGCTCGCGGTGTCCGAGCTCGCGACGACGCTCGTGATCTACAGCGACGGCAGCCAGAAGAGCAACGAGCCGCATCGGTATCCGATCCGGCTCGTCGCGGGCGAAGTGACGACGATCGACTGACTCAGCGCCGCGCGACCACGGCTGGGTCCACCTTCACTTCTTGCGGCGCTTGGCTTCCTCCGCAGCCTTGCGCTCCGCTGCCTTCTGCTGCTCGACCGCAGCCGCGGCCACCTGCCGCATTCGGTCGACCTCGGGCGCCAGCTCGCTGCGCGGTGCCAACTTCAACGCCGACTCGAACAGCGACAGGGCACCCGCGCAATCCTGGCGGCCCTCGAGGCGGCAGGTGCCCTTCAGGAACGAGAGATACTGCTCGGCCCAGCGCTCGCCAGGATGCGCGCCGAGCTCTTTCTCGACGCGCGCCTCGAGCTCGTCCCACTGCTTCTGCTCGCGCAGCGCCTGCAGCTCCGTCTGCATGCGCACGAGCATCGGGCGCGCCGCCGCGTCGCGTGCGATCGGATCGAAGCGGGTCTTGAGACCCGCCGCACCGCTGGCATCGAGCTGGATGATCTCCATGAGCTCCTTGTGGTAGTTGGCGGCCACGATCGCGTCGTCGAGAGTCTGCAGGCCATCGGCGAGCGCCTGGGCGCGTTCGATGCCGCGGCAGGTGCTGGCCTTCTGCAAGGCCGCGGTTGCGGCGATGCTGGCCTGGCGCCGGTCTTCGACCCACGCGAGCATGGCCTTCGGGGTTGCCGGCAGATAGCCGGTTCCCTCCGCGTAGGAGCGCCCGTAGGAATCACAGAGCCAGATCGCCGGCATCCGGTCCGACGGGTACTTGATGCGCAGCTTCGCGTTCTGCTGGCGCAACGCCGCGGGCACCTGGCTCTCGTCCGCAGGCAGGTCGATGCGGACCAGCAGGTAGTTCTTCGACACCTCGTTCAAGAACTCGGGTACTCCAAGGACCTCGGCATCGAGCTTCGCGCAGAGGCCCGCGCTGTCCGCGGTCATGAACGCGAGCAACAGGTGGAGCTTCGCCGCGACTGCGACCTGACGCGCGGCCTCGAAGTCGCTCTGCCACTTCACGTCACTGGTTGCCGGGGAACCGGCCGGCGGGGTTCCGGGCTTCGGTTGCTGCGCTGATGCCGAGCCAAGGGCCACGAGCAGCCAGAAAACCAGCAGGGAGACGAAGTGCATGCGGGACCTCGGCGACTTCGGAGGCGGGCGGCCGGGATCCTACTGCAGCGCGAACGTCAGCGCTTCGCCACCGGGGCAGGCGCCGGCCCCGGGTGCGCGACGCGCGTCATCGCCTCGTAGCGCCCGAGGTCCTTCCGCCAAACCATCTGCGTCGTGCTGTACGAACCGTCCTCGTGCCGATACCAGTCGACGCCCGCAGAGCTGCGTTCGACACCGACGATCGGACTCCATGGCTGGGGCCCCCAGTACTCGGCGACCTTCGTCGCGCCGACCGCAGCGTTGAGCGCCGGCACGAACGACCCGTCGGGCAGTTCGAGCTCGTGCGAGTGGTCCACCTTCGTGGTCGTCTTCGCCCGCGCGACTGCCGCGACTTCGGCAGCGGGCGCGGGCGCAGGCACCGGTGCACTCGGTGTCGCCTCGGGCAGCGCGTCGCCGCACGGCGCCGCCTCGGCCCGCGACGAAAACCACGGAGCTGCCGCGGCCAACGCCGCGCACGCGAGCGCAACCGCGGCCAGTCCCTTCGCCGCCACTCTCACAGGTGCACCACCTGTGCGTTCGTCCACTCGGCGAGGTTGATGTTGGTGTCCCACACGATGGCCTGGAACGCGAAATCCTGCCCCATCAAGGCCGACGACAGCGTGTTCGGCGCAGCGATCGGGAAGTCGCGCGCCCCGACCGACAGCGTCGAGAGACCGAGTGAGAACGTCTGCGATCCGTCGCCGATGAAGCTGTGCCCGATCAACACGCCCTGTAGCGGCCACACGAAGAAGGGCGGCTGGAAGCCCGCGGACGCGCCGAGGAACACGAGGCCGGACGGCGCGAGGTTGTCGGTGACGCGGACCATGAGGCCGTCACGGCGCGGCAGGCCGCTGATGTCCGGGAACAAGCCGTTCATGCTGAGGTTCGCGCCCGGCGCACCGAGTCGCGTGCTCGTCGGATCGATGCCGCCGATGTGCAGGTTCGGACTCGTCACGTACGGTCCGAGGATGTAGGTCCACGGCGTCGAGAACGACGGTGCGGTGAGCCTGCCGGCCCACGTCGGATCGGGCGCGCCGAGCCGGTGGTTCTCGCCGAACACCGAGCTCGTGCCGGCGTTCAGCAGGTCGGCGCGGAACAGCGAATGGCCGTCGGTGGCGGGCCACAACGGGTTGGCAGGGAGATCGACGCCGACGTAGTAGCGGTCCGGCGCCAACGTCTGCGGGTTGGTGGGGAAGATGACGAGACCCCCCGCGATGCCGAAGCCGTCGTTCATGATCCACGTCCCGCGCGCGGTACTGGCCGACGGCGGCGAGGTCAGGCCCGAGATGCGGATGAGCTCCGCGGCCGTGCTCATGTCGGGGCCGGGACCCGCAGCGGCAGTGCGCACGACGATGTCATAGGTCTCGATCGTGGACAGCTTCTCGTCGGCCAGCCAATGGTAGACGCCGAACAGGAGCACGAAGCCGTTCGCGTTCCCGACGCCGCGGAAGTGCTGCGTGCTCAGCTCCATCAGCGCTTCCGCCCTGGCGCTCATGTCGGGACGTCCGACGAACGAGGTGCAGGTGACGGTCTGGCGCTCGGGATCCTGCGGGTAGAAGAGAAACGGATTGACCTGGCTCAGGGCGGAACCGGCCAGCGCCGCAGCGGCGGCGAGGTGGCGAATCGACTGCATTGTGGGGTCCGGTGGATGGCGGAATGCAGTGAGCGAGGGACGCGTGGAAAGTAGCTGGTTCGGGGGCGGTGGTAACAGGATCGCCCCGCGGCTTCGCTCACTTCGGAAGCAGTTTCTTGATCTCGGCTTCGACGCGCTCGCGAGTCTGGTCGTGGCCCGACTCCATCCACACCTTCTTCTTGTCCTGGTCGACGATCAGCATGCCGTGTTTGCCGAGGCCGTATTCCTTGATGCGCTGCGGGCTGTCGCCCTCATTGTACTTGACGACTTCGAACGTCATCTTGCCCTCGTAGTCCTTGGCGAGCCCATGCACGATGGGCTCCACCTTCTCGCAGAAGGGTCAACCCGGCATCGTGAAGTAGGTCAGCGCGTAGCTGGCGGCTTTCGGGCTGGGCGCTTTCGGGGCGGCAGTGGCATTCGGCGTGGCAGAAGCATCGTGGGAGCAACCAGACGCGAGCAGCGCGACGGTTGCACCGAGCAGTGACGGGAGGAAACGCATGGCTTCACGCTATCGATCGCGATGCACCACGGCCACCCCCGCGCCTTCGCCGTCGGCTTGCAGAACATCGGGATCTCGATGGCGCACTGATTCACGGGGCACGCATGCACATTCCCGAACGGAATCAGGTGTTGGCAGCGTTTCTGCGCCGGGCGCTGTCGTGATCGGCCGGCGCAGTTCGAACGCATCACGCGCGATGGCCAGCGGCCCGGCACGCGCGTCTTGTACGAGCCGTTGCGGATTCGCCTGGCGGGCCGCAACCTGCTCACTTCCCTGGCCATTTGCGAACGAATCGAGAAGGGGCTGCCGCAAGCTTGGACCGGCCCGGCCCGGTTGCTATGGTGGCGCCGAACGTCTGCCAAGGATCGGTCAATGGTCTCGTTCTCTTTCCGTGGGTCTTCGTTCGCCTGTTCTGGGGTCGCGATTGCCGCGGCACTGCTGCTCGCGGGGTGCCAGACGGGGCCTCCCGTCGTCGTCAACTCCACGCTCGTCGCGACGGATGCCTTCTCGGCGCGCAGCCCGAAGAACGTCGCGGTGCTGCCGGTCGAAGACGGCACCGCGGATGGCGCGGCGCAGCGGCACCTCGTGTTCCTGCGGCAGGAGGTGATGCGGCAAATGGTGGATCGCCTGTTCGCGCCGCTGAGCCCCAACGTCGTCGATGCTGGTTTGCGCGGCGTTGCAGGGGGCAGCGCAAAGGAATCGCTGCTGACGCCGGCGACGCTGCAGCGCATGTCCGGGCACAGCAACGAGGACGCGGTCTTCGCGCTGCGCGTCGATCGCTGGGACGAATCGAATCTCGTGACGGCTCACAAGGTCTGGTTCCAGTTCCAGGCCGTGCTCGTCGGCGTCGATCAGGTGCAGCTCTGGAGCGGCACGATCCAAGGCGAGGTGAAGGCCGGCGGGGCCGGGGCTGCACCGCGCGACCGGGACGGCATGGCGCGCAGCTGTGGTACGCTGGCGGTGCAGGAGATGATGTCGCGGTTGCCCAAGCGGACGCAGTGATTCAGGCGGCGGCCGCATCCAAACCGCTTCCGCGCAGGAGACTGCTGCGAGGCTTCGCGCAGGAGGCGCCGCGAGGTTTCGCGCAGCAGGCTATTGCGCGTGAGAACCCGCCCTCGGTATCCTCCTCACCCTTTTCCATCACAGTCGCCCCAAAGAGGCCGACCGCGCCGCTGGAAACCCTGTTCTGGCACGCTGGTTCTGAGAAGCAAGCAAGGATGCAGGGATGACGATCGCAGCCGAAACCAAGAAGCAGATCATCGCCGCGAACAAGCGCCACGACAAAGACAGCGGCTCGCCCGAGGTCCAGATCGCGGTCCTGACTGCGCGGATCGCGGATCTGACCGAGCACCTGCATCGCCATCCCAAGGACTACCACAGTCGTCATGGTTTGTTGAAGCAGGTCAACCGTCGCAACAAGCTCGGTGCGTACCTGCGCCGCGTCGATGCAGCCAAGTTCGAACAACTCGCCGAGAAGCTCGGTTTGCGCAAGTAGGTTGGGGGTCGCGGTATCGCTGCGTGGCAGCTGCCGGATCCGCAGAGCAGGAGCCGCCGGGCTGCGGCGGTTCATCAGGAGAAATCGAAAGTAGACAGAGCGGGGTTCACACCCTCGCGCGCCGGAAGACACCGGCGTTCTGGTGAACGGCGGTCGGGCCGGTCCGCGAGGACAAGAACGGCCCGGCAGCACAGTGACCCGCGGAGTTGCCCACGAGGCGCCGAGGGTCTCCATCGCGCAAGACACCGACGGTTGTCGGCGCTTGCGAGGTGCCGGGCGGTCGAAGGCGACCGAGACCGGAGCGGGTTTCGACCCGCATCGTTCCGCGGCCTGGGCCCCACGTAGGGGCAGCGGCGGGGCGCATTCATTTGGCGAACGAGAGAGAAAACGAGAGAGACAGAGAACGAGAACGATATGGCAAGCAAGAAGAAGGCAGAGGATTCCCAACCGAAGAGCAAACCGTCACGCAGCCCGAAGGCGGGAGCGCGCGAAAAGGGCAAGGGTCGCAGCGCTGCGACCGACGATGCACCGGTGGCCACGGCAACCGCGACGAAGGAAGGACCCGCGCGCGTTGCTACCGGCAAGGTCAGCGAGAAGGTAGTCGTCGAGCGCAAGATCGGTGACCGCACGCTGACCCTCGAGACCGGCCGCATGGGCAAGTTGTCCGACGGCGCGTGCGTCGCGCGGTATGGCGACACGATGGTGCTCGCGACCGTCAACAGCGCGAAGGCGCCGGACAACATCGACTTCTTTCCGCTCACGGTCGACTACCGCGAGAAGACCTCGGCGGCCGGCGTGATTCCGGGCGGGTTCTTCAAACGCGAAGGACGTCCGACCACGAAGGAGATCCTCGCCTCGCGCATCATCGACCGCTCGATCCGGCCGATGTTCCCGGACGGCTTCAAGCGCGACGTGCAGGTGCTGTCGCAGGTGCTGTCGACGGACCGCGAGAACGATCCCGACGTCGTTGCGGCGATCGCCAGCTTCGCGGCGCTCGCGCTGAGCTCGCTGCCGCACGGCCGTTCGCTCGGCATGGTGCGCATCGGCCAGGTCGAGGAGAAGCTGCAGATCAATCCGCTGTGGAGCGTGCTCCAGGGCCCGGACAACAAGCTGAACCTCACGATCGCGGGCCACGGCGATGCGCTCATGATGGTCGAGGCCGGCGCCAAGGAGGTCTCCGAGCAGACGATGATCGAAGCGCTCGAGCTCGGTCACAAGTGCGTCAAGGAGATCGCGGCCATGATCGACGAGCTCGTCGCGAAGGCCGGCAAGCCCAAGCTCGAGTTCACGCCGCCCGTGCGCGACAAGGCGCTCGTCGATGCGATCGAGGACGAGTTCGGCGAGGAGCTGCGCAAAGCACCGCTGACGCCTGGCAACAAGCAGACGCGCAACGCCGCGACGAAGACCGCGAAGGAGCGCGCGGCCGCGAAGTTCCACGCGCCGCACGGCGGGACGGAGGCCGAGACCAAGGCCTGGAACACCAACATCAACGAGATCCTGAGCGAGATCATCAAGGACGCGGAGCGCCAGTCGATCCTGCGCGGCGTGCGCGCCGACGGCCGCGACACGAAGACGGTCCGGCCGATCACGATCGAAGTCGGCGTGTTGCCACGCGTGCACGGCTCGGTGCTGTTCACGCGCGGTGAGACGCAGGCACTCGGCGTCGTGACGCTCGGCGGCACCGACGACCAGCAGATCATCGACGGCCTGATGCCGGAACCGCGCAAGCGCTTCCTGCTGCACTACAGCTTCCCGCCGTTCTCGGTCGGCGAGGTCAAGAAACAGCTGGCTCCGGGCCGCCGCGAGATCGGCCACGGCGCTTTGGCCGAACGCGGCCTCGAATGCGTGCTGCCGCCGCGCGAAGAGTTCCCCTACACGATCCGCATCACGAGCGAGATCCTCGAGTCGAACGGCAGCTCGTCGATGGCGAGCGTCTGCGCGGGCACGCTCGCGATGATGGACGCCGGCGTGCCGATCAAGCAGCCCGTCGCGGGCATCGCGATGGGGCTCGTCATGGAGGGCAAGCGCTACGCGATCCTGACCGACATCCTCGGCAGCGAAGACGGGTGCGGCGACATGGACTTCAAGGTCGTCGGCACCGGGCGCGGCATCACGGCGCTGCAGATGGACATCAAGTGCGACGGCCTCACGCGCGAGATCATGGCCGAGGCCCTCGAACAGGCGCGCGTCGGTCGCAAGCACATCCTCGGCGTCATGCTCGAGACGCTGCGCCGCCCGCGCCAGGAGCTGAGCCCGAACGCACCGCGTCTCGAGTCGCTGAAGATCCCGACCGAGAAGATCGGTCTCATCATCGGCCCCGGCGGCAAGAACATCCGCCAACTGCAGGAGACGTTCGAGTGCAAGATCTCGATCGAGGACGGCGGCCTCTGCACGATCACGGGCCTCAACGCCGAGAAGGTGAAGGCGTGTCTCGAGCACGTGCGTGCGATGACGCGCGAAGTCGAGTTCGGCAACGTCTACGAAGGCCGCGTCACGGGGATCAAGGAGTTCGGCGCGTTCGTCGAGATCCTGCCCGGCCAGGAGGGCCTCGTGCACGTCTCGGAGCTGTCCGATGGGTTCATCCGTGCCGTGACCGACGTCGTGCGCATCGGCGACACGCTGAAGGTCAAGGTCATCGCGATCGACGACTTCGGCAAGGTCAAGCTGAGCCACAAGGCGGTGCTGCTGGCCGAGCGCGGCGGCTCGGCGCCGGTGGCGGACGGCCTCGAGGCGCGGCCGCCCGAGCCGAGAGAGCGACCAGAGCGCGGGCCGCGGCCCGAACGCGGTGAACGTCCCGAACGCGCGGAGCGTCCGGACCGCGGCGAACGGCCGGATCGCCAGGAGCTCATGGACCGGCCCGAGCGTGGGCCACGTCCCGATCGCGGTCCGCGCCCCGATCGCCCCGATCGCTCCGAACGTCCAGGGCGCTTCGATCGCCCCGAGCGAACCGATCGACCCGAGCGTCCCGATCGACCCGAGCGCGGTGATCGTCCGGAGCGATTCGAGCGCCCTGAGCGAACCGATCGTCCGGAGCGGTTCGATCGCCCCGAGCGCAGCCCCGACCGTCCGGAGCGTCAGGAGCACTTCGACCGCCCCGCGCGCAGTGATCGCCCCGACCGTCCCGCGCGGCCCGAATGGCAGGAGCGCGATGCCGCGCGCGCCGAGGATACACGGCCCGAGCGCAGCGAGCGTTCCGCCGACCGTCCGTTCCGTGCCGAGCGCGACGAGCGAGGTGACCGCGGCGGCCGGCCCGATCGCCCCGATCGCGGCGATCGTTTCCCGCGCGAGCGCGACGAGCGTCAGGGCCGGGACCCGATGGATCGCCCTGAACGCTCCGAGCGCCAAGTTCCGGAGGGCGACCGAGGTGATCGAGTTGGCCGTCCGGATCGCCCCGACCGCCCAGACCGCCCCGACCGCCCCGACCGCCCCGACCGCATGGATCGCCCACGCCGTCCCGAGCACCGCGAGCGCCCCGACGTGAGCCCGCGCCCCGAGGTGAGCCCGCGTCCCGAGCGGGCGCCGCGTGCCCAAGAGACGCCGGGTCGCGACCGCGACACGCGCGGCGAACGCTCCGAGCGATTCGATCGCGACACGCGCGGCGAAGGCTGGCGTCGCGAGCGGCCTGCCCGCACCGACGAGCCGGCGCCGGAGCGCGCCGAGCGCCGGCCCGAGCGCGACACCGAGGGAGTCGAAGGTCGGCCCGCGCATCCGCGCTCAGGCGAAGGCCGTGACCGCGAACGTGGTCGACCCGCGGGCCGCGAGGATCGCGGGGAACGGGGGCGCGGCCGCGACGACCGGCCGGCACGTTCTTCGATGCCGATGGCCGAATTCGGCGACGCCGACGAGGAGCTCAACGCACCTCCCCAGACCAGCCCGCCCGAGGACATCGGTGAGCTCGAGTCGATCGACAACGTGCTCGGCGAGACTCCGCGTGGCGGCGATCGCCCGCGTGGCCCGCGTGGTCCGCGTCGGCCGCGGCGCTGAGTCGGCGTCGCAGGCTTGCGAGGCTTGCGCTCTGCCGGCTGGCCTTCGATGGCCCTAACCGTCGCTGACGTAGGCGACGACCAGCCCGTCGTCGGCAGCTTGCGCACGCTCCGAATCTCCCCTGGCTCCCTTCCTCCGGCCTTCTGGTCCCTCACCACGCCGGTGGCGCCTCGCAAGCCTCGCAAGGTGCGGGTTGCTAGCGCGGTCTGGTCCGGGCTAGCATCGTTGGGCCATGCGCGCCTGCCACCTCCGCAATCCCTTGGGCTTTGCTGCGGTGCTGGCGCTTGCGATGGGGGCGGCAATCGGCCAAACGCCGCCGGAATTGGTCATCCACCGCGCCACGCCGGTGATCGACGGCGATCTGGCCGAGTGGCCAAAAGACGGCGTGATCGAACTCGACCAGGCGAGCCAGCTGATCGAGGGCAAGGAGAGCTGGTCCGGGCCCGCGGACCTCTCCGCGAGCCTGCGCATCGCCTGGGACGCGAATCACCTCTACCTGGCCGGCATCGTCCGCGATGACCAGACCAGCGATGACCAGAACCTCGCCGCGCGAGACCGCGTGGACTGCCTCGAGCTGTGCCTCGGCTTTTCGGTCGACGCCGAGGGCGGCTCGCTGCGGCCCGAGGAGAGTCCGCTCTTCCTGATGCCGTTGCAGACCTGGCGCCCTTGGAACTGGGCGGACACCGGCAAGGGCGGCGCGCGCCAGAGCGGGATCCAGCTGACCGGTGTGTCGGTCGCGGCGCGTCGGATCGACGCGGGGTCGTACCAGTTCGAAGCCGCGGTGCCGTTCCACCATTTTCCGGGCCTGAGGCCGGGCAGCGAGACCATCGGCTTCAACTTCGTGCTGCACGACTACGACGGCGATGCGCGGCCCACGGTGCTGTCCTGGAACGGGCGCGATCCGACTGCCCCAAAGGGTCTCGGTCTGCTGCGGCTGCCGGCGCCGGGGCCGTTGGTCTCGGCGTCGCGGCGGGCGCCGCTGCTGTCCGACGAGTTGATCTCGGACCTGCCATACCTGCTGGTGCCGCTGACGACGTTGGTGGGGCTCGTGTTCCTGCTGCGCGGCTGGTCGCGGTTCCGCGGCCGCGTGCGCTGGCTGCACCACGGCCTCGTCGGCGGCGGCGTGTGCCTGTTCGTGATCGGGCTCTGGTTGCCGGGTCTGCTGACCGGTTGGCGCGCCGACGACCAGCGCCAGCGCCTCGACGACGACCTCGGCAGGCTGCAGCACATCCTCGGCCAGCTCGAACAGGGAACGCTCGCGAGCTACCGCGGCAAGAGCCGCGACCGGGCGTTGATGGACCTGCTCGCGGGCAAGTCGATCGCGAGGCAGCGCTACACGAGCTACCGCTCGCTCGCGCAGTTGGTGCCCGAGCAGTTCGGGCCGCCGCTGCGGCGGTTCGACGACCTGCCCGTGCGGCCGTATTGGCTGCCGCTCAATGCCGAGCGGACCGAGAACTTCCAGTTCGAGCCGCCGCTGCGCGGCACGAAGCTGCACCTCGTGGTGGGGCGGCCGTTCGCGCCTTCCTTCTCGTTCATGACGCGCGCCGACGGGCCGCCGCGGTTGCGACTCGAGCTCGACTTCGGCGGCGGCGACAAGCGGACCAAGGACATCGATCTCGATCGCCCGTTCGCGGACGGGGCATCGCTGGGGCGGGACTTCTGGGAAGTCAGCGTGGTGCCCGTCGTGCTGGGACGCGAGCTGCGTGCGCTGACGGTCGGAGCCGAACGCGGCGTCGACCTGCGGCTCGTCGGCCTCTCGCTCGAGGACGCGCAGCCGGGGCAGATCGAGCCGCTGCTGCTCGGAACGCCGTCGCAGGACGGGGTGCTCACGGATCTGCGCGGCCCGTATCCGCAGGATGCCGGCATCGAGCTGGCACCCGGCGCGACCGCGAAGGTCGAGATCCCGGCGAACGCCGAGCCCGCGCCCGAGAAGTTGTGGTTCTTCTACCGCGCGGTGTATCCGGGTCTGCCGATCGCGAATCCCGGCGCGCGTGTGGCCGAGATCGTGCTGCACTTCGCCGACGGCAGCCAGAAGCGCTTCGAGCTCGAGCACCAGGTCAGCATGTTCTACGAGCTGGCTGTCTACAACACGCGCGACGCCCCGCCGCCGGGCTCGCCTGCCGCGATCGCGCTGAGCTGGATCGACGAGACGCAGGAGAAGCATCTGAATCTCGGCTATCCGGTCACGGGTCTGCCAGAGGCCGCGCTCGCTTCGATCGAGTTCCGCAATCTGGCCGAGTATCGGATCCGGTTCCGTTCCGTCGTGTTCGGCAACGAGCGTGCGGCGGCGCCGCAGGATCCGCCGGACTCGCCGCTCGAGCGCGAGGGCCAGGAGCGGCGCCTGCGCGCCAGTGATCGCGCGCTGCTGCAGTCGGCAGGGATCACGATCTACCGCGGCGGTCACCGCAGCGAGACGACCTTGTCGCCCGAGCAGCAGAAGGACGTCGCGTCGTTGCCGCGCGCGGTCACGGGCACCGACGTCACGGTCACCGAAGCGTTGCTGCAGGACGGCAGCCGTCGGGTCGTGCTGTTCACGCCGCTGACGGGTGATGGGTGGGACGGCGCCGTGTTGAGCGTGGAATCGACCGATCGCGAGTGGAGCAGCGGGCAACAGGCGAGCAGCCGTCTCGGCTTCCTGCTGTGCTTGATCAGCACGCCGTTCCTGTTGGTGTTGCTCAGCGAGTTGATCCTCGTCGCGACGAACCTGCGGTTCCGCCTCATGGCGGTCATGTCCGTGGCCTCGTTGCTGCCGCTCGGTCTGTTGTCGTTGATGCTCGTGTCCGTGCTCGAGGGAGGTCACACGGCCGACGTCGAAGAAGGCATGCTCGGCACCGTGCGCAGCGCGATGGGCCAGCTCGAGGACCAGAAGGCCAAAATACAGAGTTCGGCACAGCAGTGGTTGAAAGACCTCGTCGGCCTCGCGACCGGAAGGCTGCAGTCGGCGCCCGGGGCCAAGCTCGAGGAGGCTGCGCCGGCCGTCGGCGTCGAGTTGCAGAAACTGCTGTCCGGCCAGTTGCCGCCCGAGTGGCGCGGCGGGTTCCTGCGGCTCGAATGGCAGCCGAGCCGAGCCAAGACCACGGCACCGCCGATCGTCGGCATGGCCGGCGACGAACGCTTCGCGAGTGGCGAGGTGCCCACACGCAGCGAGCCCGGCGTCTTCATGCAGTGGGGCGTGCTGATGCTCGGCGTGCGCGCGGAACAGAAAGCCGACTGCGGCAGCTTCGTGCTCACGGCCGGGCGCCCGCTCGACGGCAACCTGCTCGGCGCGCTCGCGCCCGGCCACCTCGTGCTGCTGACCGACGTGCGCGGCTATCCGCTCGCGGCGAGCGCCGGTCGGCCCGAGGCGGACCTGCTGCTCGGCCAGGCCCTCGATCCGCCGGTCATGGCGCAGCGCGAACAGGCGCTCGCGACCGCGGCCGAGCTGCGCAAGCCGGTCGTCGCGCGCGCGTCGTCGTCGAAGGGCCCCTGTGTCTACGGCAGCGAAGTGCTCAGGGACCTGCAGGACACTCCACGCGGCGTGCTCGTGGTCGCGCAGCAGGATCAGCGCGCCACGCTCGACCTCGCGTTCGGCCGCGTGCCCGTGCGCGCGTTCTTCCTGCTCGTCGCGGGCTCGCTCGTCGTGCTCGCGGCGTTCCTTTCGTTCGTCGTGAGCGGTCGCATCAGCCGTCCGATCGAACAGCTCGAGCACGGCGCGCAGGCGTTGTCGCGCGGCAAGCTCGAAACGCGCGTGGCGGTCGAGGAGGGTGGGCAGATCGGGCGCTTGACGCGGACGTTCAACCAGATGGCCGCCGACCTGCAGGGCCGGCTCCAGGACCTGCAGGCGCTGAATCGCACGATGCGCGAGCTGGCGGCCGAGCACGACGAAGCCACGACGCTCGACGTATTGCGCCGTTTCTGTGCGAGCCACACCGCCGCGGACGCGATCCGCATCGTGCTCGCGGACCCGGCGGCCCAGCAGCTCGGCGTGCATGCGGGCCGTGACCGCGAGCCGACCTTCCTGCCGCTCGGCAGCCTGCAGCTGGTCCAGCTCGTGGGGCCGTTCTCGACGGTCTCGCGGCGCGGTGCGCTGCCGGCGCCGTGGTGCGACATCCTGCCGTCCTGCCGTTCCGCGACGGGGCTGCCGATCGTGTTCGCGGGTCACGCGCGCGGCGTCGTGCTGCTCGGTTTCGAGCGCCTCGAACCGCTGCCGGTCGACCTCGAGCTGCTGAGCACGGTCGTCGCGCAGGCTGCCGTGGCGTTCGAACGCGCGCAGCTGCAGCGGTTCGCCGTGCACGACCACGTCACGGGTGCGTTCACGCCCGAGTACTTCCGCCGCCACGTCGTCGACGAAGTGTCGCTCGCCCAGCAGCGGGGCCGACCGCTCTCGATGGTCGCGTTGGCGCTCGGCGACGGCGACCGCCGGCCGCGCGGCCTGAGGCGTTTTGCGGGTCTGCTGCGCGAGCGCCTGCCGCGGAACGCAGTGCTCTGCCATGCCGGCGCCGGGCAGTTCCAGGCCGTGCTGCCCGCGATGACACGCTCCCAGACCGAGAAGTGCCTCGACGACATCGGGACCGCGTGGGCGGATCTCGTGCGCCAGCTGCCCGAGAACGAAGTCGAGGACCAGCGTCCCGCGGGCGTCGTCGTGCAGTTCCCGGACGAAGCGCCGTCCGCGGAGTTCTTGTTCGAAGCGCTGCGCGCTCGCTTGCTGGCGCTGCACACGCCCGGCGCCTCCGCGATGGAATCGGACGAGAGCCTGCATCGAGCCGGCGTCACGGCAGTGAGCCCCGCGATGCGCGCGGTCTACAACACGCTGCGCCGCGTGGCGCCGAGCGACCTGCCGATCCTGCTCGAAGGCGAGACCGGCGTCGGCAAGGAAGTGTTGACGAACCTCGTGCACCGATGGAGCCGGCGCGCGGGTGGCCCGCTGGTCAAGGTGCACTGCGCCTCGCTGTCCGAGACGCTGCTCGCGAGCGAGCTGTTCGGCCACGAGAAGGGCGCGTTCACGGGCGCCGAGCGGCGCAAGATCGGCCGCTTCGAACAAGCCGACGGTGGCACGCTGTTCCTCGACGAAGTCGGCGAGATCCCGCTCGACGTGCAGGTCAAGTTGTTGCGCGTGTTGCAGGAGGGCGAGGTCGATCGCGTCGGCGGCACCGAACCCGTGAAGGTCGACGTGCGCGTCATCGCGGCCACGAACCGCGACATCGCGCGCATGGTGGCCGAAGGCCGCTTCCGCGAGGATCTCTACTACCGGCTGCAGGGTCTCGTCGTTCGCGTTCCGCCGCTGCGCGAGCGCAAGCAGGAGCTTGGCGATCTCGTCGAGCACTTCCGGCGCGAGGTCGTGGCCAGTGGGCAGAGCCACTCGCGTTCGCTCTCGACCGACGCGATGGACGAGCTCTACCGCCAGGAATGGCCCGGCAACATCCGCGAGCTGCGCAACACGGTCTTCCGCGCCATGGTCATGGCGCGCGGCGATTTCGTGCACGCGCGCGACGTGCTCGCGGCCCTGAGCACGAGCGCTGGCGTGCCAGCAAGCGCACGGGAGGGGACCGAGGCGGCGCCTGCTCCTGCGGCGGCACCCGCCCCTGCGGCGGCACCCGCCCCTGCGGCTCTCGCGCCGTCTGCTCCCGCGGCGGTTCCGGTGGCCCCCGCTGCTGCTCCCGCGGCTGCTTCCCCAGCTGGTCCAGTTCCTGCTCCACAGCCGACTGCTCCGCAACCATCCCCGGCAGCGGATGCACCCGTCGCCCAACCTCCAGTGGTCCCCAGTACCCCCTATGTCCTGCCCAGCATCGCCCCGGAGATCGGGCCGGGGCCGCTGACCGAGGCAACCCTGCCGCCGAGGCTGCGCGAGCTGCTCGCCCGCGTGCGGGGGCGGTCGAGCTACTCGACCCAGGACCAGATGAAGGCGAGCCAGGTCTCGCACCGGACCGCGTTGCGGGACCTCCAGGCACTGGTGCGGGCCGGTCTGATCGAGCGCGTCGGCGCTCGTCGTGGTGCGTTTTATCGGCCAGTGGCCATTGATGGCCGAATCTCGGCGGGCGGCCAATAAAGTCGGTCGGCGCCCGAGCGGTCCTGTACGTTGGTCCAATCAGATTTCTTTCTGTGGCCACAACCATCGATCGGATCTTGCTCTAGATTTGGCCACGACGGCATGGCTGATATCAGGGCCCGGCGGTTGCTAAGCGGTCGCTCGCCCTGCGACTCGCAACCTGCCCGGAGGTACATCCATGCTCGACCGACCGCCTCGATCCTTTTCGTTCCTTGTCGCAGTCTGGCTTGCGTTGCCGCTCGCTGCCCAAGTGACAGTCAAGAAGGGCGCCGTCGTCTACGTCGGCAGCGCCAGCAACACGACGGCCCCCGCAACCGTGGAGGAAACCAAGCTTCGCGATGCGACTCCGGAGTGGAAGAAGATCCAGGCTGACGGGATCGACCCCGACTCCGCTCAGGGCAAGCAGTTGCTCACGAAGATGAACACGCGGATCAGCAAGGCGGTGAAGGACGTTGCGGAAACCGAGAAGCGCGACATGGTCACGCGCAAGGACGACCTCTCCGACAAGAAGGGGCGCGACGTCGTCGATCTCACGGACAAGGTTGTCGCCAAGCTCGGGGAGTAGGTTTCGACGGCTCCAGGAAAGTCGTCGCGCGCCAACGTGGCGCTTCGCAGAATCGACCCGTGCCCCGCGTCTACCCTCGTCCCGAGCGCTTGCCCACCGCGGGATGGCGTCATTGCCGGGCCATGTTCATTGGCGGCCGGATCCTCGCGTTGTCGGTGCTCGCCGGCTGCGTCAGCGAGAAAGGGCACCGCGCCGATCCGCTGAAGCTCGACGCGGCGGTCGCAGGCGGGCAGAGCAACGGCGCCACGCTGGGTCCCTTGGCCTGGGGCCTCGGACCGGGCACGGCCGCGCAGTCCCCAGCGCCGCAGGATCCGCGTGAGACGCCCGAGCAGCGCGACGCCCGCTTGCGGCTGCAGTTCGGCAGCAACGTGCTGATCGGGACCGATGGCCAGGTCACGAAGCAGTACTTCCTCGCCGGCGATCTCGGCCTGACGTTCCTGAAGCTGATCGCCGACATCACGCCTGAGCAGCTGGCGTTCGCGCGCGACAAGATCCCGCTCCCTCTGCCGGGCACCAAGGTCGGCGGCAAGGACAGCCACAGCATCCTCGGCCGCATGCTGCGCGACCACGAGGTCGAGGTCACCTACGTGCCAGAGTTCGAGATCCTGAGCGGCGCGAACCTCGTAGACGCGACTGGCCCCGGAGTGGCACCGGCAGTCCGCGGCGCGCCGTTGGTCAGCCCGGAAAAAGCCCCGTCGGTTGCCCTCGCTCTCGTGACGGCCTTGCCTTCGGCACTCGCCGCGTTCGAGGGCGCGCTCGACCTGTTCTACTCGAGCATCCCGCAGATCGAGATCACCGTGACCGTGGTCGAGTATCAGTCGGCGGATGCGCTGGCTTTCGGAGTCGCCAAATTCGCCCCGGTCAACCCGCCGATCCTGACCAACCTGAGCAGCAGCCAGCTCGTGCGCTCCTACACCTCGTCGTTCCGCTGCGGCCACCGACCGTGGGCTCGTCGCCGCTCACCGACCTGGGCCGCATCGCGCTCGGCGGCATCCACAAGAGCTGGGAGCTCGACGTCGTGCTCGAAGCGCTCGAGGCCAACAGCCTCGCGGACGTCCAGAGCTCGCCGAAGCTCGTCGTGCGCAACGGCGGCGTCGCGGCGATCTCGACGCTGACGCAGGTGCCGTTCCCGAAGGCGAAGATCTCGCAGCTCGGCACCGAGGTCGCGACCGACATCGAGTTCAAGCCGGTCGGCGTGAAGATGAACATCATTCCGATGATCGCGGGCACCGACTCGGTCATCCTGCAGGTCTACGCCGACGTGTCGGCGGTCACGGGCTTCGCGGACACGCAGCCGGTCAGCACGCCGATCACGAGTACGCGCACCGCGATCACTACGGTCTACCTGAGGGATGGCTACACGCTCGTGATCGGGGGTCTCAAGTCGCAGACGAAGTTCGAGACCGAGACCAAGGTCCCGCTGCTCGGCGACATTCCAATACTCGGTTTCCTGTTCCGTTCGACCTCGACGAGCCACAACGAAACGACGCTCGAGTTCCACATCACGCCGCGCATCGTCACCGACCGCGGCGCCCCGAGCATCTCTTCGGGGCTCTGAATGGGCTCGCCGAGACACTGCGGAGACCAGGCCCTGGCATCGGCGGCACTGGCGCCGGCCCCTCCCGC